>OGZX01000280.1_pt1 | contig 62240 bp, 43 predicted proteins | sample 1576881 | NCBI WGS metagenome assembly OGZX01 (sample SAMEA3541542, study PRJEB24748) | human gut metagenome | biome: human gut; feature: human-associated habitat; material: faeces | place: China | collected 2012 | reverse complement strand
GAGAAGTTCCGCGCCTTCACCGACCATTATATCCGCTTTGTCGAAGGCTTCGGCAAGCAGGCCTGTGTCTGGGGAGCTTTGACGCATGCGAAAGGCGATACGCCCGTCAAATCCAAAGGCGTGCTGATGAGCGCCTGGTATAACGGCTATGCCGACCCGAAGGAGATGATCAAGCAAGGCTACGACCTGATCAGCATCCCCGACGGCTATCTGTATATCGTCCCCGCAGCCGGTTATTATTATGACTACCTGAACACCGAAATGCTGTATAAGGAATGGACGCCCGCCCACATCGGGAAAGAGGTGTTCCCCGAAAAACATAAGCAGATCAAAGGCGGCATGTTTGCCGTCTGGAACGACCATGCCGGCAACGGGATCAGCACGAAGGATATCCACTACCGCGTCTTCCCCGCCATGCAAACGCTGGCCGTCAAGATGTGGACAGGGAAGGACTGCGCCGTCCCGTATGAAGAATTCAACAGTGCGCGGACGGCGATCAGCGAAGCTCCGGGCGTGAACGTCGCCGGCCGTATCGGTACGAAGCCACGCGCCGTCTACAACCTCGAAACCCTGACGCCGGGAATGGCGACAGGGCTGAAGGAGATCGGCTATCATTACACCGTCTCTTTCGACATCAAAGCGGTTCCCGAGGAAAAGGGGACGGAGCTGTTCCGCTCGCCGGACGCTGTCTTCTATCTCTCCGACCCGGCCTCCGGCAAATTAGGCTTTGCCCGCGACGGTTATCTGAATACGTTCAACTACCAGTTCTACCCCGAAGAGACCGCAACCGTCACGATCACCGGAGATGAGAAATCGACCCGCCTTTACATCGACGGCAAACTGAAGGAGGATTTAGATATCCAGAAGCGTTACTTCAATGCCGGCAAGGACTCGATGAACTACGTCCGTACGCTGGTCTTCCCGTTGGAGAAGGCCGGAAGTTTCAAGAGCTCGATCCGTAATGTGGAGGTGCTGAACTATTGCAAGCCGGAGATGTAAGTTTACCGGGTGGCAATTGTGGAATAACGAGCAGGACGTGTGGATATTTTCTACACGTCCTGCTTGTTTTATGGAGCGGCTTCCCGCTTTTCGAGCCTGTTTACCTGTCTGGCACGGCGTTTGTAACGGTCCTGTTGAAATAGTTTAGGTTATAAGAAGATTGTTAGATTCAGGTATTAAAGTTTTAAGGTTATGAAAAAGATTGTTTTAGCATTGGTTGTTATGGTTGTTGCATGTGTGGTTGTCTTTGCTTCCCAGGATGTGAAATGCAGACAGACAACAGCATTCTCTTCTTTTGAACAGGCAACTCCCGACGGATTCCGGAAAATAGATATGCAGAACCTCCCGCACGCCGTATTACGGACCATGGGAACCTCTTCCTCCTATGAAGGCTGCACCTTCGAAGGCGCTTATATGAGCGGCAAATCCGGCTGTGAAACATACAAGATAGAAGTAGAGAACCCCGACCGGACAGAGCGGTTTGTGCTGATGAACGGTCGGGGAGAGGTGATCGGATAAAAAGGGTCTTACCGCCTTACGAGGCCCTTCACCGTCGTCCCGTCCTGGAGGCGGATGACGTAGAAGCCGGCGGGCAGGCCATACAACCGGCTGTCTCCCGCCGGGAGGCTTTCGTGGCGGATGAGGCGGCCGTCGAGGGTGAAGACCGTCACCCGTTGTGGCACGGGCGTTTCGATGTAAACGATGCCACCGCCGGTACGGATATGGCTCTTGCCGTCGCCGACCGTTTCGAGGGCCGTCGGGTCACCGAGAGGCCGGACGCTGGCACGGATGTAGATGTCGCTGTAGACACTCCGGATGCGATACTTCCCGCTGCTCTCCGCCTTGAGCGTCTGCCAACTGCCGGAGCGGCCTTTCCTGTATTCGACTACGAGTGTTGCCGGGTCGTAGCCCTCCGCCACTTCGGCGGTGAGGGTGAAGGAATAACCTTCTTCAACGGTCGTTCCGGTGGTGGAGAGGCGTACGCTGTCGTTCGGCTCGAGGTAGATGTCGTAGTAGGAGGGAACGTAGGGCGGCGGCGTGTAGGCCGTGAGCGTGAAGGAGCCTTCGGTCTCGCGGCCCACCTTGTCTGTCACGAGGTAGGTGTGCGTGCCTGCACTTGCGTTGCCGGTATATTCGTCGTTGGTCAGGGTGACATCTGCGCCGTCTATCTGGGCGGAGGCGATGCCGCTGCCTTTGCCATCGGTGGCGGTCAGTGTGAAGGCGAGGTTGTTGCTCTGGACGGAGACGGTCGGGGCGTTGAGGTCGATGCCGAATGTGGCTGTCCTCTCGTAGTCAGTGGTGCGACGGGTCAGGATGTAGCTGACAGTCTGCGAGCCTTCGGTCGTTAGGGTAAGCTCGTTCCCGATCGCGTTTCTGCTTGGGTCTACCTTCTGCCGGATGGTGAAGCCTTCGGGGGCAGTGATGGTGACGTTGCCGTTGTACCAGTTAACGTGGTCTATCTCTGTCGAGGGATTACCTGTTGAAGCGGCAATCGTTGCGGTGGCGTTTTCCGGCTCGACGTCGTGATAGGTGCAGGTGACAGATGACAAAGACATCTTCAGTTCGTAGTTGGCTGCAAGAAAAGAACCGTTGTTTTTAAGTTCCAGATCGTCCTGTTCGATCGTATTATCTCCCGTGTTTACTTTAAGTTTGCCCTCAAAAGCGGCTGTCTCATCGTTGACTTCCCCACTGTGGTCAAACTCCGGCTCTTCTCCTTTGTAGAGGATTTGATTGCTTTTGGGGGTGACGGTGAGAAGGGCTTTATTTACCTTAAAGGTTACTTCCTGCGTAGCCGTAGAGGTGTTTTCTGCCGTTGCTGTGATGGTGACTTTAGAACCTTCGTCTGTACTGGCTGCCGTCGGGGTGCCGCTGATTACGCCGTCTTTGCATTCGAGGCCGGCGGGCAGGGTACTGCTTACTTCAATATTTATTGTTCCGCAGTTTTTCTCGGCATCAGTGGATAAAAGACGAGAGAGTGTGATATCAGTCATTTTTGAACCATAGGTGAGCGTCGGTGCGGTAAGATTCAGCGTGAAAGTATTCAACTCCCAGTGGGCGTAAAGGTCTGTTGTAGTAGACACTTCGGTTATTGTACCGCCTGTTTCATCGGTTGTATCTGTGTACCAGCCTTTTAAGGCGTAGTACTGCCGGGTGAACGGGTTCTCTATAGTGGCGGTTTTTTCTGTAAAATACTGTATTTCTGTCTCTGTAGAATTCTCATAATTGGCGTGGTAGGTGACTTTGTAGCCGGTAGTTATCGTTCCGTTGTATCCGGATATTTTTCCCTCATCCATTGTTGCGATCTTTCCGCCATCTTGAACCGTCAGTGTTGCATTATCGACTGTCAAAGTACAGCCGTCTATTATCAATGCTTGATCATTTCCTATTGTCAAGGCATGGTCGCTTGGAATGGTAACATCGGTCGTAATCCCTACATTTTTACCATAGATTGCACCTTGCTTATTCTCAAATACAATACCTGCCCATTTTCCTGTATTGCTTTTATTCCCGATCGATGATGCAAAAACGACTCCGCCTTTTATGGTGAATGTTCCGTGTTTTCCTGCTGCTCCACCAATTCCGGTGGCATCCTTTCCACCTGTAGCCGTTACTGTTCCTCCGTTGATGGTGATGGTTCCGTTGTAGCCACCACTGATTCCAAAGGAAGCTCCTATTCCGGCACCTTGAGCACCTCCAATCGCAGTTATATTGCCACTGTTAATCGTGATTATTGAACCGTTTCCCTGTTGACATCCGATTCCAGGCCAATATTGGGCACCTGTCGCTTTCAGCGAACCGTTACTGTCGTCCGGGGCGGCTTCGATTATTAGATACTTGTTCTCATCGTTATTGCTGTATTGCGGAGCATAGAGGGCTGGGTGCTGGTTTGTGCTTTCCAGCGTATTATTCCCTTTCAGGTATAGGGTGATTTTAGTGGCTGCGCTTGCGTCGAAGGCTGCACTGGATTTGATATTAACATTATGTAATGTGATGGTAGCTGTCGTGCCGGAAGAGATCGTGATGTTTTTATCTGTAGCTGTATTGGCATCAGTCTGCATGATGATATAACCATCTGCGTTGGTGGCCGTAATTTGGTTCCCGTTTTGATCATATCCGGAGATGCCCTTGCTCCCTATGGTGATGGCTCCTTGGTCGATGTAGAGCGTTGTCGGCGATGATGTCTGTCCCCATGCCACGATCGGTAGCATAAGTATTAAGATGCTGATAAATAGATAATTGTTCCTCATTATTCTTATATGCTTGCGTTAGTAAAGTGTTTTAACATATTTTAGGCAGGTCGCCTCGCCTTAGGGAGCGAGGCGGGATCGCTCTCCCGAGGGAGGCGGCCTTGCCTTAGGGAGCGAGGGAGGCTCGCTTTAGGGAGCAAGCCCCTCTCGCTTTCGGGAGCGGTCAGAGCTCGCCCGGGCGTTCTTCCTCGCCACCGCCCCCTTCGGGTTTCTTGCCGACGTAGAGGAGGACGGGGAACGTGCAGGTGCGCGGTTCCTTGACGAGTTTATTGCTCGAACCGTATTGCGTCGTGATGCTGAGCGTGTACTCGCCGTCTTCCAGCTCGGGGAGGAGCACGGTGAGTTGTGACGGGTTGTTGTGCGTGATCAGGCGTACGGGCTGGGCCGTGCCGCCGGTCTTGGTGAAGAAGACGCCGTTGGACGGGTCGTCTCCTGCCACGCGGACGTTGACGCCGCTGATGACCACGTTGCTCAGAGGGGTGATCAGCCCGTTGACTTCGCCGGTCATCGAGTCGAGTACGGTGTTGACCGTGATGCCTGTCGAGGCGGTACGGGTGGCAACCGTTATCTTGCTGAGGGCGTCGCGGAGGGCTTTGCCCATGGTGAAGGCGACGCTTAACTTATGTTTAGTCTTGTCGAAAGGGGCTTTTTCGCCATCGAAAGAACCGATGGTGTTGGGGAGCAACTGCCCGACGCCGTCGACCACGCTTTTCCCTTCTGCGAGGGCGATGACCTTTTCCTGGTCGGCAAGGTCGAGGATGTTAACAATGGTTTCGAGGCGATACTCGGATCGTTTCGTTACAATGCGGTTTGCGATCTCCGGGTTGCGGATGGAGCCGGTGATGGCTACTTTGCCGACATAGTCGCCTTTCTTTTCAGTCAGGGCGTTGTCGTAGAGGTCTACGTACAAAATCTTTTGTTCTTCAGCCATAATGCTTTGTTTTAATGTTTTGTGAACTCTTGATTCTTACATCAAGAGGGGTTTTATTTTGCACTCCGCCCATTCGCCGAAGTGCAAAAGCAAATGTATGCAAATATTTTAGAATAGGAATAAAAATGCCCTTTATTTATTAAAAATCATTGCTTAGGGAGGGGAGATAGGGGCAGGTTAGCGGTTCGTCAGAGTTGTGAGTCCGTAACCTGTTAAGGAAGGGACAAAAGCCTTGTTTATAGTGTCAGGAGTAACTGTTTCCCCTCTTGAGAGGGGATAAGGGGTGTGTTATCTTGTTGTGTATCAAGAAAAAACCACACACCCCCTGCCCCCTCTCAAGAGGGGAAACAGTTACTCCTGGTGTTGTAAATATGCACATTATATGGGGGCGCCCCGCATGGGGACAAGTTTATTTAATCCCCCGGTAGATGTTTTCCAGGACGGCGAGCCTTGTCGTCTTGCCGGCTTCGAAGCCTGTCAGGTCGAGACCGCTCAAGCGTTTCCAGGCGGTTAGCGTTTCCGCATCGACCGGTTCCTGCAAGCGGGCGGTCCATTCGGGAAGGTAACCGCGGAGGCCCAGGTATTGAACCATGCGGAAGTGGGGATCGGTATAATCCACATCTTTGAAATACATCAACGTTGCTTTCTGGTCGACCAGGTTGTCCTGAAGGGCGGAGAGGTCGATGTTCTGCACCTTCACCTGCTTGTCGATCGCGAGGGCCGAAGCGACACCCGCCGCCTGTCCCATTGCCATCCAGCAGGGTTCCATGCGCAGGGTGGAGAAACCGATGTGAGAGCCGGATACCGGAACGGGCAACAGCAGGTTGTCCACCTCTTTCGGCACCATCACGCCGTAAGGAACGGTATAGACGGCGGACGGATAGCTGATGAAACCGTCCAGGTGGATGCGTCTCGTCTCTCTTTTCCGTACCGCGTGCGAATCGAGCGCGTAATGGCTGGCCGTGATGCTGCTTGCGTGTATGGGCGGGCGGCTACCGATCGTCACCGGGATGGCATCGTTGGCGGTGAAGAAATACAGCCCTTCGAAGCGGCGGCCTTCACGCACGTAGACCTGGCGTGGGAAATGTCCGTTGTCTGTATATTCATCCTTTGAAAGTCCCCATTCTTTCGCGGCTTTGCGGAAGTGGGCGGGCAGTTCGGGGTCGTTCTGGGCGAACCAGAAAAGCCCCTCCGTATATTCGCGCAACCGTTGTGCGAACTTGTCGCGCCACTCCCACGAAGAGGTCGGCCAGGGCCAGTTTTCTTCCGGCAGATCGGTGGAGACGAAGACGCCGTGCTGGTTGTTGGCATCCGTCTTCATGTTCGGGACATGGACGATGTTGGTGATCTTGGCAATGCCCCATTTGTCGCCCGGAAGCTGGGACGGGTTGTCGGCTTTGATGTGCCGGCGGTTCGCTTCCATCATCTCGTCGGTGACGTGCTGCATGGCGGCATCGGTGTTACGTCCGGTCCAGACGTCTTCCACGATGGAGGCATAGTCTTCGCGGTTGTAACGGGCGGGCTTGGCGAAGGCAATGCGGTTGGCCGGATTATTGGTCAGGCAGAGGCGGTAGTTGTAGGATTGGACGGCGTTGTCCCGTTGGAAGGTGCTACCGTCGCCTTCCGGTCCGCCCCAGTATTTGTAAACGCGTCCGGCGCCCGGCTCGTTAAACTCGTCTTTCCCTTCGCGGCCTGTGCGGAAGGGCACTCCGGCGGCGGCTCCGAGGTCGCCTTCATAGGTGGCATCGAGGAAGACGGAACCGGTGTATTCTTCCGTTTCCCCGGTTTCGCGGTTCAGGATGCGTATCTTATCGATCTTATTATTATGCATCACGATATTCCCCTCTTCGGCATCGAACTGGCGCATGGTGAGGACGGTGATCTTGTCCCTCTGTCCGTCGAGCATCTTTTGGAAGATACGGGCGCCGACGGAGGGTTCGAAGTGGTATCCGTCACTGCACATCTTCACCTGTTCGGAGTTCGGGCCGTAGGTGTCGACATAGTACTGCCGGACGCCGTCGACAAACTCGCGGAAGAGTCCGGTCGTCGCGTCGCGGGTCGCAATGTCTGTCGCTCCGAGGCCATTGGCCGGAAGGCCGCCGACATAGCGGGTGCGTTCGAGGATCACGGATTTCTTACCCATGCGGGCGGCCGAGATGGCTGCCATGATCCCGCCGGGGTTGCCGCCGACGATCACCAGGTCGTAGGAGGATTGGGCGAACAGGTTCGTGCAACCTAACAGGAGGGAAAGTAGGATCGCTTTCTTTTTCATATATCGTTTATTTACTGTTTAATACTTCGTAGGCATAACGGGAGTAATGGCCTTGCAGGCCGTCGGCATACCGGCGGAGCACCTTTTCCCCGATCCCTTCCTGGTCGCCGCAGAGGTAGAGCGCTCTGGCGAGATGCAACTCTTTCAGTGCGAGGTTGCGGGTGGAGGTGTCGTTCAGGTCGGGAACGGCACGGCTGCGGGCCTCGGCATACGATAGCATCGAGTGACCTCGTACGCCCGGCTTCGTGAGCATGGCCGCAAGTACGGGAACAGCTTCCCGGCTGCCTATCGCTTCTGTCGCCATCGCGACGGCGCGGAAGTGGGACAGGTAGTCTTCCGGTTCCAGTTGTCTGGCCTTATCCAAGACGGTAGGCAGGGTAGAGGTTTCACGGGCATTCCCTAAGGCGGTGATCAGGGCGTCCAGGCGGCTGAGGCACATACCGAACTGCCCCATACCGGTGTAGTGCCAGCCTTCGTCCCAGTCTTTGTACTGCCGGATGGCTTCTGCCACTACCGGTGCCTGCTTTCCTTGTCCCAGGATGCAGAGGATGCTGGCGAGGATCACTTTCTCTTCCGGCAGGGTCGCCTGTGCGATTTGCTTATTAACAAGCTGGATGCAACGCTCGTGGTCGGTCAGCAATATCTCGAGTCCTTTATAGTTATCTGTTACGTTGGCGAGGGCTTTCTTCATCTCGGAGTTGCTGAATCCCTTGAACTCTTTATCCGTCAGTACCCGTTCCGGCAGGTTGCCGATCCTGACCAGATGGCGCTGTACCTTCCTGATGTCTATCTTGCGGGGAGATTTATTCTCTTTGACACATAAGGCGGAGAGGTAGCCGACTGCATATCCTTGGTTTTGCAGGCAGGGCTGCATACGGATCACCGGCATGGCGTCCCGGTGGGCGCTTGCTCCCAACCCGGTTGTGAGAATACCTTCGAGCCCTTTGGGCAGAAGACTGCGCAGGGGGACATCCGCATCATAGATCATGTGCCGCTTTTCCGGCGGGTTCAGGATGAAGAACGGGTCGGTGATCATGCCGTGCGTGTCGAACGAGCTTTTGTGGTAAGAGATCGTGTCGGGATAACGGCGGTGGTTGATCACGTCGTAGACCGAGACGATATAGTCGCCGATGATCCGGCGGCGTTCGCGTGTCTGGGGTATTTTCACCAGGTCGTATTGTCCTTGCAGCTTTGCCTTGGCTTGCACGAAGGCACGCGAGACGTCGAGGATATCCGTGTCGTCGACGAATAGCCAGTCGTTGTTGTTGTAATAGTCGCCCGGCGTCCATTTGCCGGTGCCTGCGCCTTGTACGGCGATTGTCTTTTTACCCGTATAATCGAATGCTGCTCCGGCGGCAATGGCTATGTCTGCACTGCCGGTACTGTCTATCACGACTTTCGAGAGGATGACGCCCCGTCCGAACGGGGTGGCGACGACCACCCCTTTTACCTGGTTGCCTTCGGTCAAGGCTCCGCATCCCATCGCGCCGAACCAGAGTTTGCCTCCTGCCTGCAACAACTGTTTGCGGAGGTATTCCATTTTCCAATCGGCGGGAAACTCGCTGTCCGGATAGGGTAACCTGCGGGGATGATCTTCGGGGGCCATCTCATAGACCGCTTTGTCTATCGTGGCTGTAAATCCGCCGCGGAAACCATCCCAATAACGGCCTATCATGCCGATAGTGCCGAGTCCGCCAAGCGCGTGCAGGTATTCCAGCACTAATGTCTTGGCCCCCTGTCTGGCTGCCGATATTCCGGCGGAAGCGCCGGCTGTCCCGCCTCCCATTACCACTACGTCATAGCTGCCCAAAACAGGAAGCGCACCTGCGGGGGAGTCTACAACCCCTTTTTGCAAGGACGGACGGAGCGGGGAGAGCTGTTCGCCTATCTGCCCGTAGTTCGAGGCGTTCATCTGGGGTTGGCGGACAGTGGCCTGGGCCGGTACGGGGATATCTTTGATCTGTCCGGCAACCGTTTCGCCCAGCATCTCTCCTATAAACAGGGCCGGGACGGGGCGCATGACTTTCGCTGCCAGCTCTCTCGGTATTTCGGCACAGGGACCGAGTACCCACAGGTTGGCTATATTCTTTGATTTGAAGGCCTGTACCGGCAACTGGCGGAGGGAGGCCGGATGTCCGTTGTAGGCTTGTTCGCTGATAATCGTCTGTTCGGGCGTATACCAGAGTAAGTCGGAACTGTCGACCTGCTCTGTGTCCCATGTCCGGTTACGGATGATCTGCTCGGCTTCGGCCAGTGAAGCGTACGAATCGTCTTTGAGCGGCAGGCGGAAAGTGTAACGGGTGACCGGATAGCTTTTCCCTTCTACCTCGATGGCTTGGGGCAGTTCTTCGGCTGCGATGATTTCCGGCGCTTCTTTTTTCGTGTTTCCTACTACGGTGTAGCAGAACTCCTGCGTGCCGGGGGTAAAAGGTTTGCATCCGGCTCCGAACAATCTGGCGACGGCGGCATTGTGAGTCGCATCGATGATCGCTTTGCACCGGATTGCCTGTCTGCCTGAACGGTTGGCTATCACGATTCCGGCGGGCTTGCCTGCCGAGTCTGTCAAGACGTTCGTTACGTAACTGCTGTAGAGGAATTGGACGTTGTTGTCGATCAGTTCGTCTTCCAGGGTTTTCTTTATATGAAGCGGTGTCGGAAAACTTTCCCCCGGGAAGAGTTTGCGCGCAAGAGCTGTCTGCGGCTTCTCCTCTGCCTTCCGTTCGTAGAGATGCGAGCCGCAGATGTCTTCGCCCAGATAAGGCATATAGCCGATCAGGTAAACACGGCTGCCCGTTTTTGCCGCGGCAACGGCTGCGGCGATGGCGCGGGAGCTTCCTCCTGCTACTATGAGGTCTACTTCGGTAATCACCGGTATCTTACGCTGGCTTTCATGGCAGAACCCTTCTTCGGGCACAACTGTCTGCATTGCGGCCTTTGCTTCTGCCACATTGCCTAACGAAGCCAATGCGCCACCGGCTGCCGTTACTTTCAGGAAATCACGTCGTGTAATCATGGTATTTCATTTTAATACTGGCCTTTGCGGAAGCCATAAAGATAGTGAATTTATTTCTTGGGGACCAACAGAATCGCATCGGCAAATAATGGACCTTTCGAGCGATGACCGTCAATCATGACGGAAGATCGGTTGTGCCCCTTCTCAAAAGCGTATGTGCCCAGGCTCACCCATGAACCCTTATGGGCTCTGGGAGATATTTCCACTTGCTTGATGCCCTCTTTACAGGCGATATCGAAGGCCATAACGTCAGGCATTTCCTGATCGGCAAGGGCTGTGCAGTAGAAGAAGACTTCGTATGCGTCCGCCTTTTTAACGACGGGCATAAAGGAGAGGGTACAATCGTTCTTTGAGTTTGCCGACCATAAGTAACTGTTTTTGTAATGGAGGCCGAAACTCTTTTGCCAGCGGCCTGCACTGCTTACTTTATCGATCTCGCTGTCATCGACCAGTATTTCCGGCGTGGAGCCGTCCAGGTATGGATTCTCTTTCAGAATCCGGCGCAACTTGGTTACGTCTATTGTCTGTACGTCCGTATTGTCGTCGATGGCTAATGCGGATGCTACGGCTGCCGACTGTCCCAATACCATAAATACCGGCTCCATCCGGATCGAACCGAAAGCAATATGGGTGGAAGAGACACATACGGGAACCAGCAGATTGGTACATTCTTCCCGTTTAGGCGTGATGCTCTTATACGAGATGGGATAAGGCGGAAAACCGTGGTATTCCACATCTCCTTCATTCTTCACCATGCCGTTTGTGACGATGCGCTGGCAGTTGTGCGAGTCCATTCCGTAGGCCGCCATTCCGATCGCGTCGCCTACGGTTTCCTCGCCCTGGCAGTTCTTTTGCGTCATGATGTACTCCCCGTTCAGACGGCGTGCTTCACGCACATACAACTGGGTCGGGAAGTTGTCATTATCGACAAACTCGTCTTTCGCCCATCCGAACCGGGAGACCTGGTCGCGAAGTTCAAGCGGAACTCGTTCATCGTGCGTGAGGAAGTAGAGAAGCCCTTTCGTATAGTCCACATGTTCCTGCCAGATTCTTTCCCGGGTTGCGTAATCGCCGTCCGGATAATCGTAGTTCATCCCGATCATATCTGTTGACAAGGGGCCCCGGTTGTTTACGTCGTATTTATTGTCGGGCATGGCTCCCCAGTTAAATAAGAGGTAGTTGTCTATATGCAAATCCATTTTACGGATGGCACGTGCCAATAACTCGTATTTGGCAGGATCGTAGTTCTCCGGCTTTTCAAAGGGCCGCTGGTTCTCTTTGTTGTCTGTCAGGCATAAACGGAAGTTGTAAGCCTGTATGAGTTTATCCCCGCTGCCCTGTTCTTTCAGTGTATTGGGCTGGATGCCCCAGCAAAGACCGCTGTCCGGGTCACCTTCTTTCAGGTAAGGGTCCACTCCGTCCGGGAATTGATGCCAGACGGACATCTGGACGCCGTTGAGCGTTTCATCATATTCATCGTTTCCTTCGCGTCCCGTAAAGTAAGAGACGCCGGCTTTTGCCATCAGGTCGCCTTCGTACGTACAGTCAATGAATTGCTTGGCACGGATTTGTATGGATTCTTTTTTCCCCGGCTGTCGAGAGTCTTCCAGTGTAATGCTCTCTATCTTTTTGTTCTTGACAGAGGCATCCGTGATACGGCGGTGATAGAGTACGTCTAAATCTGCGTCTTTCACAAAGCGCATCATGGTTGCAGTCGCGACACTCGGAGGGAATGTCCATTGTTCGAACCGGTTGTAATGTTCCCCTATGCGGCGGTAGAAGAGGCGGGCCAGTCCGGTCACCGCATATTTGTTTCCTATGTCGGTCATCCCGAGACCTCCTGTCGTCATCCCGCCCAGATATTTGCCCGGTTCTATCAAGATAACGGACTTACCCATTTTCTTTGCGGAATAGGCGGCAACAACGCCTGCAGATGTCCCGCCATAGATACAAATATCGACATCCTTGACGGCTGAGGCGTTTCCCTGTTTTCCCGACTGGCAGGAAAACAGGGATAAACAGAGAATAAGAGAGAGAATCGCGTATTTCATATCGTGTGAATTCTAAGGGGTTTATTCGTAATTCGGATTTTGCGTCAGATTCGGATTCGTTTGTCTTTCGATGTATGGAATCGGCCAGAGGTAATCCCTGTTCTTGTCGAACTTGCGAATGTCCACGACACGCATCTTAAAGTCTGCGGATTCACCGTTTTCGGCAATAGGTATGCCTTCGTAGAAAGCATTTCCCCATTCATCCATACGAGGCGCTTTGTCCGGATATGACTTTTTCATGCGTCCTAAAAGAGGCTGGTTCATCACCACTTCTGCAATCTTCCAACGGCGGATGTCAAACAATCGCAAGCCTTCACCGGCGAACTCGTATTTGCGTTCGCGGGCAACGGCATAAAACAGTTCGTTGGGATCGGTAGTCGTAACAGGAGGCATGTTGACAGAAGGACGGCGGCGCACCTTATTGATGGCATCCAATACGGATGCATCGATTTCCCCGGCTTTGATTTTTGCCTCGGCATAGGTCAGCAATACTTCCGGATAGCGAATCAGGATCGTATTCATATCACAGTCGTTCAGTGCATCCTTGTCTTCAATGTTGGCATATTTACGCCAGCAGATACCGGTAAATGTGGCATAGGCGTGGGTTGCCTCCAGGTTGTCTACCCGTTGGTTTGTCATGTAATTCCAACATAGCAGGCTGTCGCCATGGGTCTCGAACTGGAAGCCCAGGAATTCGGAACCCGAAACCGCTAATGTGAACCCTAAGCGCGGGTCTCTGTTTTCGTACGGGTGTTTCGGGTCGAACAGCGGAGACTTGTCTATTTGCTTTCCGTCCGTACATTCCCACGCGTCGGCTAATTGATACGCCGGTTTCTTGTTCGTATGGGCCAATGCGTTACGGGAGCCGAACAGACGATAGAGCGCATGAACCTGTGTCCCTAACAAATATTGTACGGAGAAAATCACCTCTTTGGATGTTTGTCCCTCATATTTGAATAGTTTGGAGTAATCGTCTTCGATGATATACTCCGTTCCTTCCATTGCCATAACGGCCTGTGATGCTGAAATAGCATCCTGCCAGCGTTCGTTGTAAAGTGCGGTTCTTGCTTTTAAGGCTAAGGCGGCACCCTTTGTCGCATGGCCGGAGGTCGGGTTATTGGCCGAAGGGAGGTTTGCAGCAGCTTCCGTATATTCCTTTAAGATGAAATCGACGACTTCGCTTTTCGGGTTTCTCGGCTTCTGCCCCGTTTCCAGTGTCAGCACTTCCGTAACCAGAGGGACGTCTCCGTATAGTTCGATTAAGTAGGAATAATAAAGTGCGCGGAGGAATTGCGCCTCTGCCTTGATTTGGGCATAAGTCGCAGGAGCTACGTTTTCTTCTCCTCTTGACATGTTTTCCAAAAGGTAATTACATTTGGCAATACCGGCATAGAATGCTTTCCAGTAATCTTTGGCAAGATCGCTGTTCGCATCCGCAGCGCCTTGTGCGATCGTTTGCATGGCATTGGTGTTACGGTCATATCCTATGTCGGATGCTGCATCCAAAGCCAAAAAGAATGTCATGGTTTCCCAGTTGGTCCATAAGGCGGAATAGCAGGAAGCCAGTGCCATTTGCATTTCAGTCTCAGTCGCCAGGAAAGTCTGGTCTGAAGGGGAGTTCAGCGGATTCTTGTCCAGGTAGTCGCTACATGAGTTCATACATAAAGCAGAACAAACGGCAGCTATATATATTATTACTTTTTTCATTTTCCGAATTAATTAAAAGGTTGAACATTAAAACTTAAGATCTACACCGAAGCTGATCGTCTTCAATTGCGGATAATAGCCGCCGTTTCCGACAGGGGCTTCAACATCGAATCCGTCCCAGAAGCTGTCGAACGTCAGCAAGTTATCGCCGCTGACATAGAATCTGAGGTAAGAGATCGGGGTTTTCCTTAAGATATTCTTTGATAGCGAGTAGCCCACTTGTATGTTTTTCATACGGACATACGCTGCATTCTTCATCCAGAAAGATGAGTATTGCATATTGTTTGTTTCATTGAAGGCCAGACGCGGGAACTTGGCATTCCTGTTTTCCGGAGTCCAGTAGTCTTTGTGCTGTTCCTGAACGGTTCCTCCTTCAACAAAGGTCTGGATACCCTGTCCTTCAATATAGCCGTCTGCTTTGCCTACACCCTGGAACAACAGGCTCAGATCGAAACCCTTATAGTCGCCATAGAGAGACAGACCGAACGTGTAGCGCGGGATTGTTCCGCCGATGATAACCCGGTCGCTTGTGTTGATTACGCCGTCACCATTCTGGTCTTTGTACTTGATATCGCCGGGGCCGAAGTTTCCGTATTGTGTCGCTCCCAGATAGTTCCCGTCTGCATCGTAGTCTTCCGGCTGGATATAGCCGATAGCCTCCAAGCCATACAGAGAGTACATTTCGTGCCCTTCGCGGCTGACGGTCAATCCGGTTTCGTTTACGCCTTTCATATCCAGAATCTTGTTGCGGACATCTGAGATGTTGAACGATGCACGATAGTTGAAATCGCCGACGTTGTCAGCATAGCTCAGGGAGAGTTCCCAACCTCTGTTTTCCATTTTACCGGCATTTTGTGAAGGAGCGTTCATACCGATGATAAGAGGCACGTTCAGCTTCATCAGGATGTCGTCGGTTACTTTGTAGAAGTAATCGGCCGTGATATTCAGTTTGCCGAATAAGGTCGCATCGATACCGATATCCGTAGAGGTTGTCGTTTCCCATGTGATCTTTCTGTTTGCCATATTTGTGATAGCAGCGCCGGATGCGATGGTTTTGTCGAATACATATTTTGTATCCAGGCTTACATTGGAAGAGAATGGATACGGATCGATTGCCGAGTTATTCGCATTCATTACATTCTGGTTCCCTAATTGTCCCCATGATCCTCTGAATTTAAGATTATCTACGACCTCTTTTAGCGGTTCCCAGAAGGCCTCTTCCGATATACGCCATCCTACGGATACGGATGGGAAAACACCCCATTTGTTTCCATCTGCAAACCGGGAAGAACCGTCGTAACGCATATTGGCTTCGAACAGGTATTTACCTTGATAATCGTAGTTGATACGTCCGAAGATGGAGCGTAAGGACCATTCGAAAGAATTACCGTATGCCTTCTGGTTGTCTTCGCCACCGGCATCCAATACGGGATAGTCGGGGAATGCATAGTTCTCGCGATACCCTCTGTGCATGTCATACCGGTGGTCTTCCTGCTGATAACCGACCATCGCTTTTATGTTATGATCGCTAAACCGTTTTTCGAATGTGGCGGAAGCTGTTAACAGGTTCCTCAGGTTTCGCTGTGTCTCATCGTTCAACGTGCTTTTCTGTGGTGCACGGTAATAGGGGGTACCATCATATTTGTATGTCTGGACCATCTTTGTGAAGTTGGTAATATGGTTTTCCCAATAATTGGCGGCATAGTCGCCTTGGAGTGTCAACCATTCTACCGGCTTGTAGGTCAAACCTAAGTGGACGACCGCCGTCGGCTTTCTCTGTTTCTTCAAGCCTCCGTCGTTCGTGAATGCGATCGGGTTATCGCCATTCCAGCCTTCACCCCATTGCCCTGTGCTGAGAACGCCCGCCTGGATGGCAGGAATACGGCTCATCCAATGGAATGCATCGCTTCTGGAAGGCTCTTTCTGGTCTACCATCGTGAGGTGTGCGTCAATACGGGCCGATAATGTCGACGAGACGTCCATGTCCGTATTCATACGGAATGTATAACGCTTGTAGTTCGAGTTTTCGATGATACCCTGCTGATCCATATAGCCGACACTGGCGTTTGTGCGGATACGTTTGGAGCCGCCGCTCAGTGTCACGAAGTGGTTTTGCATCAGTCCGTTGTTTGTCAGACATTCATCGTACCAGTCCGTGTCCGGGTAGCGGTCCGGATTCGTCAACATGCCCTGGCGGTACTCCTGGATATATTCATCGGAGTAGAGGGGAGATTTACCGATATTCGTATAGGCGGTGTTTGTCATCAGCATGTGGTCGATCGCCCCGACCTTATTGGGCAGGTCGATGGCGCTCTGCCAACCGACGTAACCGTTATAGGAAACAGTGAACTGATCCGCTTCGGCACGTTTTGTCGTGATCAGGATCACACCGTTTGCCGCACGTGAACCGTAGATTGCAGAAGAGGCGGCATCTTTCAATACCGATATGGATTCGATCAGGGAAGGATCGATGTCGTTAATACCCATTTCGACCCCGTCTACCAGAATTAAAGCATCGTTGTTGTTCAGCGTCGTTTTACCGCGGATGCTGATGTTCCCCCCGTCGGCACCCGGCTGTCCGCTGCGTTGTGTAATCGCAACACCCGGGATGAGGCCCTGCAGAGCCATTGAAGTCTGACCGACCTGGCGTTTGCTCATATCCTTGATAGACACCGATGCGACAGAACCTGTCAGGTTTGCTTTTTTCTGTGTACCGTAGCCGACAACGACTACTTCTTCGATCCCCTGCAAATCTTCCGCAAGTTTGATGTCGAACAGGTTTTTGTTGCCGACCGGAATTTCCTGCGTGATATATCCGATGTAGGAAACCTGGAGGACGGAGGAAGCCGTGACGTTGAGGTTGAAACTGCCTTCCACATCGGTGATAATACCGTTGGTCGTCCCTTTCTCGATTACGTTTGCCCCGATAATGGGTTCACCGTTCACATCCGTTACTTTACCGCTGATATGCCTGGTTTGTCTTTGTTGGGCGGCATACGCTTTCCGGGTGATGTTGATATTGCGGTCGCTGATCGTGTAGGTCAGATCAGTATTGGCTAAGGCCAGCGAGAGGACTTCGTCTATCTGTTTGTTTTTTGCCTGGATGCTGACTTGTACGTTCTTTACTTCTTCATCTACATAAAAGAATAAAAATTCGCTCTGCTTTTCTATCTGGGCGAACAGATCGATAAGAGACATCCGCTCTGCCTTGACCGAAACGGTTGCAGATTGGGAGTAGGACAATTCCACAGCTACCGCTTGGAACAGAGCTACGAATAATAAGATGACCGTGATTCTCATAATTGTAGAGAGTTTTTTTAAGCCTTTGGGTAAGAAAGACTTGTAATACGAAACATTTTCCATATTTTTGTACTGATTTAAAGATTGATAATTCGCTTCATCCACAATGTTTGGTCGCGGAGCGGACGGAGCGGGATATTAAATTTAAAGACTTAAAACCGGTTGTGCTTTCAAGTATGACCGGTTTTTCAGGTTAACGCTGGTGTTACTCCATAGGCATTATCTTTTTTTGAGTGTTACATATTGAACATAATAAACCCCGTCGCTGTTGGTCCACCGGATAGGCAGGCTGCGGGAGATCACCTTCAGGATCTGCTCGATACTCTGTTCTTTGCTGAATGTGCCGGAAACTGTTACGGTCGGCTTCTTCAACTCTTCGTTGTCAATCTGTATATCGACCTTGTATGCGCTTTTCAGTTCTTCGATCAGTTCGATAAACGGGATCGATTTATATTTCAACAGGCCGTCTTTCCAGGAGGTAAAGGAGTCTGTGTCGACATGCTTGATATCCACTTTGCTTGTCGACCGGCTGAAGGTCAACTGTTGGTTCGGTGTCATGACGACATGCTGTCTGGCTCCTTCGAAACGGATGGAACCTTCCACCAGGGTTGCCGTGATGTCGTCGGAGTTCAAGTCGGCTTTGACATTGAAATGCGTACCCAATACGATGATCGAGGCGCCGTTCATCTCTACCTGGAAAGGCCTCTCCGGATCTTTTGCCACTTCGAAATACGCCTCGCCTTCCAGTTTGACATTACGTTTATCTTTCCCGTATTTATCGGAATAGCTGAGGCGGCTGTCCTTGTTTAGCGTGATGATCGTGCCGTCTTCCAGCGTGAAGGTAGACTTATGCTCGTCTGTCAGCAGTGTATAATACTCCGAGACATGATTGTCGGTATAATAAAGAAAGAATGCGGTAGAGAAAACGAACAGCAGGGTGGCAGCCGCAATAAGGGGTGCATAGCTTCGCCACGACCTTGTTTTTCTGGTGCGGCTGTCCTGGATATTGATCTGCCGGAGTAGTTTGTCCGCTGAAAAAGCGGGAGCGACGGATTGCGTGAAAGCGACATCCGCATCCCAGTAATTCTTGAGCCGGCGAAATTCCTCCCGGTTATTTTCGTTTTCGTTCAGCCATTCGCTTAACGAAAGGATGTCCTCCGAAGAACTTTCTCCGCTCAGGACACGTGCGATTATATGGTTTATTTTATTCTCCATTTCTTGTGTTTCTATTAATATAGTCGCAGGCAGGAAGAAATACCCTTAGTCGGGTGGATGAAAAAATGAGGAGGAAAAGCTGATGCCCTGATTTTGCCAGGCTTGTGCCCTGCCTTTGGCAAAGTTTTGCCATGCGCGTGGCAAGGTTGTGCCATGCCGGTGGCAAGACTTTGCCATGCTGATGGCAGAGCAGTGCCATTAAGATGGCAAAAAGGGGGGATTGGCATCTTCCGGTTTTTAGCTGCAGGTGTCTTCGGCCAATGTCTCCCGCAGCTTCCGGACGGCGTTGGCCAGATGTGCTTCCAGGGTCTTGACGGAGATGTCGAGGATGGCGGCTACATCTTTGTATTTGAGCTTGTCTTCACGGACGAGCTTGAATGCGACCTTGCACTTGGCGGGCAGGGATTCGATTGCCATATTCAGGCGTTTGATCCCTTCCTGGCTGATGAGATCTTCTTCGGGAGTTGTCTCGGTCGAGGTGAAGAGGTCGATGGAGATTTCGTCCAGTGAGATTTTTTCCATGTGTTGTTTGCGGTAGTAGCTGATCGCTTTGTGGCGTGCGACGGTATAAATATAGGAGTCGAAATTAGTAATCGCAGGAAGTTGCCCGCGGTTGTCCCAGATAGCCAGGAATGTGTCGGATACGATCTCTTCGGCTTCGGCCGGTGAAGACACATATAGACCTGTAAATCGCGTTAACCGGCCGAAGTAGGCCATGTAAAGTGATTTAAAAGCAGCTTGCGAATCAGACAAAGCCATTTCACAAACCCATCGCATGATATCGTCTCGATTCTCTCCCAAATATGAGTAAGATTAACAATGTACTTATAAAGATAGTCGCGAAGATAAGGAAAAACCCTTAGCCGGATAGATTTATTTTTTTATTCCATAACACCTCAGGCTGATGTCACGTGATCCGGACATATATAAAGATGGAACATAGTCCCTTTTCCGCTAAAATTGTATATATTTGCAATGTCTCTAATAAACAGGCAAATGAGAGTGAAGGCAAAAGGCAAAGTTGTTATTGCATGGTTGCTATTGATGACGTTTATGCCTTTCTTCGTGGTGAAAGCGATTCACCACCATGAAGAAAGCGAGATAGCTGTTTGCCATTCGGAGGACGGGCATTCCCATAGCCCGTGCGACCAATGTTCCATTTGCCATTTTACTCTTTCCCCGTTTACACAGGCAGAATCTTTTTATGCCCAGGTTATAATCCCTGTTTTTAATCTCGAACCGGTTTGCTATGTGAGCATGATGAGTTTCCAGCTCACTTACTCACATAAATTGCGTGGTCCTCCCTTTTCTTCTGCACACATATAAATGATTTGGCACATCTCCCGATGTGTCCTATTCCGTAATCTTATTAAACAGCAATGAAAAGGATAATTACAGCAATTGCGTTATTCTTCTTCATCGTCCATATCCATGCCCAGCAGCAAGACACTGTTCCGGGCACGGTGAGGGATAGTGTGACGTTGAATGAAGTTGTCGTTATGGGGAATCAGAGAAGGAATATCCAGATGAAATCTTCCCAGAATCTGATCCGGATCAGCCAGGCCGATCTTGCCTCCAACCTGTCGGGCAGCCTGATGCAGAGCCTGAGCGGGATACCGGGTGTGAAAGCGATGAACATCGGTTCCGGACAGTCCAAACCTGCGATACGGGGATTGGGGTTCAACCGTATGGTCGTGACTGAAAACGGTATCAAGCACGAAGGGCAGCAATGGGGAGAAGACCATGGGCTCGAAATAGACCAGTTTGCCGTAGACAGGGTGGAGGTCATCAAAGGCCCTGCCGCCCTGCTCTATGGCCCGGATGCGATCGGAGGGGTCATAAACTTGTATAGTAATGACATCCCGGTGAAACGGAGCGAGGGCAAGGTCGACTTGTTCATGCGCAGCAACAACGAGTCGGTCGGCCTTTCGGCACAGATAGCGGGAAAGGAGAACCGCTTTTATTATAAGGCGAACCTCACCCTGATCGATTATGCCGACTACAAAGTCCCGGCCGACAGTATCCAGTATTATTCCTATTACATCCGGCTGAAGGACAGGCGCCTGCGCAATACGGCGGGTAAGGAACACGACGGCAGTTTTACGTTAGGCTATGCGGGAGACCGTTTCTCGACTGACCTCAAGGTTTCTGATGCGTATGCCAAAAGCGGCTTCTTTGCCGATGCGCACGGGCTGGAAGTCCGGCTGTCGGAGATCGATTACGACCGTTCGAGGCGTGACATCGATTTGCCTTATCATGAGGTCAACCACCTGAAGGTGATGAACCATTCGGAGTGGCGCTCCGGAAATATTCATTGGGAGAGCAATTTGTCTTATCAGAATAATCTCCGGAAGGAATTGTCGGAGCCGGTTTCGCACGGCTATATGCCCATGCCGCCCAATACGTTGGAAAGGAAGTACGACAAGAATACCTATACGGCCGCTCTTGGGATGAAAACGATGGTGGCCGGTAAGCACAGCCTGAATGCGGGGGTGAACGTAGAGTACCAGCACAACAGGCGTGGCGGCTGGGGATTTATTATTCCTGATTTTGAGACGACCTCATTGGGGGGATATGTCTTTGACCGCTTTTTCTTGTCCGAAGACCTGATCCTGAGCGCCGGCTTGCGTGTGGACAGGGTGAAAACTCATATCCGCAGCTATCAGGATTGGTATAAGACACCGGTCGAGGGGGCGGATTCTGTCTTTCAGGAACGCTCTGCCGACCTGAAGCGTACTTTTAACAGCTTTACGTGGTCGTTAGGCGTTAACTATACTATCGGGCAATGGATATTGAAGGCGAATCTTGGGAAAAGTTTCCGTGTGCCGATACCGAAAGAGTTAGGAGCTGATGGTATCAATTACCATATTTTCCGGTACGAGAAGGGAGCTCCCGACCTGTCGCCGGAAGAATCCTATCAACTCGATCTCGGGATCAACTGGCATACGGATGCGGTCAACTTCCAACTGGACCCTTACCTGAATTATTTCCCTAACTATATCTATCTGAATCCGACTTCCGGCTATACGGAAGGTTTGCAGACCTATTATTATACGCAAAGCCGGGTGATTCGTTATGGCTTTGAAGCGGAATTCAGTTATAAGATCCTCCGTAACCTGGAGGCCGGATTAAAGGGGGAATATCTGTATGCGGAACAACTCTCGGGCGATAAGAAGGGATATACGTTGCCCTTCTCTCCACCCTGGAGCGCCAGTGCGGATCTGAAATACACGTTTCCTTTCTGGCCCGAAAGCAAGGCAGCATTTGTCTCTGCCACCTACAGGATCGTCGGCGACCAGAATGAGATTGTCCCTCCCGAAAAGGCAACCAAAGGCTATAGAGTGCTTAATATGGCAATCGGGAAATCCTTTGCATGGAAAGAATACCGGTTGAGATTGAACTTTCAGGGACTGAACCTGCTGAACAGGCGGTATTACGACCATACCAGCTATTACCGGCTGATCGATGTGCCCGAACCGGGGCGTAATTTCTCCCTGATGCTGGGATTTGACTTTTAAATAGTAATGAATTAAAAACATGAAGATCATGAAAAAGAGTTTATCATTTACATTTTTATTTTCCGTATTGATGTCTCTTACCCTTGTCGCTTGCAGCAAGGATAAGGACGACAAAGACCTTGAGAAACCGGTCATTGAGGCCGGTAGTGAGACATTGCCGCAGAGCTGCCAGGTATATACGAAGGGAGAGGAAATCCCCTTCAGATGTATCTTTACCGACAATGAAGGCTTAGGGAACTATAATATCGAGATACACAACAATTTCGAGCATCACAGCCACAGCACTGATGCCGGTGATTGTGCGCTGGATGCCAAAAAGGACCCTGTAAATCCCTGGGTGTATAATAAGGATTTTACCATTCCCGGCAGCCCGTTGCGATATGATGCCCAGGTCGATATACCTATCCCGGCGGATATAGATCCGGGGGATTATCATTTTATGGTCAGGGTGACGGATAAGGCCGGATGGCAGGAACTGAGGGCCGTAAGTATTAAAATCCTGGAGAAGGAATAAGGCCCTGATGGGATAGGATGTAACATGTTTGTAATATCTATGTCATTTGTGCGTAATATTTGTTTCAGACCTTTGCGGACAAATAAGATAACAAGTAAGAAAACAAGCAATTATGGAGACATTCTATCTCTTTCTGATTATTTTCCTCTTTATACTGGCAATATTCGATCTGTCTGTCGGAGTGAGTAATGATGCGGTGAACTTCCTGAATTCGGCCATAGGCTCGAAGGCCGCATCGTTTAAGGTTATTATGGTGATTGCTGCTGTCGGCGTGTTCGTCGGCGCTTCACTTTCCAACGGCATGATGGATATTGCCAGGCATGGAATTTACCAGCCGCAACATTTCTTCTTCTCGGAGATTATGTGTATTCTGCTGGCTGTCATGTTGACCGATGTGGTGCTGCTGGATATTTTTAATTCCTTAGGGATGCCTACGTCGACAACCGTTTCATTGGTTTTCGAGCTATTGGGTGGTACGGTTGCGATTTCATTAGTCAAGATTGCCAATTCGAACGGCATGCTGCAACTGGGCGATTTGTTGAATACGGATAAGGCGTTTACCGTGATATTGGGTATTTTCCTTTCCGTGGCGATCGCTTTCTTCTTTGGGGCGGTTGTACAATATATATCGCGTTTGATCTTCACGTTCAATTATAAGAAGCACGCTAAATACTTCGTGGGCCTGTTTGCCGGCCTGGCTGCCACGTCCATTCTTTATTTTATGCTGATAAAGGGATTGAAGTCTAGCTCTTTTATGGAAGGCGACCTGAAGGATCTGATTTATGGAAATACGGATAAGGTGGTGTGGGGCGCTTTCATCTTCTTTACGGTCCTGATGCAGGTGTTATACTGGTTGAAAGTAAATGTATTCAAGGTCGTGATCCTGATGGGTACGTTTGCGCTCGCACTCGCTTTTGCCGGGAATGACCTGGTGAACTTCATCGGTGTTCCTTTAGCGGGCTATTCTTCTTATATGGACCTGATGGCGCAGGGTGGGACGACCACGACGAATACATTCCTGATGGAATCTTTGCTCGAACCGGCCAGGACGCCCTGGTATTTCCTGTTCGGTTCCGGTATTGTGATGGTCATCGCGCTTGCTACTTCAAAGAAGGCGCATAATGTGGTGAAAACATCCCTCGATCTTTCCCGCCAGTCGGAGGGGAACGAAAACTTCGGGACTTCTCCTGTTGCACGCACGCTGGTCCGTACCTGCAACAATATCTCCAATACGATTCTGAGCGTTGTCCCTCCGCGTATGAAGGACTGGATAGACAGCCGTTTTGACAACAGCGAAATGATTCTTGAGGATAAGGCCAGCTTTGACCTGGTCCGTGCTTCTGTCAATGTGGTGCTTTCCGGTTTGCTGATTGCTGTCGGTACTTCGTTGAAGTTGCCGCTGTCTACGACATACGTGGCTTTCATGGTGGCGATGGGTAGTTCGCTGGCTGACCGTGCCTGGGGACGTGAGAGTGCTGTCTACCGTATTACCGGTGTGCTTTCCGTAATCGGCGGTTGGTTCATTACGGCGGGAGCGGCTTTCACAATCTGTTTCCTTGTTGCTTTGCTGATCCATGTCGGAGGTATTGCGGCTATGGCGGCAATGGTCGGGCTGGCTGTCTATATGCTGATCCGCAGTCATCTTACCTATCGCAAAAAGATAAAGAAAGAAGCGATGCAGCAGGAGGTCGACTCCACAATATCCAAACTGCGTGAGACGACGGATAAACGCGAAGCTCTTTCCCTGTTCCGCGAACATAGCCGTGAAGAGTTGGGCAATGTCCTGGAGTTTGCATCCGATGCCTTCGGCCGTTCCGTTCATGGCTTTATGAATGAGAACCTGCGTGAACTCCGCAAAGTGATGAGTGCGATCGAGGAAAAGAGAAGCTACCTGAAACAGGTGAAACGTGTCGGAACGCTGGGCGTAACTCAGTTGGAACATGATATTGCGATCGATAAAGGATTGTACTATTACCAGGGAAATGACTTTGCAAGCGAGATCGTCTTCAGTATCCGCCGTCTGACGGAACCGGGCAAAGAACATGTAGACAATCATTTCAGTCCGTTGAGCGAGGTGCAGAAAGAGGATTTCGGAAAGATGACCGACAATATTGTGTCTTTCCTCAAACGTGGCGCCGCCATGATCGAAAGTAACGATTACCATCGCCTGGATGACTTCGTTGCCGAATCGGCTGAACTGAATGCAGGGCTGACGCTCCTGAAGAAAGAGGAACTGAAGCGTATCCAGGGACAGAGCGGAAGCACGAAAGTGAGCATGGTGTACCTGAATATGGTGCAGGAGGCGCAGAATGTGGTTGCATTTACGACGAATCTGCTGAAGGTTAGCCGCAAGTTCCAGAAAGAATAATGGATGTTATAATGATAACATTTTCTTCTCTTTAATCAAATCGGTTTCGTTCATTTGGAGAGACGGCACGGTACACATTTTGATGTAGTCGCCCATCTGGCAAGTGTAGTCGTAATAGGCTTGCTGTTCGGGCGTGAAGTCCTCCTTTTGAACCAGACCGCTTTTCATAGTCAGGAATTCTTCTGTATCCGTGCTGTCGGACTCCTTGATTAGCAGGATACGGCGGGCAACCGGGTTTCGGTTGTAGTCAAGGCCGATATACAGGCCGCGCAGTTGCCGGGGATTCCGGAAGAAGGGAATCTGCAGGTAGACTGTAACTAATGTAAATTGCGGGGACGGGTTTTCGCTGAACATGCAATAGAAATTCTGCGGGTCGCCGATAACGCCCATTCCCCATTGTGCTTCCCCATAGGCGTTCAGCCGCCCGATACGGATATGCTCTTTGTTCTCCGACAGGTTAATGATGAAAGGCTCTACTTTCAGGCAGTCCGACGAGGACGAAAGGCTGTAACTGGTGTAAAGCCCGCATATATTGTCGACCCGGTGAATCGACAGTTGCACCTCTTCCTGTAAATGTTCAAGGAAAGGGTTTGCTTTCCGGGTGTCGTTTACGGCCGGTTCCAGTTTATCTAACCGCTCCAATAAATCCGGCAGGATGGAAAGCAATCTGCGTTTGGAGATATTGTTAACCAGAACAAGCGCACGTTCCAATGCTTCTTCCTGCGGACAATTTTTCAGCCCCTCAAAATAGGCCGGGAGCACTGTCGTATATAAAGAAGACAGGATGCTGGGAGCCATTTCGGCGCAGTCGGCTATTTCTTTCATTTTTACCCCGTTGTTTCGCAGATATTCTATTCGTTGATAGAGTTCCCGGAAGTCGTCCATATTGTTTTTTGTTTACTGTTTTTGTATTGCAAAATAAGTACAGGTATATTGCATTTGTGTTACATGAATGTTACATAAATATTGCTTTATAAATCGTTGATTTATAGTAGGTATTAATAATAAACATTCATGTTTTCAGTAATATTGTTGTAATATGCCGCCTGTACTTTTGCTGCCGTAAACAAAATGACAGCATGTTATGAACAGACGGTTTTCCGATTTTCTTTTTATCCTTTGGGCCGGTGGTGCCGCTCTTCTTTCTTACTCATTGGTCTATGCCTTGCGTAAACCGTACACGGCAGCAGCTTTTGCGGATGTCGATTGCTTCGGAATGGATTATAAGGTGGTCGTGACGATTTCCCAGATATTGGGGTATGTGATTTCCAAGTTTATGGGGATTAAGCTCATCTCTGAGTTGAAACGGGAAGAACGTCTGAAATTCATTTTGATGTCAATTGTCATGGCGGAACTTTCACTGGTGTTCTTCGGGTTGCTTTCCGCTCCTTATAATATTGCGGCGATGTTCCTGAACGGCCTGTCGTTAGGTTGTATGTGGGGCGTAATCTTCAGCTTTATCGAGGGACGGCGGATGACGGATATCCTGGCCAGCCTTTTAGGCGTCAGTATGGTGATCAGTTCGGGTACGGCCAAGTCGGCGGGACTTTTCGTGATGAATAACCTGCATGTGAATGAGTTTTGGATGCCGGCACTGATCGGTGCGGTGGCATTGCCGGTTCTGGCACTGTTAGGATATGTGCTGAACCGTTTGCCGCAGCCTACCGAAGAAGATATTGCGATGAAGTCGGAGCGGGCTACGCTGAACGGGAAACAACGCTGGGAACTGTTCAGGAACTTCATGCCCTTTCTTCTGATGTTGTTTATTGCCAATATCGCGATTGTGGTGTTGCGCGATATAAAAGAGGATTTCCTTGTGAATATCATAGATGTCTCCAACTATTCTCCTTGGCTTTTTGCTCAGATCGACAGTGTGGTGACGCTTATTATCCTGGGGATATTCGGGTTGATGGTCTTTGTAAAGGACAATCTGAAAGCCCTTTCCATTCTCTTTTGTCTGATTATTATGGGGATGATCGTGATGTCTATCGTCTCTTTCGGGCAGGAGCGGTTCCGGCTGTCTCCCGTTGTCTGGCTCTTTATCCAGAGCCTTTGTCTGTATATTGCTTATCTTACTTTCCAGACGATTTTCTTCGACCGGTTCATCGCCTGTTTCAGGATTCACGGGAATGTAGGGTTCTTTATCGTGACGACGGACTTCTTAGGATACACCGGGACGGTGCTTGTGCTCGTGCTGAAAGAGTTTTGTAATCCTCATATCGACTGGGCTGTGTTTTACAACCAATTTGCGGGGTATGTCGGTATTTTCTGCTGCATCACCTTCATCTGTTCCTTTGTATATTTGCACCAGCGTTTCCGGAAGGAAAACGGCTTGACAGCCAAAAGCGACGAGGTGTTTGATGCAACTCCACAGAATGCCATCACTATGGCTTGATGAATGAATAAGTATAATATTGAAATAAGAAAGTTATGAAAAAGATTTCGTGTGTGATTATGGACTGGGCCGGAACGGCTGTCGATTTCGGCTGTTTTGCTCCTCTGAATGCCTTCCTGAAAGTTTTTTCCGAAGAAAAAGGAGTAGATATAACCTACCGCCAGGCGCGTGAGCCGATGGGGCTATTGAAAATAGACCATATCAAGGCGATCCTGAATATGCCCGAAGTGGTAGCCAAATTCCGGGCGCGCTATGACCGTGACTGGAACATGGATGACGTGAACGAGATGTACCGGAGTTTTGAAAAGCACCTGTTTGCTTCGCTCCGCAACTTTACGGATCCGATCCCCGGCGTACTGGAAACGATGGAAGTGTTGCGCGGACAAGGCATCCGGATCGGTTCGACTACCGGCTATACGCAGGCAATGATGGACGTGGTTCGTCCTGACGCTGCCGCCAAAGGATATGTGGTGGATAATCTGGTTACTTCGGATGATGTTCCCGCCGGTCGTCCTGCTCCGTATATGATCTATAAGAATATGATCGACCTGGCTATCCCTTCCGTTGACAATGTGGTGAAAGTGGGCGATACGATTGCCGATATCAAGGAAGGGCTGAATGCGAAAGTTTGGAGCATAGGCATCGTTACCGGCAGCAACGAAATGGGGCTGACAGAGAAAGAATACAATCATCGTTCCGCCGACGAACTGGCAGAATTGAAACGGGAAGTTCGCCAACGGATGCTGAACGCCGGTGCCCATTTCGTCCTCGACAACATCACGGAACTCCCAGCTTGCATCGAAAAGATTAATCGCTAAATGATGATTTATTTGCGTGTTCTTTTAATGGGGCAACGCCCCATGCCGCAGGCTCTCTTTTGCCGTCCGTTTTAACGAACGGTTAAAAGAATTGGAGGCAAAGCCTCTTCCTTTGTGGACTTCAGTCCCTTTAATAAAGGACTGTCCTATTAATTTGAAAGGGATTAAAATCCACAGAGGAATCCGGCAAAGCCGGGGATTTATTCATCCGTCCGTTAAAACGGACGGCAAAAGAGAGCCTGCGGCACGAGTAGAGATGTACCTATAAATCATCATTTAGATATCACAAAAACATCACAAAAACATCACAAAAACATCACAAAAACATAATATTTACATCATGAATACAAAACGAAACTATCTATTGCTTACCCCTGGCCCCCTGAGTACGTCCGAAACGGTTCGTGAAGCCATGTTGCAGGACTGGTGCACGTGGGATAAAGATTATAACGAAGGAATTGTCACTCCGATCCGTAAAGGCCTGTTGGCTATTGCAGGCCTGGATGAGGATGAATATACAGACGTCTTGTTGCAAGGAAGCGGCACATATTGCGTGGAAGCGACTATCGGTGCTGCCGTAAAACCGACCGATAAACTGTTGATCCTGGCAAACGGCGCTTATGGAAAACGGATGGCTCAGATTGCCGGATATTATCATATCGACCACGTGCTGGTTTCTTTGCACGAAACTGAACTGATCACCGGTGAAGTGGCCCGTAAGGCACTCGAAGCCAATCCGGGCGTCACTCATTTGTCAATGGTGCATAGCGAAACAACCACCGGTTTGCTGAACCCGATCGAGGAGGTGGCTGAGGTGCTGAAAGGCCGTGACATTACCTTTATTGTCGATGCGATGAGCAGTTTCGGCGGTGTGCCTATCGACATGAAAGGGCTGGGCATCGACTTCCTGGTCAGCAGCGCCAACAAATGTATCCAGGGCGTTCCCGGTTTCGGCTTTATCATTGCTAAAAAGGATAAGCTGATAGCAACGAAAGGCAATGCCCGTTCCCTCTCGCTCGATATCTATGCACAATGGGAAGCGATGGAGAAAGGTGGCGGCAAATGGCGCTTCACTTCTCCTACGCATGTGGTACACGCGTTCTATCAGGCCATGAAGGAACTGAACGAAGAAGGCGGCATCGCAGCCCGCTCGGAACGTTACAAAAAGAACCATCGCACGCTGGTCGACGGCATGCGCGCCTTAGGCTTCGAGACCTTGCTGCCCGATGCCTCGCAGGGCCCGATCATCACCTCTTTCCGTTATCCTTCGGCCGGCTTTGATTTCGCCTCTTTCTACGAACAACTGAAAGCAAAAGGATTCGTTATCTATCCGGGTAAGATTTCCGATGCCGACACCTTCCGTATCGGAAACATCGGCGATCTGTTCCCTGACGATATGAAAGCCCTTTTGCAGGCGATTCAATCGATAAGTTATTAAAATAGTAAATGTATGGTTGTGAGCTAAGGAGAATTTCGTTTCTTTGCAACCGAAAATCAATACACAGTTTCGTGAAATATTTCGTTTGCATTTTACTGTTCTTATTTCAGTTCACAATAGAAAAGGCAGCCGCTGTCTCTGTCCCCGCGCTTGGCGCGGGGCCGCAAGATGAGCGGCTTTATCAATTAAAGCCCGATACGGCAGGCTTTGATGCGGTCCCGCGTCAGGCGCGGGAACAGGTTGCGGCTTCCGATACGCTTCGGGAGCGTATGCCAGTCGTGCCGTATAAGTTCAATCCGAAAAGCCTGATTCTTCCGGCATCCCTGATTACGGTCGGAGCTGTCGGCACGGCGATAGACGGGATGAACGATTTCCACCTCTTCTCCCGCAAAGATTCCGTGAAGCAAATCCGCATAGACGATTATATGGAATGGGGAATGCTGGGTTGGGTGTTTATCTGCGACCTGATGGGGAAGGAGAAACACAATTGGGTGGACCAGCTTTGCCTGGTTGTCATCGCCGAAGGATTTAATGCAGCCATGACGCGGACAGTTAAATATGCGGTCAACGAAATCCGTCCCGACGGCGGGCCGCATTCTTTTCCTTCCGGGCATACTGCCAATGTCTTTTTAGGTGCGCACGTCGCCTGGAAGGAGTTTAAGGACAGCAGTCCGGTGTTGGCCTATTCAGGTTATGGCTTGGCCACTCTTGTCGCCTGTTCCCGCCTGTATAACAACCGTCACTGGGTGGCGGATGTGGTTGCCGGAGCCGGTTTCGGCATCCTTTCCGTCGAGCTTGCCTATCTGACCTATTTCCCGATCCGCAATGCGATTGCCCGCCGGATCAACCTGAAAGCGAGCGACCGCCTGGTTGTCGCCCCGACGCTCAGTCCGGATGGCGGAGGGCTTTATCTTTCGTGGCGGTTCTGAAAATCGAACGTTTCCTCCACTCATAAGGTGTATATTCTCTGTTTTCCTTGAAGAAGACGGAGAAACTCGAAGGTGTGAAACCCAACCGTTTGGCTATTGCCGTGATCCGCATGTTCGTTTTCTCCAACATCTCCGAGGCGGCGAGCAGCAGGTAGCGGTTGATCCATTCGTAAGCCGGCATACCGGTCATGACTATGATTGCACCATTGAAATTGTCGGCATCTTCTCCTAAAATCCCAGCATAAAAAGTACCGTCTTTCTTGCCGTACGTACGGATCAGGCGCGCAAAAAGGTCGATGAAGTTATTGCCGGAAGGACGGTGTCCCGGGCATTTGCTGTCGATTCCCATCCAGCGTTCCGCTTCGGTCGGTTCGCGGTCGAGGATGGTGATGTAAATATCTTCGGGAATGATTTTTTTATATGTTTCTTCCATGATTTTTAGAATGAGTCGGTTTGTTTCTTCCGGACAAAAGTAGTAAAAATTGGATTTCTTCAAAAATCTGTGTTGAAGAAATTTCACGGGTGGAATTTTTCAAAACCTGTTTTTGAGGAAATCTATTTCTGGGAATTCTCTAAAGCCGAAGTTTAAAGAATTTATTGAGTTAGATTTCTTCAACACAGGTTTTTGAAGAAATCTAAAATTCAGGTGTTGATGCGGATCAGTTCTTCGATGAATGTCCGCTCGTTGCTGAGGCGGGGAATCTTGTGCTGGCCGCCTAATTTCCCTTTCATGCGGAGCCACTCGTAGAATGTCCCTTCGCGTGCAACTATAATTTCTAATGGCTGAAGTGAGATCTCCTTGTAGCGTTTAGCCTCATAGTCGGAGTTGAGCTGTTGCAGCGTCTTGTCCAGCAGAGCGGCAAAATCGTTTAACGAAGGCGGCATCTTCTCGAATTCGACCATCCATTGATGGCGGCCTTTTGCCTTGTCGAGCATAAAGAGGGGAGCGGCCGTGTATTCTTTCACCTTCGCCCCGGTCAGGCGCGAGACGGCACTGATCGCTTTGTCGGCATTGTCCACCATCAACTCTTCGCCAAAGGCATTGATATAGTTCTTGGTACGTCCCGAGATTACGAACTTGTGCGGATAAAGGGAGGTGAAACGGACGGTGTCGCCGATCTGGTAGCGCCAAAGGCCGCCGGATGTGGTAATCACCATCGCATAGTTCTTGCCGACTTCGACGGCTTCCAACGGAAGGACAGTCGGGTTGTCGCTGCCCACTTCATTGATCGGGATAAATTCATAGAACACGCCGTAGTCGATCATCATCAACAGGCTGTGTTCCGCCGGATCGTCCTGCAAGCCGAAGAATCCCTCCGAAGCGTTGTAGGTTTCCATGTAATGCATCCGGTCCGAAGGGATCAGCGCCTTGTATTGGTCGCGATAGGGCTCGAAGCTGATGCCGCCGTGGAAGAATACCTCCATATTGGGCCATACATCGGTCAGGTATTCCCGTCCGGTCTTTTTCAGCATCGCCTTGATCAGAACCAGCATCCAGGAAGGGACGCCGGAAAGACTGTTCACATCGGCCCTACAGGTGCTTTCGACGATCGCCTTGATTTTGCTTTCCCATTCGTCCATAAGGATGATTTTCTTGGCAGGGACGCGAATCAGGTTCACCAACGGATTCAGGTTCTGCAACAAGACGGCCGAGAGGTCTCCGCAATGCGCATTCCGGTTCAGGGGCGACGGACTGTGGCTGCCGCCTAAGATCAGGCCTTTGCTGGCGAAGAAATGGCTGTCGGGAGTGTTTCGGAGATAGACGGAGACGGTGTCGAAGCCGCCTTTATAATGGCACCCTCTCAGGATTTCAGGGGTGACGGGGAGGAATTTGCTTTTGTCGTTCGTGGTACCGCTGCTTTTCGCGTACCACCGGACGACCGAAGGCCAGAGTATATTCCTTTCTCCGTTAATCATACGGGTGACGTATGGTTTTATATCGTCGTAAGTCTGCAAGGGGATACGCCGGCAAAAGTCGGCATATCCCTGAATGCTTTTGTAGTCGTATTTCAAGCCCCACTCAGTGTTGCGGGCGGTAGATAGAAGAGATTGCAACTGGTTACGCTGGATAACGTCGGTTTCCTGCGCGAATCTTGCGATCTCTTTTTGCCGGGGGCGGAAGAGTAGTGATATCGTATTCGTTAGAATATCCATGCTCCTTTTATTTGTATTGCGTACAAATGTAGGCATTCTCTTTCTATTAATATCTTAAGATATGCATATTTTCCTATCTTTGTGCTACATACTTAATCCTGTATAACGATGAGAATAGGAATCCTTTCTTCCGGCGGCGACTGCCCCGGTATAAACGCAACGATTCGCGGTGTCGGCAAAACGGCTATCATGCATTACGGCATGGAAGTGGTCGGTATTCATAGCGGTTTCGTAGGCTTACTGAATAAAGATGTCCAGACGTTCGACGAACGCAGCCTCTCCGGCATACTAAATCTGGGTGGAACAATTTTAGGTACTTCCCGCGAAAAACCTTTCCGCAAACTGTTAGCTTCCGGCGAGAGCGAAAAACCGCAGGTAATCATGCAGAATTATGAAGAGTTAGGCCTGGATTGCCTGGTCTGCATCGGCGGCAACGGGACACAGAAGACTGCCGGCATGCTTTCCGCCTTGGGGCTGAATGTGATCGGCGTGCCGAAAACAATCGATAACGATGTCTGGGGCACGGATATTACGTTCGGCTTCGACACAGCCGTGAACATAGCAACCGAAGCGATCGACCGCCTGCATTCGACCGCCAGTTCGCACAAGCGTGTGATGGTGGTCGAAGTGATGGGTCATCATGCCGGATGGATCGCCCTTTATGCCGGAATGGCGGGAGGCGCCGATGTGATCCTGATTCCCGAATTAGGCTATGACCTGGAGAAGGTAAACGAAACGATCCTGGAACGTGCCGGTAAAGGTAAACCTTATTCAATCGTTGTGGTAGCCGAAGGTGTCGGGACACCGAACAAGGAGCGTCCTTCCGTTTATGTGACACGTGCTATTGAAGAGGCAACGGGTATCGAAAGCCGTGATACGGTGTTGGGATATATCCAGCGCGGAGGCAATCCTTCACCCTTCGACCGTAATCTGGCAACCCGCTTGGGCGGACATGCTACGGAACTGATTGCAGAAGGACAGTTCGGGCGTATGGTCTGCATGAAAGGAAATCGTGTCGAGTCTGTTCCTCTTTCGGAAGTGGCCGGTAAATTGAAGCTGGTGACTCCTGATCATGATCTGATCGTGCAGGGAGAACGTATGGGAATCTCCTTTGGAAATTGAAAATTGAAAATTAAAAGTTGAAAATTAACTCTCGGCGGGGACGGCTTCTTGGGCGGTTTCCGCTTTTGTTGTTTCTTCCGCTGTCGTTTCTTCTGTTGCTATTACATTTGTATCGGAGATATCCTGTCCGTTGTTTTCCATCGCTTCTTCGGGGAGTTCTTCGAATTCGTGCTCGGCCGTGTTCTCGCCGGTCTGCTTTTTCTTCAGCTCCGAGATGAATTGCTGGAAGGTCTTATCCGTACGCAGTTTCTTGATCGCCATCTTGGCAGCCGATTGCTGGGATTCTTTTTTCGAGTATCCGATGCCTACGCCGATCTGTGTGTCCGAAAGGGTCACACCCGTCTGGAATACCGGATTTCCCTCGTTGTCGTTAAACGATTCGATCAGGTCGAACGAGATTTCCAGTTTGTTCTTCTGGCTCCATTCGATCAGGCTCGATTTGAAGTTCACCTCTTTGCGGGCGATTGTCTCCAGGTTGATATACTTCTTGATCATCACATCCTGGATGAAATGATAGCACACCTTGTAGCCCTGATCCAGATAGATGGCTCCGATCAATGCTTCGAGGGCGTTTCCATACATGTGATTGTTGTGGGAGCTTAGTTTGGCTGAGTAAACAACCATTTTGTCGAGTCCCAGTTCGACGGCAACGCGGTTCAGAGTCTCGCGTTGTACGATTTTGGAGCGGGTATTGGTCAGGAATCCTTCCCGCTTGTTTTGGAAATGTTTATAAACGATATCGGCTACGATTGCATCCAACACGGCATCACCCAAAAATTCCAACCGTTCGTTGTTCAGCCATCTGCCGTCACCGCTCTCTACCGAAGATGACTTGTGGAGGAAGGCCTGTTCATACAAGTGGATATTTTCAGGGCAAAACCCAAGTATTTTATATAAAGAAGAATAAGGCTCCTTACCTATATTCTTGAGGAGCCTTATTCTTTTGTATAGCTTTGTAAACACGTTACTTCACAAATTTTTTAACAATCGCGCAGGCATTGTGACCGCCGAACCCGAAGGTGTTTGACAGTGCAGCCCGTACTTCTCTTTTTTGAGCTTTATTGAATGTGAAATTCAGTTTATAATCTATTTCCGGATCATCATCGCCATCGGCGTGGTTGATCGTAGGAGGAACGATACCGTTCTGTATAGCCATAATGCAGAGCATTACTTCTATAGCTCCGGCAGCACCTAACAGGTGACCTGTCATTGACTTGGTGGAACTGATATTCAAGTTATAAGCATGATCTCCGAAGACTTCCTTGATCGCTTTTACTTCTGAGATATCACCTACCGGAGTCGATGTCCCATGAACATTGATATAATCGATGTCTTCCGGTGTCATTTCTGCATCTTCCAATGCATTGCGCATAACCAACTTGGCACCTAATCCTTCAGGATGGGATGCTGTCAGATGGTAAGCATCGGCAGACATACCGGTTCCGGCAATTTCGCAATATATTTTAGCTCCACGCGCCAAAGCGTGTTCCATTTCTTCCAATATCAGACAGGCACCGCCTTCACCCATTACGAATCCATCGCGGCTGGCACTGAACGGACGGGAGGCAGTCTCCGGAGAATCGTTGCGTGTTGACAATGCATTCATCGAATTGAATCCACCTACGCCTGATTCCGAAATTGCGGCTTCCGCGCCACCTGTCACAATGACATTCGCTTTGCCCAAACGGATATAGTTGTATGCGTCACTGATCGCGTTGGTAGAAGAAGCACAAGCCGAGACTGTCGCAAAGTTCGGGCCATGAAATCCATAAAGCATGGAGATATGTCCGGCTGCGATATCCGAAATCATCTTCGGAATGAAGAACGGATTGAACTTCGGACCGATCGTGTCTTTGGTCTTCGCATATCCTAATACTTCTTCGTCGAATGTCTTGATACCACCGATACCAGAGGCGAAAATAACGCCGATACGGTTCTTGTCTTCCTTGTCCAAGTCCATTGCTGCGTCTTCGATCGCCTGCTTTGCTGCCTGTATTGCGAACAAGCTGTAGCGGTCGCACTTGCGGGCTTCCTTGCGATCCATCACTTTCAACGGATCGAAGCCTTTTACTTCGCATGCAAATTGTGTCTTGAATTTGGATGCATCAAACTGAGTAATAGGCCCGGCTCCACTCTTCCCGTTGATAATACCTTCCCATGTTTCCGGGAGGGTATTACCAAGTGGAGTAATAGCTCCAAGACCTGTTACCACAACTCTTTTTAATTCCATACCTTTAATTAAAAGGATTGATTACTTCGCATTAGCTTCGATGTAAGCAATGGCGTCGCCTACAGTTGTAATCTTTTCTGCTTGATCATCGGGAATAGAAATACCGAATTCTTTTTCGAATTCCATAATCAGTTCTACAGTGTCAAGAGAGTCTGCTCCTAAATCGTTAGTAAAGCTTGCTTCGTTTGTAACTTCTGTTTCTTCAACACTTAACTTGTCAACGATGATAGCTTTTACTCTTTCAGCAACTTCAGACATAACTTTTTCAATTTAGATTAATAAATACGAATATACTTTTTAAATTTGCAGTGCAAAGAAAAGAATTTTTTATGTTACAAAACAAATTTAATGAGCTAAAAATGCGGAAAACTGCACATTTTTTCTTTTCTTGTGCACTAAAACAGGTAAAAACATGAAGAACATAGCCATTTTTGCTTCTGGTTCGGGTACAAACGCGGAAAACATAGCCCGATATTTCTCTAAAAGTGAAACTATTAAAGTGGCGGTTGTTTTGTCTAACAACCGGAATGTCGGTGTCCATGGACGCGTAAACAAATTGGGAATCCCTTCTTTTGTCTTTTCGCGCGACGAGTTTGCCGAAGGGAGCGCTGTTTTGGCTAAACTGGCGGAGTACGATACGGACCTGATCGTCCTTGCCGGCTTTATGAATAAAATCTCCGACACCCTGTTGAATGCCTATCCTGGCAAGATTATCAACATCCATCCGGCCCTCCTGCCCAAATACGGCGGAAAAGGGATGTACGGGATGCATGTGCACGAGGCGGTAGTCGCCGCCGGCGAGAAGGAAACAGGCATTACCATACATTATATAGACGAACATTACGACGAAGGGACGACCATTTTCCAGGCAAAATGTCTCGTCCTTCCTTCCGACACCCCGGAAGAGGTCGCAACGAAGGTGCACGCCCTCGAATATGCCCATTATCCGCACGTCATAGAAGATCTGTTGAGATAGAGGGGCGCATGGAAAATTCGCATCCGCAATATTGCTGGTTGTAGAAGCCGTTTTCGGCTAAGAGGATGCGTCGGCGTTCGCTTAGCCCGCCTTTGCGCCAGTTCTTTTCCCAAAATTCTACATCGGCAAATTCGGCCGCTGCTGCATGGCCGGCTTCTGCAATCTGTTCGAGGCTTTTCCAGCGCGAAGAGGCTAAGGTGGTGGCAAAGGTGTCGAAACCTCTTTCGTGTGCCATGCGGGCAGTTGCCCGTAGTCGCATCCTGAAACACTGCCGGCAGCGTCCTCCCCGTTCCGGTTCATTTTCCAGGCCGCGAATCTCCTGCAACCAGTTCTCGTGGTCGTAATCTCCGTCGATGATTTCCAGCCCTAAGGATCGGGCGTAGCGGGTGCATTCGGATTTCCGGATATTGTATTCTTCCAGCGGGTAAATGTTCGGATTGAAATAGAACAGCATCGGACGTATCCCGTTTTCCAGCAACCACTCTATAATGGCCGCCGAACAGGGCGCACAGCAGGTATGAAGTAATAAATGCATATCGGGACTGGGTTTGTTACGAGGTACGAATATAAGTAATTTCGTCGGATTTTGAAGATTGTGCCGGGAAAAGATGAATATTCTCATTCTTATTGTTTTATAACAAATAAATATTTACATTTGAGACATTGTTAGCTTTAGAGCTTGAAAATGAGATCGGGATATTTTTTAACTATATATTTGACATGAACTTTATAACCGGAAAGATATCATTCAAATATGGAATGATCAAGTAAAAACATCTTAAAAAAACATCGCCATGAAGAGAACTATTTATCTATTTGTATTTACGTGCCTGCTGTTGCTTCCTTTAGTATCCAACGCACAGCTAAAATCCGGTATAGTAATTGGTGGAAGTGATAGCTGGATGCACAAGTCGAAAATTAATTCACCTTTATTATCAGGAGAAAGAGATTTGAATTGGGATCATCGTTTTAGTGTTAATGTTGGATATCAATTCCAATATGAGTTCAAAAATCATTTTTTGATCGATGCAGCTTTGTTGTATCAAGCGAGAAGAGTGAATATCGCTTATCAGGAACAAGGATGGACCCTAACATAGATTACGGCAAACAACAACCGGGTGGGGCTATTTACGATAAAACAAAATTATTTAACGGATTATCCCTGAATGCCGTCGTGGGCTACAAACTATGGAAAGGGTTAAAAGCCGGAATCGGAGCGGAGCCGACAATCTACTTTAACACGACAGGCGAAGCTAATTTGGAAGATAATAAATTTGATATTCCTTTAGTTGTAAAAATAGGCTATGATTTCAATTTGTTTCAAGTCGATTTGTCTTATAAGAACGGATTCGAACGGCTTTACCGGAATCGTGTAGTTGGCAATACACAGACAAGAGACCTTCAGGTGTCGATCTTTGTTCCGATTTTTAAATGATCATTGAAACAAACTTGCCTCGGTTTTGGAACAAAAATCGAACTGTTTTGCCCCAGTTTTGAAACAGAACTATATATTTAATCCTGATAATCACTGTTTTAAGAAATAATAAGCGGCAAAGAAATCAACCTGATCTCTTTGCCGCTTACTTATCTGGTTTAGAAGTTCACATTCAACTGCATCACGAATGTCCGGGGAGGTGAGACCAGCATCGGGCGGGTGGTGTATTCTTTGTTGAACAGGTTGTTGACCATGAACTGGACGGAGGTCTCTTTCGTGATCTTCACGCCGGCACGGAGGTCAACCACGCAGTAAGGCGTGTTGTGATCCATCCAATAGGAGGTGAGCGTTTCTCCGCCCGAGTTGCCATACAAGACGTAGCGTATGTAATCCATCAGTTCCGGCTGCGATTTTTCGCGTTCGTCCACCATCAGGTAGTCGACGGCCAGCGTCTTGCTCTTCCAGGCGATGTTGGTGCCTAAGCTCAGGCGTTTCCACTGGAAGTCGAGGACCGCTTTTACGGTGTGTTTCTGGCGGTACTTCAGGTATTTGGACGTGTTGGATTTTTCTTTCATGCGCATCGGGTCGTCGAGGAGCGCTTCTTCTGCGTTCTTGCGCTTGTAGTCGACGTCTTCCGGTTCGATAAAGACATATCCCAAATTGTAGGTCAGCGTGGTGTTCGGGTTGAACGTGTAGACGCCGTTCGTGCTGATCTCCGCTCCGTAGATACGGGCTTTCGAGACGTTGTAGAACTGGGCGCCGAATCCCGGCATCTGGCCTTGGGAGACCATGTTGAGGAAGTCACGCGTGCCGTTGACATATTCGAAGGTCGAGTTGTTGAAGATGCCGAAACGGAATTCGATCATGTCGGTGTACTGGGTGTAGAAGCCCGCCACGTCGAAGAAACCCATCAGGTTGCCGAACTTATAACCCTGCTTGAATCCTAACTCGGCGTTAACCCCTTTTTCCGCTTTTACCTGGTTGTTCGGGTAGACGCCGACACCGCCGATGTCTTTGCGGGCATATTTCTCTGTCAGCGAAGGATAGCGGTAGCCTTGTCCGAAGCTGGCGCGGATAAAGCTGTAGTCGGCAAGCTGGTAGTTCAACCCGGCGCGGAAGATCGGCTTGACCGGGATGTGGGTGCCGAAGAGCTTCGTGTCGGCTTCGCGCAGGTAGTCGTCCACACGGTAATATTCCGCACGCATACCGGCCGAAACGCCCAGGCGGTCGAAGAAGCGCTGGTCGTACTGGACGAACAGGGCGGCGTTGTCGCTGTCGTGCGTGCCGGTCATGTTGGAGACGCTTTTCATGTGCTCGTAGGTGGCGCCTGCCGTCAGCTGTATGCCGCTGTCCCATTTCTTGTTGAACTGGTAGTCGACATAATAGGTGTAGTTCTTATCGATATCGGTCTGTTTGTCTGTTTTGTTTCCGAGGGCGCCCGAGAGCCAGGGGATCAGATCCGACTGGTCCGTGGGAAGGCCGTTTTTCATCACCCATGCTAATAGGTCGCAATAGTCGCCGGTCGTCGCGGTCGGGAAAATGCCGTTCAGGATATTGGTCGCCCCGTTGACGATCCCGCCCAAGTCTCCTTGCAGGATCGGCTGGATGACCGGGAAGAAGGTGCTGTAGTCGCCGTTCTGGATATTCTGCACCAGGCCGGTGATCGAGTTGACATCGGTCCCCATGTTGCCGAGGATGTCGAGGATGGACTTCTGGTTGCTGGTTCCCTGTCCGATATTGTCGCCCCGGTAATAGAAGCGGGCTTTGATCTTATGGGAGGTGTTGTTGTTCGGATTCGTAAAGTTGAAGAACGGGTCGAGATAGAAGGTGTTCGCTTCGCGTCCCATATTGGCGATGGCGGAGGGCTGGTAAGCCTCTTTCGGCGAACGCCAGAGGAAGAAGTCGGCATAGTTGTCGGCCATATAGTTGGTGTTGAAACCGTAGTTCAGCAGTTTGCCGTCCGGCATCGGCTGGTGGTACGTCAGGTTACCGCCTACACGGAAGCGTTTGTTATAGCCCTGTTCGCGGAACCCTTCGTCGGTGAAAAGGTTCAAGCCTGCCGAGACGTCGAAATCGCCGATGCGCCGTGCGTGCGACACGTCGAACCCTTCATACAGCGGGTTGCGGATGCCGGAAAGTACGCTTTTGCGCAGGAACGGCTCGACGTCGTATTTCCCGTCCCGCCAGAAAGCCTTGTCGCTCCATTGATAGTCTTCATTCGCCGGGTCGCCATACACGCCGACGTAGGCGCGGAGGCTGGTAGTCGGTGTCAGATTGGGACGTTTGGTCCGGATGTTGATCACGCCGTTCAGTGCCGACGAGCCGTACAGCACGGAGGACGCGCCTTTCATCACTTCCACCTGCTCGATGTTTTCCAGCGGGACGATGTTCCAGTTGATCACGCCGCTTCCCGGCATCAGGGCGTTCATCCCGTCTATCAGGACCAGGCTTCGCGAGCCGACGCCGTAGGTCCAGCCGTTACCGCCGCGGATGGAGGGCTGCCGGTCGTTGATGTCCACGCCCGGCATCGTGTTGAGTGTCGAGCTCAGGTCGGTCGGCGCTTGCCGGGCGATGTCGCCCGCTTTCAGGAGGTCCATCGAGACGGTGACGTCGCTCAGTTTCTGTTCGAAACGTCCGGCGCTGACAACCACGTCGCCTAACAGGTTGGCCTGGATGTGCATGCGGATGTCCTTTACTTTCACCTCGCCGCGGTTGAGTACTAATGGCACCAGTTCGTTTTCGTATCCGATATAACTGAACAGCAGGTCCACGCCGCCTTCCGGAAGTGCGATCTCATAGGCGCCGTCGGGGTCCGAGATCGTGCCGTTCGTATCTCCGTTAATCTTTTTGTATGTGATGTTGACGCCGGCCAGCGGTTCGTTGTTGTCGGCGTCATAGACATGTCCTTTCAATGTCTGTCCGAAGGCTGCCCCGGTGAAGAGCAGCAAGGATAAAATCAGGCTATATAGCTTTCTCATGATGAATTGCTTTTTTAATAATTAGGTTTGTCCTTATATAAGTAAATGCCGATTTCGATAGGAATCGTGTTCAGTTCCTGGATCAACTGGTCCAGTATCGCGCCGGTTGTCTTGCCCTGCAGGAGCAGGCCGGCGAGACCGGCAAACTGGGGCGGTATCATGTCGCCGATCAGATCCATGACAGGCGCATCCAGCGTCTCGGCAGGGATAAGCATTTTGATGATGGGCAGCAGGGTGAGCAGCTCTTGCAGTTCCGATTTGTCGAGTAGCAGGATGATGTCGCCTTGTGCCGGGTTGGTGCTCGGGCGGATTTCCATTTTGATACCGGTCGTCGACCAGCCGATGATCTTTTGGTAAGCCGCCATGATGGCATTTTCCATTGCGCTCTGGTCGGAGTCGGCTTTCGTCTGTTTGTTCATCATCACCTGGCGGATGATCATGTCGATTTGCAGGGTGACATAGAGGGAATTGTTTTCCGCATAGCAGGTCGCCAAGTTGGCGGGCGAGGCGCTCCAGTCGCTTGCGGGATGCTTGACATACGTGCCGATCAGGTCTCCTATCGCGACGGAATCGGGCAGGGGCGCGTAGTTAGCGATGATGTTGCCGTCCGGTCGGAAGGTGATATCGTCGAGGACGGAACTGATCAGGTTGCCGACGAGTTGTCCGCCGATCATATTGTAGAGCATTCCGAGCATCGTTTGCATGTTGCCGTTGTCCACATTATAATAGGAGGCATTGTTGTGGGCGATATACCAGGTCCCGTTTGCCGTCAGCTGGTTGGCGGGAATGGTGATGTCGGACAGTTCGAGTGTCATCTTTCTTTTCTGTACGCTTCCCTGATAATGAAAGGCGGTGCCGGTTGCGGCGGTTGCGCTTCCGCTGAATGTATAGCCGTCTGCGGCGGGTGAAAGAGGTACGTTTTCGAGTTTCGTCTTTCCGTCATGCGGTAGTACATATTTAAGAATGAGATCCGCTGTTTTTCCGTCTCCCGTCTTGAATTCGACGTCTTTCCCGATGAAAATATTCCCGTTGTAGCTTAAAACTAATGAGTCGCCGTTTGCCGGAGTACTTAGTTTATTGGAATAAATCCCGCTCAGGCCTGCCGGGGATAGGCCTTTGTCGTTGTCGTCATCATCGCAGGATATCAACAGGATAGCCATCGCTATGGCACAAATAAAACGTAGTGATAATTTTCTGTTCATAGAGTATTCTTTTTATCGAATTATAGGATGGTACAAAGAACAGGCTTATGTTCGAACCAAACAATCTCCATATTTGGGAATGTATATTCTATTTTTAAGAATGTTGGGTGAAGTAAGTATATTTTGTTACTTTTGATACGACAAAAAGATGCGATATGAAGATAGACGTTGACTTGCCTAAATTTGACATTCCGAAGGATTATATTGTGGGTGATGGTATCACGGGTGATATCCTGAATATGTACGGGCTTTTCCCTTGTAAGATAAAGGCTGGGGTGTTTGCTTTTTGTACGCAGGGGACGATCCGGCTGACGATTAACCTGAGCGAATATACAGTCCGTGCCAATGATTTTGTCACATTGCTTCCGAATACTTTTATCCAGATCCATGAGGTGTCGGACGATGCCCGGGTTTGTTTCGTCGCCTTTTCCTCCCGCTTTCTGGAGGGGATCAACTTTATCCGGACGATCTCCAATCTCATCGTGACGATTATCGAGAATCCGGCGGTGCCGCTGTCCGAAAATGCGGCGGCTATTTATAAAGACTTTTTCGCCCTGTTGGTGCGAGCCGACAATGATCCGGACCCTATCTTGTTTGCCGATAGCCTGAAGCCGATCCTCGATCTTATCTTTCAGGGAATCATTAATATGTATAAGAAGATCAGTACCTGGCGCGAACCGGTATTGAGCCGCGACAAGGAGATTGCCCGCGAATTCGTGCAACTTGTCTGGCAATATTATACGAAGGAACGCAGCGCCTCTTTTTACGCCAGTAAGCTGCGGATCACACTGCCTCATTTCTGTTCCGTGATCAAGAAGACAACCGGAATGACAGCTTTGGATATCATTGCCAGCGTCGTGATCCTGGATGCCAAAGCCCAGCTGAAATCCACCAACCAGCCGATCAAGGAAATATCGATCGGGTTGGGCTACAGCAATGTGGCGTTCTTCGACAAATATTTCCGCCGCTATGTCGGCATGTCTCCGTTAGAATACCGGAACAGCTAAAAGGTCGGTATTGGCAAATATTAAAATCTGAATGACGAATCGTAAAGATGGATGTTGATTGGTAATGAGATAAATACGTTCTTTGTCCATTATGTTAATGAGTATGTTATTAGGCTTCCTCGCCTTTTTAGTCCGTTGGCTGTTTAAACGGAAGGCAGGAGCTAAAAAAGAACAGCGTGATGAAAATACTACTGGTTACAAGGGGGTCGCAAGGTGATGTGCTTCCCTATTTAGGTGTTGCCCGTGAATTGGTGAACCGGGGTCATGAAGTGACGGTTAACCTGCCCCGCCTTTTCGAGAATATAATCAAGGGATATGGTCTGAACTATGTCTTGCATCCGTTTGACGACATAACCGGGATGATGGCCGGTGTCGAACAGCAGTCGCAGAGTGTGAAGACTGTCTTGAAGTGGACTCGCGATACGATCGGCACACAGTTCGAGCAGCTGATCCCCCTGTTGCAGGAACACGATATAATGGTGGCGACAAACTCCGAATTTTCGGCGACCAGCGTGGCCGAATACTGCCATAAACCGCTTATCCGTACGGCATACGGGCCGTTCCTGCCGGGCAATAAGATTCCGCCCGCCGTCTTTCCTTTTCCTAAGCCGCATCCGATTTTCCAGCCGCGTCTGTTGTGGTTCCTGATGAACCGGATGTCGAACTTTACCGCGCGGGACACGGTGAACTTGAACCGTGAGAAATACGGACTTCCTCCGATCCGGAACTTCGGGCATAACGCGGCGTTGGCGGCGGACAATTATATGATATACAGCCAGTACCTCGGCCAGACAGATCCGGAATGGAGCAAACGGTTCCGCTGGAAGGTCGGCGGATACTGCTTCAACGATACGTTTGAATATGACGAGGCGGCCTATCAGGAAATGATGTCTTTTGTGAAAGCGAAAGATACGCCTGTCCTGTTTTTCACCTTGGGCAGTTGCAGTGCGAAAGACCGGAACCGTTTCTGCGAGATGTTGCTGAAGGTTTGCAAGCAGCATGATTTCCGGCTTATCGTCGGTTCGGGCTGGGCGAAGACCGGGGCTTCGATGCAGACGGACGAGCATCTTTACCTGATGCGGCATCCTGTACCTCACTATCTGATTTTCCCGCATTGCGACGGCGTGATTCATCATGGCGGCTGCGGAACGACACACAGTGTTGCGCGTGCAGGCCGTCCCCAGCTGGTCACTCCGCTGATTGTCGACCAGCATTACTGGGCTTATCGCACCCTTCAGCTCGGCCTCGGTCCGGAACGGGTCAAGATTGCCAAAGTCTCGGAAAAGGAACTGGAGCGCAAGATATGCGATTTGGTCTCCAACCCGGACTATAAGAAAAACGCCGCCGCCTTAGGCGAACAAATCCGGAGCGAGCGGGGCATAGAGAATATGTGCGACTATATAGAACGTTTTGGCCATGAGTAAGAATGCAATCGTAATCGGGGCGACATCCGGCATCGGACGCAGTGTGGCCGAATGCTTAGTTGCCCACGGCTACCGGGTCGGGATCACGGGCCGGAGGATCGAACTGCTGCAAGAGATGGAGCAGGCTGCACCCGGCAGTTTCGTTGCCATGCAGATGGATGTGATGCAGTTGGAGCAGTCTGTCGGACAGCTAAAGGAACTGATAGCCCGCTTGGGTGATCTGGACTTGTTGATGATCAATTCAGGTATCGGCGATCTGGACCGGGAACTGGATTTCGCTATCGAGCGGAGGACAATCGAAACGAATGTCCTGGGAATGACTAATCTTGCCGTGTATGGAACCCACTATTTTATTAACAGGAAAGCAGGCCATCTGGTCCTGATGTCTTCCGTCGCCAGTATCCGGGGAAGTAAGATCGCTCCGGCTTATAATGCTTCGAAAGCCTTTATCTCCAATTATGCGGAAGGGCTGCGGCAGAAGGTGAACGGGTTGCCGATCACCGTCACCGATATCCGTCCGGGATTTGTCGATACGGCGCTCGGACAAACCTATCCGATTCATTTCTGGCTGTCGACTCCCGATGAGGCCGCCGCCGATATCTATAAAGCAATCTGTAAAAAGAAGAAAATCGCCTATATCTCCGGGCGTTGGAAATGGGCGGCTTACATGATGCGCCTGATTCCTGCCGGCGTCTATTGCCGGATGGGAAAAAGATTGCAATAGAACTTATCTTAGTTTATTCCGGTTGAAATGCGGACCCGCCTTGAACAGGAAGAATAGCGTGGACAGGATTGTCAGGCATGCCCCGAACAGGTAAGCGTGGTTGAACCCTCCGAAAGCTTGCGCAATGCTTCCGCCTGCCATCAGTCCGATACCGATGCCGACATCCCAACTGGTCAGGTAGGTCGAGGTCGCTGTCCCACGCTGGCTGTTGGGCGCCAGGTTCACAAACAGCGTGTTGAAAGCCGGGAACATAGTCCCGAAAGCAACCCCTTGCGAGAGCGCGATCCCGATATACAGATAAGAGGTAAAGTCCGGATTCCACCGCATCAGCCTTTCCAAGGCCGCCAACCCGAAGAAGCTCGCCGCCGCCAGATACATCCCTAATGAAATGACTAACGTGATCCTTCCTTTGTCCACCTGCCGTCCGGAGAACAGACGGGAGACAGCCAAGCCGATCGCCATAAAGGTAAAATAGAGTCCCGAATTGACGGAAATCCCGATTTCATCGGCATACATGGCGACGTATGTGGTTGTCATGCCGTATGGAATGGAGAGCAACAGCAGGGAGATTCCCGCCCAGGTCCCTTTCACTAAGAAGAAGCGGTCTAAGGAGATAGGTTCTTTCTTGATCGTTTGCTTCAGGGGCGTTTTAACCAGATAGGCCATGATGAACCCGAGGAAACAGGAGACGAGCGAGCAGGCAAAAATCGTTTCGTATGAGAAACTTATCTGCATGAAAAGCCCGGTCATCGGTCCGAAACTCATGGCAATGTTGTTTGCCAGCCCATAATAACCGATCCCTTCGCCGCGGCGCGAGGAGGGCAGGATGTCGATCACGATCGTATTGCCCGACACCGTCACCATCCCGAAGGCGAAGCCGTGCAGGATGCGGAATACGATAAACAGGCTCAACACGCTGGCAATCATATACCCAGCAAAAATAACCATGAAGACGGCATAGGCGATCAGATACAGCGGCCGCCGGGCAAAGGTGTCCAGCAGGTAGCCGGAGAACGGGCGGATGCACAGCGCGGCAATGGTGTAGCACGAGAGGATAAACCCGATCATCGACTTGTCCGCGTTGAACTGGTCTTGCAGGTAAAACGGCAGGATCGGCAGGATCAGATAGAATGCAAAGAACAGCAGGAAGTTGGCTGCCAGAATGTAGCAGAAGCTGGGTGAAACGAGTTTGTCTTGTGCCATTATATTACGTCTTGTTACGCGTTATTATTGAATCCTGAATCCTAAATTCCGAAGCAGTGCGGCTTCGTCCGGCGTTGCGTGTGCGATTGTGTATGCCCGGTATTCCCGCGGATGGCGGTAGTTCGCCCGGAACCATTCGAACTTGTCCGGCTCTTCGCGCAAAGCCTTGTCCACGGCGAGCGGGTCGAAGGTGGCAAGGATTGCCTGCTCGATCCGGTTTCCGGTGAATGCATCCAGGTCAATTACGGGGTTTGCGGGCGCGGGCGGCACGACTTCGCCTATCTTTTCCACTTTCACGCCGAAGAAGGCTTCGATGTTTTCGAGGCACATACGCGTTCCGTTCGCTTTTCCGTCAGCCGAGAAACCGGCAATATGCGGAGTGGCTATCGCTGCCGTCGCCAGCAATTCGCGGTCGATGCGGGGTTCGTTTTCCCAACAGTCGATGATCAGTTCGCCGACCTTTCCTTCCTTCCGGGCCTGCAAGAGGGCTTGCGTGTCGTGGACGGCTCCGCGTGAGGCATTGATGAACCAGGGTTTGCGCCGGAGCTTCCCGAAGAATGCAGCGTCCGCCAAGTGGCGGGTGGCAAAGCGGCCTTCCTTGGTCAGAGGCGTATGGAACGTGATGATATCAGCCTGTGCGGCAATGGTATCTAACGAGACGAAGCCCTTTTCCCCTTCCGCCTCTGCGCGTGGCGGGTCGTTGCGGAGCACCTTCATTCCGTAGGCTGTACACAGTTTCTCCACCTCTTTCCCGACATGGCCGACACCGACGATCCCGATTGTCTTCCCCTGAAGCGTCTCCCCTTTGCGAAGCGCTGTCGCAATTAGTCCGGCAAGCACGTACTGGGCGACTGAGACGGCGTTGCATCCCGGCGAGTTCTTCCAGGTGATGCCCGCTTCGTCGCAGTAGCGGGTGTCGATATGGTCGAAGCCTATCGTGGCACTGGTGATCAGCCTGACACGGCTTCCTTCGAGCAGTTCGCGGGTGCATTTGTCGATGCTGCGTACGATCAGTGCGTCTGCATCGTGGATCCGGTCCGGTGTAAATTCGTTGGATGTGAGGTATGTTACATCAGCGATAGGCTCTGCGACCCCTTTCAGATAGGGAACGGTATTGTCGGCAACTATTTTCATCTTTTTGTCCTTTTGTAGGGGACAAAGATAGACATTATTTGTTGAACTTGACATAATTCAGGCGTGTGTACCTGACGCCATAACTCTCGTAAGTCGCGGCTATCCGGGCCGAGGCGATACGGAGAAATTCTCCCGGTTCGTAGGCATGTTCCAGCGAAGGCAACTGTCCGGACACGCGGCTCGGATGTTTGGACGGGAGCGTGAGGCAGACCAGGTTGCCGTCCCGGTCGATTGTCGTGAGGCGCTGGCGGACGTAAAAGAGCGGGATCGTGCCGTCGAGACCGGTCTTGTACGGATCGTCTTCTAACCTGACTTTGGTCACTTTCAGGGTCAGGCCGGTCAGCTTGTCGCCCGGCTTTCCTAAATACTGGCTTGGCGGATGCGTCTGCTGTTTCTTTTTCAGCATCTTGTCGAGCTGTACCATATTATAGGCTTGTGCCATCTTGACGAACCGCTCCTGTTTCGGGATGCGTGCCGTGAACTTGCAGGCGATCCAGTTGATATATCCCGGATCGATCTTCGAGACTTCATACAGGAAATGTCCGCGGTATTTGCCGAACGGAACCAGGTCGTCGCCATGCGTGGACATCCTCTTTTCATTGTAATTGGTAATCAGGATGCACCGGTTGGAGTACCACAGTTCCGACGTCACGAGCCGGAGCGATGCGACGATGCCGGGTTTCAGGTCTTCGATGTACAGAAAGGAACGCCTGTCGAGCAGAGGCGTGTAAAACCAAAGGCTGTAGTTAGGATGCCCTTCGGTCGGAAGAACAACAAGATAGCATCCCGCCTCTTTGTAAGAAGCTTTTCCCTGATTGTAAGTATTCAATTTCTCGTACAGAAGAATCTGTTCCTGCTCGGATATATTGGGTAACCTGGGATTTGCCATATTATTACCTCCTTTTTGTCAAATATAGGAAAAAGGATTGAGATATGCAAATCCCGGATTGACGTTTACTTGCTCAAATTATCCGAATGGAACAGTCGTCCTCATTTTCATTCCATGTGCAGTTGCATCCCATCTATCGTCCGGTACGCATCCTGAATGATTACAGGCGGGAAGCCGTTTATCTCCAACAGGCGGATGGCGTTGCGGCGGTAGAGGGGGCCGCTTTTCAGTTTGTAATCGAATGAGAAGGAGTTGCCGTGTATTACTTCGCTGAAATGATAGAGGTCGTATTCGGTGTCGAGTAGTGTGGCTAACTCCGTGTCATGGGTGGAGGCGACGATGATGTTGTCCGGCGTGTTCAGGTAAGATAAGACCGATTTGGCAGCGGCGATCCGCTCCGTCGTGTTTGTCCCTTTGAATATCTCGTCGAAGAGGAACAGGTGGGTGTTTCCGTCCTGGCTCCGGTCGATCATGTCCTTGATCGTATCGACTTCCTTCATATAGAAGCTTTTTCCTTCCGAAAGATTGTCGGCGAGCATCAGGGCGGAATAAATGTTCATGGGAATGGAGAGGCGGAATGCCCGGGCAAAGGCAGTGTGCAATGTCTGGGCCGTGAGGACATTGATTCCGGTTATGCGAATGAAAGTAGTTTTGCCGGACATATTCGAACCGTTCAGAAGCACTGATTTCCCTTCTATTGTAATGGAGTTTGCAACGCAGTCCTCGATCAGCGGGTGATACATCTCTTCACTGGCTAATCTTTGCTTCCCTTCGGTTTTTCCCGGCAGGCAATAATAAGGCAGCTCTTCCCGCAGGAAATAAACAGACAGCAGACTGTCCACCAGACCGACAAACTGATATACTGTCTCGATCTCCCGGTTCTTGTTCTTCAGGATGGAGACGGATTGCAGGAAAGAGAGCGGTTCCGTCAGGAAGAATATATGGATCAGTTCGGTGAAAAACCAGACAAACGCTGCTATATCGCTTTGCATCTTGTTCTCCATGCGGAGGAATAAGGCTGTCCGCCGGATGGGTTTGAGTGTGGCCAGAGCCTCGGGGATATCTTTTGTCAGTTTGCTTAGTTCCGGATATTTGCACAGCTTGCCTGCGATACTCATAAGCTTGATCAGTTGGGGAACGGAATAGATATAATCGATGCTTTTCATTTTGAATGTGTAATGAATGACAACATTTGCAATGATAGCGGTTAGGAACAGTATTCCGTACGTCGAAACTTGTGCCAACAGATAGAGAAGCAGGAACAGCGTCGGCAGAAACTTCATGACTGTAAAGGCAATCTTCGCTTTCCCGGCAACGGCGGGAAGTTCATCAGCCAGTAACTTCACGATCGTATAAGCCTCCGTGTCCCGCAAACCGGACAACACTTTCGTCAGCCTCTCCCGCAGACCGTCGTCGGTTTGCAGGTGTCCGATGATGTCTTCGTTCTGTTCGATCTCCCCTGTTGTCCGGGGAACGGTGCATAATGTATGGTACAGGTATTGCTGCCCGACCCTCGATTGTGTCCTGTCCACAAACGTAAACAGCTCCTCGGTCCCCAGGTCCGAACAGGTTTGTTCGGACAAAGCGTGACTCCCTTCCTCCTGCTTCTTATAAAGGAAGTAAGCAGCGATATCCGTAAGGTTGAACTCCTCAGTCTTGATCTTGCCGGGGTGGTTGTTTGCTGTTTGTTTCATTTCAGGAACTGATTCTTTTAAGTCTGTTGAGCCTTTCCACATAGCTGTTCCAATACATCCTCAGACAAATATAGGGATTGGATTGGGAATAAACAAGCGGAATGTGCAATATATTACATACTTGCGTTCAGAACCTTACTTGCTCCGATTGTCCGTATAAAGTAGTTCGTTTGTCGGATCGTAGGCGGCCATACGGCTGACGAGTGCCCAATCGCAGTCTTTTTCATCCCATGTGTAGTTGGATACACTAAGCACGTGTTCATCCAGTTGCGAGTAAATAATTTTGTCTTTCATATTGGAATAATCGTTCGTCCGGCTGTCCCACTTCATACAAGTCACGCTTGTCTCTTCCGGTGCGTATTTATATTCCAGTCGGTAGGCATTATCCCATTTCCCCGAAGGTTCGTCCCATGCCTGGACTTCTTTGGCTAACAAACGCTTTTGGGCGTCGTAAACGTACTGGTAGCGAAGTTTCTTTTGGAAACATCCGTTCTCGCTGTTCTTTTCGAAGACTGTCTTGGCACAAACTTCCTGCAGGTCGTTAAACTCTGTGTTGTAGATAAATTTGTCACTTCCGATATTGTTATTAAATAAAGAAAGCATCATTGCTGTTGTAATTGTAATTGCATCCATTGCCATTTGTTTTTATGATTAATATTTTTGTTTCTTTTATCTGATGCAAAAATAGGCTGGTTGCATCAGGCGGTATGTTATCGCGATGTTATCATTAGGTTAATTCGTTCCGGCTAAATGCTGTTCAGAACCTATACCGTGCCGAAACCATAAACTCGCGCGGGCGGATGTTGATCCAGGAGGTGTAGCTTTCGGTGGCGGAGTACTGCGTGTAGCTGTATTGCCGCTTGTTGAACAGGTTGGTGGCTTCGGCGGTGAATTGCCAGCTGCCCGTTTTCCAGCGGAAGGAGAGATCGGCGAAGAAAGCGTTGACGGATTTGTCGCGGCTGACGTCGTTGTGGTAGTGGTCCACGGCGAGATTGATCTCCACCGGGAAAAGCTCGTAAGAGAGTTGCAACTTCTGTACGACATTCAACAGCGGGGTGAGGTCCGTATCACTGCCGATCTTCGATCTTCCTAAGTTGATGGTGGCCTGGTAGCTGGCGGCGAAACTGCGGACAGGTGTCCAGATAACCTTCGGTTCGTATTGCATGAAGTCGTATCGGTAAGGCAAGCGTTCGCCGGCACTCAACTGTTCCGCCTGGTTGCGACCTAAAAGGTAGTTGAGCGAGGTCTTCAGGCCGTAGTCGTAAAAGCCTTTGGAGAACGTTCCCTTCAGCGTCCAGCCGGAAGAGTGGTTCGAGAGGCGGTGGGAGACGAGGGCGATCTGTGCGTCGCGGACCTGTTGTTCGAAGATGCGGTCGGACCAGCCCCGGTTGTGCCCGAGCGAGAGGGTGGCGAAGAACTCGCGTATCGTGTTCTTATATTCCCCGTACAGCGAATAGCTCTGTGTGCGGTTGACCGGCATGATGGCGTTGTTTATCCGCACGTTGCGGTAATCCGTGCGGTAATCGTCGGGGTAGAAATCGGTGATGTCGCCGTACTTCTCCCTGTAGTTGGCATGGAAGGAGAAACGCCAGGCATAATTCAACTTATAATTAATGTAGAAGAACGGATTGACGGCTAACCGTGAAAAGTCCGCCTCCGGAAAGGCAGTCCATACGAGCGGAAGATTAAAGGAGAGATTCCATTTGTGCCGGTTCAACTGGTAGTTCGGGGTGAAATAGAGGCTTGTCCCGTTTCGGAGCGAGTTGAGATCGCCCGTCACGCCGGCTGTATATTGCCGCGTCAGGTTCCCTTTCTTGCGGAGGAAGGACAGGGAATGGTCCATATAGAGCTGCTGCAAGTCCAACGATTGCCTGTCCCCGTCGATGGTGATCCGTGCCGGCTGATTGTGGTAGCGCAGCAGGGAACGGATTTCCAGTGTGTATTTATCCCGTGCCCAGATGTTTTGCAGATAGTTCTGTGCACCCATGTCCGGCGTCCGGATGCGCTGGTTGGCGGTCGAACTGCCGGTGATGTAAGAGGTGCCGCTCTCCCAGTTGCCGGACAGGCTGAAGTTGTTTGTCAGGTAATGGCTTTCGGCATTGTTCTCCAGGTTCACGGCCACTTCCGCGCGGTCGGTGCGGACGTGCGTATCGCTTTGCTCCGTCAGGGTGGCGGTGTCGCCCGTCTGGTAAAAGTTCGTGACGCTGCCTCTTTCCTGCTGTCTGAAGTCGTGCAGATAGTTGGCGTTAAGGCGCAGTTGCGTTGTCTCGTTGAGCTTATACACCCGGTTGCCGGAGAGGGAATGCACGTCGTTGAAGAGCAACCGCTCCTTCTTCAGCGGAGCGGAGAAAGATGGCTGGGAGAGGAAGGCGGGCAGAGCCGGCCCCGATTGCCTTTCCAGGCTGTTTTGTGTGAGGACATTCTGCTCGTCCGTCACATCTTTTCCCCGGTTGTTTCCTTTATAGATATAGGCCGACTGGCTTTTCCGGCTAAGCTGTAACGCGTTGCCCATGCCTTGCCACAAGAGTGGAGAGGCGCCCAGGCCGCCTTCGACCGTCGTCATCCAGCGGTCGCGGAAGTTGTCTTTCAGCTTGAGGTTGATGGCGATGTCTTCGGTCGTCAGCTTCTTTTGCAGGGCGCGGATGGGCTGGTGGTTCTCCATCACCTGCACGCTCTTGACGGCGTCGGCCTGCAGGTTGTTGGTCAGTTGGTTATACCGCCCGCCCGTCAGGTCCATGCCTTCGACGTAAAACTTGCTGATGCTTTTCCCGTTGTAGGAAATCGTTCCCTCGTCGTCCACATCCACGCCGGGCAGCTTCTTCAACACATCCTTGATTGCCTCGTCACGCGGGCTGATGAACTGCGCGACGTCGTAATTGATCGTGTCCTGCCGCCCGTAGACGCGTCCCGGACGTATCTCGACCTCTTTCAGGGTGAATATCTCCGTTTCGAGGCGTATGTGGACTGTCGAGCCGGCAGTGACCTTCTGCTGGACGGGCTTGTATCCCAATAGCGAGACATGGATCAGAAGTGAGTCGCCGGCCTGTCGGAGCGGCAGGTTGAACTGTCCGTTTGCGTCCGTCAGGGTGTAAGTCAGCGGAACCGGTTGCCCGGCTTTCCGTATCTGCACGGTCGCAGCGTCTACTGGTTGACCGCTTTCGGCATCGGTCACGATCCCTTTTATGGATTGCTGGGCAGACAGGCTGCAGGTGATAAGGAGGAGAATGAATATGTATAGGAAGCTTTTCATCGTTTTATACTTGCTTATAATTTGAATGACTTAGGAGTAAATTAGCATAGACCCTTATCTTAATTTGAATGGAGTCCCATCTAATCTTTGTTCGACCCGGGTCGAACGGTTGTTTGACCTCCGTCGAACAGCTGTCCCACACTCGTCGAACAGCTGTCCGACCCGGGTCGAACAAGGTTTTTGTGGGAGCCGGATGGAAATGAGATGGGAACTGGGGAAAAATAGATGGGAGCTGAGGGAAACTAAGTCCCTTGTGTTACTCTCTTTCTATGGGGTTGTAGGGCGTATCTTTCGGGTGATAGGGTTGCCCGTTCTCGTCTTTGACTGTGATCTGGACATGGGGCGCCGTATCTTTCAGGTAGCCGATCGGGTCGGCGGCGAAGCGTTCGTGCACCTTGCGAAGCTCCTTGCGGGAGATAGGCTCGTACTCGGTGCCGGTGAACTGGATCGTTTCTTCTCCGCGAACCTTCTCGATGCCGGTGCAGACGAAGGTGTAGTGCTGTTGGCTGTCGGAGGCTTTCAGGATCAGTCCGGGAAGGCCTTGCAGCTTCCAGGGGCCTTCGCTCCGGGGAATCTCCGGCGTGTACCAGGCCTCGTAATCCCGTCCGCGGAAACGGCAGGTCGCTTTATAGCAGGTGTACGTAAGGATGGTCGCCGTGTCGGGCAGTAATTCCCAGGCGGGCAGTTCGGTCTTTTCTTCACAGCGGAAGTTACTGGCGGCGATCGGTTCGAGCATGGTTAGCTTCCCTTCGGGATAGTTCTTGAATATCTGGTAGTTCACATTCGCATTGCCTTGCTTCAGATGTTCCTGGATGATTTCTTGTGATGCGCCGGATGCTTTGTCCGCCTCGATAAGCGAGTCCATGCGGAAGCGGGCGTAGCTGTAGAAGACGGAACTTTTGGGACCGACCTTCAGCATCATCGTTTCGTCGATCGGTTTGTCCGGATGGAGCGTATCGCCGATAAAGGAGGTGTTATACTGCGCGGTAAAGAGCACTTTGTCCACCGGCTTTGACTTAAGCACGTCATTCATATTGTACACGTGGATATTAAATTGGGCCTGTGCACCGAAACAACCCAACAAGAGAACTGTAGATAATACGAATCGTTTCATAACTTTATCGTTTTAGAGTGTTTGTCTGCTGCAAAAGTAGCGGGCAGCAGGTGTCCGGGACGAGTAAAGTTATTACTGAAATATTACGGCGGGATTTTTACGTGATTCCTATGCAAGTCACCGTTTTTTCCGTAAGTTTGTGCAAACTTCTTCGCAGGAAGGAGTTAGGCGTTTGGGTAGCATGAAATTAAACAAACATTCATATATGAAGACTTTTAATGAACAGAAAAAGAGTGTCCGTGTTCTCACCCTTTGCGGGGCGGCGGTGGCGTCGTTAATCCTCTGGGGATGTGGTGGAACAGGCACGACGGCCGAATCGTTCGAGCGGTCGGACTATTACACGCGTGGCATCGGCCAGTATCCCGGTGATCCGAAGGAAGATTTCTCTCCTTCCTTAGCTCCGGATTGTTCGACTTACAGGAACATTGCCCTCCAACGGGCGGCTTATTCCTCTTCCAGCCATGACTATAACCTGGTTGCACAGCTGGCAACAGACGGGATCGTGACGGACAAGCAACCGCAGTATCTGAACCTATCGACTCCGGATGGCGACGTGCCGCGGCGTGAACGCGAATGGATGATCGACGAAGGTCCGTATTCCCGCAACACCTTTCCCGGCGCGGATACCTATTTCCGGTTTACGCTGGCTAACTATAGCAAAGCGGTCGACAAACTGTCGCTCGTGGGAACAGTCGTTTATGACGATGCCGTGTCGAAAGGCGGTTATGAAATCGTCTGCGAAGGCTCCAACGACGGGGAGAACTGGACGGAAACCGGTAAACTGAGTGGAAGCGGCTTGCCCGGTAAGGCAGTGTCCGGACGGGTGACGGTGACCGATCCAAACAAGCAGACCGGAGAAACAACAATGCCGGTCCGCAAACTAAATGAAACGATTACATTTGATAAGGAGGCTAACTACTCGAACTATCGCGTCCGCCTGAAGATGGCAGGCGCGCACGACTGGGTGTTTACGGAAGCTAACTTCTACGATAAAGGGGAATTGGTGGAAATGAAACCGTCCCAGTTCTTCAACAGCGCCTGGATGAGCGCCACTACGGGAGAAGAATGGCTGTATGTGGATCTCGGCAGCACGTCCGAGTTCGACAAGGTCATCCTACACTGGATCAATAAAGCCATTAAGGGTAAAGTCCAGCTGTCTGACGATGCCGTGCAGTGGACAGACGCTTCCGAACTGCCGGGCGGCGACGGCCTGAGAGACGAAATCGACCTCGGCGGCAGACAGAAAGCCCGCTACGTACGTGTCCTCATGCAGCAGCCGGCTAATGACAGCCGTTATATTTTGAGTGAAGTGGAAGTGATGGGTAAAGGCGGACTGGTTGCACAGCCTGTTGCCACTCCCGCCGTGTCGAAAGGCGAGATCAACCTCTCCGGTGGTAACTGGAAACTTCAGCGCGCATCGGAAGTAAGTGCTTCCGGCGAAGAAATATCGACTCCCGGCTTCCAGCCGGCGAACTGGATTGTGGCGACTGTTCCGGGAACTGTCCTAAGCAGTTACAAGAATATCGGGGCGATCGGCGATCCGAACTATGCAGATAACCAGTTGCATGTTTCCGAATCATTCTTCTGGTCCGATTTCTGGTACAGGGATGAGTTTGAAGTGCCTGAAGGATTCAAGCAAGACCGCCTGTTCCTGAACTTCGACGGTATCAACTGGAAAGCGAATGTATATGTGAACGGTAAGAAGATCGGACGCATCGAAGGCGCCTTTATGCGCGGCAAGTTCGACGTGACGGATGCCATCGTTCCGGGAAAGAACGTGGTGGCCGTCGAGATCATCAAGAATACGCATATCGGGGCAATCAAGGAAAAGAATAAACAGAGCACGGACTTCAACGGCGGTATCTTAGGTGCTGATAACCCGACGTTCCATGCGACAATCGGTTGGGACTGGATCCCGACGGTTCGCGGCCGTAACATCGGTATCTGGAACGATGTCAGCCTGACGACTTCGGGCAAGGTGACGGTTGCCGATCCGTTCGTGCAATCTGTCTTGCCGTTGCCCGACACGACATCGGCTACATTGACGGCTGAAGTGATCGTGAAGAACCACGATGCTAATGCCGTTAAAGGTACGTTGGAAGGCAAGGTCGGAGAGATCACGTTCCAGCAGCCGGTAGAACTGGCGGCCGGCGAAGAAAAGACGGTAGTCTTCGACGCCAAGGACTTCCCGCAGTTGAAGGTCGAGAACCCGCGCTTGTGGTGGCCGAACGGTTACGGGGCGCCGAACCTCTATGATGCTAACTTCACATTTAAGATCGACGATAAGGTTTCGGATGCTAAAGACTTTAAAGTTGGTATCCGGCAGATGACATTCAACGAGGACAATCATATCCTGACCCTCTTTATCAACGGACGTCGCTTTATCGGTCGTGGCGGTAACTGGGGATTCGGCGAATCGAACCTGAACTACCGTGGCCGTGAATATGACATCGCGGTGGCTTATCATGCGGATATGAACTTCACAATGATGCGTAACTGGGTCGGCATGATCGGCGACAAGGAGCTGTATGAAGCCTGCGACCGCCATGGTATCATGATCTGGCAGGACTTCTGGCTGGCAAACCCGGCTGACGGACCTGATCCTTATTACCCGGAATTGTTTATCGCCAACGCGGAAGACTACGTGAAACGCATCCGCAGCCATGCTTCTATCGGGCTGTATTGCGGCCGTAACGAAGGTTTCCCGCCTGAACAGATCGAAAAGGCGCTCCGCCGTATCATCAAGGCTGAACATCCCGACATCCATTATATCCCAAGCTCGGCAGACGATGTAGTGAGTGGCCACGGTCCGTACCGTATGCTCCCGGCTAAAGAATACTTTACGTTGAAGACCGGTAACGATAAGTTCCACAGCGAACGCGGTATGCCGAACGTGATGACCTACGAAAGCATGCTCCGCACCTTCTCGCCGGAAGGAATCTGGCCGCAGGGTGACCAGTGGGGTATGCACGATTATACACGCGAAGGGGCGCAGGGCGCTACCTCTTTCAACGAGATTATCGCAAAAGGTTATGGCAATCCCCAAAGCGCCAAAGAGTTTGCCGAACTGGCACAGTGGGTAAACTACGACGGCCACCGCAGTCTGTTCGAATCGCGCAGCATGAACCGCAAAGGCCTGCTGATGTGGATGAGTCATCCTTGCTGGCCTTCTATGGTATGGCAGACCTACGACTACTATTTTGAACCGACAGCCGCCTACTTTGCTATCAAGAAGGCTTCCGAACCGTTGCACATCCAGTGGAATCCGGTAACCGATGAGGTGGAAGTTGTCAACTACAATGCCGGTGTGCATAAAGGCCTGACGGCAAAAGTCCAGATCCTGAATATGGATGCATCCGTAGTCTGGGAGAAAGAAACGACACTCGACAGCAATGAAGACACGACCGATAAATGTATCAAACTGGAATTCCCGGCCGACATCTCGAAAGTCCATTTCATCAAGATGACGCTGACCGAAAACGGCAAAGTCATTTCCGATAACTTCTACCACCGCAGCCTTGAAGAGAACAACTACCAAGACTTGGCCCGGTTGCCGAAGGTCGCTTTACAATCCGACATCACAACGGATAAAGCTCCCGACAGAACCTGGAGCGCGACAGCCGTTATCGAGAATACGACTTCCACCCCGGCTCTGATGATCCGCCTCAACGTGGTAGGTGAGCAGGATGGACAGCAGTTCCTCCCGATGTTCTATTCGGACAACTACTTCTCTTTGCTCCCGGGCGAAAAGAAAGAAGTCCGCATCCACTGGAAGGACGAGGACACCCGCGGCAATGCGCCGAAGGTGGTTGTTTCAGGATATAATGTAGAATAAATAGATTATAAGTAGACAACAGTGCTATCCTTCCGGATATGGGGTGTCATATCTTCCCTGATATTACCCCTCATATCCGAGGGGATAGCACTTGTCATATCTGGGGGATGATACCGGTCATATCCCCTCGGATATGACCATACCATAGAATAAATGTTAAAAATAGAATGTTGTCAGACCGTTGTGATCATCAGTCCGATCCCTTTGACCGTCTTGATGCAGATTGTCTCATCTTTGGAGATCAGTTTGCGCAGTTTGGTAACAAAGACATCGAGGCTGCGGGAGGCGAAATAATCGTCTTCCGTATTCCAGAACTTGTCCAGGATGACTTCGCGGCGGACCACTTCGCCCGGTTTGCGGAACAGGAGTTCCAGAATGCCGGTTTCGCGTGGGGTGAGCAGTTGGGTGCTGCCGGAGGTGTGGAGCAGTGTAGCCTGGATAGGATTCAAGGTGTAGTTGCCGACTGTAAAGGTTTGCTGTACGACGCTTTTCTCTGCTGTTCCTTGCTTCATGCGGAGCAGGGCGTGGACATGGGCATCCAACTCTTCGGGGAGGAAGGGTTTCTTTACGTAATTGTTGACTCCTAACTCGTAACCTTTCACCACGTCTTTGGGTGAGACGCGGGCGGAGGAAAACAGGATCGGAATCTCCTGGTCTGTTTCGCGGATGCGGCGTACCATCTCGTAGCCGTCCATGACCGGCATCTCGATGTCGGCAACAATCACATCCGGCTTGTCCCGGCGGTAAGCATCCAGCCCTTCTTTTCCGTTGTGGGCGATCGATACTTCATAATCGCCGATCATATCTTCCAGGGCGCTCTGAATAATATAACTCAGGTTCGCATCGTCTTCTACCAATAGTAACTTAATCATACTGTTCTTTCGTGTTCTGTGGGTAAAGGTAATGAGATCGTAAATTCGCTGTATTTCCCTTCCTGACTCTCGACGCTGACGTAACCGCCATGCGAGCGGGTGACGTTCATCACGTAGTTCAACCCCAAGCCGAACCCGGTGACGTTGTTTGCCGCATTGCGACGACTGGCGGAAGCGCGTTCGAACTTGTCAAAGATATGATTTTGTGCGGAGAGGGAGATACCGATTCCGTTGTCTTTTACCTTGATCTGTATAAATTTGTTGTAGGTGCAGGAACTGATTTGTATTTCGATCGTCTCTTTCGAGTACTTGATGGCGTTGTCTATCAGGTTGCTGACCGCCTCTTTCAGGTATTCTTCGTCCGCAAATATCTTTTCCGCTTCAATATTCAGTTCGAAGGTGACGGGTTTGCTTGTCTTGGCGGCAAACATCTGTGTCAGTTCTTCTATCATCGGGCGGATGGGAATCCAATTCTTTTCAAGCAGCAACTGCCCGTGTTCCAGCTTGGAAATGGTCAGGACCTTGTTGGTTAGCGCCAACAGGTGCTCCGTCTCCTTTTCCAAGATATCGAAGAACTTCTCTTTCTTCTCCGGCTTGTCGTCCAGCTTCCCGCTTCGGAGGATACGGGCTCCCATCAGGATGGAGCTGAGCGGTGTTTTCATATCGTGGATCATAGCGTATGAGAAGTCTTCACGCATCCGGGCTATTTCATCCTGCCGCTTGATGATGTTGATTTGTTTCTGGATGCCGATCAGCAGTATAATCAGTGCGATGGCTGTACCGAAAAAGTAATACAGCAGCCGGCCGATGGAACCTGCGCGCGGATTGATGATATGGGCTTGTACGCCTTGCGTGTCGTTGATCGGATAGACAAATGTATGCCGCTCGTTGAACAACTGTTCGTAATCGGAGAAATACCGGATGTCTTTCCTTAAAACAGTTTTCGGATCGCTGAGGGAGATGGTATCCATGCGGAACATAAGTTTGTCCAGCTCTCTTTTATTGAGTTCTTCCCTGAACAGAGCCGGGAATTCTTTTGTCTTATCTGCATCGTACTGTTCCGTTGTATGGCAGAAGGCCTCGTACACTTGCCGTGCCAACAGTCCTTTTGTCAACGAATAGCTCCTGCCTATCCATTGCCCCATCAGGAAAAGGACGACAAAGACGGCGATTGCCGTTAATATAATGTAGAATGATTTCGTCATAACTTCTTGATTACGTCGGCAAATATAGGTATTTCACCATTCCCGGCACCCTTTGCTTTCCATCTTAACGTAAAGATAACGTTGAGATAACTTTCTATCTCTTTCCTCTCCCGTATCTTTGCAATGTAGAAATCAAAAAACAAATACGATATGGGAGCGAAAGAAAAGAATTTAGGAGAATTTGTTCATCCGGAAGGAGTGGAGGTGAAAATGAATATGGGGCGTATGCATACGATAATGGCATATTTAGTTCTTATTTTTTTTATCGGAGGATCTTTATTATTTAATTATATATGGGGAGGAGTTTCTGAATACCAGGCCGGGTATGAGTTTGGAAAAGTCTTAAGGACGTTATTGTTCAGTTTAAAGGGTATATCTATTATATTTCTTTGCTTTTTGGCTTGTCTCGCAATACAATATGTACTGTTGTTCTGGTTTTCAGGGAAAGACAGACATGCGATACGCTGGTATAAGGATTGGATGTTATCCAATTTTTTGTTGGTAAAGCCTATTGCATTGAAGTATTACCGTTTGGTATTGCTAATCCCATTTCTTTTAATGGGAGTGCTTCCTATGGTACATGGATTCTGTACTGGAAATCTGGGAGTTTATATTGTAGGGGTTATTTGTACTGGTGCTTGTTGCGGAGATTGTTACTACTGCTGGAAACTTCGTTCTTTCAGCGATAATGACAAAATCGTAGATGGGGAAAAACCTTTTAGTGCTACTATAATCAAAGAAACTTATTAATACATATATATTATGGAATCAAAATTACACCAACTGATTGTGCGTTATTACGAGGACAAGTCATTCCGGAATTATATAAATACTGCATTGTGCATATGCTCCCTGACAATGATCTATCGTTTAGGCTATGCCGTAGGGCGATTTTTCTATTATGTGCAGCACAATTTCTTTTCTTGATTATTGTCTCCCCCGATAATCATTGGGGATAAACACAAGGATGAGGCAGGTTATACAGATCAGTTGAAACCTGGGGCTACAAAGCGGAGGTGTGTCAAAAGTAAGTTCTAACGTTTTAGCGTGTCATTGCGGGCTTGACCCGCAACCTC
>OGZX01000272.1_pt1 | contig 62897 bp, 52 predicted proteins | sample 1576881 | NCBI WGS metagenome assembly OGZX01 (sample SAMEA3541542, study PRJEB24748) | human gut metagenome | biome: human gut; feature: human-associated habitat; material: faeces | place: China | collected 2012 | reverse complement strand
CCCTGCCGGGCTCGAACGGTTCGAATGTCTACGTTCCACTCCGGTCGTCGCAGTCGAACGTCCCCCGGATGTTCGACTGCACTGGCTTTGCATTGTTCATCAGGATTGCCAATTCCGGCCCAGAGGAGGTCGTAAGGCGAATCCACAATAACAGCGGTATAGGTGAAAGTATTTATTCCGACATAATTAAATCAATGAGTGAATCAATGTGAACTTGCATCACATTAAGGCATGGAACTGATAAATCAATTCCTTTGAAAATCAAGGGGAGTTCTGTGCATCCAAGTATGATTGTGTCAACGTTCTCATCTTGAATGATTCGTTCTGCAATTGTTCGAAAGTTGTTTTGAGTATCAGATACAACTTTTCCAAGTTCCAGTTCTGTTTCAATTTTTCTATCAATATACTCTTTCTCTGCCGCATCCGGTGTAATGACTTCGATACCTTTAGATTCGAAAGATTGCTGAAAAAAGGTTCCGTTCATGGTTGGAAGAGTTCCTAACAGGCAAACTTTTCTGTAGCTGTGTGCTTTGGCAAATTCACTTGCGGTATCTACCATACTAACAAGCGGTACAGGAGATACTTTCGATAATGCATCAAAAACAATATGTGTTGTGATTCCGGTTAGAGCAGCGTATTGTACTCCTGCTGCAGAAAGTTGATTGATACCGTTGAGAAGACAATCTGTCAACCCATCATAATCCTGATTTTTGCATAAATTGAGTACGTCAAATACATTAATACTTTCTATGGTGATATTGGGAAAGAAATTTTGACCACTTTTTTTCTGTACGCCATATTCTATGCTGCGATAATATTCAATGGTGGATTCTGGCCCTATTCCACCAATTAATCCTAACTTTTTCATTAATTTTACCTCTGAGTTTAGGAAAGTCTGCAAATATGTTCGTCTTCATGAATGCCTTGTGCAAAGCTTCTAATGACTTTCCTGACGGAATGGCATGTAGATATTCCACGGTACATTTATAAGAGCATAGTCTGTTTTTTAAATTCCTGTCCGATCTTATTCTGTTCTTTCATGCATGCAATAAATTTCTCACGGGTCACATCTTGCGGGCGGTACTGCCATTCGGTGGAAGTAAGAATTCTATCTGCCATGAGATCAAATTCATCTTCAGTGATATCGATATCATCGAAGCATACCGGAAGACCGATACTGGCATTGAATTTCATGATCGTATCACGGAGAGCGTTCGCGCCTTCATAGGTGAGCAGGCAGAGAACACCGAGGGATACGACTTCGCCGTGCAGGTGTTCGTGACCATGACGCGTGATCGTGGAGCCATTATAGACACAGTGCGCGAGGGAGGAATTGTAGTAATAATCCGGAATATGAGTCGTCATATTGGAAACGATACCGGTGGAGACGATGATATCCAAAGTGACCTGCATGAGGGCATCGCTGACTTTGTGCGCTTTTAAGGATGCGAGTGCCTCTTTTCCATAATCTAGGAGCGGTTGTGTGCAGACTTTACTGAGCTGGACACCCATTAACGGAGTATGGCTTAAGTGCTTACCTTTGCTGGAAAAAACAGCCTCACATTCTTTGGAGAGTGCGTCGCCGATTCCGGCCCAGAGGAGGTCGTAAGGAGAATCCGCAATCACGGCGGTATTGATGAAGGTATGATCCGCAAGCTTCGGATAATAATATTCCCGGAAGGTGCCGTTGGCGTTGTAGATGACACAGATGGCAGTCACGGCTGCGCAGTTGCTGGCAACGGTCGGGAAGGTAAATAGTGGTTTGTCAAGTTCGTTTGCTACATATTTTGCGGTGTCGCAGGCTCTTCCTCCACCGACACCAAAGATGATGTCTGCGTTGCGGACAGCCGGATTCGCGATCAATGCATTGCCGTTCTCGTAGCTGGAATCACCGCCGTACCAGATGAAATCCGTGATCTCAAGATCGGAGCCCTTGATGCCTTCCAGGAGCGCATCTTTTGATTTTGCCATAGCGGTTTTACCGCCGATCACGACTGCCTTTTTTCCATAGTTTCTTGCGACATATGGAAGTTCCTTGTAACAATCTTCACCGATGGAGTAATTAGGAAGATATACACTGTAACTCATTTGCTTCTGCCTTTCTTATTGTGAGCTGACAAATGTCCGGAATAGACAATATCTGTCAGGTTGTGGGGTAACTGTTTGAGGATAGGGTAAACTGTCCAGAAGCGTCACGGTTGATAGTAAAGATTTGTCGTAACTGTTCATTACTCTCACTGTTACGCGCAAAAATCCATTCCAAATCGGCTGTGCCGATAGGATTTTTGCCATATAGTCTAAGTTTTCTTACGGTCAGCGCAGTAAATGCGCAGACCTACTGAACAGTTACGATTTGTCATCAAAATGGATAACATATCAATATTATAGGCGTTTGAAAAAATAATTCAAGATGTTCTTAATTTATGTCCTTTAAATTTTCCTGCCCTTGCGCATCACATCGTGTTGCTTCAGAAAATCAATGCATGTATGATCATAATTATGAACGAGAAATAAGTTCACAATTAATTCACAAAATTTTAGCACTCGCCTATTGACAGTGCTAATGATATGTGCTATAGTACATACAGAACAAAGGAAGAGAGAAAGAAATCAAAGGGAAGCAAAAAATCCCGGAGATTTTCAGAATCTCCCAGAACAATAGATTTCAGATATTCTGATTGGAGGAATGATTTATGTATATGCCGAGTATTTTTGGAGAGAGTTTATTTGATGATATGTTCCCGTTCGATGACAGTTTCTTTGCACCGTCAAAGAAGAATCCGCTCTATGGTAAGAACGCTTCCAGAGTCATGAAAACCGATATCAAGGAAACCGAAGGTTCCTATGAACTGGACATTGATCTTCCGGGATTCAAGAAAGATGAGATCTCCGCAGAACTGAAAGATGGTTATCTGACCGTCAGCGCTGCGAAGGGTCTTGATAAGGACGAGGAAGATAAGAAAGGTCACTATATCCGTCAGGAGCGTTACTCCGGAGCAATGAGCAGAACCTTCTATGTTGGCGAAGATGTAAAGCAGGAAGATATCAAGGCTAAATTTGAAAATGGTATCTTAAGCCTGTCCGTTCCGAAACCGGTTGAGCAGAAGAAGGTTGAAACTTCTAAGCATATTGCAATCGAAGGTTAAGGAAGTGCTGTAGACAGTGAAAGCTGTCTGCGGTGTATGGTATCAATGAAAATAACCTGTAGCTTAAAAGGACCGTTGCCTTTGCAGAGAGATCTGTGGGGCAGCGGTCCTTTTTTGTGTAACAGGAAATTCCTGGGAATTCTCTGTTACATAAAAAGGCACTGACGTGCCAAAGATGCGCACTCGCGCGAAGATGTAGATTGTCGCAAGCGACCGCGCGAGGCGTGAGAATCTGCCAAGGCACATTCTTTTATATAAAAGGTACAACTGCACGTTATTGGTTTATATATCCATTTATGATAGAATGGTAATAGATAAAAAGCATGCATTTATGAGCGGCGTGAGCTATGGTGCTGTAAAAAAATTTGAATTGAGGAACGGAAAGTGTCAGGGAAGAGAGAAATAAACGGGGTTTTTATGATCCCATTCGGATTGGTGGCAGGATTTGCAGACGGGCAGGAGATTCGGATCACGGAGCTTGCGGAACATGGATTTTGTTTTCGGACATTGGATGAGATCCGCGAAGTGAAGAGATTCCGGATCTGTTTTTATGATGGGTTCAACGGGATGAAGACGGGAGATCAGGAGAAGAAAAGCAGGGATCCGTATACGGAAGTTGAGATCCATTCTTTTGAGATGGAAGTGCGTGTGGAAGATGGACTGGGAATTCCGGTATATGTGTATTCGGTATTTGTGGAGCAGGAGAAATACCGGGAATGCGCCGGAAGCCTGATCCTTTGGTATGACAGATTTGTGCGGCTGAAGCTGGAGTGCGAGGACGGGGAGCTTGCAATGGCGCTTACCGGGTATCCGGCCAAAAAGGATGAACAGTTTGCGGAGAATTTCATCGAACAGAAAAAAGAGTGGTTCGGTGAAGGAGAAGACAGGGCGAGGCTGGAAACGCGAATCGAAAATCAGTCAGGTATAAGGGAAAATTGCATCGCAGCAGGAGATTTTGAACTCAAAGAATACAAAGAACATAAAGAATACAAAGAATATAAAGAGCAGGAACGGAAGAATATCGAAGTTGCTGTGGAATTGGACCGTCCGGAGCTTTATGAGCGGTATTTATCCATGAAATTCCGCGATTTTATGGACTGGTACTGGAACGTGAATGGGGCTAAAGAGCTGGGAAAACGAATGTCGGTTCCAGAGCGGATCTATGTGGGAAATGCCTTCTGCCATCTGCTGTTTCCTGAAAAACGGCAGTTGTTTGAGATCTTTAAAAAGGCAGAGTCGGAAGGTCTGGCTGTGACAGTTACATTTTCATATCTGCGGGAATTTATGCTGAAACCGGTGGAAAAACTGTTGGATGAGCTGGAAGAATGGTGCAGAAACCGGGAGACATTTCTGGAGATCGCGGCAAACGACTGGGGTCTGCTGGAGCTTTTGAGAGAGCGGAAGGAATGGAAGGAAGAAAAAGAACTTCTTGTGCCGTGTATGGGGACTCTGTTAAATAAAAGAAAAAAGGATCCACGGATAGGATACAAGCAGGGAGAGACAGGATATTTTCGGGAGAACAGCCTGAATGCGGAATTTTACCGGACGTATCTGAGGGACACGTTCGGGATCTGGCGGTACGAGTGGGAGTCCTGTGGATACAGGCAGGAATTCCCGGAAGGAAAGAACAGCATCCACGTTCCGTTTTATCAGACGAATACCTCCCAGTATTGTACACTGTATGCTGCGTGTAAAAATGGAGAACGTGGAAAGCAGGAACTGCCGGAATCGTGTCCGGGATATTGCAGGGAGAAAGTCTTTCTGTATCCAAAGCATTTGAAGATGGTGGGGCGGTATAATTCGCTTTTTGCGCTGGATGAGAGTACAGTTTCCGGAATGGAGGATACGGAAGGTTGGAAAGAGAAAAGAATTGATAGAATTGTAGTAAATTTGCTGTAACTAATATGCAATTGAATTGAAAAACACGCACCGCATTCTCGTTACTTCAGTGATGAGTTAGGTGCGCTATTTATTTACAATAATATCGAACATATGTTTACATGCTTAGTAACATATGGTATAATATTCATATGGAAAAAGATATATTTACTATTAAAGAAAATTCTCTTTCGTATGGTAGAGGATATGTGTACTCGCTTCAATATCATCTGGTCTGGTGCACGAAATACCGAAAGAAAGTTCTGACCAATGGTGTAGATCAGGAGTGCAAAGAAATGTTGCAGGAAATCGCACAAGAATATCAATTTCGGATCCTTGCGATGGAAGTAATGCCGGACCATATCCACCTGTTACTGGATTGTAAACCGCAGTTCTTTATTTCGGATATGATCAAGATCATGAAAGGAAATCTTGCGAGACAGTTGTTTCTTGCACATCCGGAACTGAAAAGGGAGCTGTGGGGCGGACATCTCTGGAACCCATCTTACTGCGCTGTGACCGTCAGTGACCGAAGTCGGGAACAGATCATGGCTTATATCGAAGGACAGAAAGAAAAAGAGAACAGAAAGTAGAGGAAACCTATGCAGGTCGTATCCAGCTATGGCGCGGAAATTAAAAATAAGAATATCCCGATCCGCCATACGCTGGCGCTTTACCGGGAGGCGGTCTGCTGTCTGACGGAGATATATGAGACCGTATGGACAGAGTTATCCATGATCGATCAGATAAAACGGAGATTTAATGAGGCGGAACATCTGGTACACGGAACAAAGAAGAATCATGCAAGATTTGACTTCGATGCCCGTTTTCCGAAAATGCCGTCATATCTGAGAAGAGCGGCGATCCAGCATGCGCTCGGGAGTGTTTCCTCGTACCATACAAGATTGGAACAGTGGAAAAATGGAGCGATTTCCGGAAAACCGAAGCTTGTATATGAAAACCATGCGATGCCGGTATTTTATCGGAATGTCATGTACAAACCAGGAGAAGAGAGTGAAGACGCGGCCTGCCTGAAACTTTATGATGGTCATGACTGGAAATGGTTCCGCGCAGGTCTGCTTCATACGGATATGGAGTACCTGCGCAGGCACTGGTCCGGAAAAAAGTCTTCTGCTCCGGTTTTGGAAAAACGACATCAGAAATATTTTCTCCGCTTTTCTTATACGGAAGAAGTTACATTATCAAAAACACCTGTAAAGGATCAGCTCATCTGCAGTGTGGATCTTGGAATCAATACGGATGCAGTCTGTAGTATCATGCGGTCAGACGGAACTGTCCTGGACCGGAAATTTATCAATTTCCCCAGTGAAAAAGACCGGCTGTCCCATGTACTCGGAAGGATCCGGAGATTCCAGAAGGAACACGGTTCCAAGCAGATCGGAAGCCGATGGGCGTATGCGAAACGTCTGAATACGGAACTTGCCAGAAAGACTGCCCGGTCGATCGCAGAATATGCCCGTGAGAATCATGCGGATGTGATCGTGCTTGAGTACCTGGAAATGAAGGGAAAGATTTCAGGAAAGAAACGACAGAAACTGCATCTTTGGAAGAAACGGGAGATTCAGACCATGTGTGAACACAAAGCACACCGGTATGGGATCCGTGTGTCCCGTGTCTGCGCATGGAATACCAGCTGTCTGGCGTATGATGGAAGCGGACCGGTCAGCCGTGATCCGAAGAACCACAGCCTGTGTGTTTTCCAATCTGGAAAACAGTATAACTGTGATCTGTCAGCATCCTACAATATCGGAGCGAGATACTGGATTCGGGAAATCATAAAAACCTTACCGGAAACGGAAAGGTCTTCACTGGAGGCAAAAGTACCTGCGGTGAAGCACAGAACCTCATGTGTTTATGCTGACCTGCTCATCCTTCAGAATGAGTATGGATGTTCGAAAGCTGCATAAACACAGGCAGATATCCGGAGGACTACCTGTTATGTGGAACCCAGCCGTACCCGGCATGGAGGATGCGCATATCTGCGCAGTTCTAAGTTTCAGGCGTATCCGCCGGTATCCGGTCTTGCCGTTTAAAACGGCTGAGAAGCATGTGACTTTAGTCATGTGAGGTTCACAACAGCAGATAGTCAGAATTGTACTCGCGAAAAATCAAACGAAATGTGGCAGGTGCGAACTTTCAGAAGTTGAGAAGCTGAGTTTAAGGAGAAATACAATGAAGATCACGGCGGGACTTGGGTCCATCGATGAATATGTGCGGTACGTCGAGGCCGGGGCAGATGAGTTTTTCTGCGGATATGTACCTTATGAGTGGAATAGAAAATACGGGACGATCCTGCCGCTAAACCGTCGCGAGGTTCTTGGCATTAACGTGCAGATCGGGGCGGAGAGTGAGCTGAGGATTCTGGCGGCGCTGGTGAGAAAATATGGGAAGCCGGTACATCTGACGTTTAATTCGCTTTATTATACGCCGGAGCAGTACCCGGAGATCGCGGATGTCCTTCGCCGGTGTATAGCGCTTGGATTCTCAAGCTTTATTATCGCGGATCCGGCGCTGCTGATCTACCTGAAAAATAATGGGATTTGCTGTGAGATCCACTTGAGTGGGGAGACGGCAGAGGTAAACAGCCGGATGTCAGATGTATTTGACCGATTGGATGTAGACCGGCTTATCTTTCACAGGAAGAACAGCTTCGCGGACATGGAGTCAGTGATCCTGCATGAGAGGGAAAAGGGCAGCAGGGGCATATGTGAATTTGAGGCATTTGCGTTAAACGAGCTCTGCCAGTTTTCGGGGGCGTTCTGCAATTCCCTGCACTGCGACGAGATGGGACATCTGTGCCGGGTACCGTATCAGATAGGAAAAGTTAAAGGAAATAGAGAGAAAAAAGAAGAATGCTTAGAAACAGAGAAGCTGATCTCACGGACGGAGAGCTCAGAGAATGATGTGAATGACGAGCAGAGCACAGATAAACCGAACGAAGATGATGAGGAACGGATGTATGATCCCGATGGCTATCTCTGCGGTGCGACAGGTTGTGGGCTCTGCGCCCTGTATCGGCTGCAAAAGGCCGGAATCACCCATTTGAAGCTTGTGGGGCGCGGAAATTATGTGGATTTTATGGAAAAGGATATCCGGAACCTGAAGACAGCTCTGGATATCCTTGAGCATGTGGATACGGAAGAGGAATATATCAGGAACATGAAACGAACGTTGTTTCCGTATGGATGCAGTGGACTGTGTTATTATAGAGAAACGGAATCAGTTGCCGGGAAGACAATTTAAATACGGTGTGCAGGAAACCGGATTGGAAGCATATTAACACTCGATGGCTACCTTGATCACACCATCCATCTTATTCTCAAAGAGTGTGTAAGCTTCTTCGATCCTGTCTAATGGATATGTGTGTGTGATAAGCGGTTCTGTATTCAGTTTGCCCTCTGCGATCAGCCGCAGTGTTTCCTCACAATTGCAGCCGTCTACACCGCCGGTCTTGAAGGTGAGGTTCTTTCCGTACATATCCGGCAGCGGCAGTGTCTGAGCCTTGTCATAAAGAGCAACGATCGTCACGATTGCATTTGGTCTTGCACATTCCCATGCAAGGCGAAACGTGGATTCGGCTCCTGCAACTTCGAGAACGACATCTGCTCCGCCATGGTCACTGTTGGCACGGACATAATCTGCACAAGCTTCGGGTAATACGGTAAGGATTTCCGGATAGTGCTCATGGATAAAGCGGATTCGGCCTTCGTCTTTTTCACAGACGATGATACGTTTCGGGTTCTTCAGCATGACACAGAGCAGCGTACAGATGCCCGTAGGTCCGGCTCCGATGATCAATACCGTATCCTTCTCTTTGATCTCAGAAATACGGGCTGCCCAGAAACCGGTGGCAAGAACATCTCCGACCAGCAAAGCCTGACGGTCTGTAACATGATCCGGGATTTTATTTAACCCCTGATCTGCAAACGGTACGCGAACATATTCTGCCTGTCCGCCATCGATCCGGCATCCGAGAGCCCAGCCGCCATTCTGATCGGTACAGTTGTTTACATAACCATGCCTGCAGAAAAAACATTCCCCGCAGAAGGTTTCCACGTTTACCGTGACTCTGTCACCGGGCTTCACATTTGTTACGGCGCTGCCGACATCTTCAACGATACCGACCATTTCATGTCCGACGGTTATACCCGGCACAGCACGGGGGACGCTTCCATGTTTAATGTGCAGGTCACTTGAGCAGATGCTGGCAAGTGTTACCTTTACAATGGCATCCCGTTCATCCATAAGAACAGGCTTCGGTTTTTCCATTAATTCAAATTTTCCCTTGGAAACATAAGTATACGTCTGCATTTTTTTCCATCACTTTCTTTTTTTATTGATCTGTTGTAACTGTTCAGCAGGTCTGCGCACTCGCTGCGCTGACCGTAATAAAACACAGGCTTGAAGGAAAAAATCCCATCGGCGAAGATGATTTGGAACGGCTTTTTCCATGTGGATCGCGGATGTCTGCTTTCCGGCAGTGTAGATATATTATAACACGAATATGCACGGATAGATACAAAATTCCCTTTCCGGATCCGGAATAATACAATATGGTTATAGAATGAAGGAAACCCAAAGAAAGCCACAGGTGATCGGACAAGGTGTGTCAAAGACCCGAGAATAGATCGTGTTACATTTTTATTGATTTGTTTATTGACTGATGGTAAAATAATAATAGATAATATATTATATATTTTGAATATAATCATATGATAATAGATAAAATATTATCTATTAAAAGCATAAAAAACGGAATCGAAAGTGGGAAAGACTATGGAAGGTTTTATATGGGAGACAGCGGAAGAACTGGATCTGAAGCTGGCGCAGAGGATCCGCAATATTAGAAAACGGCGTTCAATCTCGCAGGAGAAGCTGGCGTCGATGAGCGGTGTGAGTTATGGTTCTGTTAAAAGATTCGAGTCTACCGGTCAGATATCCTTGTTGTCTCTGACGAAAATCGCAATGGCACTGGATATTGCGGATGAACTCAGGAATATTTTTTCGCAGGTACCATACAGAGACATAAAGGAGGTCATAAATGAAACAAGATAATGCGCTGCAGGTGTATTATGATGAAAAACTTGTGGGGACATTGGCCATGACAGCAAATCGAAAAGCAGCATTTCAGTACAGCGATGAATGGCTGGAACATGGATTTTCGATCAGCCCATTCTCGCTGCCATTAAAAAAGCAGGTGTTTGTGCCCACAAAGGATTATTTTGGAGGCCTTTATGGCGTGTTTGCGGACAGTCTTCCGGATAATTGGGGAAGATTGCTGCTAAATCGTCTGCTTCGCGAGCATAAACAGGATCCGGATAAACTGACGGTTTTAGACCGACTGGCAATCGTTGGAAAATCAGGAATGGGTGCGTTGACGTACTATCCGGAAAGAAAATTTCCAGAGCAGCAGGATAATCCTGACCTGGATGAACTGGCGCGGGAGTGTCAGAAAATATTGAACACAGAATATACAGACAAACTTGACGAATTGTACCGTCTTGGAGGAACGAGCGGAGGAGCAAGGCCGAAGATCATGACTTCGATCGGAAATGAAGAGTGGATCATAAAATTTCCGGCCCATGTAGATGGAAAAGATGCGGGAAAAATGGAGTATGATTATTCATGTTGTGCCCGGAAATGTGAAATTACGATGAGTGAGACAAAGTTGTTCCCATCTGGAATCTGTAAAGGCTATTTTGGAACCAGGCGGTTTGACAGAGTCCCTGATCAAAATGGAATAAAGCGAGTCCATATGCTGACAGCTGCAGCGCTTCTCGAACTGGACTTTGAACAGCCGAGTCTTGATTACCACAGTCTGATGAAACTTACGAAGATATTGACGAAGGATCATTATGCGGATGTGGAAAGTATGTTTCGAAGAATGTGTTTTAATGTTTTTGCGCATAACAGAGATGACCACTCAAAAAATTTCACCTATTTGTATGATGAAGAAAAAGATCAGTGGAGACTGAGCCCTGCATACGATCTTACTTATAGTAATACGTACTATGGGGAACACACAACGACCGTTGACGGAAATGGAAAAGATCCGGGAAGAAAAGAATTATTAGCTGTTGGCACTACGGCTGGAATGAAGAAGAACCGGTGTATAGAAATTATTGATGAGATCGAGAAGTGTGTGGGAGAGATGCTTGGCGACTACCTATAGAATGCGTTCTACTATGAGCCTGAAAAGTTACAATGTTTCAATGAAATACACAATTAATTCACAAAAAAATTAGCACTCACCTCTTGACAGTGCTAATAATATGTGTTATATTACATGCAGAACAAAGGAAGAGCGAAAAAATCAAAGGATCTCAAGGAGTTCCCAAGATTGGAAAATCTTCTGAAGTTCTTTCAGATAGATGACAAACAAGAAAACAGAAATTCTGATTGGAGGAATGATTTATGTATATGCCGAGTATTTTTGGAGAAAGTTTATTTGATAATATGTTCCCGTTTGATGAAAAGTTCTTTACAGAAAAGAAGGATCCGTTGTATGGTAAGAATGTATCCAGACTGATGAAGACAGATGTCAGAGAGACAGAAAAGACGTATGAGCTTGATATCGATCTTCCGGGATTTAAGAAAGATGAGATCCAGATCGAACTGAAGGATGGTTATCTGACCGTCAGTGCCGAGAAAGGTCTTGATAAGGACGAGGAAGATAAGAAAGGCAAATACATCCGCAAGGAACGTTATGCAGGTGCTCTGAGCAGAACCTTCTATCTTGGCGAGGAGATCCGGGAAGAGGAGATTAAGGCAAAATTCGAAAACGGTATCCTGAGCGTATCAATTCCGAAAGAGGAAGAGAAGAAGGTTGAAGGTCCGAAGCACATTTCCATCGAAGGGTGATCTGACAGCCCCGAGCGGTAACGATACAGAAACGCATGCGAAGCTGCCACGTATCTGAAAGATTAAGCCGCCCGGCGGATGAAAATTTCGCTGGGCGGTATTACTGACAACAAACACAACAAGTACTTCAGAATTGAAGGGAGGCTTGCGATCATGAATATCAGCAAATTTACACAGAAATCAGTGGAAGCAGTCCAGAACTGCGAGAAGCTGGCTTATGAATATGGAAATCAGCAGATCGACCAGGAACATCTCCTGGTGAGTCTGTTAAAGTTAGATGACAGCCTGATCTTAAAACTGATCACAAAAATGGGAATCTCCGGTGAGCAGTTTACGGATGAGGCGGAAGCAGCACTTAAGAAGCTGCCGAAGGTATCCGGAGGCGGACAGGTTTATCTGACCCAGGACCTCAATAAAGTCCTGATCGATGCCGAGGACGAGGCAAAGGCGATGGGAGACGAATATGTTTCCGTTGAGCATTTGTTCTTATGTCTGTTAAAACAGCCGAACAAGGCTATGAAGGAACTGTTCCGTACTTATGGGATCGACCGTAATAAATTCTTACAGGCTCTGTCCACGGTCCGCGGCAACCAGAGAGTTACCAGTGATAATCCGGAGGCAACCTACGATACCTTAAATAAATACGGTTCTGACCTTGTAGAGAAGGCAAGAGACCAGAAGATGGATCCGGTGATCGGCCGTGACGCCGAGATCCGGAACGTGATCCGGATCCTTTCCAGAAAAACGAAAAACAACCCGGTCCTCATCGGTGAACCCGGTGTTGGTAAGACCGCCGTTGTAGAAGGTCTTGCACAGCGTATCGTCCGCGGCGATGTGCCGGAGGGCTTAAAAGATAAGAAATTATTCTCACTGGATATGGGTGCCCTTGTTGCGGGTGCGAAATACCGTGGTGAGTTTGAGGAACGTTTAAAAGCCGTTCTCGATGAGGTGAGAAAGAGCGAGGGACAGATCATTTTGTTCATCGATGAGCTTCACACCATCGTCGGAGCCGGAAAGACGGAAGGATCTATGGATGCCGGCAATATGTTAAAGCCGATGCTTGCCCGTGGTGAATTGCACTGTATCGGTGCGACAACTCTGGATGAGTACCGGAAATATATTGAGAAGGATCCGGCTCTGGAACGTCGTTTCCAGCCGGTTATGGTTGATGAGCCGACGGTCGAGGATACGATCTCGATCCTTCGTGGACTGAAGGACCGCTATGAGGTTTATCATGGCGTAAAGATCACCGATTCCGCGCTTGTAGCGGCGGCAACTCTTTCCAACCGTTATATCAGCGACCGTTTCCTTCCAGATAAGGCCATTGACCTCGTGGATGAAGCGTGCGCAATGATCAAGACGGAGCTCGATTCCATGCCGACGGAGCTGGATGAACTCTCCAGAAAGATCATGCAGCTTGAGATCGAGGAGGCGGCTCTTAAGAAAGAGACAGACCATTTAAGTCAGGAACGTCTTGCGGATCTTCAGAAGGAGCTGGCGGAGCTCCATGACCAGTTCGCGACTCAGAAGGCCCAGTGGCAGAACGAGAAGGCGACGGTTGATAAGCTTTCCTCCATCCGTGAGGAGATCGAGGCAGTCCATCGTCAGATCCAGGATGCACAGCAGAAATATGATCTGAATAAGGCAGCAGAGCTCCAGTACGGTAAGCTTCCGCAGCTTGAAAAAGAGTTGAAGGAAGAGGAGGAGAAGGTAAAAAACGCAGATTTGAGTCTTGTTCATGAGAGCGTTACCGAAGATGAGATCGCAAGGATCATCTCCCGCTGGACGGGCATCCCGGTTGCAAAACTCACGGAAAGTGAAAGAAACAAGACCCTTCATCTGGACGATGAGCTCCACAAACGTGTTGTCGGTCAGGATGAGGCAGTTGAGAAGGTTACAGACGCGATCATCCGTTCCAAGGCCGGGATCAAGGATCCGACAAAGCCGATCGGTTCCTTCCTGTTCCTCGGACCTACAGGTGTCGGCAAGACAGAGCTTGCAAAGACACTTGCGGCAAGTCTGTTTGATGATGAGAACAACATGGTCCGGATCGATATGAGTGAATACATGGAGAAATACTCCGTATCCCGCCTGATCGGAGCGCCGCCAGGATATGTCGGATACGATGAGGGCGGTCAGCTCACAGAGGCAGTCCGCAGAAAACCGTATTGTGTCGTTTTGTTCGATGAGATCGAGAAGGCACATCCGGATGTATTCAATGTTCTGCTTCAGGTCCTCGATGATGGACGTATCACAGATTCTATGGGTAAGACCGTTGATTTCAAGAATACGATCATTATCCTGACCTCCAATATCGGTTCCCAGTATCTGCTTGACGGTATCGATGAGAACGGTGATATCAGGCCGGAGGCAAAGGCTGAGGTCATGAACGATCTGCGTGCTCATTTCCGTCCGGAGTTCCTGAACCGTCTTGATGAGACGATCCTCTTCAAGCCGCTTACAAAGAACAACATCGGAAGCATCATTGATCTGCTTGTTGCCGATATCAACAAGCGTCTGGCGGATAAAGAGCTTGTGGTTGCACTTTCCGATTCTGCAAAGCAGTTTATCGTGGACAACGGTTATGATCCGGTATACGGCGCAAGACCGCTTAAAAGATATCTGCAGAAGAATGTGGAGACTCTGGCAGCCCGCCTGATCCTGTCGGATGGTGTCCATACCGGAGATACGATCAAGATCGACGTGGTCGACGGAAAACTCAACGCGTCTGCGGAGAGAGGAACAAAAGAATAATCAGAAAACCGGATTCCGGGTAGGTGCTTTGAAGGCAGCCTGGGATCCGGATAAAAGAAAACTTCATCCTTGGAGTTGTTCAGACTGATATCACAGCCTGAAAAACTTCCGAAGATGAAGTTTTTTTGCTCTATAGGAAAGAGTGCGTTACATTAAAGCGTGAAAGCGGTGATTCCTATAGAGCAAAAAATCCCTCCGGGGGGATCGCACTGCGGCGGAATGGAATGATGTCGCTAACGCGACCCGCCGCAGGCGGAGAATCCTGCAAAGCAGGATTCTGTTTTATGCGACAGAAGTGACTTTTTAGTGTGTTTCTCCTCCAATCACTTTGATATCCTGCTCATATTCAACAGCCGCCTTCACCGCCGCTTCCAATGCAGCCGTAATATCCGCAATGGCCATAGACGGGGTCGCCGGTTTATTGACAACCTGGGAAACGGCATACGGAACGTGGATAAAGCCACCGCGTACATTTGGAAATTCCTTTTGGATATAGTATAAAATTCCATACATGACATGGTTGCAGATATAGGTTCCTGCGGTGTTGGAGAGGGTAGAAGGATAACCGGCGTTCCTGATCTCCTGAACCATCGCCTTCACCGGAAGATTGGAGAAATAGGCAGCATCTCCGTCTGCAAAGATCGGCTCATCGATGGGCTGGTTTCCTTCGTTATCCGGGATTCTTGCATCTGTTACATTGATCGCAACACGCTCCGGAGTCACGCCGAACCGTCCGCCGGCCTGACCGATGCTGATGACGATATCCGGGCGGAGCTCCATCATCTTTTCATGGACTTTCGCAATGGATTTATTGACAACGGTCGGGATCTGCAGCTTCGTGATCTTTGCTCCGGCAATCTCGTCTTTCATGGCTTTTACGGCTTCCCATGCCGGATTAATCGGCTCTCCGCCAAAGGGGGCGAACCCGGTGATCAGTACGTTCATGTAAATTCCTCACTTTCTTTACAGCCGCCTCTGCAACGCGGGGGATTTTCAGTCCGAAAAATTCACGCCCGTGATATTAACGGCATATTTTCTCAGGAGACTTATTTGACAAACAGAGTCTCCGACGTTATGATAGATAAGGATATTATACAGGAAAATAAAAGAATTCGCAAACGCAATTCCTGTACACGGACAGGGATTTTCTAATGTAACAGGAAATTCCGAGGAATTTCCTGTTACATAAAAAGGCACTGACGTGCCAAAGATGCGCACTCGCGCGAAGATGTAGACTGTCGCAAGCGACCGCGCGAGGCGCGAGAATGTGCCAAGGCACATTCTTTTATATTGAAAATCCCGTACGATACAGAGACGCAAAAACAGATAGAAAAGAGGAAAAATTATGTTTCGCAGAATCGGAAAAAATGATCCATGCTGGTGTGGAAGTGGAAAACCATATTGTGAGTGCCATATGGCATTTGACCAGAAGATCAGTCGTGCCCGCTTTGCAGGCCACGAGGTTCCGTCCCACAAGATCATCAAGACACCGGCACAGATCGAGGGGATCCGTGAGAGCGGAAAACTGAATGTAGCAGTCCTTGACTATGTGGCGGAGCACATCAAGGCGGGAATTACCACAGAGGAGATCGATCAGTGGGTATACGACTTTACGACAAAACACGGCGGGATTCCGGCACCGTTAAATTATGAGGGATTCCCAAAGAGCGTGTGCACCTCCATCAATGATCAGGTATGCCACGGAATCCCGTCCAAGGATGTTGTCTTAAAAGACGGTGATATCATCAACGTGGATGTCTCCACGATCCTTCACGGATATTTCTCTGATTCGTCCAGAATGTTCCTGATCGGCAATGTGGACCCGGAGAAGGAAAAACTTGTCCGCGTCACGAACGAAGCTGTGGAAAAGGGTCTCGAGCAGGTAAAACCGTGGGGATTCTTAGGAGATATGGGTCAGGCTGTCCATGACTATGCGAAGCAGAACGGTTACACTGTTGTCGAGGAAGTCGGCGGTCACGGTGTCGGGCTTGAGTTCCATGAGGATCCGTTTGTAAGCTATGTGACAAGACGGGGCGAGGAGATGCTTATGGCACCGGGGATGATCTTTACCATCGAGCCGATGATCAACATGGGCCGCCCGGATATCTTTGTGGATGACAGCAACGGCTGGACGATCTATACCGATGACAGACTTCCGTCCGCCCAGAGGGAGATCATGGTACTCGTGACAGAGACCGGACATGAGGTCCTTGCGTGGTAGAAAAAACGAGAGAAAAACCCAATAGAAAACAGGGAAATTCCTTGAAAAGTATCTGAAAATTCGGTATAATATAGTCAAATAACAGTAAACGTGAGATTTGAATAAGGAGGATCGTGTATGGAGTTAAAGTATAACAAAATTCAGACGACCGGTACAGATACCCCGTTAAAAATCGTAAAGGGACATTTTGCAACGAATCATGCCCACACGAATTACTATTTTGACCTGACGACGGTAAAGAGCCGTCTGAGTGAGGCTGGAGGAATTGCCCAGGCACTCGTGCATATGTATCTGTACGATATGATCGTTGATACGATCGTATGCATGGAAGGGACCGAGGTGATCGGAACCCTTCTTGCGCAGGAGCTGACAAAAGGCGGTTTCATGTCGAAGAACGCCCACAAGACGATCTACGTTATCAAACCGGAGTTCAACAGCAACAGCCAGATCGTGTTCAAGGACAATTACCGCGCAATGATCAATGGAAAGAATGTGCTGATCCTCACCGCGACCGTGACAACAGGTCTGACGATCAACAAGGCGATCGAGGGTGTCCAGTACTATGGGGGAATTATTCAGGGGATCTCCGCAGTATTCAGCGCACTTGAGAATGTCAACGGAATTCCGATCAAGTCGGTATTCGGATTAAAAGATGTTCCGGATTACCAGTACAGCGACTACAGAAACTGCCCGTTATGTAAGGAAGGAAAGAAACTGGATGCGCTGATCAATCCGTATGGATATTCAAAACTGTAAAAAATAATTTGAAATAGGAGCAGCTCTGCAGGCCGGGGAAATCCCGGTGCCTGCAGAGCTTTTTCGTTTAACTGGGAACTCCGATGAATTCCCAGTTAAACAAAAAGGCACTGACGAGCCAGCGATGTTACATAACTCTGGTTCATACAAGCTATAAAAAGAAACTACTTGCAATTTCTGACAAAGTGCTTATAATAAAACATAGCAGCATTGCTGAAAGGCAACTGGAAAGGAGACGCAAAGATATGACGAATCTTATTCTACTCGCAGTCGTGATTCGAATTATCGTCAGCATTATCGTCGTGGACGGGAATGCTTATTTGCGTTATACTGAATCCGGGATTGCCTGATAGAAACTTGAAAGAACAAGTTACGAAAGAAAGCAAAGCCTTACAGTGTAACGCTGTAAGGTTTTTTTATACCTGAATTTTAATACGGACATTTGTCCGTGCTAGAAAAGAAAAAGGCGGGAATGTCTGACAGAGCCGGACATTCCTGTGAGAAATAAGATGAGGGGAAAACAGCTATGAAAATGAACGGAGCGCGGATCCTGGTGGAAGAGCTGATCCATCAGGGCGTCAGAGTGATCTTCGGATATCCGGGGGGAGCAGTGCTTGATATCTACAATGAACTCTATCTTGCGTCTGACCGCATCGGACATGTCTTAACGGCCCACGAGCAGGGAGCTGCCCATGCCGCTGACGGATATGCGAGAGCAAACGGAAAGACCGGCGTGGTACTCGCTACAAGCGGACCGGGCGCGACAAACTTGGTAACGGGAATTGCGAACGCCTACCTTGATTCCGTACCGATGGTCGCGATCACCGGAAATGTCGCGGTGAATAGCCTTGGTAAGGATTCCTTCCAGGAAGTCGATATCGTCGGGATCACGCAGCCGGTGGTCAAACACAACTTTATGGTTCGTGACATCAAGGACCTCCAGAGAACGATCATCGAGGCATTTGAGATCGCAAATTCCGGAAGAAAAGGACCGGTCCTCATCGATATTCCGAAGAACGTCCAGTCCGCAGAATATGAATACGTGGAGGACTTAAAGGTCCCGAGCGTTGTGAAAAAACCGAGAAAATCCGAGTGCGGAAATATCGACGAAGTTGTAGAGATGATCAAAAAAGCGAAAAAGCCGTTTATCTATGCAGGCGGCGGTGTCGTTGCGGCGGGAGCACAGGATGAGGTCCTGGAGCTCTCAAAGAGAGTCGATGCGGCGATCGGACTTTCCATGATGGGGATCACATCCGTTCCGGCCTCCTACCCGTTAAACCTCGGAATGTGCGGAATGCACGGAAAATATCCGTCGATCAAGGCACAGTCCGAATGTGACCTGCTCCTTGCAGTCGGCGTAAGATTCTCCGACCGTGCAACGGGCGATTTAAACGAATATACAAAGAAATGCATGACGGTCCATATCGATATCGACCGTGCGGAGATCGGAAAGAACGTCAGCCCTGACGTGAGTCTCTGGGGAGATGTGAAGGAGATCCTCACAAAGATCCTGGAAGCACTCCCGGAGCATAAACATCCGGAATGGGTTGCAGAGCTGGAAGGTTACAAACACGAGATGATCCTCCCGGCGCCAAAACCTTACGGACCGGAAGCCATCATTGAAGAAGTCCACAAACACTGTACGGATGATACGGTCGTAGCGACCGATGTCGGACAGCATCAGATGTGGACGATGCAGTTCTATCCGTTTGAAAAGCCGCACACACTTCTTACTTCCGGCGGTCTCGGAACCATGGGATATGGCTTCGGAGCAGCCATCGGCGGATGTATCGCCGCGAGAGGCAGAAGAACCGTTCTCTTTACCGGAGACGGAAGCTTTGGAATGAACTTAAACGAGATGGCGACGGCGGTGAGCCAGGAGCTCCCGATCACGATCGTCGTTTTCGATAACGATGTCCTCGGAATGGTGAGACAGTGGCAGACGATCTTCTATGACTGCCATTATTCCCAGACCGTCCTTGACAGAAAGACAGATTTCCCGGCGCTCGCAAAGGCGTTCGGTGCAGACGGATATGCCGTTTACACGATGGAAGATCTGAAAAAAGCCCTGGATGCGGCAGACAAGTCCTCAGGACCTGTCCTGATCGACTGTCACATTGATATGGACGAAAAAGTCCTGCCGATGATCCCGCCGGGACGTTCCATCAAAGATATGATCGTGGAAGGATAAGGTGACCATGGAAAACAAAGTTGAAAAGTTTGCGGTCGCCATGATCGTAAACAACCGCTTCGGCGTTTTGAACCGGATTGCCGGTCTCTATGCAAAACGCTGTTATAATATCGATAATATCTCCGCAGGTACGCTGGATGATCCGAACTATACGCGGATCACGATCGTCTCCACAGGAGATGAATATATGAAGGACCAGGTGGTCCGTCAGCTGGAAAAACTGATCGATGTCCGTGCCGTGACACTTCTCGAGCCGGAAAACACCGTCTTTGCCCAGCACATGTACATTAAAATGCATCTGACAGGAACCCACAGAGGTTCCAGCAAACACCAGGTGCTGGATCTGATCAACGAATACGGCGGAAAAGTCGTAGACTTCGGTGAGGAACATCTGACTGCCGAGATTACCGGAGACAGCAAAAAAGTTGAATCCTTTATTGAAAAAGTCAGAGATTTTGGTATATTAGAACTTAGTCGGTCGGGAGAGATCGCGATCGGTTTAGGGATAGACAACACATTAAGTGTCGATCACAATGAAGAATAAGGAGAAAAAAACAATGGCAACAATGTATTATGAGAGAGATTGTAACTTATCACTTCTTGATGGAAAGAAAGTAGCTGTTATCGGTTACGGTTCCCAGGGTCATGCACACGCACTGAACTTAAGAGATTCCGGCGTTGATGTTGTAGTAGGCCTTTACGAAGGTTCCAAATCTGCTGTAAAGGCAAAAGAGGATGGCTTCACAGTTATGCTCACAGCAGACGCTGTTAAGGCGGCAGACATCATCATGATCCTTGTAAACGATGAGAAGCAGGCAGCTCTCTACAAGAAAGACATCAAAGATAACCTGACAGCAGGCAAGACACTTGCATTCGCTCACGGCTTCAACATCCATTTCAAACAGATCGTTCCGCCGGCAGATGTAAACGTTATCATGATCGCTCCGAAGGGACCGGGACACACCGTTCGTTCCCAGTATGTTGGCGGCAAGGGCGTTCCGTGCCTCGTAGCTGTTGAGCAGGATCCGAGCGGAAACTCCATGGAAGTTGCTAAGGCATACGCTGCAGGCATCGGCGGAGCAAGAGGCGGTATCCTTGAGACAACATTCAAGGAAGAGACAGAGACAGACCTCTTCGGTGAGCAGGCAGTTCTCTGCGGCGGCGTTTGCGCATTAATGGAAGCTGGTTTCAACACACTTGTTGAGGCTGGTTACAAGCCGGAGAACGCATACTTCGAGTGCATCCACGAGATGAAACTGATCGTAGACCTGATCTTCAACGCTGGTTTCGAGGGAATGAGATACTCCATCTCCGATACTGCTGAGTACGGTGACTACGTAAGCGGTAAGAGAATCATCGGCGACGAAGCGAAGAAGGCAATGAAGCAGGTATTAACAGAGATCCAGGATGGTACATTCGCTAAGAACTGGATCCTTGAGAACCAGGTTGGCAGAACCATGTTCAACGCAGCAAGAGCAGCACACGCTGATACACTTGCAGCTAAGACAGGCCGCGAGTTAAGAGCAAAGATGGGCTGGAAGCAGACACAGGATCTTGACGAGGCTAAATAGTCGCGTAGGAAAATGAGCAGTGCAAAGGCGGCGGGGAAAGATTCACGTTGTGCTTGCACACAAGTGAATCTTTGCCGACGGCTTTATAGGGCGAATGCCCGCGCACGAACGGACGCAAGTCCGTGAGTGTGCCACTGCGGGGCAGAAAACTCTGCAAATATTTCAGGGCCAGGCATCACCGCCTGGCTCTGGATTTCATAAGGAGAAAAACAATGAATTCAGATAAAGTAAAAGCAGGCGTAGAACATGCGCCGCACCGTTCCCTGTTAAAGGCAGACGGATACAACGATGAGCAGATGCGCCGCCCGTTCGTCGGCGTCGTAAACTCTTTCAACGAGATTGCTCCGGGTCATATGCACTTACAGAACATCGCACGTGCCGTAAAGGACGGTGTTCTCGCTGCAGGCGGAACCCCGATGGAGTTCGATACGATCGGTGTCTGTGACGGTATCGCCATGGGACATGACGGAATGCATTTCTCTTTAAGCTCCCGTGAGCTGATCGCTGATACCATCGAATGTATGGTAAAGGCACACTGCTTTGATGCTCTCGTATTTATCCCGAACTGTGATAAGATCGTTCCGGGTATGTTAATGGCAGCAATGCGTCTGAACCTTCCGTGTATCTTCGTGTCCGGTGGTCCGATGCTCTCCATCAACCAGAGAGACTTAAATACTGTATTTGAGGCTGTCGGCGCAAGAAAAGCAAACCTGATCAACGATGAGGAACTCGCTGAGATCGAGGGAAGCTCCTGCCCGGGCTGCGGTTCCTGTTCCGGTATGTTCACCGCAAACTCCATGAACTGCTTAACAGAAGTTCTTGGTCTCGGTCTTCCGGGAAATGGTACGATCCCGGCTGTATACGCAGAGCGTATCCGCCTTGCAAAGACAGCTGGTATGCAGGTTATGAAGCTGCTTGCCGATGATATCCGTCCGCGTGATATCGTAACACCGGCAGCATTTGAGAACGCGCTGACAACCGATATGGCTCTCGGCTGCTCCACAAACTCCGCACTTCATCTCCTTGCGATCGCTCACGAGGCTGATATCGCTCTTGATCTTCATATGATCAACGACATCAGTGAGCACACTCCGAACCTGTGCCATCTTGCACCGGCCGGACATCACCACATGCAGGATCTGATGGAAGCAGGAGGAATCTCCGCAGTATTAAAAGAGCTTCTCGATGCAGGAATGATCCAGGGACAGTGCAAGACTGTAACAGGAAAGACGGTTGCTGAGAACGTTGCACATGCAGTAAATCGCAATCCGGAAGTTATCCGTCCGATTGATAATCCGTACACAAAGACAGGCGGACTTGCCGTTCTTTTCGGAAACCTTGCTCCGAACGGCGCGATCGTAAAACGTTCCGCTGTAAAACCGGAGATGTTAGTCAACACCGGTACTGCAAAGTGCTTTGACTCCGAGGAAGAGGCGATCGCTGCGATCTACGCAGGAAAGATCGTTCCGGGTGACATCGTTGTCATCCGTTACGAGGGACCGGCAGGCGGCCCGGGAATGAGAGAGATGCTCTCCCCAACATCCGCGATCGTTGGCATGAAACTCGATACGACCGTTGCTCTCCTGACAGATGGCCGTTTCTCCGGCGCATCCTGTGGTGCAGCAATCGGACATATCTCTCCGGAGGCAGCTGCAGGCGGCCCGATCGCTTACATCAAGGACGGCGACAAGATCGCGATCAACATCCCAAACTACAGCTTAAAGCTTCTCGTTTCTGATGAAGAGATGGAAGAGAGAAAGAAGACCATGAAGATCCGTGAGCCGAAGAAGCTGACTGGATACTTAAAACGCTACGCAAAGAACGTATCCTCCGCAGATAAAGGTGCGATCGTAGAGTAGGCGAAGGATTCATAGGGCAGACGCCCGAAGCTTCCTGGCTGCGCAAGCAGGCAAGAAGATGCACGTCGAAATTGAAGAGAATAAAAAAAGGGCGGCGGGCTTGTTGAGAAGCTGCGCCGTCCTTTGCATCAAGAGAGGAAACCATATGAATGAGATCGTATCAAACCTGCTCGTATACGGCAGCCTGCCGGAAGACTCGATCCTCTGGCAGCTTGCGGATATCTGCGAAAAATTAAAAAATCAGACAGAGTCCAAAGACGCACTGCGCGGACGCGTATTCCATCAGGTAAAAAATCTTCTGACGGTTGCAACAGACTATGCATTTGATAAAAATTTATGGCATAATTACCTGACTTTCCTGCTGATCACGAACGAGAATCCGTTCAGCCTCGTCTGTGAAAAGATGGGGGCTCAGGACGGAACGGTCAACAACTTTGTGACTCATGACTTTGAGATGTTCAAAAAGCTGTTCGACTATGATTTCTCCTGGATGGAAAAAGAACTTTCCATCGACTGCTTCACCCAGCTGACTCACTATAAGGCGATCCGTAAAAAAGAGCTGATGTACAATAAAAATGTCAGCGAAAAGGTGAGAAATTTAAGTGAACAGCTTGAGACGGCTGAGTCCGGAGCTGATTTCTTCAAATATGTGACGGAATTCTACAAGGACTTCGGTGTCGGCATGTTCGGTCTCAACAAGGCGTTCCGCATTGCTGAGAATGGAGACGGCTCCGTCCGCTTCCTCCCGATCAACAACATGGATGCCGTGATGCTGGACGACCTCATCGGATATGAGCTTCAGAAGAAGAAACTTGTGGAGAATACCCAGGCGTTCTGCGACGGAAAAGCGGCGAACAACGTCCTGTTGTTCGGCGACAGCGGTACCGGTAAATCCACGAGCATCAAGGCGATCGTCAACCAGTTCTATCCGCAGGGCCTGCGCATGATCGAGATCTACAAGCACCAGTTTAAGGATCTCTCGACGATCATCGCCCAGATCAAGAACCGCAATTACAAGTTCATCATCTACATGGATGATCTTTCTTTCGAAGAATTTGAGATCGAGTACAAGTTCTTAAAGGCCGTTATCGAAGGCGGCGTTGAGACGAAGCCGGACAATGTCCTGATCTATGCGACATCAAACCGCCGTCATCTGATCAAGGAGACATGGAAGGACAGAGAGGATATGGAGCACAGCGAAGATCTGCACCGTTCCGACACTATGGAAGAAAAACTCTCCCTGGTCAACCGTTTTGGACTTTCCATCTACTATGCGAAGCCGAACAAGGAAGGCTTCAACGAGATGGCGATCGCACTTGCGAGACGTGCAGGCATCACTCCGGATATCATGACGGACGAGGAGATCTGCTACGAGGCGAACCGCTTCGAGATGCGCGGCGGCGGACTTTCCGGCCGTACTGCCCAGCAGTTTGCGAATTACCTGCTCACGATCAAATAAGAATACTTACAGAGTACGAAGCCCTGGTATGGAGACATGCCGGGGCCTTTTTTGTTTAACAGGAAATTCCGAAGGAACTTCCTGTTAAACAAAAAAGGCGCTACGTGCCTAAGATGCACACTCGCGCGAAGATGAAGATTGTCGCAAGCGACCGCGCTCGGCGCGAGAATGTGCCGAGGCACATTCTTTTGTATAACTGTTTCGACTCAAAAAATCGCTAAGATCCGCTAAGAGAATGCTGAAAAATATTTAGATATTTACAAAATAATAGAATATAGTCAGAAAATGACGAGCAAAAACCCGAAATCACACCTGTTTAACCTTGAATTCGACAGAAAGAAAATCGTATAATTTCTACATTCCTACCGGAGAAGATCAAAACGTGAAAGATCGCGGCGGCTATCCGAAAGGATCAGGGGAAATGAAAGAAAAAGAACGCAGAGTGTAACAGGAGGAACATTATGGCAGAATTATCAATTGCGATCGCGGATGACAACAGACAGACTTTGAATTTACTTGGCGAGATCCTGGAGAAAGAGGACGGGATCCATGTGGTTGGAAAAGCAGATAATGGCGAGGACGCATACAATATGATCGTCCGAACAAATCCGGATATTGTCCTCATGGATGTGATCATGCCGAGACTTGACGGAATTTCTGTCATGGAAAAGATAAAGAATAACACGCAGATGAAGAACCACCCTTCGTTTATCATGGTGACGGCGGCCAGCAGTCAGGATGTGACAGAGGATGCGTTCCGCCTCGGAGCGAATTATTATATCATGAAACCGTTCAACCGCGACGTGATCCTGGACAAGATCCGCAGAGTCTGTCGCGGACGGGCGAAAGCGGCGGGCAATGTACATACGGAAATGAAACGGGTACAGCCTTATCTCGACAAGGAGAACTACATGGAACAGAATCTGGAGACGGATGTGACCCAGATGCTGCATGAGATCGGGATCCCTGCACATATTAAGGGATATCAGTACCTGAGAGATGCTATCATCATGTCGGTCCGGGATACCGAGATGTTGTCTTCGGTCACGAAGATCTTATATCCGACGATCGCGAAGACCCATAAAACGACGCCGAGCCGCGTGGAGCGCGCCATCCGCCATGCGATCGAAGTGGCCTGGGGAAGAGGAGAGCTCGACACACTGAACAGCCTCTTCGGATATACGGTAAACGGAGGCAAAGGCAAACCGACAAATTCAGAATTTATTGCATTGATTGCAGACAAAATCCGACTGGATTATAAACGAATCTGAAAAATCTGAAAAAACAAAAAAGACCCACTTTCTAATTTTACAGGGATGTGTTATACTGAATCTAATAGCGGGGCACAGAGCGCTGTTCACTGGCAGGGATCTTTTGAACGGAAGATCCCGTATGATGCAGTTCTGGCTGCGGATCCTGCCGACAGGGGATGGAAAGACCGACGGGATCACGTTACCGGGTCCATATCGGTGAACGGTAACGCAAGAAAAGTGGAAGGATGGGTTATCATGAAAAAAATATTGTTTGTCGCTTCCGAAGCTGTACCTTTTATCAAGACAGGCGGACTTGCCGATGTTGTGGGTTCCTTACCGAAATGTTTTGATAAAGAATATTTTGATGTTCGGGTCATGATCCCGAAATATCTCTGCATCAAAGATAAATTTTTGAGCAACCTTACTTATGTAAATCATTTCTATATGGACTATCTGGGACAGAGCCGTTATGTCGGGATCCTTGAATATATTTATGAGGGAATCACCTTCTATTTTATCGACAACGAGAGCTATTTCTGGGGAGATAAGCCGTATGGAGACTGGTATTACGATCTGGAAAAATTCTCATTCTTCTCCCAGGCGGCCTTATCCGCACTCCCGGTAATCGGTTGGAGACCGGATGTGATCCACTGCCACGACTGGCAGACCGGACTGATCCCGGTATATCTGAAAGGCAGATTCGGCGAGGGCGAATTCTTCCGCGGGATTAAATCCGTTATGACGATCCACAACCTGAAATTCCAGGGCGTTTGGGATGTGAAGACGATTCAGAGATTTTCCGGTCTTCCGGACTATTTCTTTACTCCTGATAAGCTGGAAGCTTATAAAGACGGAAATATGTTAAAGGGCGGTCTCGTGTACGCGGATGCGATCACGACGGTCAGCAATACTTACGCGGAGGAGATCAAGACTCCGTTCTACGGGGAAGGACTGGACGGACTCATGCGTGCCCGCGCCAATGATCTCCGCGGTATCGTAAACGGAATCGACTACGATGTATTCAACCCGGAGACGGACCCGGATATCGTTCAGAATTATAATGCGAAGAACTTCCGAAAAGAAAAAGTCAAAAATAAACGCGCACTCCAGGAAGAGCTCGGACTTGCCAGAGATGATAAGAAATTTATGATCGGTATCGTCTCGAGACTCACGAGCCAGAAAGGTCTCGACCTGATCCAGTGCGTTATGGACGAGATCTGTACAGACGATGTCCAGTTAGTGGTCCTCGGAACCGGCGATGAGAACTATGAAAATATGTTCCGTCATTATGACTGGAAGTATCACGACAGGGTATCGGCGCAGATCTATTATTCCGAGCCGCTGTCCCACAAGATCTATGCGGCCTGCGATGCCTTCCTGATGCCTTCCTTATTTGAACCGTGCGGACTGAGCCAGCTCATGGCGCTCCGGTACGGCACGGTGCCGATCGTCCGTGAGACCGGCGGCTTAAAGGATACGGTGTGGCCGTACAACGAGTTTGAGGGAACAGGAACGGGATTTTCCTTTGCAAACTACAATGCCCACGAAATGTTAAACATCATCCGCTACGCGAAACATATCTTCTACGATAAGAAGCGGGAGTGGAACAAGATCGTTGACCGGGCAATGGCTGTAGATTTTTCATGGAACAGCTCTGCAAAGAAATATCAGGAATTATACGACTGGCTGATCGGATATTAAGTTGTTCACACAATCCATTCCCGCCCACGCATCCATGTGGGCGGGAATGTCATTTACGCGAACAACGAGCCAAAGTCCGCGCTTGCGCGAGACCCTGGCGACTGTCGCGATAACAAGTGAAAACCCGCGAAGCGAGTTTTCACTTGTCTGAATAGCCGCCTGATAATGATCTTACAGAAAAGAGGAAAACATGACAATATGGAATGAACTTCTGGGAAACCAGGTGCTGACCAGTGCTGTGCTGGGGTGGACGGTCGCGCAGTTTTTAAAGACCGTGATCGATATGGTCCTGAACCGATCTTTTAATCCTGAACGGATCTTCGGGTCCGGCGGAATGCCGAGCTCCCATTCGGCTACCGTCTGCGCGCTCACAACAGCTTCCGGGATGAAATACGGAGTCGGAAGTTTTGAGTTTGCCGTCAGCTTTGTCCTTGCGATGATCGTAATGTACGATGCGATGGGCGTGAGACGGGAGACGGGAAAACAGGCGAAGCTGCTGAATAGTGTATTTTTTGAGAATATTCTGAATCTTGATGGAGTATTTCTCCAGGAAAAATTAAAGGAATACGTGGGACATACGCCGCTGCAGGTAGCTGCCGGGGCGATCCTGGGAATCCTGATCGCAGTGCTCATTGGTTAATTGCACTAAATTGAATATAAAATATATACAATTATGTATAAAGAGCATTGCGAAAAAACGCGAAAATATGTGAAAAAATTACGAAAGATTTACAAAGGGATGTTGCAAATTTTGGCAACATCCCTTATAATATGTACAGGCCTTTTTTCCGATACTCAATTTTTTTGTGCGAAATCTCTAAAACCAGAGATCGTGTGATGGGGCACGGGGTTACCGCAAGGGGAGCAAAGAAATGAGGGCAGCCACAGACATCTTAAGTCTAAGCTAAATCTAATTCTAGGAGGAATAACAACTTATGGCAAAGTGGGTTTATAAGTTTGAAGAAGGCAGTGCAGCTATGAGAAATCTTCTCGGCGGCAAAGGTTGCAACCTTGCTGAGATGACAAATCTCGGTATGCCGATTCCGCAGGGATTCACAGTAACAACAGAAGCCTGCACAGATTATTATAACAGCGGAAAGCAGATCACAAAAGAGATCCAGGACCAGATCTTCGAAGCTCTTACATGGCTCGAGGGCGTAAATGGAAAGAAATTCGGTGATACAGAAGATCCGTTGCTCGTCTCTGTACGTTCCGGTGCACGTGCATCCATGCCGGGTATGATGGACACCATCTTAAACCTTGGTTTAAACGATGTAGCGGTTGAGGGCTTCGCAAAGAAGACAGGAAATCCGCGTTTCGCATATGACTCCTACAGAAGATTCATCCAGATGTATTCCGACGTTGTTATGGAAGTTCCGAAGTCCTACTTCGAGAAGATCATCGATGAGATGAAGGAAGCAAAAGGCGTTCACTATGATACAGAGTTAGACGCTAACGATTTAAAGGAACTCGCTGAGAAGTTCAAAGCTGTATACAAAGAGGCTATGAACGGCGAAGAGTTCCCGCAGGATCCGAAGGAACAGTTAATGGGCGCTGTAAAAGCAGTATTCCGTTCCTGGGACAACCCGCGTGCGATCGTTTACCGTCGTATGAATGATATTCCGGGTGACTGGGGTACCGCAGTAAACGTACAGACCATGGTATTCGGTAATAAGGGAAATACTTCCGGTACAGGCGTTGCGTTCACCCGTAACCCATCCACAGGTGCAAAGGGCATCTTCGGTGAGTATCTGATCAATGCACAGGGCGAGGACGTTGTTGCCGGTGTTCGTACACCGCAGCCGATCACTCAGCTTGAGAAAGATCTTCCGGAGTGCTACAAACAGTTCATGGAACTGGCTATGAAACTTGAGAACCATTTCCACGACATGCAGGATATGGAGTTCACGATCGAGGAAGGCAAGCTCTACTTCTTACAGACACGTAACGGTAAGAGAACTGCTCCGGCTGCAATCCAGATCGCATGCGATTTAGTAGATGAGGGACAGATCACTCCTGAGGAAGCTGTTTGCAGAATCGAAGCGAAATCCCTTGATCAGTTATTACATCCGACCTTCGATCCGGCTGCATTAAAGGCAGGCGAAGTGATCGGACAGGCTCTTCCGGCTTCCCCGGGTGCTGCAGCTGGTAAAGTTTGCTTCACAGCAGATGACGCTAAGGCAGCTGGTATCGGCGGCAAGGGCGAGAGAGTTATCTTAGTTCGTCTTGAAACTTCTCCAGAGGACATTGAGGGCATGCATGCAGCCCAGGGCATCCTGACAGTTCGCGGCGGTATGACATCCCACGCAGCTGTTGTTGCCCGTGGTATGGGTACCTGCTGTGTATCCGGTTGCGGCGAGATCAAGATCGACGAGGAGAAGAAAGAATTCACACTCGGCGGACATACCTTCCACGAGGGAGACTACATCTCCTTAGATGGTACAACAGGTAAGATCTACAACGGCGATATCAAGACTCAGGAAGCATCCGTAGGCGGAAACTTCAAGAGAATCATGGATTGGGCTGACTCCTTCAGAAAACTTGGCGTCCGCACAAACGCTGATACACCGGCTGATACAAAGAACGCTGTAAAACTTGGTGCAGAGGGCATCGGTCTTTGCCGTACTGAGCATATGTTCTTTGATCCGGAGAGAATCCACAACTTAAGAAGAATGATCGTTTCTGATACTGTTGAGGCAAGAGAGGAAGCTTTAAGCAAACTCCTTCCGTACCAGAAGGGTGACTTCAAGGCTATGTACAAGGCACTCGAGGGCAGACCAATGACAGTCCGCTACTTAGATCCGCCGCTGCATGAGTTCACTCCTAAGACAGAGGAAGAGATGGCTGATCTTGCAAAAGATATGGGCATCACTGTTGATGAAGTAAAGAAGAAATGCGACGAACTTCACGAGTTCAACCCGATGATGGGTCACCGTGGATGCCGTCTTGCAGTTACCTATCCGGAGCTTGCAAAGATGCAGACACGTGCCGTTATGGAAGCTGCAATCGAAGTCCAGGAAGAAGAGGGCTATGAGATCGTTCCGGAGATCATGATTCCGCTCGTTGGCGAGAAGAAAGAGCTCAAGTTCGTGAAAGACATCGTTGTTGAAGTTGCTGAGCAGGTTAAGAAAGAGAAAGGCTCCGATATGAAGTACCACATTGGTACAATGATCGAGATCCCGCGTGCAGCCCTTACTGCAGGCCAGATCGCTGAGGAAGCTGAGTTCTTCTCCTTCGGTACAAACGACCTGACACAGATGACATTCGGCTTCTCCCGTGACGATGCCGGTAAGTTCCTTGATTCCTACTACAAGGCAAAGATCTACGAGTCTGATCCGTTCGCAAGACTTGACCAGACTGGTGTTGGCCGTCTCGTAGAGCTCGCAGTTAAGGAAGGACGCGCAACACGTCCGGAGTTAAAGTGCGGTATCTGCGGCGAGCACGGCGGAGATCCGTCTTCCGTAGAGTTCTGCCACAAAGTTGGCTTAAACTACGTAAGCTGCTCACCGTTCCGTGTACCGATCGCAAGACTTGCTGCTGCGCAGGCTGCTCTTCATGAGAAAGGTTACAAATAGGATCTGACTGACGCAGAACGAAAATCTGTATCATTATAAATGAAAAGATAAAATCCCCCGGAAGCGATTCTGGGGGATTTTTGACAAAAGAGTTTTCGGGAGATCCCGGGGAGAATGTTATGAAAATTATCAATATCGGTTCTTTGAACATCGACCGGATCTATGGTGTGGAACATTTTGTCCAGCCGGGGGAGACGATCAAAGTGCGTACATATTCTGAGGCCTGCGGAGGCAAGGGATTGAATCAGTCGATCGCTGCTGCGCGTTCCGGAGCAGAGGTACACCATGCAGGTGCTGTGGGATCTGACGGAGGAATGCTTCTGGAGATTCTTAGAATTTCCGGAGTTCATACAGGAAAAACGAAGATTCTTTCAGGAGCAAGCGGTCATGCCGTGATCCAGGTGGACAAAAACGGGCAGAACAATATCATGATCTGCGGGGGAGCAAATGATGCTGTCTCAATGGGCATGATCGACGATGCTCTAAGGGAAATCAGTGAGGGAGATATCGTCCTTCTTCAGAATGAGATCTCCAATGTGGGATATGCCGTGGAACAGGCGAAGAAAGCCGGGGCAAAGATCGCCCTGAATCCATCACCGGTCAATGAGAATCTGAAGACGATCCCGATGGATCTTATCGATTATTTTATTCTCAACGAGATCGAGGGGAAAGAAATTTCCGGTGCAGAGAGTGAAGAGCCGGAAATGATCATGGAAAAATTAAAGGAAAAATATCCGAAAGCAGCCTTTGTCCTGACCTTGGGAGAAAAAGGTTCCTGGTATTTTGATGAAACCCGGTGCTTTAAACAGGAAATCTATAAGGTAAAAGCAGTGGATACGACTGCGGCGGGGGATACGTTCTGTGGATATTTTCTTTCGGGACTCACAAAAGGAAAAGAGATCCCGGAAATCCTAAAAACAGCGAGTGCGGCAAGCGCGATCGCAGTCAGCAGGAGTGGGGCGGCACCGAGTATCCCTACATATGAAGAAGTGGATAAATTTATGGCTGAGCGCAGCTAACGTGGACTTACGGATCTGTCATTGACAGCTCCATTCGGATGTTGGCATCGAAAATATCCGGCATCGTCAGAAAGTTATAAATAGCGGTATCACTGTTTGCAGCAATCAGCTGAAGAGCTATAAAAAATGTCATGAAAGAAAGCATTTGAGTAAAAAGCTTCCGTTCATGACATTTTTTGATTTACGTGAACAACGAGCCAAAATCCGCGCCTGCGCGAGACCCTGACGGCTGTTGCGATAATGGGGAATCAGTCTTTTGACATACAGATCGTTCCAGTCCTCTGGAGTTCCAGGATCCCGAAGCTTCTCACAAGCTCGATAAAGTCTGTGATCACATCCGGAGCGGCATGGAACTCAATGACCATGCTCTTCGGGGAGACGTGGACGATCTTTGCACCCATGACGCTGCAGAGCTCGATCAGGGAGCTGCGGTTTGCCGCGGAGTAAGAGACTTTGATGAGCATCATCTCGAGAAGGACGCTGCGGTTCTCTTCAAGGCGGCGCACCTTGATCACGTCAAGCTTTTTGTTTAAGTGTTTCTCGATCTGATCGACAGTGCGCTGATCGCCGGTGGAGACGATGGTCATGCTGGAAATATCATGGCGCTCCGTCTCGCCTACGGCCAGACTGTCGATGTTGAAGCCTCTTCTCGCGAAAAGACCGGATATCTGGGAGAGAACACCGTCTTTATTTTCTACAAGTACAGAAAAAATACCTTTCATCTTGCGTTCTCCTTATTTTGTGTTGTTGTGGCTGTCGACTTCGCAGACCATGATGCAGGCATTGTCGCAGGCGAGGAATCGGTTGAGCTCTGCGTCGAGAGTCTCGTTGCTGTCGCAGTGGAAGTAGTCCATATCGTAGGCAGCGGCGATTTCAGCATATTTCGGATAATCGTAGAGCTGAACACCGAAATAATGTTCCTCGTAAGTCTTTTCCTGATGCTCACGGACAAGACCGAGATAGTGGTTTCTCATGACAAGGATCTTTATCGGGATCTTGTTTACCGCGATGGTTCCAAGCTCGTACATGGACATCTGGAAGGAACCGTCACCGCAGACAACAACGACCTGCTTGTCCGGAGTACACATCTTCGCTCCGATTCCGGCCGGGATGGAGTAGCCCATAGTTCCCATACCGCCGCTTGTGAGGAAACGGCCGTTTTTCATCACATAGTTGTCGGCAGACCAGAGCTGGTTCTGTCCGACATCTGCAACATAGATCGCGTCATCATCCATCTTCTCGGAGAGATGCTGGACTAAGAGCATCGGATTTACGAGCTTGTCACTGAAAACACGGTGGTCAACGGTACTCTTCTTGATATCGTGGAGTGTCTCGATCCACTGTGTCGTGTCGATGGAGATATTCTCCTGCAGCAGGCGGTCGAAAATATTCTTGATATCGCCGACCAGCGGGATCGTCGGTCCAAGGTTTTTACCGATCTCGGCGGTATCGATATCGATGTGGATGATATTGACCTGCTGTTCCAGGTTTTCTGGCTTCGGAACGGCGCGGTCTGCGATCCTTGCACCCGCGATGATCAGAAGGTCACTGTTTGCGACCGCGCGGTTTGCGTAAGGTTTTCCATTGTTTCCGAGCATACCGAAGTAGAGCGGGTGGTTCTTCGGCATGACGCCGATGCCCATCATCGTTGTTACAAGCGGGATATTGTTCTTCTCACAGAACTGGCGGACACATTCCTCACCGTTTCCGAGGATAACACCGCCGCCGGCACAGATCAGAGGCTTTTTCGCTTTATTGATCGCAGCGACCACTTTATGCATCTGTGGGTTATTTCCCTTTGTACTTGGCTTGTATCCGCGGATATTGACCTCGGACGTATAGTCGAAGGACTTCTTTAAGAGGTCGATCTGGACGTCACAGGGGATGTCGATGAGGACCGGTCCTTTTCTTCCTGTGGAAGCAATATAGAAAGCTTCCTTAAAGATACGCGGAATATCGTCGGCGCTCTTTACAAGATAGCTGTATTTTACGAAGGATTCGGTGGAACCACGCATATCGGCCTCCTGGAATACGTCACGTCCAAGGAGATTGGAGTTTACCTGCCCGGTGATCGCGATAAGCGGAATACTGTCGGCGTAAGCTGTCGCCAGCGCCGTGATCAGGTTCGTCGCGCCAGGACCGGAGGACGTCACACAGACCGCAGCTTTTCTGGAGATGCGGGCATAGCCGCTTGCGGCGTGTCCGGCCGCCTGCTCCTGACGGACAAGGACATGCTCGATGGTTCCGGCATTATATAAGGCCTCATAAAACGGGGAGATCGCAACGCCCGGATATCCGAAGATCTTGGTTACGCCCTCTTCCTCGAGGCATTTGACCATAGCTTCTGCACCATTCATAATAACTAAAAATACCCCCTCAAGTAAGCGTTTAAAAGATGTCTGGGGGCAAAAAAATGATGATTTTGCCCTTTAAAATCTTTGAAGATAGTTAATAAGAATTATATCGCATACTGAGAGGGGATGTCAATGTGGAAAGGACGGGAGAATGGGGATTTTGGTTACAGTTCAGCCATTACATCTTCTTGTTTTCATATTCATGAAAACAAGAAGCTTGGTGGTTCCACCATATGCTGATTTGGATGAAAAAGTGCTTATGCAAGCAAGCTTGCAACACACTTTCTCATTCAAACCAGCGCATGGCTGAACTGTAACGGATTTTGCAGGATTTTATGGGGAAACCTGCGAACTTGAAGCGAAAAGGAAAGTATGTTATGATTGACTGGTAAAAAAAGAAAAAGCAGAAAAAACGGAGCAAAAATATTAAAGGACAGAGTCTGATAATTGCTGCGCTGAACGAAAAAGATCTTACAGAAAAAGCTCTCCAAAACGGGAGAAACGAAATACATGGGGGAACATGCAATGAACATTGCGGTATGCGATGACCAGCCGGAAGTGCTGGATGTCGTCGAAAATATGCTGAGAGAGATTCCGGAGGTGGAGCGTGTCGAAACTTACCAGGATATCCGGCATATGAGGGATGAATTTGAAGATGGAAAACGACCGGATGTCCTGATCATGGATATCTGCCATGAATATAATACAAAAATTCCGGAGACGGAAGAGCGGCAGGAGGGAATCGATTATGCCTATGAGTTGAATCAGAAATTCCCGGAGATGCAGATCATTTACCTGACCGGATATACGACGAGATATTCCCAGCATATTTTCCTGAAGCCGGTAAACCTCGTGGGATATCTCACGAAGCCGGTGAACGCGGATATCCTTGAAAAGCTTCTTAAGATCGCAAAAGAACGACGGGCCCAGGAAGATGGAAAGCGGGTTACGATCATGTGCCGGAACCAGCAGCAGATTTTTTATCTCAATGAGATCTGGTATTTGGAGAGCAGCGCCCACCGGACCATGATCCATACATACGAAAATGTGCAGGTGTGCCATGACAAGATTTCAGATATGGAGAAGCGGATGGGTGAAACCTTTGTACGGTGTCACCAGAGCTTTCTTGTAAATATGAAGTATATCCGGCGGGTGGAGCATGACCGGTTTAAACTGGAAAACGGGGAGGAGATCCCCATCAGCAAAAAGCGGTACATGGAAGCGCGGACGAGGTATTTTCAGTATCTGGAGGATGCGGTATCATGATCGTTCTTATATTGTTTACAATCTGCCAGGGTACGCTTCTCGTGATGAACTACATGCTCTTTCCGGGCCTCCCGTCGGTCTGGAATCAAATAGGTATTCCGGCGGCCGCTATCAGTCTTTTTACGGAAATGGCACTGATCGTCAACTGTTACCGGAACAGCAAAAATAAGGTACTTGAACAGGAAAAAGAGCGTCTGGAGCTTGAACTAGACAGAGAAAAGCTGGAGACGGAGAGTGCCCAAATGCAGTCAGAGCGGCTGAACAGGCGGAGAGAAGATCTTCTGCGGATCGTGAAGGCGGCAGAGAATGATCTTCACACGGAAGAACGGGGATCTGCGGCGGAAAAGATCAGGAAAGAGATCGAAAAGAACCGGGCCGGACAGTATTGCGCCAACATGATTTTAAATGTGCTGCTGGAGGAGTATGAGATCCGATGTCAAAAGATGAATATCCGTTTATCCGTCGATACGCTTGTGGGTGAGCTTCCGGGAATCTCCAGACTCCATCAGTGCAGCATTCTTTCCAATCTCATGAACAATGCCATGGAGGCGGTGGGATATCTTCCGGAAAATAAAAGAGAGATCCGGGTCGATATTCATGTTCGGGCAGATTATCTGGTAGTCACTGTAGAAAATCCGTTCGCGGAAGAATATATCCGTATGGAAAAGAGCGGTGAGCGCGGTTACGGCAGCAGGATCCTTCAGGAGATCGCACAGATATATGACGGAAACTGCAATGTGAAGATCGACATGGAGAAAAGAATATATAAAAGTACGGTGATCCTGAACGCGGCGGGAATCGGTATTGAAGGCGAGAGGGGGAGGACAGCATGAATACGGATGCGGTTTTGCGCATGCTGATCGGCGTGCTTGGCCTTATGCCTACGACCTTTTTCCTGATGCAGACATTGAAATGGCGGGGATCAATTACAAAGGTGCTGATCCTGCAGATCATCTTTAATATCCTTTCATGCAGCGCGAAGGAATATATGAATTTGCTGAGTGGTCAGGAAGTGATCGGAATGACGAGCTGGGTACTGATGGCGATATATTTAAGCGGTGTATTTCTGTGCTTTGGCGATTCTCTGAAAAGAATCATATTGATGCTGGTAATCGCGATCGGATGTACGACAGTTACGGAGCTTATCTGCAATGGGATATTCGTAAATAATGGCTGGCTGGTCACAGGCTCATTTTGGGGAGTCTACGATTATGTACGTGCCATGACATGCGAGATCATACTTTTAAGTCTGATCCTCATGGGAATGATCCTTCTCATAAAGTGGAGACGATCTTTGTTCCGCGAAAAAAGCCAGATGATCACAGCTTTGATCGCAGTCAGTGTTCTTGCCGGAATGTATCCATATATGGATTACATCTCGAAAAAACAGCATCCGATCTCCATCGGTCAGCAGCTCCTTTTTATCCTGATCATTATAATCTATATGTTCCTCCCGCTCATCGCCGAGGAGACAGAAAAACGTCAGGAAAATGAGAAAATGTTAAAGATTCTGAAGGATCGGTTTGAGATCGAAAAAAGCCACTTAAAGCTCTTAGAGGACTTTGAAACCGACCAGCGAAAACTCGAACATGACTTCAACAACCAGATGATGGTCATTATGGGAATGATGGAGATGGGAGAGTGGACGGCCGCGGAGGATATGCTGGGGGAGATGGAGAAGAGGATTGGGGGAGGTGTAGGAAGAAAAATCAACAAGAGAATATAGAAAAATTGGAATGTGAGAGGAATGCCTTTGGAAAGAGGTGTTCCTCTCTTTTTTGTCGAAAACTGGGATGATTTTGATGACGGCGAAAGCTGAATGTCATCTTATTGTATAATCTGCAATTAGAGAACACCTATGAAAAAAATATAAGGGGATACAAAATGAGAATTGCAGTGTGTGACGATCAGGCGGAAGTATTGCTCGCTGTCGAACGTATGTTTTCTGGGGGGGGTAATAACTGGCATAGAAAATGTCGATACCTATCAGGATATCAGAAAACTGAAAGAAGAATTCCGGGAAGGAAAGCGCTCGGATGTACTGCTCATGGATATCTGCCATGTGCTTAATCCAGCACTTCCGAAAACGAAGGAGCGACAAGAAGGAATTGACTGCGCGTACGAGTTAAATCAGAAATATCCAGATCTTCAGATCATCTATATGACGGAAGATACAAAAAAATATTCCCAGCATATTTTTTTGAAACCGGTGAACCTCCTCGGCTACCTTACAAAGCCGGTGAATCCGGTTATTTTAAAGAAGCTTCTTGAAATCGCAAAAGAAAAACAGAAACGTGATGAAGAAAAGCGTGTGATAATCATGTGCCGGAATCATAAGCAGATATTCTATCTCGATGAGATCTTGTATCTGGAAAGCCGGGCCCACCGAACCATGATCCATACCTATGAGGGTGAAGATGTGTGTCACGACAAAATATCGGATCTTGAACAGAGAATGGGAGAAACTTTTGTGCGCTGCCATCAGAGTTTTCTTGTGAACATGAGATATATCCGTCGGATCGAAAATGAAAGCTTTAAGCTGGAAAATGGTGAGGAGATTTCGATCAGTAAGAGGAGATATGTGGAGACGAAGGAACGGTATTTTTCGTATTTAAATGGAATCGGGAAATAGTTGATGGATATAGATAGATAACTTATTTTAGGAGATATAGGGATGTTAAAGAAAAAACTGATTTATTTGGAGGTATTGTTCAGTCTGCTTTTGTATGGATGCAGTCCATCCGTAAAACAGACACAGGCGGCAGCAGAGGAAACGACGATAGAGGTCGAGACAACTGCTGAAGCGGAGGAGCCAGAGATTCCATATATAGAGGCAGCAGATTCATTTGCAGGCGGAAGCGGAACAGAGGAAGATCCATACCAGATCGCCACAGCAGAACAGCTGGCCCTGATGGGAAAGGTAAATGACGATTGGTCGCAGGAATATAATAAGGCATATTATGTGCTCACGGCAGATATCCAGTTAAATGATGTTGAGAATTATGAAAACTGGAAAGAGACTCCACCGGAATATCAGTGGAAACCGGTTGGCAAGTATTTTAAGGGAAATTTTGATGGCGATGGGCATGTGATCAGTGGGATGTATGTACGGTCAGTGAAAGACTGCTATTATATAGGATTGTTCAGAGATCTCAGTTCTGGAAGTATTTCCAATGTAAACATTGAGAAAGGATATCTTTATGTGAAGGATTCCTGTATAGATGCAGGAGGCCTTATCGGAAATATTGTCGGAAATGTAACAGTGGAGAACTGTTCAGTTGATATAGATGTCTGCTCAGAAGTTACTAATGGCACGGACTGTGTAGGAGGAATGGTTGGTTGGTGTCAAAGCGGAGCAACGATTACTGGGTGTACATTCCACGGAGATATCAGTTATCGTGATAGCCGCGGGATATTCGGTGGAATCTGCGGATATGCAAGCAGATCCACAATTATAAATTGTGAAACAACAGGAAGTGTACGAGTCAGAGATGAAAAGGAATATCCAGCGTTCAAGGCAGGCGGAATCTGCGGAAATGCCAGCAATACAAAAATTGACCGCTGTATAAATCGGATGGACATGTCGGGACGATTTTATGAATTGGGTGGAATTTGTGCGATTCAGACAATTGGAAAAATCAGTATATCTCATAAAAATTCAGAAACCACATATGAAAATGGAGCTGTGGAGATTACTGACTGTATCAACTATGGAAATTTGCAGGCTGATACTAAAGATGGCGTAGTGGGTGGTATCGTTGGTGAAGTATATACTAGGGATTTTCAGGCTGATAATTTAAAAATTGAAAATTGCGAAAATTATGCAGACATAACAGGGAAAACGACAATCGGGGGAATTATTGGAGAACTTGATATAGGTGCTATAAAGTATAGTATAAGAAATTGCAGAAATGACGGAAATGTTACAGCTGAAAATTGGAGTGGCGGAATTATAGGAAAATTATTTTCGACAGTCGAAGGAAGTAAAATCAGTGGATGTACAAATAACGGACAGGTGACTGCCGGTGCACCGAATGGAGGCATCATAGGGGCTTACTGGGGCTTCACTCTGGGATTTAAGGAATCAAGCCGCGGAACATTGTATATAGAAAAGTGTAAGAATACGGGAAAGATAATCTGTGATTCCGGAATCCTGGGAACGGGTGGTATTCTGGGTCTGTTATCGATCGATAAAGAGACAGAAGGAGTCTGGTTTACGGGCTGCATTAATACTGGAACAATATTGATGAATGAGAGCGGAAGGTTAGGCGGCATTCTTGGCCATGTAGATTATTCAAAGGAAACCAGTGAGAGTTGGACAATAGAAGATTGTGCCAATACAGGTGCAATTCAATATCGAGATGGAACAGAATCAGTTGGCGAAAAGTTAAAGGATGCAATTTACAAAGATGCCAAAGAACCAAGTGAGAAGGCAATTATTATGATGGGCGGTTCCTGTATGGGTGAGATTGCAGGGGAAATGAATGGTGGTTTTATCAAAAATTGTCTGGCTGCAGGCGATATACTGGTAAATGAAAATTATAGCGGGTATGCAGGTGCTATCTGTGGACAGGTATTCTTCACAGGAGATAATTCAGAGGAAAAGTGTTACATCTCCGACTGTAAATATCTGAACAAATATCCTTTTGCCGCAATGGTTCCTCTTGCCCGTGAAAATGATCAGTCGGTCCAGAATACAGAAGGAATCAGTGAAGAGGAAGCGGAAGTACTTTTGCAGAGGTGGGGACTGTAATAGAAAATATCGAAACAATTAAAAAGAGAAACTTCTTTTCAATAGAGAAGCTTCTCTTTTTTTGTCGAAAAGTGGGTCGATTTTGAACGCCGCAATAAAAGTTAAGGAATATATGGTATTTTATTTTTAGTAAATAGGAGATATTTTGCTTCTGTTCAAATAATTACAAAAAGAAAATAAATGGGGGACTTGGTATGAATATTTTACTTGCAATAGCAGACTCAAATAAAGAGTACTTGAGAAAAATATCCGAAGAGCTGCAGGGCTACAGCGATTTGACGATCTATGTTTATACCAGTGCAGATAAACTTGAGAATGCGATGGAAAATGAGTCCTTTGATGTTGTAATGTTTGACCCGGATCTGTCGGAATCAAGGATTAATTTTTCAAGGGTGAAAATGCCGATCTGCCTTTATAGTGAAGAGGCGGAAAATACAAGTCTTTATAAGGAATGTGCTCACATTTCAAAATACCAGAGAATCAGTAAAATATATAAGGATATGATCCGTGCATACGCAGAAAAAGCTGGATATTCCTATGAATCAGATCATGCGGGGAAAATGTCAGTCGTATCGGTATACTCCCCAATCGGAGGAAGCGGAAAGACTACGGTTGCCCTTGCGATCGCCGGTCTGACAGCAAAAAAAGGAAAGAAACCTCTGTTTTTAAGCCTGGAGGCATTGTGCAGTGCCGATGCACTGAATCCATATCAGGAGCCGGGGATTGTAGCACTGGCTGAAGCCGCGGCAGACGAGAGTGTAAACTTCGAATTAAAAATGAAAGGCCTGATGAAACAAGGCGTCAATGATATCTGCTATGTCGAGGGATTTGAGCGGCTTGCGGATCATAAGGCTGTTTCAGGGGAGGAAATCGAGGACATTATACATAAGATCCAGAAGAGCGGTGTGTGCGATGTTCTGGTTGTAGACCTCAACAGTGGTATTGGATCTATGGAAGCGGCGGTAATGAAAATCTCTGATACGATCGTCGTGACAGAAAAACCTGGGGAGCTGTGTTCCATGAAGATGCAGCTGTTTTTACGACAGGGAATCGTCAATGAATATAAGAAAAAAATGCTGGTAGTCCATAATTTTGCTGAAAGTAATTCCTCATACTGCAGACAAAATGCCTTTGCTGAGGCGGGACTGATCCACAATTATGGAAATTTACAGATGAAAAATATTCTGCATGCGATCGAAAAAAATGGAGAAATGAACATCGACAGAATTCTGGAATCATAACGTAAAAGGGGTTTTTTATGGCAAAAGAATATTTTATGGATGAAGTTGCCGTTTTAAAGAAGATCGTTCAGGAAGCAGGACGGATGCGGGAGTATTCGGAGAATGAAATGTCTGATCTGATCGAGCATAAGATCCAGGAACGAATCGAATGGGCGAGACAGAATGATGAAGGCCTCTACTGGTACTATCAGAACCTGTCATTCAAAGATAAAAAGACACTGAAATATACAGTGACAGAATCGGTAGAAGGTCTTGGAATCCTCGGTAAGATCATTATGGATCCGGATATTACGGAGGTCATGATCAATGGATATGACACGATTTTTGTGGAGAAAAGCGGAAAATTAATGCAGATGGAAGAGCATTTTGAGAGCAGTGAAGATCTGGAACGTATCGTAAAGCGGTTTGTCAGCAGCATGGACCGAACCGTCGATGCCAGTAACCCGATCGTTGACGCAAGACTCGATGATGGATCACGTGTTCATGTAGTTCTTCCGCCGGTTGCGCTAAACGGGGCAACCGTCACGATCCGACGGTTCTCGAAAAATCCGATGACGATCGAAAAACTTCTTTCCTACGGATCCATCACTCCGGAAGCAGCGGACTTTCTGGAAAAGGTTGTGGCGACCAGACACAATGTGTTTGTCTGCGGAGGAACCGGAAGTGGTAAAACAACATTTTTAAACGCGTTGTCGAATTACATACAGCCGTGGGAACGTGTAATCACCATAGAGGATTCCGCTGAACTTCAGATCAAAAATATTCCAAACCTGGTGCGCATGGAGACGAAAAAGGCAAACTCGAAGGATGCCAATGAAATTACGATCCGTGATCTGATCAAAGCATCCCTGCGAATGAGGCCGGACCGGATCATTGTCGGAGAGGTCCGTGGACCGGAGGCACTGGATATGCTTCAGGCCATGAACACCGGACACGATGGAAGCCTTTCCACCGGTCATGCGAACTCACCGGAAGGTATGCTGTCCCGACTGGAGACAATGGTTCTTACAGGAAGCGCGGAACTTCCGCTTGAGGCGATCCGGCAGCAGATCGCTTCCGCTGTGGACTATATCGTACATCTGTCAAGACTGCGCGACTTCTCCAGAAAGTGTATGGAGATTACGGAAGTTACTGGCTATAAAGATGGAAGAGTAACGCTGAACTCGATCTACAAATTTAAAGAGGATGAGAAGTCAACATTAAAGAAAGTATCCGGAAGACTGGTAAGGACAGAAAACAAGATACAGCATCAGGAAAAATTCATTCTGGCCGGAGTATATGACTATCTGGAGGCAAATGATGGACGAGAAGAATAAGGTAAGGCTCAAATATTATGAGTGTAATATGACAAAGGGACAGCATGTGCTGGCATATCTGTTTTTCTCTGTGATGATCGGTGCCGTGCTGTTTATCTACTATCGGTTTATTCCGGTTGCAGTGATCGGTGGATTTATAATCGGAATCTGGCAGGAAAAGAATTATTCTCAGACTGTGACAAAGAGACGCCAGGAAAAACTGAGACTTCAATTTAAAGAATTTCTGGAAATTATTTCGATCTCCATCAGCGGAGGAAGCGGACGGTCGATGGAAAATGCAGTTGAGGATTCATTGAGAGAACTTCAGATGATCTACAATCAGGATTCCGACATTGTCCGGGAAATTGCCCTGATCGTGAGTGATTACAGACATGCTGGAATTCCCATGGTGAAGGGATTTGAGGAACTGGGCGAGCGGAGCGATATTGATGATGTGCTGAGCTTTGCCGCAATCTACAAGACGATTGAAGGAAAGACAAGCGATTTCGGATATATCATTGCCCAGACCCGCGACATTATCAAGGACAAAGTTGAGATTGCCATGGAGATCCAGACAGAGATCAACTCCGCAAAGTCTGAGGCGTACATGATGCTGATCCTTCCACTTGTGCTGGTAGCGATGATGTCCACGATGGGAAGTGACTTCTTAGGGGCATTGTTTACAACGGCAATCGGACGTTTTGCAGCAACCATCGGTGTAATATGCACGTTCGCATCATATGTGATTGCGACAAAAGCCGCGGAAATTAATGTATAGTCAGGGGGTACGGATGTGGTAGCAATATTACTCATGCTGTTGGCAACAGCAGGAATTGTAATCTTTTTTATAAAGACCGGAAAAGCAGGAAAATCGTCTGCGGCGGAAATTGTTCTCTCCAGAGCGTGGCTAAACAGATTTGCAAGACAGGAACTGGAAGAAAAGAAGCTTGATTATCTGAGCGCGTATGATAAATATCATGTGGATCCAGAGAAAAAGGCCAGAAAAAAAGTGTGCGAATGGGATAAACAGATAGAAGAATTCCGGAAAAAAGAGGAAAAATATTTTTCTGGATCAGTATTTGCATTTGCGGATTATATCAGCCTTTTTGGTTATCAGTTCCTTGTGGATCTGAAACTGGACAGCGATAATGAAATTTTGAAAAAATTAACAGCGAGCTGTGAACAGTCGGGATTTATTGAACTGGAGAGAAGCCAGGAAACCAGCGGTAAGAGAAATTCAGCAATCTATGCGTACTATCTTTTGGCGTATATGACTTCCTTCATGTGGATCGGTTTGATCTTAATGTGCATTACAGGCACTGTAATGATTGCGGCAGGAAATGAAATGACGGGAGTTGCGCTTCCGATGCTGGGGGCATTCGGCATTATGGTGTTATTGGGCTATATTCCATATGACGGTCTGAATAGCAGGACAAAAAGACGACAGGAAGATCTGAATCGGGAATTCCCGGATGCAGTATCAAAAATAACACTTCTTGTTGCGGCGGGGATGAATATGACCCGTGCGATTGAGCAGACAGCCCAGAGCGGAAATTCACTGATCTACCAGGAACTCCGCATAGTTGTGAAGGAGATGGATCGATCATCTACACTTCAGGGCGCATTCATGAGAATGCAGGGCAGATGCAGCAACAAGTACTTGGATAAGATGATCACGGTGGTCAGCAAGAGTTATGCGTCCGGTAACGCAAACCTGGCAGATGACTTAAAGACGATCAACGACGAATGCTGGCTTGATAAAAAACACAACGCCCGCAGAATGAGCGAGGCTGTCCAGAATAAGTTATTTATTCCGACCATGCTGATGTTCATCGGAATTTTAGTTGTGATCGTTGTTCCCGCTATGGCAGGTTTCAACCTGTAAAGAAAAATGGGAATTGATGATAATACACAAACCAAGAGGAGGAAAAAGAGATGAAAATGTTAGACAAGATCTGCATTGGCGCTATGATCAGAGCAAACATGGCAAAGGACAAAGTGAAGGAGTTTTTACAGGAACAGGATGGTGTTTCCAATGTTGTAGCAACGATCATCATCTTATTAATCGTTGTTTTACTGATCGGTGCATTCTGGGATAGATTGAAAGAATGGATTGGCGCTATTATGGATCAGATTTTCGGAACATCTTATAATGCAAGCGGATTAGGTGGTCATTAATTAGAAGCGTAAAGGGGAGGAACAGCGTATGGACAGAAAAAAAGAACGGGGGCATGTTGCGGTAGAGGCAGTCATAATTCTCCCGATAGCAGTGCTAAGTACATTGCTTCTTCTCTATCTGGCGCTGTTCCTTTTTCAGCGTGCAAGTCTTCAAGCAGCATTGGAGACTACACTTGTCTATTATAAAAACACAGTCACAGACACATATGTGACGAAAAATTCGGAGATGGAGTACACGGAAGGTGACGATTATCAGGTGGGAGCGGGAAACTCTTATTCCGCTTCACGCCCTCTTTCTCCCTATAGAGGAATGTTTGGAGATGGAAACAATCTGAATTCCCAGAAGGATTTTGAAAAATATTTCAAATCTACAGCAGAGCGGATTCTGTATCGGAACGATCTTTCACTTACGATCGATTACAGCAATTATGTACTCTTAAAACAGTTTGAGGCGACTGCAACGCAGACAGTCTCATCGCCGTTGGATTTCTCTATTCTTGGAATCGACAATAAGTACCAAATTTCCGCTACGGTCCGCGTTGCAGTGGTGGACCATGACAGTCTGATTCGAAACGGAGACTACGCGATCAGCCTCGTAAAAGACACAAAGCTTGGAGAAATGGCCCAGAATTTTGCAGGAAAAATTTCTGCGGCTTACTCGAAATTGAAAGAAATTCTTGGAGCATAGAAAAGGGGAGTTTCAGGAATGAAGATAATGAAAAAAATCCGAAAAAAAGAAAAAAAGATAAAGAGAATAGGCAGTCATGGAATCATTACGGTCTTCCTGACCCTGATGATGGTGCCGGTCGTTGCAATCAGCAGTGTTATGGTTGACGTGGCACGGTTAAATCTCTATAGTTCCCAGGCTGTTATGGCGGCGGATACTTATGGTGACACAGTTTTAAGTGAATTTGACAATCTTCTGAAAGAGTTGTATGGCTTATTTTCAGTTACACAGAATAAAGAGGGACTTGAGGCAGTCAATAAGCTTGCGGATACGGTGGGATATTCCTTCAATCCGGTTGGTGATGGAAAAGCTTTATCCGGTTTTATGCCTTACAAGGATGCCGATGTAAAAATTTCCTATGAGAAAGTGGACGGTGCCAGTCTTTCCAATAATAACGTGCTGATGACTCAGATCAGTGACTTTATGAAATACCGTATTGTGGAACAGGTTATGGACGAGAATGGTATTTTGAGTTCGCTGGGGGAATTTGAAACTGTTGATGATGATATGGATGCAATCAAAAAAAGAAAAGAAATTTCTGATAAAAGCCAGAAGGCGATGGAAGACATCCAGGATTATTATGATACATTGAAAGCGATTGCAGCATATCCGGATTATCTTGATGGTCTGGAGAGAAGGTTTGTTGCCTACAGTGATAAGCTGGAAGCAGTTGTAAAATCGGAGGAATACGAAAAATATACTTATTATTTAGAACATCAGGAAGAAATTGAAGCAGCCTTGGAAATGTTTGACAGTGAAGATGAAGATACAGATGCAGAGACAGAAAGCAGCAGTTCAGAGGACGATCCGGAGGATGCTGCAAAAGTGGCAGAGATGGTGGATCTGTACGACAAGTATAAAGATTTTGATGTAGATGAATACCTTGATGACCTTGAGATAGAGCTACTGGCATACGAGAACCCATTGACAGATCCTAAAGGAGATCCGATCAATTTCGATAATGCAGGCGAAGCCATCAGTGCGCTGAGGGTACAGACAGATATGCTGGATAACACTCTCCAGACATTAAAGGAGCAGGTAGGAAAATTGAAGGAGCAGCTTGTCGACTGCTCTGACAACATCAGAGAAGGAATTGAAGCGGAAATAAAGGATCTGGAAGATATTCTGAAGCTTTCGGATCAATTTCAGAAGGTATATGATCTGATCGAGCCGATCAATCAGGACAAACTGAAAAATGAAAGAAATAAAAGCGACTTTGCTTATGAAGTAGGCGAACTGAAAGATATCCGGGAACAGATCTTAAGTGGTGAAATTGAAGCGGGTACTGACCGCACATGGAATTCAAAATTCTGGGGACAATGGTATGACTTCAGAGATGATATGGGAGAGTTTTATCAGGAGCTTCAGAAATTCTGCGAAGGAGGAGCAAGTGGAAAAGGCGATAAAGATGCCGGAGATAAAAAAATAGATGAGGCAAAAAAAGCACAGGAAAAGGCGGAGGAAGAACTGAATAAGCCTGAACAAACCGAGGCAAGAAATATCCCGGAGGGAATTGCAGCACAATTAAAATCCGGCGGAGCTACGGGAGATGTTCCGGGATTCAGTGATTATTTCTCAGGAGGACTTTCCCTGAAAAATCTGTCAGCGGGCGGAGAACATGCATTGGACAAATTCCTCGTTACCAGTTATGATTTCGGAATGTTTTCCAGCAGAGTGACAGGCGTGAAAACTCCAGCGGAAAACAGCTCTGAAACGAACACAGTGGAGGGAAAAAAGGATTCAAAGAGAGATGTCAGCCTGACCGGTTACGAAATGTCACCGGATATCAATTACCTGTATGGAGCGGAACTGGAATATCTTCTCGGTGGATATAATAATTCGGTATCAAATCTGAATAAATCGAGAAATATCATCTGTGGAGTCCGTGAGACGATGAACTTTGCAGCCAGTTACGCGATCACGGAAATAAATGAGGCAATCTGTGCAGTGGCAGATACGGCAGCGACCGCAGTAGCTGCAACAGGAGTAGGTGCAGCGGTGGCTCCCCTTGTGCGGATTTCTGTCAGCGGCGCGTTGAGACTGGCGTTTGCTTCGATAGAGACAGCGGCGGACTGGATGGAACTAAAGGAGCGGGATAAGGTAACCTTTATGAAAACGGAGATGGAAGATCTGAACGGAATTGTCGGAATCGCATCTCTGCTTCATATCGACATTCCGGAGTCCTCGGAAGATAAATTCGGCCTTACCTATGAGGATTATATGTTTGTACTGCTTTGCATTTTTACAGACTCAAATACGCTTACCTCACGAACGGCCAATTTGATCACGCTAAATATGAATCAGGCAAAGCATAAGGGCGGTGAATGGTCATCTCTTGATTTTAAAATGCAGGATACCGTGACAGCGGTAAAAGCGACCTGTAAAGTGAAGGCTGATTTTGTTGTTCTTCCCGATAATTTCGCGGAGATGTTTTATTCCGGTACAAGCACGGAGTCACAGATCGAACGTCTTGAGAACCATTATTTTGGATATTCTGTTATTCGAGGTTACTAAGGAGGGAATCGGTACATGCGGTGGAAAAAAACAGGAGAAGAAGGATTATTGACTGTTGAAGCGATTCTCGGTCTTGTACCATTTATCCTGGTGATTCTTGGGATTATTTCTTTTATTGATATTTTCGCGGTCCATAATAAGATCCAGTATGCCATGCATCAGATGGGAAATGAGATCTCAGCGTACACATATTTTTATGAGGCGTTGGGCATCCGTTCCGCGGACCTGGGGCTGAAGGCTGATGCTGACAAACAGACAGAGCCGTTGGATAAGACATTGGATGACCTCTCCAGCTTTCTGGAGCAGGTCGGACAATTTGAAGATGATCTGAGCGGAATATCGAGTGGTTCGTCGTCTGTTTCCGGAACTATTGAATCGGGAAAAGAAACAATAAATAAAGGGCAGCAGCTGGCAAACTCTGCGGGAGCACTTATCAGCGACCCAAAACAGCTGCTTCGCAGCATTGTGTATCTTGGAATTGAAAAAGGCGAACAGAAAGCTAAAACATGGCTTCTGGGATGTATCTCAAATGGTATGTTTCAAGTTTATCTGGACGAAAGCTTCGCAAAGCACAGGCCGATGTCTGCGGATGAATATCTGATCCATTATGGTGTGAAAGATGGAATAAACGGACTGGATTTCAAAAACAGCAGTTTTCTGAGCGATGATCAATATCGGATGATCGATTTAGTGGTGGAGTATGACATTGAGGTATATTTCTTCAAGCTTTTTTTGAAGGATCCGACGATCCACGTCGTTCAGAGATGTGAGGTCCCGGCCTGGCTGGACGGAGACGGCGTGACATATTCAAAATAGCAGGGGTATGAAATGAATGAGTATTTAATATTGGCAGCGGGAATGATCTTGCTGCCGGGAATTTATATATGTCTCACATTCTGGCAGACAGAGAAATTCAACGGAATGTCTAAATTTGAAGTGATCGTCCTTGCAGCGGCAGAAATTGCGTTTCTACGGATGTGGAGAACGGACAGCGCCGGGGAAGTGCCATATATTTTATCAGAGATGAAATACGTGATGCTCGCGTTCATGACATATTTCTGTGTGGAAGACCATAAAGAGCAGCTGGTTCCAAATCGTGTATTGTTGCTTCTTTTGGTATTATTTCCCATTCTGTTGGGCGGATATGGAATCCATGATATGGACACGGTCTTAAAGATTATACCGTCGATTATCTTGGGCTTTCTGTTCTGCTTGATCTCTTTCGGATTGGGATATCTGCTGAGTCATGGAAGCATGGGAGCGGGGGATGTAAAGCTTTCTCTGATTATGGGTATTTACCTAACCGGAAACGACATTCCAGGAGCAATCTTCTACGGATGCCTTATCGCGGCGGGATATTCAATCGTTCAGTTATTAAGGAAAAAAATATCGAGAAAAGATCGGCTTCCGTTCGTCCCATTTTTATACATGGGCGTGGTTGTTCGATATATTCTGTAAATTTATACGGGGCAGGTGGAAGAGATGGCAAAAAAGAAAAATCTTGTAGGCGGAGCAAAGGTAAAAATCAGTTTAATGCTGACTGCCGGTATGATTGCAGGCTGGGGAATTTGTGGATACGCAGTGATTCTGCAGAATGGAGTCAGAAAACAGAACGCAATGGTGGAGAATGCTGAAAGTTTCTTGCCAGACAAGCTGTATATCAGGGCAGCTAATGGGTACAAAGAGGCTTTAAAAACATATTCGACAAAGAATAACCTCATATACGAAAGACGCCTTCTCGATATTTACGATGAAGCGGGCATGGAGGATGAATATGCAGACCTTGTCGACGACAGGATTGAGGCAAAGACAGCACTTGTGGATGAGTATCAGAGCCGTGCGGAAACACTGATCGGAGAAGACAACATAAAGAAAGCAATCACCATTTTAAAACAGGGAATTGAAATATATGGCGACAGTCAGCTGGTGGAGCTCTGTGAGTCTATAAAATATCAAACCCGCGAGAATGGAACGAATTATCAGGAAGGAAAACTTCCGTCGGACAACTGGATTATTCCCATGTGGAACGGGGAAAAATGGGGATACACTGGAAAGAATGGACGTACAAGCCTGGATTTTATATATGACGAAGCTACACGATTTTCCGGAAATTATGCGGTCGTAAAGCTTGATGGAGTTTACACATTGATTGACCAGAATGGCTACTGGAATGCTGTGGACAAAAATGGTCTGGACGAGGTCACTGAGATTGCAGGAACAAGGATCATTGGAGTTAAAGATGGAAAATACGGGATCTATTCAAATACCTTTATCCGCCAGAGCGAGGAAAATTATGAAGATGCCCACTTAAATGACAACGGAATGATTCTGGTGAAACAGTCTGGAAAATGGGCAATTTTGGATCAAAATTTAAAGAATGTAACAGATTTTGTATTCACAGATGTTGCGGTGAACAGTAAGAATCAGGTGTTCAGTGGAAATTATGCAGTCGTGGCAGATGAAAACGGATATTTTCTGATTGACCAGAAGGGAAAAGCCTGCTTTGAAAAGAGATTCCCGAATGCAAAGGGCATGGAAGGCGGTTACTACGCTGTAGCAGATGAGAGCGGGCAGTGGGGATTCGCGGATGAAAAGGGAGAACTTGTGGTTCCATGCCAGTATGTGGACGCATACTCATTTTCTAACCAGACGGCAGCAGTGCAGTATGCCGGAAAATGGGGATATATCAATTGCTATGGCAACATGGTAATCGACGCCCAATTTTCAACCGCACTGCCTTTCTTAAACGGAAAAGCAATGGTACAGGACGATCAGGAAAATATAAAAGTGCTTGAACTGAGATATTTTGATACATTCTAAAATGGGAAAGGGGAATTTGAGATGCTGACAGATGTTTCAGACGCAAATAAAAGTTATACAAAGCTTGAGGTGGCAGAAAAAAGTGATCTGGACCTTATCGTTGTGAAAGTACTTCGGAAAGACTGCCCGGATTTTTTGTTTCCGTTAAAAATGATGGAGATTGATGGGGAGACGGAGATCCGTTATGAACTGACAGATGGGGTACGGTTCTGTTATATGCCGACCCAGATGAAGAAAAGGGAATTTATTGAATTGCTCACAAATCTGATCCAGCCGTTTAAGGCATGCAGCGACTGGTTCCTTGATTACCATAATTTTGTGTTGGACGAGAATTATATTCTGGTCGGAAAGAATGAGCAGTCAGTGAAATATATTTATGTGCCGACTAAGTCACAGACTAATTCTGACCAGGAGATCATGAGCTTCTTTGCGGGTCTGATCCTGAAAATGGACATCAAGGATGATCAGAGTTATACGGTTAATCTGCTTCGTGTAATCAAGAGTTCGAATGCCAATTTAATGACACTGTTGGAACATCTTCAGAAAGACCATGTGGAGAAAAAAGCAGCGCCTCTGGCTCCGCCAAAGCCAGCCGAGGATCATATGAAAAAAATCGTTTCATTTGTCCAGGACATTCCGGAAAAAATGGCAGAGAAAAAAGAAAAGCAGGAACCTGTAAAGACAGAGAAAAAGCCACCTGTCCGGGAGCAGGGAACGCGTCCGGGAATCAGTTCCGGTGTATATGGAAAGAGCGATGAGGAGAACCGTCTGATCAATAACCTGTTCGGAGATGATGAGCCGGATAAAAAGAAGGACAAGAAAAAGAAGGAAAAACAGCCGAAGGAAAAAGCATCGAAGGAAAAGGGTGCTGGACTGTTTGGATTTTTAAAGGGAAAAAAGAAGGAGGAAGAAGAACCGGAAGATCTGCTGGCGGGATTTAAGAAAGCAGCAGATCCGGAGAAGGTGCAGTCTACACCGAAATGGGAATCTGTACCAACACCAGCACCAGTTTCTGATCCGGCAGGGGGCGAGGATACAGTCGAAGCGTACCGTTCTTATGCTCAGGAGGAAGATGGGGATGACAGCACTGCAATAGCAGGAGACGGAGAGCTGGACGATAACCGCGTGATCCGGTTGAGACTGGAAGATTGTGCCGGATGCACATGCCCGAAATTTATCGAGATCGATCTGAGAAAAGGTCATGCGACGATTGGAAGAATGGACAAGAATGGTGAGCCATGCTCAGATTATAACTTTGACGCTGCGGTTTCGTTTGTCAGCCGCCGCCATTTCCGAATCGAGCCGAGCGGAAATGAATGGCAGATCATTGATATCGGATCTGCAAACGGTACGATCGTAAGTGGAGAAAATCTTACACCAAATATGCCGCACACCCTGAAAAGAAATGATACGATCATGATCGTGTGCAAAAAGAGATTTATGATCTATCGGGTGTGCTGAGAAAGGCAGGGGTAATGAGAAAGTATGCAGGCTGTCTTTCTGTAAAAGGAAATTACAGGAAGAAGAATCAGGACCGGGCATGCTGCCTGAGCAGTTCAAAAAAAGGAATATTATTTGCAGTGGGATGTGTGTGTGACGGAATCGGCAGTTTTGCGCAGAGTGAGATCGCGGCGGAGATGATCCGGGTAGGAATTGAACGTTGGTTTCTTGGAATGGAGCCGCTGTATCCTGAAAATATTGATGAAGAGTCCTTGCTAGATGATCTGGATATGACGATTCGCGAACTGAATGAGCTGATTTGGACTTATCGAAAGGAAAATGGAATTGATATTGGATGCACGATGTCACTATTGGTTCTTTTGAATGAAAAATATCATGTATTTCATGTTGGAGACAGCAAGATCCTGCTGATAGATGATCGCGTCTCACAGATTACGAAAGACGAGGTATCGGTTGTCGAGCGGGATGGAAAGTTGAAGACATTATTGGCAAATTTTATGGGGAAGGTCGAAGAATTGTGGATGAATCAGTCAAGCGGAAGTCTTGTTCCGGGAGAGACATTTCTTGTGGGGTCCGACGGACTTTTTAAGAGACTCCGGGAAGATATTCTGTTTGATGTGATCAGAAGAAAGAATGTGCAGAGTGATACAGAGGCAGAGGACGTGCTGAAATATCTGATCCGGCATGTCATAGAGATGGGGGAGAAGGATAATATATCAGGAGTTCTGATCCGGATCGTTTAGATCTTCAGGTATGCCTTATGTATTCGGAGAAGACCGCCGGAAGCGGGGCTTGAAGGCTGTCAAAGCAGCCCAAGAGCAACATAAATGATGAGAAAAACGGCTGAATAGATGAGATGATAGCCAGTGAAGATCAAGATTCCTTTTAGCGTTCCGCGAAGATGGGAACTGCAGCGGAAGAACAGAAGAACGATCACGGCGGCGATCCACAGACCGCAGAGAAAGAGCGGATGCATGAAAAATAACAGAAATGTAATCCCGTAGAAACATGTGAAGCCGAACTCGATAAGCGGGTAGCGGAGCGGGATTTTTGCTCTGCAGTAGTGACACTTTCCACCGAGAGCGATCCAGCTGATCACAGGAATCTGGTGCAGACCGTTTAAGACATGACCGCACTCCGGACAGTAACAGTCTTTTGTGATCAGTGGCTTATCAAAACGGATCCGATACTCGGCAGTCGTAAAATAAGCGCCGATGATGCTGCCGAAGACCAGTGTGCAGATCAGAAGAACAGAAAAATAATATGTGGTCACTGGAAAGTCCTCCAATAAGTAAATTTATAAAACATTTGTAACTATTCAGTACCTTCATAGTTACAAGCAAAAATCCATTCCAAATCGGCTGCGCCGATGGGATTTTTGCCTTCCAGCTTATGTTTTCTTACGGTCAGCGCAGCAAGTGCGCAGACCTACTGAACAGTTACAAACATTTTTATATTAAAGAGCCTGAAGGAAAAAGTCAAGGACAAAGGGGGAAGAGAATATGAAGAAGGGATGGAAGATTGCAGCGGTGGGATTGATTATATTATTGCTGTTTTTGATTTTTTTTAAGGAGTGTTTGTGGGAGTGGTATGACGAAGTTCTGCATCCGTGGGCGCCATGTCGTGCGGATTGGCTCTGAAAAGTTGGACAAAGTATTAACAGATATGGTTTGCTTTATTGAGCATAATGAAACTGTCATGAAAAAATCAGAGGAAAAGCAAAATGCTGAATGAACATTTATTTTACGGCGGAATTCTTCTATGCGCGTGTTCCGTCGGACTTGCGGTGATTTTGGGAAGTCTGTATACAATCCAAAAGATCAGGCTGAACAGCAAGCTGAATGAAGAGTATGGGAAAGAAATAAAAGGAAAGTAACAAAGCGGGAGGTACCAGGTGGAGGAAATTATTGCATCGACGTATCGGATCATAAGAAAACTGGGATCCGGCGGCGGCGGAAACGTATATCTCGCAGATCATCTGAGACTGAATAAGAAAGTAGTCCTAAAGGCGGACAAGCGCCGGGTTACGACAAGGACAAGTCTTCTGCGCAGAGAGGCGGATGTTCTGAAGAACCTGAATCATCCGAATATTCCGAAGGTATATGATTTCTTTGTTGAAGAGGACACGGTATATACCGTTATGGACTATATCGAGGGAGAGAGTCTTGACCGTCCATTAAAGCGGGGAGAACATTTTTCGCAGCCTCAGGTAATTCAATGGGCGAAAGAACTCTTAGACGCTCTTGATTATCTCCATAGTCCGACACACGGAGACCCGCCGCGGGGATTTGTACATAGTGATATCAAGCCGGCGAATCTGATGCGGACGCCGGATAACCATATCGTTCTCATTGATTTTAATATTGCTTTATCGCTCGGCGAGGACACAGTGATCGGCTGCAGTGCCGGATACGCATCACCGGAACACTACGGGCTTGATTTCTCTTCAGACAGCGATACAGTAAATGGCGAGTCAGAGACAGAGGCGGAATCAAAATCCGGACAGGATAGTGAGACAGAGGTTGATGATCCTACAGTTGAGAGGACGATCACGGAATCTGATACAGAATCCACAGAGAAGGAGGAAGGAAACAGAAAAGAGAAAAGCTTTTCTGCATCCCCGAAGAAGATCATCGTTCCGGATGTGAGATCCGATATTTATAGTACCGGAGCAACCCTATATCACCTTCTCAGTGGCTCAAAGCCGGCGAAAAACGCGAAGGCAGTCGTATCGCTTTCAGAAAAAGAATATAGTCCGCAGGTTGTAAAGATCATCAAAAAGGCGATGAATCCGAATCCGGATCTGCGATATCAGACGGCGCAGGACATGCGTTCAGATTTTTTACATCTGAGAGATCGGGATCCCCGGGTCAGACGATTGAAGGCGGTAAAACGGCTGGATATCGGTGTAGTTCTTCTGCTTCTTGCGGCAGGTGCATCCATGACATTTGTGGGATTAAAGCGGATGCAGACGACGGAGAACTGGCTGAAGCTTGCGGAATACTCGAAAAGTGCCCTTGAGTCAGGGGATGTGGACGAGGCGGTCAGGGACGCTCTCGCAGGTCTTCCCGAGGAGAAAGGAATTCTGACACCGGAATGGCTGCCGGAATCCCGGCGGGCGCTTGCGAATGCGCTGGGAGTGTATGACCTTTCCGACAAGTTCCGGTCGAGCGGAGTTGTAAAGCTTCCGTCGGCTCCTTATAAGATAAAGATGTCCCCCGGCGGAAAGAAGATCGTGGCTGTATATCAGTCCGAGGCTGCGGTCTATGATGCGGAAAGCTTAAAAACGTTAATGACCTGCCCGATGATGGATTCCGCGTTGGCGGACGCGTTGTTTTCTGAAGACAGTCATCTGCTGGCTGCGGGAAAAGACGGAGTTTCGCTCTACGACATTGAGAGCGGAGAACAGGTGTGGAAGGCTGGAATGGCTTCGACGTTGGCTATCTCCGGAGACGGACAGGTTGCGGCGGCGCTGGATCGGGACAGAAATATTGTTTCATTCTATGACATGAAAGATGGTCAGCTGCTGCGGGAACGCTCTATGGGAGAGAAAAAAATGCCCTCTGCATTTAATGATTCCTTTGCGGATCCGGACAATGCAATTTTCTGCCTGAATATGGATGGAACCATGTTGGCGATCAGCTTTTCGGACGGCGGACTATATGTGATGGATACAGAGCATCCGGAGGATGACCTGATCGTGTACGAGAGCTCGGATTATTCAGAGTTTGCAGGCGGCTTCCATGGAGATAAATTTGCGTTTTCCGCCGGAAAGAGCGGTCACAGCCTCTTTGGCCTCGTCAATGTGAAGGAAGGAACCTATATCGGTGATATGGAGTCGAACCTTCGGATGAAAGCGAAGGCGGATGAGAGAGGAATCTGGGTTTCAGAGGGAAATCTTCTGTCTGAATTTGATCCGGATACGCTGGCTGATAAGGAGATCGCTTTCACGGATACATGGAACATCAGCAATTTCAGTGTTTCGGACAAGCATGTGCTTGCCGTGACGGACGAGCCGGGCTTTTCCATCTTCGATCAGGGAGAGAACGCCCTGGTACATGAAAAGAGTGATGAGGAATACAGCTTTGGAGAACTCGGGACAGAGTACGCAGCGTTAGCAAACCGGAGTCAGCCGGATATTCGTGTCATGAAGGAGGAGACTCATGAGGATACATGTGTGGTGCGTTACGACGCGAAGTATTCCCATGACGAGGCCAGAGTGACGGGCGACGGGGAAAAGGCGATGCTTTTCAGCTATGATGGATTCCGGATCTATGATAGTGACGGAACCCTGGCGGCGGAAGGAAGCTTCCCAGAGGCGGGAAAGATCTACGACCAGCAGTTTAGAAGGGACGGAGAAAAGTCCTGGCTGGATGTGATCTGGTACGATGGGACAGTCCGGGCGTACAGTTCGGAGGACGGCACTCTGATCTCGGAGGAGAGAGGGGAAGCGCCTTCAAAGGATCTGGAAGAGGAATTTTCAACAGAAAAGTACCGGTTTGTGTCGGAACTTCACAGCGCTCCGAAGGTTTATGACAAGCAGAGCGGAAAGTTTGTAAAGGAACTGGAGAAGGATGATTTCCTGGCCTATGTGACAGAGGTCGGCGAGTACATACTAACAGAATATGTCCGGGCAGATGGTGAGAGATACGGTCTTTTGCTGGACCAGAACCTTGAGATACTGGCAGATCTGCCGGATCTATGTGATATTCATATCCCAGATGAAACAATCTATTTCGATTACAAAAATGGAGAATTGAGACAGTGTCATTTGTATTCGATCCAGGAACTGATCGATCTTGGAAAGAATTACAGATAAAATTTTAAGAAAGGGGAAAAATTATGAAAAAACGCATCTTTAAACAGGGAATGGCATTGATGCTGGCAGCTGCACTGGCGCTTCCGGCTAATGTGGTTCCGGCGGAAATTCTGGATCAGCAGACGGAGACAGAGCTGCCGCATATTGTATTAAATCAGGAAACACCTGATGAAAAAGCTACTGACAGTGATGCGAAGGAGAAGGAGGAGCAGACTGAAACGCAGACAGAGACAAAGACAGAAGTCAATGCCACAGAAACTGCGGAACAGATCATTTACAATACCGGTTCCTTCAATGTTCATGTTGTAAGCGAGGAAGATTTTGAGAACGATCTCGGCGACGCATATTTTGAGGAGGATGGCAGCTATACCATCAATATCCCGGAGGAAAACCCATTCTTCCCGTATGAGGTTCAGTTTACCTATGACGGAAAGACAGAAAATGAGTGGTTCATGAATCCGGAGGATTCTATCGAGATCGACGGACATACCTTCTATGTATCCGCAAGCTTCGACGGAACAGCCGTTACCCAGCTGACCATGGAGGTTGCAGGTCAGGAAGTTGTTGTTTATCCGAAGGAGAAAGAGTTTACGGACGGAGATGGCGTGGCGTTGATGTCACTGCTGCCGTTGGAGGAGAGAAATCTGTCGCTTGACCTGTCTGGATTTACGCCGATTGAACTGGCATGTGTAAAACCGGCAACTGTTTTTAAGGGTGAGAACCAGATTGGAACGGAAACAGAAATTTTATGGAAACCACGTGACAGCAGAGATAATTATGAAAGCGATCCAGACTCTGTCGGAGTAGTAGCGATGGATCTTGCATTTAATACCAGTGGGGCTACAAGTACCAGCTGGGAGATGATCGTAGGTAACCCGGATCAGCTGGATGCTTCCAATATTCGCTATTATGTAGATATTGCAGTGACAGATACAGAGAATTGGTTAATTCCAACTGTGACAATTCATAATGATGATGGAACGACCAAAAATGTGACAGTAACGGATGCGTATTATTCTGATCATACATTTTATAGCCGGAATCGACGGATGTATGTGGATGTACCGACAGAAGAAGTAAAAGGAAATCCAGAGATGACAGTTTCTCTGAAAATCAATTCTGACTTATTTGAAAGATCGGTAATATCTAAAATAGATACACATTATTTGTCAAACGAGGTACCGTATGAAGCTGTAAAAAAAGATGACGGTTGTTGGTATATTGAAGTAACCGGAAAAAGAGATAGACTTCACAATGTAGGCTTCTTGATGAATGGTTATGATAAAAATGATCAGGTACTGGGGGATGCGATCGATTTCAGCTTGTATTTGTCCGCAGAGAGTGATCATGTTTATACAAACCTTTATGACAAAACAGGCAATAACATCTCCTATAGCACAAGCTGGGAAGAAGATGAAGAAGATCCTTGGATGGAAGAAAAGCTTATCTACAATCTGGGAGCTTCCTATAAAGACAATGACACATACAGACTGGTTTTAACATTTGAAAAAGCAGTTGCAACAAGCGAGAACCAAATAATCGGAGCGTTCATAGGAAGATATGAATCGCTTGATGCGGCAAAGGCAGCAGGGGCTGTGGATGTAAAGGAAAGCCTGTTTAATCAGACACAGGGATATGAAGCAGATTTCAGCAAGGGTGTATATGTAAGTGTATTCAGCGGAAAAGCCGATGATGACAGCAGAAAGCTTAAAAGATATGTTTGGCATATTTATACAAGATCGGAGGCATTCTTAGATAATTCAACAGCAGTATCATTTTATGGCATCAATGATGCACAGGGAAATTATGTTGCTTGTAAGGTTCTAAATCCGTCTTATGGAGATTATAAAGACGATTATGCGGATTTCTCATACATTACGATTCTTGTAGGCGAGGATACCGATTTAACTTCATTAGCGCCTGTATTTACCATGCAGAACGGAATGAAACTGTATACCAATAAAGAAGAAATCAGCGGACAGAGTCTTCATGACTTCTCCAATGGCCCGGTTCATTATACCGCATCAGCCGAAAACTCTAAGAATGCAAAGAACTACTGGCTGCAGATCATTAAGCCAAAACAGGGTGAAAGCTGGCTTTATATGAACAGCCTTGCAGACGAGAGCTCAGATACCAGAGAAGAAAATGGTGTTGTTTATACAACTCGTGAAGCAATGCTGAATAGTATCCATGATTATGAGCACAGAATCATTCTTGCTAATATGGGAACGAAGGCATTATCTAAATTATCAGTGGAAGCAGAAGGTGCTTTATTTGATTCGTGGGTTGTAACTCTGGATAACTATTGGACATTAAAGGGAGAGCATGATCTTTCCGGTTATCAGGGACTGGGATATGATGAACTTGCAAATCTTGCAAAACTGAAGTTGGTTTATGATGGTGATGAGATAAATGGACAGGATCTCACAGGTACACTGACAATCAAGGAAGCTGGAAAGCCAATTATGGTAATAAATCTGACGGGTGTTGTTGGTGACCCGGGTATTGTGACAACTGAGATTCCGGACGCGGTCAAATATGTCCACTACGGTTCTATGATCCAGAACAGCAATAAGTATGATTTTAATACGGTAAGCTATAAGATCACAGATGGAAAACTTCCGAGTGGAATGGAATTAAAACCAAACGGTGAGCTCTATGGAGTACCGTTAGAAACAGGTGAATTTACATTTACCGTTCAGATGAAGAACAGCTATAGTGAGTTTGCAAATGTTACAAAAGAATTCACCTTAAAAGTTGTAGACAACACCGACGCAAACGTAGATAGTGCAGTCGATCAGGGATATGATCTGAAGGAACGTGTTCCAAATATCTTACTGAGTGACAACAACGACTATACAATGACATCTGTCGGTGTGATCGAAGAGTGGGACAACCTTACTCTTGATGGTAAACGCCTTGTAGAGGGTGTTGATTTCGACGCAAAATCAGGAAGTACCCGTCTTACGATCAGAAGCCAGACCTTAAAGGCTAATAATCAGGTAGGAACTCATACACTGAGTGCGGAGTTCCGTGAGAAAGGAACAGGAACCTTAAAGCGTGCAGCACAGAACTATAAGGTTACCAAGAACACTACATCTGGAGGCTCTTCAGGAGGACACAGCAGCTCCGGAGGAAGCGGACGCGCAACAGTAAAGGCGGATATTAAAACTGCCGGAGCGGATGGCGCATGGTTCCAGGATGCAAACGGCTGGAAGTGCAAAGCAGCAGATGGCACCTGGTATACGAATTGCTGGAAAGAACTGACATACCAGAATGAGAAGTCATGGTATCGTTTTGATGCACAGGGCTACCTTGTGACAGGCTGGTATCTTGACAATGGAGAATGGTATTATATGAATCCGAACTCCGATGGAAAACTGGGAAAAATGATGACCGGCTGGCAGTATATCAATAATATCTGGTATTATTTGAATGAAAAGACAGATGGCAGACAGGGCGCAATGTACCATAATACATGGGCACAGCTTCCGTATAATGGTACTGTTGAATGGTACTATTTTGATGAAAACGGAACCATGATGACGGAATGGCTGACGCAGGCTGAAAATAAGTATTACCTGTATCCGATCGCTGATGGAACAAGGGGAAGAATGCTGACTGGTTGGCAGAAAATTGGTGATAACTGGTACTATTTCCATGAAGAATCCGATGGAAATAAAGGAGTTATGGCCAGAAGAACGAAAATCGGAAAGTATTATGTAAATACAGATGGAGTCTGGGCGAAATAGGTAATGCTCTTATCTGGCTCAAAACGAGGGGGCTGTCGCACTAACATGCGGCAGCTCATTTCATATTCCCAACACAAAACGCCGAGCTTCGAAAAGCCCGGCGTTCGTGGTATAATCAGTTTATGCGACTAAACAAAATAATACAGAGAGATTATACCTCTTTTTCTCTGTATTATCAAATCAAACTTCCGCTGGATTTAGAGATTTCTATTCCATCTGATGATCCGGTTCGTCTGGTAAGTGCCTTTGTGGAGGAAATGGACCTTTCTGAACTGTATAAAACTTACAGCAGGATCAGAAAAAATCAGGCAACGCCGCGTCAGATGCTGAAACTCGTCATCTATGCAGTAATGAATCGAATCTACTCAAGCAGGGATATCCAAAAGGCATGCAAACGGGATATCAACTTTATGTACCTCCTGGAAGGAATGCCGGCTCCTGACCATGCAACGATTGCGCGTTTTATCTCCCTGCATTTTTCGGCTTGTGCAAAGGTACTGCTTGCCCAAATGTCAGATCTGCTCTATCTTCTTGGTGAGATCTCAGGAAAGACCATTTTTATTGATGGCACCAAGATCGAGTCTGCAGCCAATAAATATACCTTTGTATGGAAACGGGCTATTACGAAAAATCAGGCCCGGTTATACACAAAACTATCTTCTTTTGTGGCTGAATGTGAAGAACTCTATGGAATCAGGACCGTATACCAAGACCGGATATCCATCCACACATTAAAACGGTTAAAGAAGCAGTTGTGCCGCATAAAAGTGCAGGAGGGAATTGTGTTTGTACATGGAATCGGGCGTAGAAAAACACAATTACAGAAATCTCAGGAACAGCTGGATCAATATCTGGAGAAACTAAAGGAATATACAAAAAAGCTGTATACGCTTGGAGATAGAAACAGTTATTCCAAAACAGACCCTGACGCAACCTTCATGAGAATGAAAGAGGACGCGATGCTGAATGGACAGTTAAAGCCTGCTTATAACATTCAGCATGGAGTGGATTCCGAATACATCACATGGATCGATATCAGCCCGCACCCTACCGATACACGTACCCTGATCCCGTTTTTGAAAGACATGGAGAATCACCTGGGATTTAAGTATTCAGAAGTCGTTGCAGATGCCGGGTACGAAAGTGAAGAAAACTATCTTTTCATTGAGGAAAACGGACAGACCGCCTATATAAAGCCGCAGAACTATGAGATTTCGAAGACCCGAAAATACAAAAAAGACATCAGTAGAAGGGAAAACATGGAGTACCATGCAGACAGGGACAGCTACATCTGCCTCAACGGAAGGGAACTAACTGTCACAAATGAACGCAGAAGTAAAACAACTAGCGGATATGTCAGTGTAAAAACTTATTACAGAAGCCCAGACTGCACTGGTTGTCCTTATAAAACGGAATGTATCAAGGGAAACAACTGCAAAACACCTATGGAAA
>OGZX01000265.1_pt1 | contig 63361 bp, 48 predicted proteins | sample 1576881 | NCBI WGS metagenome assembly OGZX01 (sample SAMEA3541542, study PRJEB24748) | human gut metagenome | biome: human gut; feature: human-associated habitat; material: faeces | place: China | collected 2012 | reverse complement strand
GGATACCGGAAGTCTGGAAAGCCGAACGGCTGTCGAACGGAACCATGTTCTTGTTCACCGTGATATCGGCAGCAACCAATGCTTTTTCAGCGACTTTACCTGTCAGATCAGGGAACTTCTTGCGCAGGTCGATCAGCATGCTATGGTTATCCGTACCATCGGAGATGATCTTGTAACCTTTGTCGATAAATGCTTTTGCCATAGCGGCAGCATTTGCCTTCACCTGTGCCTGGTAGGTCTTGTATTCCGGTTCCAACGCTTCGCCGAAAGCAACAGCCTTAGCGGCAATCACATGTTCCAGCGGACCTCCCTGAATACCCGGGAATACGGCTGAATCCAGCAATTGGGACATCTTCTTGATCTCGCCCTTCGGAGTCTTCTTGCCCCAGGGGTTTTCAAAGTCTTTACCCAACAGGATGATACCTCCGCGCGGACCACGTAATGTTTTGTGTGTCGTAGAAGTTACAATGTGGGCATATTCCAGCGGATTGTTCAACAAGCCGGCCGCGATCAGACCTGCAGGATGAGCCATGTCGATCATCAACAGGGCGCCGACCTTGTCAGCGATTTCACGCATGCGCTTGTAGTCCCATTCACGGGAATAGGCAGAACCGCCACCGACGATCAATTTCGGTTTTTCACGCAGGGCGACTTCTTCCATCTGGTCATAATCTACACGACCGGTTTCTTCTTTTACGTTATATTCTGTAGCATGGTATAAAATACCAGAGCTGTTTACTGGAGAACCGTGAGAAAGGTGGCCGCCGTGTGCCAGGTTCAAACCGAGGAATGTATCGCCCGGATTCAGCACTGCCAGAAATACGGCTGCATTCGCCTGTGCACCTGAATGAGGCTGTACGTTCGCCCATTCTGCATTGAAAATCTGTTTCAACCGTTCGATAGCGATGGTTTCGCTCTGGTCTACTACTTCGCAACCTCCATAATAGCGCTTGCCGGGATACCCTTCGGCGTATTTGTTGGTCAGGCAGCTACCCATGGCTTGCATCACCTGGTCGCTTACAAAGTTTTCGGAAGCAATCAGTTCAATGCCTTTAGCCTGGCGCTGATGTTCCTTCTCAATGATGTCGAAAATAATATTGTCTCTTTTCATTACATGTAAAATTGGTTATTGCAATGAATCCCTTCTCTTTTAATGGGACCGTTGGCAAATTTACGATAAAAATTCGTATACAGGGATAAAATAGTCTTGAAATATACTTATAACTTCAACATCTTATACAGGTTGGATGGTCCCCTCTTTGCTGCTTTCCCACGCCGCTTCGATCAGGCGGATGACGGGCAAGACGCCGGCGGCATCCGTCAGGAGCGGTTCGGAGAGGCGGAGGTGGCGGTAGATGTTGTCGTAGAAGCCGGCGTAGTTTCCGGCAAGGCTGGGATATTTGCGGCGGACGACGTTGCCGTCTTTTTCCGTATGCAGGAGGCCCCAGATGCTTTCGTCTTCCACTCCCCAATTAGCGGTATCGGGCTTCAGGCCTTCGTTTAGGTCGGCTTCCTGCCGGTCCAGGCCGTATTTGACAAACGAGCCTTCCGTGCCGTGCAACACAAAGCGAGGCTCCGGTTCGCACATCAGGTAGCTCGATTTCAGCGTCACTTTCACGTGAGGCGCTTTGGAAGGACGGAGCAGGTGTATCACAAAGTAATCGTCGACCAGGCCGCCGGTACGGAGGATGTCGATATCGGCAAAGACCGCTTCCGGCACGCCGAACAACTGGACCGCCTGGTCAATGACATGCGCCCCGAGGTTATAGGTCAGGCCACCGCCCATCTCGCCGGTCTCCTTCCAGGTTCCGGGTTTGATAAAGTTACGATAGCGCGGAAAGGTCGATTCGAACTCGACGAGGCGTCCTAACACCCCTTTGTCTAAAATCTCTTTAACCGTCAGGAAATCCGAATCCCAGCGCCTGTTCTGATACACACTTAGGGCCAGCCTTTTGGAACGGGCCAGCGCGATGAGCTCTTCCCCTTGCCGGACCGTCGCCGTGAAAGGTTTCTCCACAATCACGTTCTTTCCGGCTTCCAAGGCACGCCGCGCATAGTCGTAATGCGTGCTGTCGGGCGTGTTGACAACAATCAGCTCCAGTTCGTCCATCGCAATCAGCTCGTCGAAACTGCGCACGATGCGTGCCGACGGATAGCGCTCTTTCGAGAGTTCCTTGCTACGCTCCGTGATTGCCGTCAGCTCGAAGGCCGGGTTCGTGCTGATAAACGGAGCATGAAATATCTGCCCGGACATACCGAAAGCTGCCAAACCTGTTTTTATCTTATCCATACGATTCTATATTTTGCGGAGATATTGTTCCTGTTTATAGCGGATATTCTTCGAAGGCGTACAAGGCCGTCGAAAGATACCTTTCTCCCGTATCGGGCAGTAGAGCCACGATTGTTTTCCCTTCGTTTTCCGGCAGGCGGGCCAACTGGAGGGCTGCATATACGGCAGCTCCGGACGATATGCCTACGAGAAGGCCCTCTTTTTGCGCCAGTTCGCGGGAGGTGCGGATGGCATCGTCTCCTTCTACGCGGATGATCTCGTCGACAACTGTCCCGTCGTATGTTTCGGGAATAAAGCCGGCGCCGATGCCCTGAATCTTATGCGGGCCCGGTTTGCCTCCGGACAGAACGGGAGAGTCGGTGGGTTCGACCGCGACAATCCGGATCGCCGGGTTATGCGCCTTCAGGCCTTTACCTACACCACTGACGGTTCCGCCTGTGCCGACGCCTGCGACAAAGATATCGACCTGTCCGTCCGTGTCACGCCAGATTTCCTGTGCCGTCGTCTTTACGTGCTGTGCCGGGTTTGCCGGGTTCTCGAACTGCTGGAGGATGACGGAGCCGGGCGTTTCGTCGCGCAGGGCTTCCGCCTTGGCAATGGCTCCTTTCATTCCTTCCGCTCCGGGAGTGAGGACAAGGTTGGCGCCTAATGCTTTCAGCAGGTTACGCCGTTCGAGGCTCATGGTTTCGGGCATGGTCAGAACCAACTTATAGCCTTTCGCGGCCGAGACGAAGGCCAGCCCGACGCCTGTGTTCCCGCTGGTCGGCTCGATGATGGTTGCATCCGGTTTCAGGAGTCCTTTCTCTTCTGCATCTTCTATCATGGCCAGCGCCACGCGGTCTTTCACGCTTCCAGCCGGATTGAAATATTCCAACTTGCCGATTACTTTTGCTTTCAGCCCTTTGCTTGCGTTAAAGTTCGAGAACTCCAACAGCGGTGTGTTACCGACGAGGTCGGTCAGCTTTTTTGCTATGTGTGCCATATAAATTAAGAATTAAAAATTAAGAATTAAGAATTGAGCAGACGTTTCATGGTTTGCATTTTCGCTTCTGTTTCGAGCCATTCGCTTTCCGGTTCGGAAGAGGCGAGGATGCCGCCGCCTGCGTATAAAACAAGTGTGTCGGCAAGGATGTTCATGCAGCGCAGATTCACATACAGGTCGCTTCTGCCTTCGGGTGCCAGGAGGCCGATGAAGCCGGAATAATAGCTCCGGTCATAGCCTTCGTTCTCCCGGATGAAACGGTATGTCTCTTCTTTCGGCAATCCGCAGACTGCCGGCGTCGGATGCAGCCGTTTCAGCAACAGGCCCAGCTGTTTGTTGTCGGGGAGGGAAAAGCTGAAATCACTTTTCAGATGCGCTAATTCCCCGGCGCGAACGGGCGACGGAGCTGTCTCTGCCGGAGTGATGCCTAATGCCTGGAGCTGCTTGCGGATGTAGAATGCCACGTATTCCTGTTCTTCCCTGTTTTTCCCGTCCCATTCCGTCGGTAACTCTCCGCCCTGAAGCGGCTGCGTTCCGGCAAGGGCTACTGTGTGCCATTCGCCTTTTTCTCCGGAGAGGATGATTTCGGGCGTGCAGCCGAGCCAGGTCCCGGTTTCGGGCGTGTGGCAAAGGTAGACATACGAATATCGGTACCGCCTGACAGCCTTATAGAAAGTGGCTGCCGGAGAGAAAGTGGGGGATTGCCCGTCCACTACCTGATGGCGTGACAGGACGAGTTTATCGAATGCCTTCTTCCGAAGCGGTTCGATGAAGAGGTTGAAACGGCGGGTGTAGTCTTCTTTGTTTTGCCATGCCGTTGGCAAAGGTTTGCCATGCCCGTGGCAAGGTCTTGCCATGCCGTTGGCAGAGGTTTGCCAAGCCTGTGGCAAAACGGTTGTGTCGGGACGTATCAGGACAATCGGGTGCTGTTCGCTGACATGGAACGGGGCGATGACGAAACCGCTCTGCCCGTCCAGTTCCTCGATGTTATAGAGAAGACGTGCAGAACCGGAGGTCTGCATGGCGAAACGGGGGGATTCTCCCGGTATACGCCAGAGGGCAAAACTCCGGTTCTCTCTGATTAATGCATCTATTATAGAATGATTTGTTGTTTCGTCGGGAGTCATTTCTTTTTCAATATACTGTTGACCACGCGGATGGAAGATACCAGTTTGTCGGTTGATGTGAAGACATCCACATTCCATACATGCGAGGAGCGTCCTTTGTGAATGATGGTTCCGACGGCGCGGACCGTGTCTCCTTCGTGGGCGGACGACATGTGGTTGCCGCTGACTTGCATGCCGACAACTATCTCGTCCGGCTTTGCCAGGATCATCGAACCCAGACCGGCAACCGTTTCAGCCAGTGCAAGCGTTGCGCCACCATGCAGGATTCCGAAAGGCTGGCGGGTACGTTCGTCTACCGGCATCGTTGCCTCTACGCGGTCTTCCGATGCGTAGGTGTACTGGATGCCGAGATTTCCCATAAGGGCATGCTTGGCCCGCATATTGAGCTGGTCGAGCGGGACTTCTGTCGGACGTATTTCTGCCAGGATCGCTTTCTCTACGGCAAAGGCGACGCCGTCTTCTTCGTTGGTGAGCGTCGTATTATCCACACAGGCCTTCACCGAATCTTGTGCATTGCCCATTGCGATGCCGACACCGGCCAGCTGCAACATCGTCACGTCGCAAACGCCGTCACCCATGGCAATCACTTCTTCCGGCTGAATCTCTAATTTGGTCATCAGTACGCCCAACGTGTTTCCCTTGTCGATAAACTGGGGCACGACTTCGAGAAAATAGGGTTCCGAACGGAAGGCTTCCAAGACTCCGTCCAGCCGTTTCTTCCAATGATTTTCCAATCCTACCAGTGCCTCCTCGTCATCACTTGTCAACATACATTTACAGGGTGCGAAATCGACGGCTTCGGCAAAGTTGTCGACACCGATGATCTGCATCTTGTTCAGGTTCGCTTCCTGGATGACATACTTGTTATCAGGCTTATTTGTCAGGATATAATCCTTGTGGTAGGTGAAGATGGCAAAGTCGTTTTTCTTTGCCTTCTTCTCAAAATAGGGGATCCATTCCGGATCGATGCGTTTTTCAAATAGGAGTTCGCCGGTCTGCACGTTGATGATCTGACCGCCGTTGTAGGAAAGGACGTAACCTCCGTAATGATTCAGTTCCAGCTTTTCAGCGATGGGCATGACGCCATTTGTCGGTCTTCCTGATGCCAATACGATGTGTACTCCCATTTGCTGCACCTTCAATAGGGCAGCCTGGGTACGGGGACTAATCTCTTTGTTATTGTTGAGCAGCGTCCCGTCTACGTCGAGAACTAATAATTTATACTTCATGGCCTCTCTGTATTTTTTGTTAATGATACAAATATAGGAAAAATTTGCTTCCCTTCCTGCCTGCCGGGTAAACTATTCTCTGTCTATCCGTTGTCCGGTATTTCCGGAGGGGTAAGCGTTACCACCTGTCCGTTCTGATGAATATATTGATAAAGCGCTTTGTAGAAGGCATGCTGCGTCAGTGTCGGCGCGTCGCCCAGGATCATCAGTTTCATCCGGGCGCGGGTGATAGCCACATTCATGCGGCGCAGGTCGCCGAGGAAACCGATCTGTCCTTTGTCGTTGGCACGGACGAGGCTGATCATGATCACGTCGCGTTCCTGTCCCTGAAAACCGTCTACCGTATGGACGGTGATCAGCCGGCGGAAGGGCTTGAAGAAGGCGTTGCGCTTGATCAGTCCCCGAATGTAATGCACCTGCGATTTATAGGGCGAGATCAGCCCGAAGTCGATGCTTTCGTCCAGGACGCGCTCTTTTCCGATCTTCTCTATATAGGCCTGCAAGGTCGAGACCAGCAGGCAGGCTTCGTCCTTATTGATACGGCTCATGCTGTCGGCAAGCTGGTCTTCGGTGAAATGGCAGTCTGCCGTGTCGAGCCAGACGACTGGCGTGTCGTATTCCAGGATGCCGCGATGTCTCACCTCCGGCGCCGACTGCAACTCGTCGTGATAGAACCAGTGGGAGGGGAAGCGCATGATGTCGTCGTTCATCCGGTATTGCGTTTTCAGCAGCGAGACCGTCTCCGGTTTGCTGTCCGTCACCTTCTGCATCAGCGTGCGGTCCAGTCCGCCCCGTGCCGCCTCTATACATTTAATAGTAGGTGGGAGCTGGTGATGGTCGCCGGCCAGGATCACCCGGTCTGCCTTTCCGATGGCAATCCAACAGGCTGCTTCGAGTGCCTGGGCCGCCTCGTCGATAAACAGGGAGGTGAAGTTGCGATTCATCAGCACCCGGTTGGCCGATCCGACCAGTGTGCAGGCCACGACGCGCGCCTCGGCAAACAGTTCCGTGTCGATCTTCACCTCCAGCTCCGTAGCCCGGAAGCGGAGGCGGGAAAGGCGGTTACGTGCCGTCTCTTTCTCGCTGTGGCTTTTCTTCCTCAGGTTGGATTGTATCTCGCGGATTGCTTTGCGGATGCCCCACAGTTCGGCGTAGTCGGGATGCGATTCGAAACGGCGTTCGTAGGTGAAGGAAAGCATCTTGTCGTTTACCCGCGTCGGATTGCCGATACGCAGGACGTTTATACCGCGGTCCACCAACTTCTCGGCGATCCAGTCCACGGCCGTATTGCTCTGTGCACAGACCATCACCTGGTTCTCCCGGTGCAAAGTCTCGTAGATTGCTTCGACCAGTGTCGTAGTCTTCCCGGTTCCGGGAGGACCGTGTACGATCGAAACGTCTTTAGCCGCCAGCACATGGTTGACCGCCTCTTCCTGCGACCCGTTCAGCCAGGGAAAGCGGATCGGGAAAAGCATGCGCCGGCTGGCAGGTGTCTTCCCCAACAAGACATCGCGCAGGTAAGCCAGGCGGTTCCCCTTAGCGCCGATAACGGCAGACAAGGCGCTGAACATCGTCTTGTAGCTGGTCTCGTCAAAATAGAGCTGTACGCCGATCTCGCTTTTCTCCTGAATGTCCGTCAGGGCAGAGGGCGAGGGCAGCACAACGACCATGCGGTCGTCCTGCACATAGCTGATGACAGCCGAGAAGTTCAGGTATTCCGGTTTCCCGCTTGCGTCCGTTGTGAAGAAACAAACCGGCCGTCCATACTCGAAATTATGTTCAATCTCTTTGTCTTCCCGCCGTTCTATCTCGACGACAAGCTGGTTAAGCGAGTTATAGTAGCTTCTCCCCGGTGCGACGGGATACCAGCAGAATCCTTGCTGGATACGCCGGTGTATTCCGGTCCGCTCGGACTGTTCCCTGTACATCTCCTTTTCATAGTCGAATTCTTTTTGAAGAAGATCCGACTGATGCTGCAAGTCTGCGGCTGGAGTCTTATATTGAGTTGTCATTATTCTCGTTTTAATTGGTCGCAAACTTACATAAAAAAACGCAATCGGATAGGGGTTTTTGCTCTTTCCGGTGTCATAAAGTCAAACAGATGATTATCTTTGTTCATGAATTGGAAGGAGTAAAATTACAGAATATGAGAAAAGTATTTATATATTTAATGATACCTTTATTGATCCTGACGGGCTGCGGATCGATGAAGAACATGAGCCGGGAAGACCGGGCCGGCTTCGGGGCACAGATCGGATCTTTTGTCGGCTGGCTTTTTGGCGGAGCCGTCGGATATGCGATCGACGATGAAGTAGGGGCCGATATCGGTTCTTTCGTCGGGACGGCTGTCGGAGGTATCGCCGGCGCCTCGATCGCCGCCAATACAGGCGAAGTGAAGGTCGAGAAAAGAACACCCGGAAACTATACGCCTTCGTCGCATGTTCTTCTTCCCGATCTGCAGATAGAAGATATCTTCCTGGTGGAAGACAGCACCGCCCGTAACCAAAAGATCGATGCCGGGGAAACCTGCCACATCTCCTTAGTGATTGTCAACAACAGCTTCCAGGATGCCCTGGATGTCGTGCCGATCGTAACAGTCAAGAAGGGAAAGCATATCAAGTTGTCCGAACCTGTCCTGATCAGCAAGGTAACGCGTGAAGACCGTATCACCTATAATGTAACCATTCAGGCATCGCCGAAATTGCGCACCGGCGAAGTCGTCTTCGGTGTCCGCCTTCAGGAAGGGCGCGGCAACGGCACGGATGAAGAAACTTTCACGATCGAAACCGCAGGCAATGATAATAAATAAATTATCTTTGCCGGATAATTTAAGGAAAAAACTCTAAGTCCATGAACAAAACAATTCAAACACAAATCATCAAACTTATACATCAGGAAGTAATCCCGGCTATCGGCTGTACGGAACCTGTTGCTGTTGCACTGGCTGCTGCCAAAGCCGCCGAAGTTTTAGGTTGCCGGCCGGAAAAGACGGAAGTATTCCTGAGTGCCAATATTCTGAAGAACGCAATGGGTGTCGGAATCCCCGGAACCGGAATGGTCGGGCTGCCGATCGCGATAGCCCTGGGGACGTTGATCGGTAAATCGGCATACGGCCTTGAAGTCTTGCGCGACCTGACGCCGGAAGCGCTTACCGCCGGTAAACGGATGATTGATGATAAACGGATTCATATTGCCTTAAAGGAGAATGTAGACAAACTATATATCGAAGTGGTCTGTTCCGCAGGGAATGAAACCTCCCAGGTGATTATCTGCCATGAACATACGAATATCGTCTATGTGGAGAAGAATGGTACTGTCCTGACGGACCTGCGGAAGGAAGGCGCCGCCTGCGATGCTTCTGCTGAGGAAGATGCTCTGAAACTCTCTTTCTCGACCGTATATGAGTTTGCGATGGAGATGCCGCTCGACGAGATCCGCTTTATCCTGGAAACCGCCGACCTGAACCGGAAGGCCGCCGAAGCCTCGCTGAAAGGTAATTTCGGCCATACGGTGAGCAAGACTGTTTCCGGCGTCTACGGACGGAAATACATGGGCGATTCGGCCTATACCCACATGCTGGCGATGACGGCTGCCGCCTGCGATGCCCGCATGGACGGGGCGATGATCCCTGTAATGAGCAATTCCGGCAGTGGTAACCAGGGAATTGCAGCCACACTTCCCGTTCTCTCTTTTGCCGAAGACATCGAATGTTCGGAAGAACAGTTGATCCGCGCCCTGATGCTAAGCCATCTGATGGTCATTTATATCAAGCAGAGCCTGGGACGCCTGTCCGCCCTTTGCGGATGCGTGGTGGCGGCTACGGGGGCCAGTTGCGGGATTACCTATCTGATGGGGGGCAATAAGGTGCAGATTTCTTATGCCATCAAGAATATGATCGGTAATATCACCGGCATGATCTGCGACGGTGCGAAGCCCAGTTGTGCCATGAAAGTATCCAGCGGTGTCTCCACCGCCATGCTGTCTGCCTTGATGGCGATGGAAAACAAGGTTGTCACTCCCGTTGAAGGCATTATCGACGAAGATGTAGACAAATCGATCATCAACCTGACCTCTATCGGTTCCAAGGGAATGGAAGCGACTGACAAGTTAGTGTTGGACATTATGACCGGAAAATCCTGCTAACAGAAAGAAATATGCTGACCGATATCCGCCTGTTAAGCCAGCAACTGGCAAAACCGAAGTTCAAAACTCCTCAGGAAGTGGTTGCCTGGATGGGAGCTGTCCAGGCTCAGGAGTATACAATGGCGAAATGGGCGGTCGGTTGCCGTTTGAAGTCTGCCACGTTGCAGGCTGTAGACGACGCTCTTGCCAGAGGCGAAATCCTGCGCACCCATATCTTGCGCCCGACCTGGCATTTTGTCGCTGCCGGGGATATCCGCTGGATGCTGCAACTGTCCGGTGGGCGGATAAAGACAGCTTTCGAATCGTATGCCAGAAGCAATAAAATAGAAATCCCCGAAAGCCTTTATATCCAAAGTAATAATCTTTTGGAAAAGCTATTGGCCGGCAATAAGAGCCTGACCAAGCAGGAACTGGGAGAAGAATTTGCTCGGGCTGGACTCGAGGCGGGCAATTACCCTGTGCATCTTTTCCTTATCCGTGCAGAAGCGGAAGGTCTTGTTTGCAGCAGTGTCGACAAAGGAAAGAAGCCAACCTATGCCCTCCTGGATGAGCGGGTGCCGCCGGTAAAGGAATTGCACAGGGAAGAAGCGCTTGCCCGTCTGGCCACCCTCTATTTCCAAAGCCATTCCCCTGCTACGTTAGCCGATTTTATCTGGTGGTCCGGTCTGACTACGACCGACGCCCGCCATGCAATCGGCCTGATCGAATGTGACCTGTTTACGGAGCTGTACGATTCGGAAGTATTCTACCTGCATACTTCTTGTGACCAAAATGCCCGTTGCCGGCAGGTGCTCCACTTGCTGCCTTCCTACGACGAATATCTGATCAGCTACAAAGACCGGACAACCGTCATGCTCAGGGAACATCATCCTAAAGCGTTCAATTCTTTTGGTATTTTCTATCCGGTTATCCTCCATAATGGCCGTATCATCGGCAACTGGAAAAAGAGTACAAAGAAAAAAGGCCTTATACCCGAAGTTTCTTTCTTCGATGATATTTCCGATATTCCGGAAGAGTTGCTGAAAAAAGCGACTGACCGGTATTGTTCTTTCTACGCTAAAGAATAAGTATTCCCCATAGATTGTGGAATTTTTACACACATTCCACAATCCGCTCCACACTTTTCTTATTTCCTTGTTTCTCTCCGAATGAATTTTATTTACTGTATTTCAGTTTATTACAAGATGGATGTCCTCTCTTTGACGATTTCCGGCATATTCTTTGTCTATTTATTATCAGAATTAGATATTATCCTTCCCGAGATATTGTTTTCTGATTAGATATTTGATTAGAAAAAGCTTATCGATTTTAAATCCGCTTCGCCTGTGAAGGTAAAGCGGATTTTTTATCTTAGAACCATTTTATCTTTCTGAAAATCAGGAACGACAGCGCAGATAATGCGATCGATATCAAGACGATCAAGGCAAAGGCATGGGGCATACCTTCACCATAAATCGGAACGTTCATCCCGTAGAAGCTGGCAATGAGGGTGGGAACCATCAGGATGATGGATATTGAGGTCATGCGCTTCATGATGGTGTTCACGTTGTTGGAGATGATGGAGGCGAAGGCATCCATCGTGCCGGTCAGGATGTCGCTGTATATATTGACCGTGAGATGCGCCTGCTTCAACTCGGTTTCCACATCCTCCAATAGTTCATTATCCATATAGATTGGCTCCTGGAAAATACTCTGCAATTTGGTAAGCATCACTTCATTGCCACGGATGGAAGTGTTGAAATAGACCATACTTTTTTCCAGTTTCATCAACCGGAGCAAGTCTTCATTCCGGATGCTCTTCTCCAGGGCTTTCTCAGCACGTGCCACCTCATTGTTGATTTGTTTCAGATACTTCAGGAACCAGACGGCAGACGAGTGGATGAGCCGTAGGATCAAATCATATTTATGGCGTACCACTACTTCCTTACGGCGTGTATAACGGATGAAATCGGGGATCAGTTCCGTCTTGTAATAGCAGACGGAAACGATCACTTCGTTGTTAGTCATGATTCCCAAAGGAATAGTTGTGAAAGGGATGCCATGCTCCTGGCTTTGTACCGGGATACGGATGATTGTCAGCAACCAGTTGCCTTCGTATTCGATACGCGGACGTTCGTCCGTATCGGCTACATCACTTAAAAAAGATTCGGGAACATTGAATTCGTGTGTCAGGTAATGGATATCTTCCGGTGTGGGACATTCTACATTAATCCAGCTGTTTGGAAGCCACTGGTCTTTTTCCACAAAACCGGCTTCACAATAAAGAAATGATCTCATTATAGCCTCCTTTCGTTGTTTTACAACGTACAGAGGCTTTACTGCTAACCTCCGACGTTACTTGTTTCTTACTGTTTTTGTTTCTCGCGGAATACTGTCGTCCATAATTTATAATTACTTTTTACGGCTGCAAAGATAGAAAAAAACGGCAATACTTGTTGTATCCTGAACATAAAAGATGGTTATTGATGAGAGGATATCGGGGCGGTTCTCGAACCGGGGGCTATAAGCCCTAAGAAACGTCGCTACCGAGCGGTTGTTCATATCTGCAAAATAATGAACCCTTTCGTTTCCCTGTCTCATAGTTATGGTTTAGGCAAATCATAACTATGAGACGCTAAAACCATACTGATAGTATGTTATAGGGAACCAATTCTTATAAAAAACGTCCCCCCTAAATAACAAAGGCTTTTGTCATTGTCCAATTCTTTTACAGCACTGTCCAATTTTTTGACACTCGGCAAAAATGAATATATTATTAATGTATTGAATTGTAATTAATTGACTGTTTTGGCACGCTCTTTGCATTTTATCAAGTAGAAAATAATACAGCAATGAAAAAGATAATAATTACAACAGTTCTTTCGTTTAGCCTGCTTGCCCCGATGTTGGCGCAGGATAAAATCTGGAGTTTGGACGATTGCATGCGGTATGCGGTGGAAAATAGTCCGAAGGTGAAGAAACAGGTTTACACACATAATACGTATAAAGCGGAACGTGATAGGTCTATTGCAGCGTTCTTTCCGACAGTCTCAACCAGCGTGGGTACTCAATATAGTTTTGGTCGTTCTATTGACCAGGCTACTAATACCTATATTGGGAATAAAACTACTTTCAATAACGATTATAGCCTGTCTACCGAAATTCCTATATTTACCGGAGGGCAATTGATTAATAGTTGGTTACAAGCTAAATCCAATCTGAATATGGGGAAAAATGATATACAAAAAGCAAAAGATGATTTAGCGTTGGAAATCATGTCTGCCTTTGCTGATGTCGTTTATTATAAAGGTACGATTAAAATGGCAAGTGATAAACTGGAAGAAAGTAATCAGACCTTGTACAAAGTGCGCCGTCAGGAAGAGTTGGGATTGAAAGGGAAAGCCGATATCGCCCAATTTGAAGCTCAGGTTGCTGCTGACGATTATGCTTTAACCCATCAGCAGAATTTGTATAACACAGCGTTACTAACTTTACGTGAAAAGATGAATTATCCGTCCGATCTGGAATTAGATGTAGATACTTTATTACCGGATATTACACCGAATCCAGTAGTTGAAAATGTGGCGGAGATTTTTGACTATGCACAGTTCAATAATCCTACGGCATTACAAGCCGATTTCCAATTAGAATCCAGTAAGTACGACTATCGTATATATAAAGGGCAATTACTCCCACAAATTTATTTTAATGCCGGTTTAAGGACTAACTATTTTAAGGATTTGGCTACTAAAGAAGATTCAAGTACAAGAGAAGTTGCAAGTTTTAATTCACAGATGAAAAACAATTTAGGAGAATATCTTGGTTTCAGTGTTAGTTTTCCGCTGTTCTCTGGGTTAAGAAAAATGACAAATGTCCGCCGCTATCGTAATAACATGAGAATCGCACAGGAAACGAAAACGGAAGTGCTTCGCCAATTACAGAGCGCTATTGAACAATCGGTCCTTGATCGTGAAGGTTATACGAAGGAAGTAATTCAGATGGATCGTAAAGTAAAGTCGGATGATATCGCCTACCGTGTCACTCTCCGTAAATATGAAGAAGGATTGATGAGTTCCCTGGATGTGCAAACCAGTGCGAATGTCCTGTTGACATCTAAAGCTGATCTTTTACAGAAAAAACTAATGCTAATGATGAAGAGTAAACTTGTTGAGTATTATAAAGGAAATCCACTTTATAGTAAAGAATAAGTAATAGAGAACAGGAAATAGAAAAATAAGAAATAAAAACATACAATCATGGATATACAGTTAGAAAAAAAGAAAGGTCTTCAGAAGAAGCATATTCCTTATGTGGCAGGTGGTGCTTTTTTCCTGGTTTTGGTAGGATGGATCATTTTCGGTGATCATGCTTCGACATTGAAGGTGGATGCCCGCGGCATTAATATCGGGAATGTGACAAGAGAACAGTTCAACGACTTCGTTCGCGTGGACGGACAGGTGCAACCGATCACGGTTGTGCAGCTTAGCCCCGAAGAAGGTGGTATCGTGCAGGAAAAAGTTGTGGAAGAAGGTGCACAGGTGAAGAAAGGGGATATCATTGTCCGTCTTTCCAACTCCGGCCTCGACCTGCAGATTCTGGATGCAGAAGCCCAGTTGGCGGAAAAGCAGAACTTCCTGCGTAACACACAGGTGGCAATGGAACAGGATAAGCTGAATAACCAGTTGGAAAAGGCACAATTAGATGTGGATATCACACGTTATCGCCGTGCGTATAACCAACAGAAGAAACTGTATGAAGAAAATCTGATTGCCAAGGAAGAGTTTCTGAAGGCACAAGAGGACTATGAACTGGCGAGCAAGAAATATAATCTGGTTGTGGAACGTTTGCGTCAGGATTCCATCTCCCGTACGATCCAGATGGAAGAAATGGAAACCAGTTTGGCCAATATGCGTAAAAATATCGCATTGGTGCACGAACGGAAAGAACACCTGAATGTCCGTTCACAGATCGACGGAGAGTTGGGTTTGTTGGATGTTGTTTTAGGCCAGAATGTTTCTGCCGGACAGAAGATCGGACAGATCAACGACCTCTCGGATTATAAGATCGAAGTCATGATCGACGAACATTATATCGACCGCGTAAAGCAGGGATTATCTGCAACTTTCGAACGCCAGGGTGCTAACTTCGCATTGAGCGTACGCAAGGTTTATCCGGAAGTGCGTGACGGCAAGTTCCGTACGGATTTCGTTTTCACGGGCGAACGTCCCGATAATATCCGTAGTGGACAGACTTATTATATCAGTCTGGAACTTGGTAAGCCGACAGAAAGCATCATTATCCCGCGTGGAACATTCTTCCAGAGCACGGGCGGCAGTTGGATTTTCGTACTCGACAAAGACGGCAAAAAGGCTTATCGCCGCAAAATCAAGATCGGTCGGCAGAACCCGCAGTACTATGAAGTGATCGACGGTCTGGAAGCAGGTGAGAAAGTAATCGTCTCCAGCTACGAAAGCTATAAGGACAACGAGGTTTTAGTATTGGAATAATATAGTAAATTTTATTCGAAGATAAATGCAAGGTTTCTTTTCGCCTTGCATTTATTGTATATAAACTAATTATAAAACGAAAAGAATCATGAAGAAACTTGTTTTTGCCTTATTTGTACTTTGCGCGTTCGCCTCTTGTGATAATGGCGACGATGTTGTACCTAAAAAAGAGCGTACGGATATTCCGCTGACCAAGTCCGAACAAGCCCTTGCTGATGCAGGCAACGATTTCGCCTTTTCCCTGTTCCGCCAGGTCAGCAGCAGCCATGCACAGCCGGCTAATATTATCCTGTCGCCGATCAGTGTCAACTACATGATGTCCATGCTTAATAACGGAGCGGCCGGAAAGACTGCGGAAGAAATCGCCAGGACACTGGGCTTTGAGGGTTCGCAGCCCGATGAGATAAATGCGTATAACCAGAAGATGCTTGTCGCCTCTGCCGACATCGACCCGCAGGTAACGGTTCATACGGCGAACTCCATCTGGGTAAGAAACGGATTTAATGTATTACCGGCTTTCCGGGAAACGAATGAATCCTATTATAAAGCGGCTGTGCGTAACCTGGATTTCTCCAGATCGGATGCTTTGAAACAGATTAACGACTGGACTTCCAAAAATACGGATGGCCGGATTCCGAAGATTTTGGATGAGATCAATCCGAATGCATGCATCTATTTATTGAATGCAATCGCCTTCCGGGGCGAATGGAGCACGCCTTTCGAGACAAGCAATACGAAGAAGGATCTCTTTACCGATGCACAGGGACGTGAGCAGGAGGTGCAGATGATGAATGCCTCTTTTTCCGGCGTTGTTTGCAAGCATGAGAAGTATCGTATGTTGTCACGCCCGTATGGCAACGGCGCATTTTCCATGTCGATCCTGTTGCCGGACGAAGGTGTGACGAATGCTGAAGTGATCGCCTCGTTGACGGGTGAGTCGTGGAGGCTGCTTCCCGGGAATCGTGACGGCTATCAGATTCATTTGAAGCTGCCCCGTTTCTCGACTTCGTACGATATCGAACTGAATGATGTTTTGCAGGCGTTAGGCATCACATCTGCATTTTCCGCCGCGGATGCAGACTTCTCCAAACTGAGCAAAGAACGGATATTCCTGTCGCGCGCCTTGCAGAAAGCCCGCATAGAGGTAGACGAGGAAGGGACGAAGGCCGAAACCGTCACAATGGGTGAGGGCTGGGTTTCTTCGCCGGGTCCGAGACCGGAGATGCAGAAGATGGATTTCTTCGTGAATCGTCCGTTTATCTACCTGATCAGCGAATACAGTACGGGCGCCATTTATTTCATTGGTGAGATAAACAGGATCGAATAAGCTCCACCACCTTCGGAACTGCCGCTTCCACAACAGGCGTCAGTTCCATTCCCACATCGCTGATATCCGCTGCAGAGATAACGATCAGCTGGATATCCGGCAATTTCCCGGTCAATATCATTGCCTCGATCATGTCCCGAAGACCGATCTCGTGTGCACTCATAAGCGGAGGGAAGTCTGTTGCATAGCGCGGACGGATCAGGCGGATGGTGCCCGGCGGATTATCGTCGAGCGTGGCGTCGACCATGATAATACGGTCGTAATCCTGTATCCAGGCGATCAGGTGCAATCCGCCTGTCCCGCCGTCCATCAGGGAGACGTTGGGAGGCAGTTCCTCGTTTTCCAGGGCACGGATCACATGGATGCCGACACCTTCGTCCTTCAACAGCAGGTTGCCGACACCCAGAATCAATATCTTCTCATTCATTTTTGCGCGCTGATTTGGTGATTGTTTCGGCTGTCTCCGTTACTTCTTCCTTATCGGCAATCTCTTCCTCGATGAACTTCCAACCACCGATGATGGAAGACGTTTCGCCGCGTTGCTCGATATAATCATGGTAGAACACCAGGTAAATGTGCACGATCGCAAAAAGGATGAAGAACCACATTAGGAAATGATGAATCTCGCGTGCCACCAGATCGCCGCCCATCAATGGGACTGTCCAAGCGAAGAGTTGCGGAAATATAGACTCGCTCATCTTGGCATACAGGCCGAATCCGGTAATGGATTGCAGCAGGAAGGCCCAGAACGTGGCGAAATAGATCACACTTGCCAGCGCGTTATGCCCGATACTGTCTACCGGCTTGTTCTTGATCATCAGGATATCCACTTTTATCACTTCGACAATCTCCTTCCATTGCGACTTCTTCAACGGGATGAAGTTATTCCAGCGCGCATACCGGTTTCCGACGAATCCCCAATACAGGCGGAAGACGAAGTTGAAGAAGAACACGAACGCTGCCACAAAATGGATAAAGCGCACCGTCCCGAACCAATAACTGAAGCTGGCCTCCGTCTCTGTCATGATGGCGGGCGGATCGGCTATGATGAAACCGGTGATGCAGAGTATCACGATACAGAGTGCATTCAGCCAGTGATAGATGCGCACGGGAAGCTCCCACACGTATACTTCTCTTAAACGTTTCTTACGACTTTTCATTGAACTGCATGATTAAAACATATCCATTTGATGCACATATTTCCCCTCTTCGTCGTACAGGTGCACGGCACAGGCCAGGCAGGGGTCGAACGAGTGGATGGTACGAAGGATCTCCAACGGTTGCTTTGAGTCGTAGACCGGCGTACCGATCAGGGCCGATTCGTAGGCGGAAAGGATGCCCTTTTCGTCACGCGGAGAGGCGTTCCAGGTAGTCGGCACGACCATCTGGTAGTTCTTTATCTTCTTGTCCTCGATCACGATGAAGTGGGCGAGGGCCCCGCGTGGTGCCTCGGTCAAGCCGACACCTTGCGCCTGCTTGGGCCAGGTTTCCTTTTCCCACATATAATGGTTGACCATGCGGGAATCGCCGTTCTCCAGGTTCTTGATCAGGCGGTCGTAGAACTCCAATGCCCAGTCGGCAGCCAACTTGCTTTCCAGTCCGCGGGCAGCCGTGCGTCCGAGGGTCGAGAAGAGGGCTTCGGCCGGCAGGTCGAGCTGTTTCAGGGTGTCGTCGATCAAGGTCTTTTGCGGTTCTTTGCCGGCGGCATACGCCACGATCATACGGGCCAGCGGACCGACTTCCATCGGTTCTTCCTTCCAGCGCGGCGTCTTGATCCAACTGTATTTATCTTTCACATCCAAGTGTGTGTAGGGCGGACGGGGACCGGTGTAGTTCAGGTTCGTTTCGCCTTCGTACGGATGCAGGCCGGCTTTATCGCCTTGCGTATAGGTGTACCAGGAATGGTAGATATATTCCTTGATCTCTTCGGACGAGTTAGCGTCGACGGGATGTACTTGGCTCAGATCGCGGTTCAGAACGATCCCGCGCGGCATCTTGTAGCTGTCTGTGTCTCCGTATTCGAACATCGGGAAGTCACCGTAGGATAGGTAATTCCTGACGCCGCCGCCGATCTTGCTCCATTCGTCCTTATAGACATTCGCGATCATCAGCAGGTCGGGGACATAAACCTGATCGATAAAGGTCTTTGCTTCTTGTAGCTTTTGTTTGACCAGGTCCAGGCGCTCGGTGTTGACGGCGTTTGCCTCGTTCAGGTCGATGCTGCACGGCATACCGCCCACCAAATAGTTCGGATGCGGGTTCTTACCGCCGAAAACGGCATGCACTTTCACCACTTCCTTCTGCCATTCGAGGGCTTCGAGATAGTGGGCTACGGCAATCAGGTTCTGTTCGGGCGTCAGCTTATAGGCCGGGTGTCCCCAGTAGCCGTTGGCGAAGATGCCGAGCTGTCCGCTGCCGACAAACTTCGTGAGCCGTTCTTTCAGCGCCGTGAAATAGCCGACAGAGCTTTTCGGCCAGGGCGAGAGTTGCTGGGCGAGCACCGAAGCCTGGGCGGGATCGGCTTTGAGGGCGGAGACGACGTCCACCCAGTCGAGTGCATGCAACTGGTAGAAATGGACGACATGGTCGTGCATATATAAAACTGCCTCCATGATGTTACGCACCAGTTGGGCATTGGGAGGTATCACGATATCGAACGCATTCTCAACCGCCCTGACAGAGCAAAGGGAGTGGATGGAGGTGCAAACCCCGCAGACACGTCCCACAAACACCCAGGCATCGCGCGGGTCGCGGTCTTTCACGATTGTCTCGATTCCGCGCACCATCGTGCCGGAGCTATATGCGTCTATGATCTTGCCGTTCTCTATTTCTGCCTCTACACGAAGATGGCCTTCTATGCGGGTAAGCGGGTCTACTACTATTCTTTCTGACATGATTCTTTTAATTAATAATTAATAATTAAGAAATGGGGGTTAGATGGTGGATTTGCTTTCGGGCTCATCGTTGTCGATCAGTTCCTTCTTGCGTATGTTAGTGGCTACGGCGTGTACGGCAATGCCGGCAACAGTCGCGGCACCCACTGCCAGGCCAATCTGGTCGGCGGTCGCCTCGATACCGAAGCCATGCACGTCGGGCAGTCGTTTATAGAAGGGGCTCATATCCCAGAACCCTGCTTCGCTGCACCCTAAGCAGGGATGTCCGCTCTGGATCGGGTAGCTGGTGCTCTCGTTCCATTTGATGATACCGCAGGAATTATAGGTATTCGGCCCTTTGCAGCCCACCTTGTAAAGGCAGTAACCGCGTTTGGCATTCTCGTCGTCGAAACTTTCGACAAAGAGGCCGGCGTCGAAGTTGGCGCGGCGGTAGCAGGTGTCGTGCACGCGGCGGTTGTAGAACATCTTCGGACGTCCCAGCGCGTCGAGCTGCGGCATGCGGTCGTAGGTCAGCATATAGACGATGACGCCCGTCATCACGTCGGCGATAGGAGGACAGCCCTGCACGTTCATCAGCGGTTTGCCTTTGATCAGTTTGTGGATGGCTTTCGCCCCTGTCGGATTGGGGTTGGCGGCCTGCACGCAACCGGCCGATGCGCAGTTGCCCCATGCGATGATCGCTTTCGCCCCTTCGGCACATTCCTCGACGATCTGCATCGCGCTCTTTCCGCCGACACAGCAGTAGGCTTCATCGCGGGTAGGGATGGAGCCTTCAATCATCAGGATATATTCTCCCCAGTATTTCTTCATGGTCTCCTCCTTACAGGCTTCGGCCTGGAAACCGGAGGCAGCCATCAGTGTCTCGGTGTAGTCGAGCGAGATGTTATCGAACAGCAGGTTGCCCACCGTAGGATGATAGGAGCGGATGAACGATTCGCTACAGCAGGTGCATTCCTGCAGGTGAAGCCAGATGACAGGCAGTCGGGGTTTCGTTTCGAGCGCTTTTACAACTTGTGCCACACCGCTCGATTCGAGTCCGATCAGGGCGGCAACGGTGGTACAGAATTTCAGGAAATCCCGGCGCGAGATGCCTTTTTCCAGGCATTCTTCGTAGATAGAAGGTCTTTTATTATCCATGTCTTATCTTGTTGATGTTTTAACATTTATTAGTTGGTATGGTATCGAAGCCTCGTTCGACACCAATATCGAAACCTCGTTCGACACCAATATCGAAACCTCGTTCGATATTCCTATCAATCGTTCGTTCGACTCTAATGAGGGAACCAGGGTCAACATATCCTCGGTAATTGTTCCCCGCTGAGCATATCGACGATCCGGTAGTTGCCATACAAGGTCTTCATCTTCACCAACGGCTTGCCTTTCATAGCGATATGGCCAATGACGGCCGCTCCTTGCCCTTCGGGGCAGGCTCTCATGACGGCGAGCGCTTCATCCGCCTTCGCTTCCGGCAGGATCGCCAGCACCAGGCCCTCGTTGGCCACATAAAGCGGATCAAGGCCCAATATCTCCGAAGCTCCGCGCACGGCATCCGGGATGGGCAGCGAAGCCTCGTCCAGGATGATCTCCACGCCGGCGGCCTGTGCGATCTCGTTCAGCGTCCCGCTTACGCCTCCCCGCGTGGGGTCGCGCAGGACATGGACGTCCTCTATAGAATCCAACAAGCCGGCAATCATATTGTTCAGCGAAACCGTGTCGCTTTTCAGGTTTGTCTCGAACCCAAGACTTTCACGGGCGGAGAGGATGGTGATGCCGTGAAGGCCGATCGGTCCGCTGCATATCACCACGTCGCCGGGCTGTGCCCTGTCGGGGGAGATGCGGACACCTTCGCGTACGACACCGATGCCGCTTGTGTTAATGAACAGTTTGTCGCATTTTCCCCGTTCCACCACTTTCGTGTCGCCTGCCACGATCTGCACGCCAGCCCGTTCGGCAGCCGCTTTCATCGACCCGGCGATACGCCGGAGATCAGCCAGCGGAAGCCCTTCCTCCAAGATAAACCCGGCAGTCAGGTAAAGCGGACGGGCGCCGCAACAGGCAAGGTCGTTCACCGTCCCGTTCACGGCCAGATCGCCGATATCCCCGCCGGGAAAGAAGATCGGGTCTACTACGAATGAATCGGTCGAGCAGGCCATCCGACCGGCTTCCACCGGAAAGACGCATCCGTCATGATCCTGTTCCAGCAACGGGTTGCGGAAGGCAGGGTAGAAGATGCCGCTGATCAGTTCGTGCGTCAGCCGTCCCCCGCCGCCGTGTGCCAGCAGCACGCAGTCGGAGTCGGTAAAAGGAAGGGGACAATTGGTTGTTATCATATCTTGTTGTCTTATTTATATTTATAATAAGCTGCACACACACCTTCTGATGAAACCATCGGCGCACCGGCCGGATGTTCCGGGGTGCAGCGGATTCCGAAGAAGGGACAGTCTTTGGTTTGTTTGATTCCCCGCATGATATCGCCGGCAATGCATCGCTCTATTCCCGTGCTTGGCGCGGAATCGTAAAGAGACTGCCCGTCATCCGGCAAGGGGAAACGCCGGGCAGCGTCATATCGTGCGAACGCCTCTTTCAGCCGCATCCCGCTTTGCGGAATCATCCCGATCCCCCGCCATTTCTGGTCGCAGCTTTCGAGCATCTCCGCCATCAGGGCGCGGGCTGCCGGATTTCCCGTTTCGGGAACAACCCGTTTATAAGCATTCTCTACCTTATATATACCTGCCTCCAATTGAAGCAGGCAGCGGTAAATGCCATAGAGCAGATCGGCCGGCTCGAATCCGGTGACGACCATCGGTGTCTTATACCGGGCAGCCAGGCGGTGATAGTCACCGTTACCTGTGATAGCACAGACATGGCCGGCTGTCAGGAAACCGTCCACGCGTGACCCGGCGTCTGTCAAGATCGCTTCTATGGCCGGTGGAACCATGAACAGGGAGGTGAGCAAAGAAAAGTTATCCAGTTTCCGGCGTATTGCCTCTTTCAGGGCCATTATATGCACAGGAGCAGTCGTCTCGAACCCTATCGCAAAGAATACAATTTGCTTATCCGGATAGCGGACAGCCAAGTCTACGGCGTCCAACGGAGAATACAACATCCGGACATCCGCCCCGTGTGCCTTCACCCGAAGCAGGTCTTCCCGGCTTCCCGGCACGCGCATCATATCGCCGAAAGAGGCCAGTATGACATCCGGCCGTTTGGCCAATCCGAGCGCCCGGTCGATAATCCCGGCTGGTGTCACGCAGACCGGACAGCCCGGCCCGTGAAGCAGTCTGACCTTTTCCGGTAGCATCTCTTCCAGGCGATACCGGGCAATGGCATGCGTCTGTCCTCCGCATATCTCCATGATATGCCAGGGTTTCGTCACCACCTTCCGGATGGCCCGTACAAGTGACAGGACCTGTTCCGTATCCCTGTATTCGTCGATGTATTTCATTCGATTGTCAGTTTCTTCAGATCTTCCAGTGTTTCGCAAGCCTGTTCGGCATCGACAACGGCAATTGCCATCCCGGCATGCGCCAGGACATAATCTCCTTCACCTGCATCGACCCACTGGATGCAGATATTTTTCACAATCCCGCTAAAATCCACTTTAGCCATTTTAAGCTCGGGGATAGAATCGTCGACGCTCAGTATTTTTCCAGGTATAGCAAGACACATAGTAGTATAATCTTTGTTATATTTATCTAACTCCAAAAGTAGGCAATATGTTCAGAAGAAATGTATGATATCACACATTTCTGTTTATCTCCCGGATAGATATAATTTATAAGGGTTATAGAAAATAGCCATTCGGCATGTTTGCTTATTCTTAGGAAAGGGGTTACATTTGTCAAAACGTAAATTAAAAAGATGAAAGAGACGGGTGTTGTCATATCGGTTCTGACCATTCAGGGTTTAGTACAGGGAGTAGGCTTCCGCCCGTTTATTTATCGCATAGCCAGCGAGATGGGGATCTGCGGAGAGGTGGACAACCGGAACAACGGGGTCTGCATCCGTGCCGCCTTGACTGCCTTGCAGCGTGAACAGCTTATCGGGCGCATCCGGCGCGAACATCCGGTCGTAGCTTCCATTCATCGTATCTCGGTTTCGGAAATAGTGATGGCAGAAAACCCCTATACGGATTTCCGCATTACCCCCAGCCGGTCAGATTCGGACGAAGTGACACAGGTGGCTCCCGATATAGCCGTCTGTCCCGAATGCCTGCACGACAGGAAGATGCAACCGCATCGCCTGCAATATCCTTTTATCAACTGCACCCATTGTGGGCCGCGCTTTTCCATTATCCGCGATCTGCCTTACGACAGGCGGCAGACGACTATGTCGGCTTTTCCGATGTGCTCCGAATGCCGGAAGGAATATACGACCGTCAGCGACCGCCGCTTTCATGCCGAACCGGTTGCCTGCAATCATTGCGGGCCTTCCTACTATACATTATATAATAAAGAAACGCTGACGGACTATCCGGAACTGCTCACCCTCTCGTCTCGTCTGCTCCGGGAAGGGGAGGTGATCGCGGCAAAAGGGATCGGCGGTTATCATCTGGTCTGCGATGCGACGAACGAGCAAGCTGTCGCCCGCCTCCGAGAGATCAAGCATCGCGACGGGAAACCCTTTGCCGTGATGTTTCGTGATCCGGAACAGGTCCGGCGGTTTGCCTGGCTGAACGAGGTAGAAGAGGAATGTCTACTTTCGTGGCGCCGTCCGATCGTGCTGCTGAAACAACGCCGTCCGCTGGCCGCCTCTGTCAATCCGGGGATGCAGACATTAGGGTGCATGCTTCCTTATATGCCGATCCATGAGGATTGGTTCGAACGGTTGGACACGCCTGTGCTGGTAATGACGAGCGGTAATCTCAGCGATTGCCCGATTGCCATTACGCCCGGAGAAGCCGAAAGGCAACTGGCGGGAAAAGTGCCGCTTTTGCTTCATCATAATCGGGAGATCCATAACCGGGTGGATGATTCCGTCCTGCAGGTCTGCAGCGGACAGCCTTGCCTGATGCGCCGCTCACGTGGATATGTGCCGGAGCCTTTCTTTGCCGATAGGCCGGTGGAAGGGATTCTGGCTTTCGGTGCCGAAAAGGTGAACACCTTTGCCTTGGGAAAAGGAGAGACGATCCTGCAAAGCCAGTATATTGGCGACCTGAAGAATTGGGAGACATACCGGTTTTACACGGAGTCGCTCGAACGTTTCCGGCATCTGTTCCGCTTCCGGCTGGCTCGCTTAGTGTGCGATCTGCATCCGGACTATCTTTCGTCGCGCGAAGCGGAGCGTCTCTCTTCGGATCTGCATCTCCCTTTGTTGCGCGTACAGCATCATCATGCACATGCAGCGGCTTGTATGCTGGAATATGGCCTCGATGAGCCGGTGATCGCACTTGTGCTGGACGGCACGGGATTGGGTGACGACGGCAAGGCGTGGGGCGGTGAGATCTTCCTTTGTGACCGCAGGAGCTATAAGCGGCTTTCGCATCTGGAATATGTGCCGCTTCCGGGAGGTGACAAAGCTTCGACAGAGCCTTGGCGCATGGCGGTTGCCTTCCTTTGGCATTATTTCGGAGATGAACAGCCTTTCCCGTCCGGCTTTGTGCAACGAATCGGAGAGGCTAAAATACAAATGCTTCTGAAGATGATGAAGAAGGGCATTAATACACCTTATACGTCCAGTGCAGGCAGGCTGTTCGATGCCGTCGCCTCGTTATTGGGTGTTTGCGATGTATCCACACATCAGGCAGAAGCGCCTGTCAAGTTGGAACAATTAGCATCGGATGAACATCAAAGCCGTTATTCTGTTCTAATAGAAGAAGAGGTTATTTCCATGCGTCCGGTGCTGAAAGGAATCTTAGAGGATCTGAATGCAGGCGTTCCGGCAGGTGATCTGTCCTCCCGTTTCCATAATACGCTGTCATGGTTGTTGTTGGAGAAAGCGAAGTTGTACAGGTTGCAGACGGGAGTGGAGAAGGTTGTGATTTCCGGCGGTTGCTTTCAGAACAAGCGTTTGACGGAACAGTTGCAGCGTATGTTTGCCAAAGAAGGCATACCCTTATATGTTCCGGGACGTATTCCCTGCAATGACGGAGGAATAGCGGTCGGACAGCTGGCAATTGCCGCTTCTCTGTATGAAGGAAAGTAATATTGAATTTAAAACATGATTATGCACGAATTATCAATCGCTCAAAGCATCGTCCAATTATCCGAACAACAAGCCCGTGAACACCATTCTTCACAGATAGAAGAGGTGGAACTCGAGATAGGCAGGCTTGCTGGAGTCGAATTGCAGACGCTCGAGTTTGCGATGGAAAGTGCAGTAAAGGGAACCTTGCTCGAGAAGGCAAAGATCATTCGTCATTATATAGACGGGGAAGGACAATGTTCCGATTGCGAGACGGTCTTTCCGGTCGGAAACTTATTTTCACCCTGCCCGAATTGTGGTTCTTATCTGGTTAATATCACAAAAGGGCGGGAACTAAGGATCAAATCAATTGTTATAAAATAAAACAAACGCTTATGTGTGGAACTTGCGGATGCGGAGAGCATCATCACCATCACGATCATGACCATGAACACGGACATGAACATCATCACCCTCACCATCACGATGAAGGGAAAGTCATAACACTCGAACAGGATATCCTTCAGCGCAATAATCTGTTGGCAGAACGTAACCGGGGCTATTTTGAAGCCAAACATATTTTCTGCCTGAACCTGATGAGCTCGCCGGGATCCGGCAAGACGACCTTGCTGGAAGAAACGATACGGCGCCTGACCGCCGAAGCTGTTCCCGGACAGCCTTCGCAGATATATGTTATCGAAGGCGATCAGCAAACCTCGAACGATGCCGACCGTATCGCAGCGCTTAACGTTCCTGTTTTCCAGGTTAATACCGGAACCGGCTGTCATCTGGAAGCCGATATGGTCAATCATGCCGTTAAACATCTGAATCCTTCCGACGGGTCTATCCTGTTTGTGGAGAATGTCGGTAATTTGGTTTGTCCCGCCATGTTCGATCTCGGAGAGGCGAAGAAAGTGGTTATCGTTAGTACTACAGAAGGAGACGACAAGCCTCTGAAATATCCTCATATCTTTCTGGAAGCAGATATCTGCATCATCAACAAGATCGACCTGGCGCCTTATCTGGACACAGATGTGGAAACATTGCGCAGCAACGCCCTGAAGGTAAATCACCACTTGCAGTTGTTCGAAGTATCGGCAACCAAAGGGACAGGGATGGATACCTGGTGTGACTGGTTAGTGGCTGAGTGTACAAAATGTAAATAAATTACCCTTGATTTGATGGATAAACGGATAAAAAGACTATATTTGTTCCCATTCATTGAACCAAATTGATCAAAATGTTATGATTAACCGAGAATTAATTAATCCTCAAAGCATCGTAGTGGTGGGAGGATCCAATAATGTACATAAACCGGGCGGCCGCTTGGTGCGGAACTTGCTGGACGGGAAGTACAAAGGCGAACTGTATGTCGTAAATGCAAAAGAAGACGATGTGCAGGGAGTAAAATCATATCACTCCGTGCACGATATTCCGGATACGGAACTGGCTATCATCTCCATACCCGGCCCGTCGTGTCCGGAAGCCGTGGAAGTGCTTGCCAAGGAGAAAAATGTCAAGGCTTTCATCGTCGTGTCTGCCGGTTTCGGGGAGGAGACGCATGAAGGCGGCATCCTGGAGGACCAGATGCTGAAGAGTATTAATGACGCCGGGGCTTCGATGATCGGACCGAACTGTATCGGGCTGATGAACATTAATTATCACGGTGTCTTTACCCAACCGATTCCGGAGTTTCATGCAGACGGCGTGGACTTTGTTTCCAGTTCCGGCGGTACGGCGCTCTTCATCATTGAATCGGCACTGACAAAGGGACTTCGTTTCTCTTCCGTTTGGTCTGTCGGCAATTCCAAACAGATCGGTGTGGAAGATGTTATTGAATATATGGACCGAAACTTCGATCCTGTCCTCGACTCCAAGATAAAGATGCTTTATATCGAACAGATTAAGAATCCTGATAAACTTCTGTATCATGCTTCTTCTTTGATCCGCAAAGGCTGCCATATTGCAGCCATTAAGGCAGGAAGTACTGATGTGGGCAAGCGTGCAGCGTCTTCCCATACCGGAGCGATAGCCAATTCGGACTCTGCCGTAGAAGCCTTGTTCCGTAAAGCAGGTATCGTGCGTTGTTTCAGCCGTGAGGAGTTGACAACTGTTGCCAGCATCTTTACATTGAAAGAAGTTAGAGGGAAGAACTGTGCGATTATCACGCATGCCGGCGGTCCGGCTGTTATGTTGGCGGATGCATTGGAGAAGGGACGCCTGAATGTCCCGAAACTGGATGGTCCGGTTGCTGCGGAATTGAAATCCAAACTATATCCGGGTGCAGCCGTAGGCAATCCGATCGACATAATCGGGACAGGTACGCCTGAACATCTGGCTACAGCTATTGATTTCTGTGAAAACCGTTTTGAGGACATCGACCTGATGATGGTTATATTCGGCAGTCCGGGCTTGGTTAAGCTCTATGATACCTACGAAGTTCTCCATAAGAAAATGGAAGAATGCAAGAAACCGATCTTCCCTGTATTGCCTTCTATCGTGACAGCAGGCCCGGAAGTGAAAAGTTTCGTAAAGAAGGGACATGTAAACTTCTCAGACGAGGTAACGCTCGGTACGGCTCTTTCCCGTGTCATCAACACGCCGAAGCCGATGAGCACGGATATCCAGCTATATGGAGTCGATGTTCCCGAAGTTCGCCGTATCATAGACCGTCTGCCGGGCAGCGGTTATCTGAATCCGGAAGAAGTCCGCACGCTGTTAAAAGCAGCCCAGATCCCGGTAGTGGAAGAGTTTACATCGACCGACCGCGACGAACTGGTTGCTTTTGCCAAGAGAGTGAAATTCCCGGTTGTCGCCAAAGTGGTCGGCCCCGTGCATAAGAGTGATATTGGCGGCGTCGCTTTGAATATCCGCAGCGAGGAACATCTGATATTCGAATATGAACGTATGATGCGCCTGCCGGATGTGACAGCCATTATGGTGCAACCGATGCTGAAAGGGCAGGAGCTGTTCTTAGGAGCTAAGTATGAAGACCGTTTCGGACATGTCGTATTGTGCGGTCTGGGAGGAATCTTTGTGGAAGTATTGAAAGACGTTTCGTATGGTTTGGCTCCTTTGTCGTACGATGAGACGTATTCAATGATACGTTCCTTACGCGGCTATCCTATAATAAAAGGTACGAGAGGCCAGCGTGGCATCGACGAACAGCAATATGCCGATATCATCGTCCGTTTGTCTACACTGCTCCGCTTTGCTTCCGAGATCAAGGAAATGGACATTAATCCGCTTGTAGCGACGGAACGCGGGCTATTTGCAGTGGATGCGCGTATACGGATTGAGAAATAAATAGTATTGTTAAAGTCTTGAAATTAAATAACCTGTATTCCGAAAGTTGGATTAAAAACTTTCGGAATACAGGTTATTTCTTTTAGGCTTTAAAAATTCCCGCACGCAAATGTAGTTATTTACCGGATATGGATGGTAAAAAATAGTTGTAAAACATCTAAAATTAATTAACTGTTTATGGCTATGCAATCTTTAAATAGCATATATTTGCATCATTGCAATCTGGAGATGGCAAAACTAAGATCTAAATTAATATACTGTCGAATATGGAAAGAAAAAGAGTTTACACATTCGGAAATGGAAAAGCCGAAGGTAAAGCAGACATGAGAAATCTGCTGGGTGGCAAAGGTGCTAACCTTGCCGAAATGAATCTGATTGGTGTTCCGGTTCCTCCGGGATTTACTATTACCACGGATGTTTGTTCTGAATATTATGATTTAGGCAAAGACAAAGTGGTCGAACTGTTGAAAGCAGATGTTGAGAAAGCAATTGCTAATATCGAGACGCTGATGAATTCAAAGTTTGGTGATGTAGCCAATCCGTTGTTGGTATCCGTACGTTCGGGTGCACGCGCATCTATGCCGGGTATGATGGATACGATCCTTAATCTGGGTTTGAATGATGAAGTGGTGGAAGGCATGAGCCGCAAAACGAACAATCCTCGTTTCGCTTGGGATTCATACCGCCGTTTCGTACAGATGTACGGTGACGTCGTATTGGGGATGAAGCCGACTAATAAGGAAGATATCGACCCGTTTGAAGCGATTATCGAAGAAGTGAAGGAAGCAAAAGGCGTTAAGCTGGACAACGAGCTGGATGTAGAAGACCTGAAAACACTGGTCGCTAAATTCAAGGCTGCTGTTAAAGCTCAGACAGGCAAAGATTTCCCGACTTCTGCGTATGAACAGCTTTGGGGTGCTATCTGTGCTGTATTTGACAGCTGGATGAATGAACGCGCTATCCTGTATCGTAAGATGGAAGGTATTCCTGCAGAGTGGGGAACTGCTGTCAGCGTACAGGCAATGGTGTTCGGTAATATGGGCGAAACTTCTGCAACGGGCGTATGTTTCTCCCGTGATGCCGGAAATGGCGAAGATTTGTTCAATGGGGAATATCTGATCAATGCTCAGGGCGAAGATGTGGTAGCCGGTATCCGTACACCACAGCAGATCACGAAGATCGGTTCACAGCGTTGGGCTGAACGTGCCGGTATTTCAGAAGAAGACCGCATCGCTAAATATCCGTCCATGGAAGAAGCGATGCCGGAAATCTACAAACAGTTGGATGAGTTGCAGACAAAGCTGGAAAACCATTATCGTGATATGCAAGACATGGAATTCACTGTACAGGAAGGCAAACTGTGGTTCTTGCAAACTCGTAACGGCAAACGTACCGGTGCTGCAATGGTCAAGATCGCAATCGACTTGTTGCATCAGGGAATGATTGATGAAAAGACGGCTTTGGCCCGTATCGAACCGAATAAACTGGATGAATTGCTTCACCCGGTATTCGATAAAGTGGCTGAAAAACAAGCTAAAGTATGGGTGAAAGGTTTGCCTGCATCACCGGGTGCTGCCACCGGACAGATCGTTTTCTTTGCTGACGATGCTGCCAAATGGCATGCTGATGGAAAGAAAGTCGTAATGGTCCGTATCGAAACATCTCCTGAAGACTTGGCTGGTATGGCTGTTGCCGAGGGTATCCTGACGGCTCGCGGCGGCATGACTTCGCACGCTGCTGTTGTGGCTCGTGGTATGGGTAAATGCTGCGTATCCGGCGCTGGCGCTTTGGAAATCGATTATAAGAATAAAACAGTTGAAGTAGACGGCGTTAAGTTGAAAGAAGGAGATTATATCTCTATTAACGGTACGACCGGAACTGTTTATGTCGGGAAAGTTGAGACAAAAGCTGCCGAACTGTCCGGTGATTTTGCCGAATTAATGACATTGGCAGATAAATATACGAAATTGCAGGTTCGTACAAATGCCGATACTCCGCATGATGCTATTATTGCCCGTAACTTCGGAGCCGTTGGTATTGGTCTGTGTCGCACGGAACACATGTTCTTCGATGGTGAAAAGATCAAGGCTATGCGTGAAATGATTTTGGCGGAAGATGCTGAAGGACGTAAGAATGCACTGGCTAAGATTCTGCCATACCAAAAAGAAGACTTCAAAGGCATCTTCAAGGCAATGGCCGGTTGTCCGGTTACTGTTCGTCTGCTCGATCCTCCTTTGCACGAATTTGTTCCTCACGATCTGAAGGGACAGGAAGAAATGGCAACAGCAATGGGTGTGTCGGTAAAAGAAATCCAGAAGCGCGTAGAATCACTTTGTGAACATAACCCGATGCTTGGACACCGTGGCTGCCGTTTAGGAAATACGTATCCCGAAATTACGGAAATGCAGACGCGTGCAATCTTGGGAGCTGCTTTGGAATTGAAAAAAGAAGGTATCGAGGCTAAACCGGAAATCATGGTTCCGCTGACTGGTATTCTATACGAATTCAAGGAACAGGAAAAGGTTATTCGTGAAGCTGCCGCACAACTGTTTAAAGAAGTGGGAGACAGCATCGACTTTAAAGTCGGTACAATGATCGAGATCCCGCGTGCAGCACTGACAGCTGACCGTATCGCTTCTTCTGCCGAATTCTTCTCGTTCGGAACAAATGACTTGACACAGATGACTTTCGGTTACTCTCGTGACGATATCGCGTCCTTCCTTCCGGTTTATCTGGAAAAGAAGATTCTGAAAGTCGATCCGTTCCAGGTTCTTGACCAGAATGGAGTAGGACAGCTGGTTCGTATGGCTACAGAAAAAGGTCGCGCTATCCGTCCGGACTTGAAATGTGGTATCTGTGGTGAACATGGCGGCGAACCCTCTTCTGTCAAGTTCTGTCATAAGGTTGGCCTGAACTATGTTTCTTGCTCTCCATTCCGTGTACCGATCGCACGTATTGCGGCAGCTCAGGCAGCTATAGAAGAGTAATTCTCCATAAACTGTTTTTTGTAAAATCAGTATCACTCTATCACTACTTTGATGTGAAAGAGTGATAATCAAGACATAGAGGAGTGATAGATGCTATTTTTTATCTATCACTCCTCTATCACTTCCTATCACAAAATTACAAAAGGTATATTTTATTTACACCAATCATACTGCTTATATTCAGACAGGTAAGCTCAAAACATGATGTACACCCGGGTGTGGGAAAAGTGAAGATCCGGATGTAAAAACGGGGTATATCCGGGTGCTAAGACTTGAAAAAGTGGGTGTGGAGAACATTTTCTGCTAAGTTAATACACAATAAGATACGATGAGTTGACGTTTTATAAGTAACTTTTTGTTGACAAAAGGTGCAGGAATAACAATAAAATCATGTATATTTGTTTCCTGATGATGAATGAATAAACAATATCTACGTATGGAGCGGTATTTAATAATTAAGACGAGAGATGAGTTGTTGCGAATTAAGATAGGGCAGATTCTCTATTTTGAAGCAGATAGAAATTACACCAAATTACTATTATCCAACGGAATCCAATTTACATTTGCAATTAATATAGGGAAAATAGAAGAAATATTGGAAAAACAGGTGGCTGGCTGTAATGCAATCCTGATGCGTGTAGGCAAAAGCCATATCATCAATAAAAATCATATCCTGCAGATAAATCTTCCCAAACAGAAATTGTTGTTGCTGACGCAAGACGGGAAACCAAGGGAACTGGTGATATCCAAAGATCCGTTAAAAGTGTTAAAAGATACGCTTGAGAAGGAGATGGGGAAGCCTGAAGAACCAAAAGCTGTTACAGAATGATTATTAAGATCGGAAAAGCGAATGACAATGACTTTGTAGTAGACGATCCTCACGTAAGCCGGTATCATGCAAGATTGATACGTGAAGAAGAAGGAGGGTGCTGGCTGCTTGAAGATTTGGACTCGACAAACGGAACGTTTGTGAATGGTGCCCAGATCGTCAAAAAACGAGTTACTCCCAGTGATACTATCAAATTAGGAAATAATTATGTTTTGAACATTTCAGAAGCACTGAAATTTAATAATGACTACAGTGAAGAGTTTGCAGCCTTGAAGCAAATATACGATAATTATATTCAAGCAAAAGTTAAGATTCAGTCGTCCAATCAGTTTAAAACCAGGCTGTTTCAGTCTTTACCTTTTGCTCTACCAGGTGTAGTCGGTGTCGTAATTGGCTTTTTAGGAAAGGGAAGCCCGGAGTTGTTCGGGTTGAGTCTGTTTATTACGGTTTGTGCTCCGACAGTCGGTATTTATCTGGGAGCGAAGCAGTCGGCAAAGACTCCACAGTTATTGCAGGACTTAACTAATCAGTTCAAAATAGATTATGTTTGCCCCAAATGCGGGACATTTTTGGGGGAAATACCCTGGGAGTCGTTACGCAACAGAAAACAGTGCCCGGTTTCTTCTTGTAAAGCTAAATGGGTAAGTGAATAGTTTTCCGTTTTATATACTAAAAGTAATACTTTCGTACAGTAAACCCAAACATTTGATTATAAGGAACTATTTTGTATTTGGATATCAATTCGTTTCCTTACTTTTGTTTTCGGAAAAATTAATTATAACATTATGCAAGAAGAGGATTACACATTCGTGACTTTAGACAGCGACGACTTTATGTTGGCTGACGCTGTAATCGTGGATGTGGACGGTGGAAACGACTTGTCGGATGCTGTAATGATTGATGAAAGTATTGATGCTTCTGATTTTATTACACTGTCTGATGATACAATTATGTTGTCTGATGCAGATATGCTGGATACATATTCAACCGATATTGACGGAGCTGACATATCATTTATTCTATGATTTCCGTTAAATGTCCACATTGCCATGTAGGGTTAAAGGTAGACGAGGGGAAAATTCCCCTCGATATCACCTCCTTTAAATGCCCGAAATGTAAACAACCGATTCCAGTTTCTTTACTGTCTCAGAAGAAAGGAGATCGGACATCCGAATCGGAAACGGTTCTGATACAGCCGCTTCGTATGACAACCGGACATCTTACTGTAATTGCAAATGACGATACGCCGGAACAAACATTTCCTCTTCAGGAAGGTTTATATACGATCGGAAGAAAATCCAATGCATCTAATGCGACTATCGGTATTGTGACGACAGATAGATCAATGAGTCGCGAACATATCCGGATAGAAGTTAAAAAAGATGTAAAAGGTGGATATAAACATTATCTTTCTGACAATAATAGTAAAAATCATACGTTATATAATAGCAATTACTTAGAGAATGGAGAGATTGTAGTACTGAAAAATAATGATGAGATCATTATCGGTCATACAGTACTCCGTTTTAATGAATAAAAATAGTCTATGCTATGAATATAACGATCGGCAAACCTTGGGCAGTCAGTGAAAAAGGAGGCAGGTTGAATAATGAGGATTCCATCTATCCCCTGCCGGAAGCGGCAAATTCCAATCAAAAGTTGTTTTTGGTATGTGATGGTGTCGGTGGAGCTGAAAAAGGAGAGATCGCCAGTTCGCTGGCCTGTGATTCTTTCCAGACTTTTTTTTCGACTTTCCGGGAAGGTGAGCCAACTGTAGATTTTATAAATAAAGCAATCCGTTATACTGAAGCACGCTTTGATGACTATACCGCAATTCATCCCGAAGCCAAGGGTATGGCAACCACTTTGACTATGGCCTTTGTCGGAGCAGCTGGCATAACACTGGCTCATGTTGGTGACAGCCGGATTTATCATTTCAGACAAGGGAATATTTTGTACCAGACTGAAGATCATTCGCTGGTGAATTCTCTGGTGAAATTAGGAAAGATCAGCCGTGAAGAAGCCGTAAATCATCCGCAACGAAATGTGATTGTACGTGCAATCCAGGGGACAAGTCGCCCGACAGAGGCCGATGTCGTCCTGTTAAACGACATTCAGGCAGGCGATTATCTATTTATGTGTTCGGACGGTGTGCTTGAACGTCTCACAAATGAAGATCTTTCTATAATCTTTAAACAATCCGGAGGTCCGGAAGGAATTAAAAACGAAATAATGTTTGCGTGTAGCGGTAAAACACGTGATAACTTCTCTTTTTACATCATTCCCGTACAAAATGTGTTAGATTCGACGGGAATTAAGCAAAATATTCTTTCTTTCCTTTATTCTTTTATATAAATAGCGTAATTTTGGCAGATTAATAGAATTGCGCATAGTAGTTATGAATTTGCCAAACGGACATGTTCTTCAGAATAGAAAATATCGGATCACTCATGTAATTGGTCAGGGCGGCTTTGGTATAACTTATAAAGGCGTCTGGTATACGGAAGTAAAGGGTGCGTTGGGTACAGTGCAAACAGAAGTTCCTATTTGTATAAAAGAATACTTCTTTAAAGACTATTGTTACAGAGATGCGGAATCTTTTGCCGTCAAAGTTCATTCTGAGACGGGAAGAGTGCTTTTCGATAAATTCAAGGAAAAGCTTATAAAGGAAGCTAAAATACTTTCTGAGGTTCATCACCCTCATATTGTGAATGTGCTGGAAGTTTTCGAAGAAAACGACACGGCCTATATCGCTATGGAATATATTCCCGGCTGTTCCCTCAAATATATGATGGACAGAGAAGGTGTGTTGCCGGAGTCAAAAGTTCTCAGATATGTCCATCAGATTGGAGAAGCCCTTCAGTTTGTGCATGAAAAAAACATTCTTCACCTGGATATCAAGCCCAGCAATATCCTGATCGATTCATCTGGGAAAGCCCGCCTGATAGACTTCGGTGTGAGCAAAAGATATGATATAGAACAGCAGGAAACCAGTACGACCATGCTGACTTTATCTAAAGGTTTTGCGTCGATCGAGCAATACGATAACGAAGGGACACAGAGCTTCTCTCCATGCCCGGATATTTATTCGTTGGGAGCAACCATGTATAACCTGCTGACCGGAAAGATACCGACAGAGTCTATCTTGCGTGCGACGCGTTCTTTACAGAATCCTTCGGAACTGAATAAAGATATCTCTCCTAAAACAGAAGCCGCAATTATCAGGGCAATGCAGATTATTCCGGCCAATCGTTTCCAGACTGTATCAGAGATGATGGCTGCATTGGATTATCCTACGGAAGAGGAAGGGCAAGCAAACGGTCTTCAGGAGGAGACTGGCGGACAAGAAGGTGATGAGACAACAGTTTTGAATCAAAATGGACAATTGACTCTGAATGAAAATGATGAAGACCGTACAATCGTAAATGGAGAAGAAATCAGCCCGCAGATCCATAAGAAAAAAAGAAAAGGGGCATTGATTTCTATGATTATTGCTATATTTGCCTGTATAGGATCTGCTGTTGCTATTTTAGTACAAGGAAATAAAGCAACGACAGAACCGGGCACAACAGAGTTTATTAATCCGTCCAAAGAAGAGGTGGAAGATTCAACTCCGGCAGTTCAAACAGTCATGCATGACACAGAAAAAGAAACACAATCTTCTGCAGAAGAAAAGAAAACAGAAACTGTAGAAAAGCAACAACCTGGAAAGGTTACACCTGCAACGCATGTAACGGAAAAACAGCCGGAAACGAGACCTGTTCTAACTGAAGAGAAAAAAATAACAATACAACCTACTGAACCTTCCGTTGAAGAAATCAATGCGGAATACGATGCATTGATTGCCTCCGGCAAGGAAAAAATGGGGAAAGCAGATTTTACAAATGCAAGAAAAGATTTCACTAAAGCGAAAGAAACCAAGTTAACGGAAGAGGTCGTACGTCTCCTGATCTCTTGTGATGAGCAGGAAGCGGCAAAACTTCTGGCTGACAGGAAGGACCAATATGAGGTAAAGAAGACTTTCGGGAATTATACCATCGTACGAAAGAAATCGACTAAATTATATGGTGCTATCGATGTAAATGCAAATGAACGTATTCCGTGTAAATATCTAAATGTTGGCATAGCCGATAACGGTCGTGCTTTCGAACGAAAAGATGGTTTGTTTGACATTTATAATGCTGACGGTGTATTGGTAAATGAAGGATCAACGTATTATTAACGTATTTATGAAAAGACTTTGGATTTTGACTCTATTCGTTGTGTTGCCAATGTGTTTGGTGGCTCAACAGAAAACTGAATATAACAGAAAAGGGGACGAGGCAATGAAACGCCTCGACTATAGTGATGCCAGAATGTGGTACGAAGAAGGAGTTGTACAATGTGACTCTTACAGTATCAGGCAACTTACTTCGATTTGGTTGGCAAATCAGCGGATGCGTCCTTCCATGCACAGTTTGATGAATAAATGTCGGAACTGCCTGGAAGTGATGGCTAATAATAAGGATACTACGGCTATATTACAGCTGATTACCTATTATACCGAGGGTATAGGAACTTCCAAGAATGAATCATTGGCAAAATCTTGGCGTGAGCGTCTGGATACGCTTCGTAAGCCTGTGGAACCAGTCTTTTATACTTCTGGGAATCAAACAAAACCCGATAAGCCTAAAGAACCGATGAAGTTTTTTGTAGGGTATGCTTACTCAATCGAAGCACCTTATGGTTTAACTGTCGGAGGTGTGAAATCCCGTTTAGGTTGGTTTGCCCGTTTCAGAACAAATTTGAGTTTTAAGGGGCATGACGGCGAATGCCGCGGAACTGACGAATATACAGGTTCCATTCCGGGAGATTTACCATATAATTTTACAAATAGGAAAAAGATAAATAGCTATGCCGGAACAGCCGGACTGGTTGTTAAATGCATGCCTTGGTTATATACTTCTATCGGATTAGGATATGGAAGCCGGGAATTGTTATGTGAATTTGTTACAGTTAACGATTTGGATTATAAACAAAAACAGTCTTACTGGGCTAAAAATACAGATCATTCTTATAGCGGTTTGGTTGCTGATATGGATGTGATGGTTAAACTGGGGCCTGTATTTGTAAGTGCAGGTTGTAATACCTTGAATTTTAAATATGTTGATTTGAATGCCGGTATTGGCGTATTCTTCTAATAAAGAGACTTATGAAATATATATATTCAATCATTCTGTCTGCTGTTTCCTTTTTATGGATACTATCCGGATGTGTCGAAGATCCGGATATGGATACCCGTTTACAGAACGCAAAAGCTCCGGTTGTATCCGAAACTTCTCAAGAAGGAGAAATACATGCTTCATCTATCACCTTAAAGGCGCAAATCCTGAAAGAAAATGGTTTGCCGATAAAAGAATGTGGTGTTTGCTGGAGTACCCAAGAAAAAGTGAAACCTCTTGATAACATGCGCAACAAACGATTTGCTAAAAGTGATAAAATAGAGAATCATGATTTCACTGTAACGATGTCTAATTTGGAGGATAGTACCCGGTATTATGTATATGCATATGCTATAAATGAGATAGATACAGCTTTTTCAGAAACGGAAAGGATATATACCACGATAAATGGAATCGGTGAAGTTGCCACTCTGGAAGTAGATAGTACTACGGTAAAAGCAACCTCTGTAAAGGTTAGGGGAGAGGTTAAAAACCGGGGAGTTGGAATAGAGAAATTAGGTTTCTACTATAAGAAAAAAGATAATGGAGGGAATCCTGAACCATCAGATCAAGATTCTGTAGTTTGCTATGAGGGTTTAGATTTGGCATCAGTTGATACATTTTCTTGTCTGATTACGGATCTGGAACCGCAAACCTGGTACTATGTCCGCGCCTTCGCCAAGAATCAATTCGGTGAGTTTGCTTTTAATGTGGATTCATTTAAGACTACAGATGGTAAACCTAAGTTGGGAACTATGTTTTTGGATAGTACCAGTTTTACAACGGCTGACCTTTCGGCATTTTTGATAAATGAAGGAGATGCACCGGTGACTAATTACGGTTTTTGCTGGAGTGTGGAGGAAACGCCTGCAATAGGAGCAAATGCAGATACTATCATCTGTAGTAATCTGGCTGATGATGGTAAATTTACAGGGAGAATCCGTAATCTGGAATCGGCCAAGAAATATTATGCACGTGCCTATGCTGTAAATGAATTCGGGATTGTCTATAGTGAAAAAGAAATTACAATTTCAACAAAAAGTGAGAAACCTAATATTATAACATTCCCGATTACGGCTGATTCAATTAAAAGTGACGGGACAGTCCATATCGGAGGCGAATTGCAGAATGGGGGTAAAAGCGCTGCTGTCGAATGGGGTATTTGCTGGTCTTCAAGTAATAAAGAACCGAATATCCGGGATTCTCATATTCCGGTGAGCGATACGCTTTTCACTTGTACATTATCAGCACTGAGAGGGGCTACCGTTTATTATGTCAGAGCTTATGCTACGAATGAAAGTGGATTAACCGGATATGGCGAGACAAAATCTTTCACAACTCCTGATATATTTACAGATAAAAAGATCTATTCTGGTGCAAACCGTCAATTCTCTGCCGGATTTACGCTAAATAACCGTGCATATATTGTCGGAGGAGATTTAGGGGATGGACGTAGCAAAGATGTATTTGGATATGATATTGAAACGAATGAATGGATGCCTATGGCCGAATGTCTCAACGCCTATTCGCAAATGACAGCTATAGCCTGTAGCGGGAGAAACCGGGCTTATATTATTGGAGGTCGCGACGGAAAAACAGTAGGAACTGAATGCCAGGTTTACAATACAGATAATAGTTGGGATTACCTTCCCCCGCTAACAGAAGGCCGTTTGGGGGCTGTCAGTTTTGTGTATCGTGATTCCTTATATATATTGGGTGGCTCAGACGGTAATAATAATACAGATGAGATATCGCGTTATGATTTGTCCACTGAAAGTGGTACATGGGATATGGTTGCTAATTTCCCGGTACGTCAACGGGGGGGAATAGCCTTAGTTTTTGGTGATAAGGTTTATGCCGGTTTAGGCGAGGATGGGAGTGGTATAAAGAATGGCTTCTATATGTCTTCAGATAGTTTGAAGAAATGGGATCCGATACCTGTTCCTGATAAAATAGGTATTGTATCATCAGGCGTATACGACGAACAAAGAAATAGTTTCTTTATGATCGACAATAACGGAAAGATATGGGAGTATAATTTGTCAAGTCGTGAATGGACGGCCCGTTCTTTATTAGGCTATCGTATGAATAATTATCATATGTTTATGCTGAATGGCATGATCTATATACTGGGACAGGATCTTTATTTTGCCAATAAATTTACCATGTATAATCCTATATGGGATAACTAACGATGAACAGAACAAGCATATTAGAACAGATTCGAAACAATGTAGAGCTGTTGTCGACGTCGGGATTACCGGAATATAAGTATATCCCGCTGCATCAAAAGCCGTCGCCATCAGTAACTGCGCTACAAGATATCATGAGCCTGCTCCGTAAAGTTATTTTTCCGGGATTCTTTGGTACGGAACAAGAGGCACAAGCTGATTCCATACAATATTATACAGGAGTATATCTGGAACAGATCTATGATTTATTGCAGGAACAGATTTATGATGGGCTGTGTTTTGAAGTCGAACGTTGTTGTGATTCCAAAGATCGTGCTTCTGATATAGCGATAGCTTTTATTAATAAGATTCCACATATTAAATACTTGCTGTCTACGGATGTGAAGGCCATTCTGGATGGTGATCCGGCTGCGAAAAGCCCCAGCGAAATTATATTCTGTTATCCTGCCATCCGAGCTATTCTCTATCAGCGGGTAGCCCATGAATTGTTAGAACTCGGTGTCCCTGTCATACCGAGGATTATAACGGAGATGGCTCATTCGGATACAGGAATAGACATTCATCCGGGAGCACAGATAGGAGAATATTTCAGTATCGATCATGGAACAGGTGTCGTTATTGGCCAGACTGCTATTATCGGAAATCATGTCCGCCTGTATCAAGGTGTAACATTAGGAGCCAAAAGTTTCACATTGGATGAAGAAGGGTTGCCATTGGATGTCCCTCGTCATCCGATTATAGAAGATTATGTCACTATTTATTCAAATGCTTCGATTCTCGGAAGAATTACAATAGGCAGAGGTTCTATTATAGGAGGTAATATCTGGCTCACACACAGTATTCCTCCTAATTCGAAAATCTTACAGACGCGTGCTGTTGAAGATAAATAGAAAAAGAGATGCTATTTTAAAGAAAAATACGTATGTTTGTGACATACCTCTTAGAGCGTATTATACCTTAAAATAGTGTGAACCATGAATAAAGTGAAAACATTGGATGATCTCCGGAAGATGCGCGAAACCTTGCGCTCAACCTTGGATATAAGAGAGAAAAGTAATCATCCCGAGCAAATGGTGCAGATTCGGGTTTCGATGGCTACCTGCGGTATTGCAGCCGGAGCCAAAGAGATTATGAATTATTTCATCGAAGCACTCGATCGTGAAAAAGTTGATGCGTTAGTAACACAAACCGGGTGCATGGGCTATTGCTATGTAGAACCGACTATCGAAGTGGCCGTGCCCGGTAAAGAACCAATCGTATTTGGCCATGTCAATAAAGAAAAGGTGGATGAAATAATCAACCGTTATATCCGGCAAGGAGAACTATTGGATGACATCATCCCCGTCACCTACACTGCGATTAAACCAGAGTAACGAACTTCCTTAAACAATAAATACTTACATAATGGCACAATACAGTAGTTATATACTGGTGTGTGGTGGTACCGGCTGCCGTGCATCACAGAGTGAACTTATACTTGAAAATCTGAAAGAGGCCGTAGAACAACACGGGCTGCAGGACACAGTCCAGGTGATCCGTACAGGTTGTTTTGGCTTTTGCGAGAAAGGACCGGTTGTAAAGATGGTTCCTGATAATACCTTCTACGTACAGGTAAAACCGTCTGATGCAGAAGATATAGTCCTGGAACATTTGGTCAAAGGTAGGAAGGTGGAACGCCTGCTTTATGTCGACCCCGAGACAAATGAGCAGGTTCCGGACTCCAAACACATTGACTTCTATAAAAAGCAACTTCGTATAGCTTTACGGAATTGCGGTTTTATCAATCCCGAGAATATTGATGAATATATTGCCCGTGACGGCTACGTCGCTTTGGGTAAAGCACTGACGGAAATGACGCCCGAATCAGTGATTAAGGAAATCATGGACAGTGGCTTGCGCGGCAGGGGAGGTGGCGGATTCCCTACCGGGCTGAAATGGCAGATAACACGCAAGGTCCAGGCTCCTCAGAAATATGTGGTTTGTAATGCGGACGAAGGTGATCCGGGAGCCTTTATGGACCGTTCCATATTGGAAGGCGATCCGCATTCTATTGTAGAAGCGATGGCGATCAACGGATATTGCACAGGAGCCGATAAAGGTTTAGTGTATATACGTGCCGAATACCCTTTGGCCGTAGAACGATTAAAAATCGCAATTCAGCAGGCAAAAGAATACGGTTTGTTAGGAAAGAATATCTTCGGAACAGATTTCTCTTTTGATATTGATATACGTTATGGCGCCGGGGCATTTGTCTGTGGTGAAGAAACCGCATTGATCCACAGTATGGAAGGACTCCGCGGAGAGGCAACAGTCAAGCCGCCTTTCCCCAGCGAGCATGGTTACAAAGGTTGTCCGACGAATGTGAATAATGTGGAAACCTATGCCAATGTACCGGTTATCCTGCTGAGAGGCGCCAAGTGGTTTAGCAGCATAGGGACGGAGAAGAGCAAGGGTACAAAAGTTTTTGCCCTGGCAGGAAAAGTAAATAATGTCGGACTGATAGAAGTTCCGATGGGAACGACATTGCGTGAGGTTATTTTCGGTATCGGTGGCGGTATTAAAGATGGTAAGAAGTTCAAGGCCGTACAGACGGGAGGGCCTTCTGGCGGTTGCCTGACCGAAAAGCATCTGGATTTGCCGATCGACTATGATAACCTGCTGGCTGCCGGTTCAATGATGGGATCAGGCGGTATGATTGTAATGGATGAAGACGACTGCATGGTTGCAATGGCAAAATTCTATCTGGACTTTACGGTAGAAGAATCGTGCGGTAAATGTGCGCCTTGCAGGATTGGCAATAAACGGTTGCATGAGATTTTGCAGAAGATAACTTCCGGTAAGGCAACGATTAAAGATCTGGATATGCTGCGCAATCTGGCGGGAGTGATTAAAGATACGGCCCTGTGCGGTTTGGGACAAACCTCTCCGAACCCGGTTCTATCCACAATGGATAACTTTTACGACGAATATCTGGCCCATGTAGAGGAACAACGTTGTCCGTCTCACCAATGTCGCGAACTGACACAATACTTTATCAATCCGGAAAAATGTAAAGGTTGTACGCTTTGTGCCCGGATATGCCCGGTGAACGCAATTACAGGAGATCGGAAAGTTCCACACGTCATCGACCCGCAAACATGTATCCGTTGCGGTTCATGTATTGAGAAGTGTAAGTTCGGAGCTATTTATGTACATTAATAAATGGATAACAGACAAAGAAATGGAAACAGTAAAACTTATTATAGATAGAAGACCGGTAGAAGTTCCCAAAGGGACTACTATCCTGGACGCTGCAAATGGAATGGGCATACGCATCCCGACCTTGTGCTACATGAAGCTGGAAGACCTGAATTACGAAAACAATCCGGGAGCTTGCCGTATTTGCGTTGTTGAAATAGAAGGCCGCCGCAACCTGGCTCCGTCGTGTAAGACTGAATGTACCGAAGGCATGGTTGTACGGACGCATAGTCCCAGGGTGATGAATGCCCGCAAAACGGTGATGGAATTGATTCTCTCCAATCACCCCGCCGAATGCCTGACTTGCAGTAGTAACGGACATTGCGAATTGCAGGCAATCGCTCATGACCTGGGCATACGCGAGATACGCTATAAAGGCGAAATGTCTACGTTCGAGATAGACCGTTCACCGTCTATCGTACGGAATATGAATAAATGCATCATGTGTCGCCGTTGCGAAACGATGTGTAACAATATCCAGACCGTCGGCGCATTGACAGCAGTCAATCGCGGTTTTAATGCAGCCGTCTCTACTGCCTTCGAGCGGGATATTGCCGGCAGTACTTGTTCCTATTGCGGACAATGCGTATCTGTTTGTCCGGTAAATGCCTTGAGCGGAAGAAACACACAACAGCCCGTTCTGGATGCAATTGCCGATCCGGACAAGATCGTAATAGCCCAGACTGCACCGGCTGTCCGTACAGCTCTTGGCCGTGACTTCGGTTACGAACCGGGCACATTGGTGACCGGTAAAATGGTTTCGGCTTTGCGCCAATTAGGCTTCGATTATGTGTTCGACACAGATTTCGCAGCCGACCTGACCATAATGGAAGAAGGGACCGAGCTGTTGCAACGAATAGGGAAATACCTTAAAGGAGACAAAGAAGTGAAAATGCCGTTGATGACCAGTTGCTGCCCGGGTTGGGTCAGCTTCGTCGAACAGCATTTCCCGGAACTGAGGGATAATCTTTCCACTGCAAAAAGTCCGCAACAGATGTTCGGTGCAATCGCTAAAAGCTATTTTGCCGAAAGGTTAGGAGTGGACCGGAAGCGGATTGTAGTCGTCTCTATCATGCCTTGTCTGGCGAAGAAATATGAAGCCAGCCGTCCTGAGTTTGCAGTCGAAGGCAATCCTGATGTCGATATTTCGATTTATACGCGTGAGTTGGCACGACTGATCCGTTATGCCAATATCAACTTTACAGACTTGCCGGACAGCGATTTCGATCGTCCGCTGGGCGAATCTACCGGTGCCGGCGTGATCTTCGGTACTACCGGAGGGGTAATAGAAGCTGCCTGTCGTACAGCCTACGAACTGTACACGAAGAAGCCGCTTCCCAAACTTGAGTTTGAAGAACTTCGCGGACTGGAAGGTATCCGTAGCGCAACAATCGACTTTGACGGAACACCCGTCAAGATCGGTATCGCCCATGGCTTGGGAAATGCCCGCAAGTTGGTAGAAGAAGTAAAGAACGGAACATCGCCCTATCATGCGATCGAAATCATGGCCTGTCCGGGCGGTTGTATCGGCGGAGGCGGACAGCCGTTCCATCGGGGCAGGATGGAGGTCCTGCGCAAACGTGCCGCCGCTCTCTACCGGGAGGATGAAAACAAGACGCTTCGTAAAAGCCACGAGAATCCTTATATACAGGAACTTTATGCCAACTATCTGGGTGAACCCTGCGGACCGCGGGCTCATAAGTTGCTGCACACGCACTATTATGACCGGAAGGAAGCCGTTAATATGTTTATTCAAGAAAATCAGAAGAAATAGAGTATGGAAAAGATACATTTGCTTAAGATAAAACTAAAGGAGTTGGAGGCTGTTTGCAATGAGCACCACAACGATGCGGGAGAACTGATCAATATCTTACACGCAGCGCAGGGAATATTCGGTTACTTGCCGCGCGAAGTGCAGGAAGTTATTGCCGAACGGCTGAACATCCCTGTTTCACGGGTATATGGCGTTGTCACCTTCTATTCTTTCTTTACGATGACTCCGAAAGGGAAATATCCTATTTCTGTCTGCCTGGGTACTGCTTGCTATGTCCGTGGAGCTGAAAAAGTATTGGATGAGTTCCAGCGTCAGTTGGAGATAAAAGTCGGGGAGACTACTCCTGACGGTCTGTTTTCATTAGACTGCCTGCGTTGTGTAGGCGCTTGCGGGCTTGCTCCGGTTGTCACCATTGCCGGAAAAGTCTATGGACGTTTGTCTCCGGAAAAGGTGCGGGACATTCTTTCCGAATACTACCTGTTGGAACAAGTATAGTTCGTATTATATTTCTTTTGCCACTTAGTTGGCACAGTCTTGCCATGCTGTTGGCAAAGCTGTGCCATCCAAGTGGCAAAACTTTGCCAACAGCATGGCAAAAAACTTTTACTCCTTTGTTTCTATATAAACAACGTGTGTCTGCAAATATTCCTCAAGCCCGTGTTTGCCGTCAGCTCCGCCAATACCAGACTTACGCCAACCGGCATGGAAACCTTGCATCGCTTCGAAGTTTTCACGATTGATATAGGTTTCGCCAAATTTCAGGGAACGCATCAACTTGAATGCATTATCCAGATTTTGTGTATAGACGGAAGAAGTCAGTCCGTATTCGCAATCATTCGCCCAAGCTATGGCATCATTGATATCGGTGTATTCAACAACTGGTAGGATAGGGCCAAAGGTTTCTTCCTGTATAATGTCCATTTTCTGAGTTGCACAATCCAAAACTGTTGGCTCAAAGAAATATCCCTTTGTTCCGATCCGGTGGCCACCGCACAATAGTTTAGCACCTTGCTCAATCGCTCTTGCTACTTTTTTCTCCATTGCAGCCAGTGCATTAGCTTCAATCAGCGGTCCCATATCCAGATCCGCGATTTCATTCGGATCACCGACTTTCACCTGTTTCATACCGGCAAGAAGTTTCTCCATGAAAACATCTTTGATCTTCTTATCTACATAAACGCGCTCTGCACAATTACATACCTGTCCGGTATTGATCACACGTGAAGCAATAATCGATTTAACAGCCAGATCGATATCCGCATCAGCCATCACAATAGCGGGTGCTTTTCCTCCCAATTCCAATGAAACTTTCGTGATATTAGGAGCTGCAGCGGCCATTGTCTGTTGTCCTGCACCGACACTTCCTGTCAGGCTGACCATGCCTACTTTAGGATTGGCAGCCAATTCATGGCCAATAACGGAACCACGTCCATTTACCAAATTAAATACTCCGGCAGGCAAGCCGACTTCTTCGACGATTTGTGCAAAAACATAAGCATTTTCAGGCGTAAGCTGACTCGGTTTGACGACAATCGTGTTCCCTGTAATCAGAGCTGGAGCAGCCTTACGGGCAACAAGAAAGAACGGGAAATTCCAGGGAAGGATACCTGTTGTGACACCAATAGCCTTCTTAAACAGGAAGATACTTTCCCGTGGACGATCACTGGGGATTATTTCTCCTTCATAGCGCCGTGCCCATCCAGCCATATAATCGAGATAATCAGCAGTAAATAAGACTTCTACATTTGCAAGTCCCTGTGTTTTACCACCTTCACGTACAATAATGTCGGTCAATTCTTTTTCTCTTTTACGAATTCCTGCTGCAATCTTAGTCAAATAGGCTGCTCTTTCTATAGAAGGTGTTCTTTCCCATTGATCCTGAGCCTTCTCAGCTGCATCGATCGCTTTTTTCGCATCATCAACTGTACCGTCCGGCATAAGTGAGATAACTTCTTCAGTAGAAGGATTTAATACCTTAATCCATTTCCCAGATTCATTCTCTATAAATCTGCCGTTAATAAACATTTTCAATTCCTTCATGGCAATTATCTTTTTAGGTTGAAATTTGATTTTAAAAATACGAGAAAGTAAATATGAAGATGTTTTAAAAATGATATTAGTTATTTCATAAATGATATATTTCTGAAATACAGGCAAATATAACAACGATACAAAAATTAAAGTCTAAGCAAAGAATATTTTTTTCTATAATTCTGAACCAAATTGTTTTTTACGCTGTTATATGATAAAATGAATTAGGAATTGCATCCATAAAGATATTCCTAAAATGATTAAGTTAGTAGTATTTGTTTTTTCATATAAGTAGAGTTTGTTATTTGTTTGGTCCGTATGTAACTGTGAAGTTGGATACGGGCTTTTTTTATGTCCTATATATAACCATACTGATCCTTAGATGTTTACATTAGATAATCACGATTATGTTTAATAGAATTATTTATCTCTTCTTTCAGAGCAATAAACTTCATATACATTTTTAAACTGCCTATGTGATATTGACAATTTGTTATAAATAAAAAAGGAGATCTTCCCTTAAGAAGAACTCCTTTTACAAAGAATCGTATAGATTTATTATTTATTCATTTCAGCTTCGATAGCTTCCAATTCCGGACCCATGTTCAGATTGTAGTATATACCTCTTAAACCGATCATGTTTTCCATTTTGGTTGGTTCTGCTTCATGTGCTTTCTGGAAATATGGAAGAGCTTTTTTGAATAATTCTTTAGCGATATTCAATTCTTCCTGATATTTTTTGCTATCATTGATCATGTTAGCTTCACCCTGCTTGTTTACTGCCTGATTGTAATATAAACGGCCTAAGCTGGAAAGTGCATCTGTCAGATTCGGATCTTTTTCCAACGCGGTTTTGAGGCATTTCTCTGCGTTAGCATAATCTTTCAAACCAGTTTCGTATACACGACCCATAGCATTGTAAAGATTTGCATCATCCGGGTGTTTCTGAATAGCAATATTCAGATATTCCAATGCCTTTTCGTTTCTGTTAGAATAGATGTAAGTGTTGATCAAGCTCATCAGATAATACTGTTCATCCGGGAATTTAGCAAGACCTTCTTCCAGTGTCTTTTCCAAATTGACAGAATCTTTAAGAACCTCACCGTATTCATAGCAAAGATACTGATAAACGTCATTTTGACGGAATTCAGTGTCCTTAGCACGATTCAAAGCTGCGACAGCAGTTTTAGAATCACCTAACTGAGTGGCAGCTACGGCAGCGTAGAACTGCACTGTCATAAATGTAGAATCCTTTGTAGCAGTCTGAGTCCCTTCAAACATCGGCAACTCAGATATTTCGAGATACTGGTTGAAGAAGTCATATGCTTTTCTGTAATCTTTCTGGTCAAAATAATACGCACCACCATTAAATAAGTAGATATGGTTTGCACTCAGGATGCTCTTAATATCTTTAGTGAACTTAGGTTTTACTTTACCTTTTTCATTCGGCAGCTGATCCAGTTCGTATGCTTTCTGGAAATAAGGTAAAATACCATACAGAGCCTCATACATAACCGGTTCGTTCGGCTGCTGTCCCAGAATCTGCTTTGTTCTTTCAGCGTTAAACTGCTGATCTTCAATAAAACCTGCTACATACCAGGTCTTAGCGTCATCTTTAGTTTCCGGATTTTCCAATGCACCTTTGATCAAGGTTCTGGCCTCTCCAAAATCTGCATTACTGCTTTTCGCAATACTCTGTGCCTCGCTCACAGCTTTCTTCTGTGCGAAAGAGGCAGATGCTGCAACACATAGTGCAACTGTCAATAATACTCGTTTCATTTGTGATAGTGATTTGAGATTAATATTTCTATTTGTTTAAATTATTCCTCAGCTGTTTCTTCAAAGCCGTCAACATTTTCCTTGTTTTCGACATCATCAGAGACATCCTCGAAATCGGTATTCTCTATTGGACGTTCATGAACAGCAGCACCTTCCAAAGCCTCGCGCTGAGCTTTTTCTGCAGCGATCTCTTCTTCAGTCTGTGACATAACTTTACATACAGAGGCGATTTCGTCATTACGTTTCTCCAAATTTATCAAACGTACACCCTGTGTTGCACGCCCGATAATTTTCAGATCAGATACCTTCATACGGATCGCGATACCAGATTTATTGATGATCATGATATCATTTTCATCCGTAACATTTTTGATAGCAACCAATTTACCGGTCTTTTCCGTAATGTTGATGGTTTTGACACCTTTACCTCCACGGTTCGTAATACGGTAATCATCAATATCAGAACGTTTACCGTAGCCTTGTTCGGACACAACCAGTACTGTTTCCTTTTCTTTGTCTTTTATACAAACCATTCCGACTACTTCGTCGTTTTCGCTGTCAAGCGACATGCCTCTAACACCGGAAGCAGTACGGCCCATAACACGTACGGCACTTTCGTGGAAACGAATCGCACGTCCGTTACGGTTTGCAATCAAGACTTCATTGTTACCATTCGTCATACAAACTTCGATCAGACCGTCGTCTTCACGCAGCGTAATCGCATTCACTCCATTCTGGCGAGGACGGGAATATGCTTCCAGCAATGTCTTCTTGATCACACCTTTCTTCGTACAGAACAACAGGTAATGAGAATTGATAAATTCCGTATCTGTCGTCAGTTTCTTCACGCGGATAAAAGCATTTACTTTATCATCCGGTTCGATGTTCAATAAGTTCTGGATCGCTCTACCCTTCGAGTTCTTCGCCCCTTCCGGAATTTCGAACACTTTCAGCCAGTAGCACTTACCTTTAGCCGTAAATATCAGCAAGGTGGCATGCATGGAAGCCGGATAGATATATTCCACAAAATCTTCATCACGTGTTTCAGAGCCTTTAGCTCCTACTCCACCACGTCCCTGCGCACGGAACTCGCTCAACGGAGTACGTTTGATGTAACCCATGTGCGAGATCGTGATAATCATCTCGTCGTCTGCATAGAAGTCTTCAGGATTAAGTTCTTCGGAAGCATAAACGATATCGGTTTTACGCTCGTCTCCGTACTTGTCCTTGATCTCCTGCAGTTCGTCTTTGATCACTTTCATGCAAAGATCGTCATTTTCCAGAATTTCCTTCAAATATGCGATTAATTTTTCGATTTCTTCATACTCTGCACGAAGTTTATCCTGTTCCAGTCCTGTCAACTGGCGAAGTCTCATCTCGACGATCGCACGGGCCTGTACGTCTGACAACGAGAAACGCTCCATCAAACGCTCGATTGCTTCATTCGGGCTCTTGGATGATTTGATGATAGCGATTACTTCATCGATGTTATCGGAAGCAATAATCAAGCCTTCCAGGATATGGGCACGTTCTTCGGCCTTACGCAAGTCGTATTTTGTACGGCGGATTACCACTTCATGACGGTGATCGACGAAAGCCTTGATCAGATCTTTCAGATTAAGCTGACGCGGGCGTCCGTTCACCAATGCAATATTGTTGACGCTGAAAGAAGACTGCAGAGCGGTCAGCTTGTACAATTTGTTCAGCACTACACTCGAATTGGCATCTCTCTTGACGTCTACCACAATGCGCATACCGCTACGGTCAGACTCATCATTTACATTAGATATACCGTCGATACGTTTTTCATTAACCAGTTCCGCGATATACTTGATCAATTCCGCCTTATTAACAAGGTAAGGAATTTCTGTGATGATGATCTTCTCGTGGTTGCTGTCCGTTTCGATTTCCGCCTTACCGCGCAGGATGATACGTCCCCTACCCGTTTCAAAAGCATCTTTCACACCGGCATATCCGTAGATAGTTGCACCGGTCGGAAAATCAGGAGCTTTGATATATTGCATTAAATCTGCCACTTCCATTTCACCGCGGGCATCGATGAAAGCCATACAGCCATCCAACACCTCACTCAGGTTATGAGTCGGCATGTTGGTCGCCATACCTACGGCAATACCGGAACCGCCATTTACCAGCAAGTTCGGAATACGAGTCGGCAATACAGTCGGTTCCTTCAACGTATCGTCAAAGTTCAGTTGGAAATCAACCGTATCTTTATCGATATCGCGAAGCATTTCTTCGGCAAGTTTACTCAATCTTGCTTCCGTATAACGCATTGCGGCAGGGCTATCGCCGTCCACTGAACCGAAGTTTCCCTGTCCATCCACTAATGTATAACGCATAGACCATGTCTGTGCCATACGAACCATTGCGAAATAAACGGACGAGTCGCCGTGTGGATGATATTTACCTAAAACTTCACCAACAATTCTCGCAGATTTTTTATAAGGTTTGTCGGATGTATTTCCCAATTCATTCATTCCAAATAAAATACGGCGATGAACCGGTTTAAAACCATCCCTAACATCCGGAAGGGCACGCGAAACAATGACAGACATTGAATAGTCAATGTATGCCGATTTCATTTCCTCCTCGATGTTAATCTTAATAATTCTGTCTTGATCAACCATTTAGTTTTATATTAATTACACTCAATATCTCATCTTTCAAAAAGTGCACTAAGGTAAGGCTTTTCCCTTTATCACGAAAGTTTTTAGCCTGAAATTTTAAGTCTTTGCCCTTTTCCTCTTTTATTAAGTAATAATGGCATGGAATTTGTTAGGTATATGGAGAGAGTTTATTATTTTTGCACTATCACAGTACATTATTATAATATGAAAAATAACTATTCAAAGAGATTAATGGACATTATCGAATATAGCCGTGAAGAAGCAGCAAGGCTTCAAAACAGTTATATCGGACCGGAACACTTAATGCTTGGAATTATCCGTGACGGCGAGGGGAAAGCCGTGCAGGCTCTGCGCGAACTGAATGCCGACGAATGGGGTATTAAGAAGAAGATCGAACAAGAAATCAAGAATACATTTGACGCCGAAGAAACTGTTCAGCATGACATTGCTATCAGTAAAACGACCGAACGTGTACTGCGTATGAGTATGCTCGAATCGCGTCTGTTCAAGAAAGAAGAAACCGGGACGGAACATCTGCTCCTGGCGATTCTGAAAGAAGAGTTTAACGTAGCAGCCAAAGTGCTGAACGAAGCAGGCATAACTTACCGCAGTGTATACAATTACCTGGTAAGCGGAACAGGATTGAAGCGCATGGACGACTTTGCCGATGCAGAAGAAGATGCCGAACCTTTCGGCGAAATCAGCGACGGCTATACCGACGATGACGAAGACGATGAAGACGACTTCTCTTCCCGCAGGGAATCTTCCCGCTCCTCTTCTGGTGCAGGTGCAGGTTCCGCACAACCGAAGTCGCCGAATGACACGCCTGTCTTGGATAATTTCGGTACGGACATGACGCGTGCGGCTGCCGAGAACCGCCTTGATCCGATCGTAGGACGTGAAAAAGAGATCGAACGCCTGGCACAGATCCTGAGCCGCCGTAAGAAGAACAATCCTGTCCTGATCGGCGAACCGGGTGTCGGTAAATCAGCTATCGTGGAAGGCCTGGCCCTTCGTATCATTCAGCGTAAAGTATCACGTATCCTGTTTGACAAACGCGTGATCAGCTTAGATATGGCTTCGATTGTAGCCGGGACGAAATACCGCGGCCAGTTCGAGGAACGTATCAAAGCGATCCTGAACGAGTTGTCGAAGAACCCGAATATCATCCTGTTCATCGATGAGATCCATACGATCGTCGGTGCAGGTTCGGCTTCCGGATCGATGGATGCGGCCAATATGCTGAAACCGGCTTTGGCGCGTGGCGAGATACAATGTATCGGTGCTACGACGCTCGATGAATATCGTAAGAACATTGAGAAAGACGGAGCCTTGGAACGCCGTTTCCAGAAAGTGATCGTCGACCCGACGACAGCCGAAGAGACTTTGCAGATCCTGCAAAACATCAAGGCCCGCTACGAAGAGCATCACAACGTTATCTATACGCCCGAAGCGTTGCAGGCCTGCGTAAAACTGACAGAACGGTATATCAGCGACCGTAATTTCCCGGATAAAGCAATCGACGCATTGGACGAAGCCGGCTCTCGCGTACATATATCTAACATCATTGTCCCGAAGAGTATCGAAGAGCTGGAAGCCAAGATCGAGGCGACCAAAACAGAGAAATTGGCTGCCGTTAAGTCACAGAATTTCGAGTTAGCTGCCAGCTTCCGTGACAAAGAACGCCAGTACCTCCTCCAACTGGAAGCGGCTAAAGCCAAGTGGGAACAGGAATTGCAGGAACACCGCGAAACGGTAGACGAAGATAAAGTGGCAGAAGTAGTTGCCATGATGTCCGGTGTCCCCGTTCAACGCATTGCCAAGGCAGAGAACCTGAAACTGCTCGAAATGGCCGAAAGCCTGAAAAAGAAAGTGGTCGGCCAGGATGATGCCGTGCAAAAGATTGTGAAAGCAATCCAGCGTAACCGCGTCGGCCTGAAAGATCCGAATAAACCGATCGGAACATTTATGTTCCTCGGTCCGACAGGTGTCGGTAAAACCCACTTGGCTAAGAAGTTGGCTGAGTACTTGTTTGACTCGGCAGACTCATTGATCCGTATCGACATGAGCGAATACCTTGAAAAGTTTGCGGTGTCACGCCTGATCGGTGCGCCTCCGGGATATGTCGGTTATGAAGAAGGCGGTCAGTTGACGGAAAAGGTTCGTCGGAAGCCCTACTCCGTTGTCCTGTTGGATGAGATCGAGAAAGCGCATCCGGACGTATTCAACCTCTTGTTGCAGGTTTTGGATGAAGGACGCCTGACGGATAGTCTTGGCAGACGGATTGACTTTAAGAACACGATCCTGATCATGACATCCAACATCGGTACGCGCCAGCTGAAAGACTTCGGCCGTGGCGTCGGCTTCAATACACAGGCAGCCGGTGAACCGGACAAGGACTTTTCCCGCAGCGTTATTCAGAAAGCGCTGAATAAAGCGTTTGCACCGGAATTCCTGAACCGCGTGGACGACATCATTATGTTCGACCAGTTAGATAAAGAAGCGATCCATAAGATCATCGACATCGAACTGCAAGGTCTTTACAAACGTGTTGCCGGCCTGGGTTATTCTCTGGAACTGACAGATGCAGCCAAAGACTTTATCGCAGGCAAAGGTTACGACGTCCAGTTCGGCGCCCGTCCGCTGAAACGTGCTATCCAGAAATACCTGGAAGACGAAATGGCTGAAATGATCATCCGTGCCTCTGTCGGTGAAGGCGACACGATTGTGGTCGACTTCGACAAAGACAAGCAGGAGATCGTTACAAGCGTGAAAAAGAGCGAGCCGACTATAGACGAGTCTCTTCCAGAGACATCCATCTGATAATTGTTTTATTTCATACTGCTGCCACCACTGGCTATAGCGCTTTTGTTTAAGAGCCTGTAGAGTGGTGGCAGCATCTTTTAGTGGCACCGCTGCTACCACTATTTAACCTTCCCTCCCCCTATTCTTTTAAAAAGTATTAAAAAGTTTCACCTGTTTCATTAGGGTGAAACTAAAGTTTCTCCCCGATGAAACAAAAGTTTCTCTACGGTGGAACAAAAGTTTCATTAGGGAGAAACTAAAATCACCTCCGGTGAAAATTTTTATTACTTGCCATCTCTGATAACTTGTCAGTCTGAGGTGTCATTTTGTACGTTGGCATTGTTTTTGTTAATAAACATCACGTAAGCAAATATGGTTATAAAGCAGAAACAATAAGTATAATATTAAAATATATATCGTATTATGGCAAAACAAGGAAACATAGGTGTTACAAGTGAGAACATCTTCCCTATCATCAAGAAGTTTTTGTATAGTGACCACGAAATCTTCCTTCGTGAGTTAGTGTCTAACGCGGTTGATGCGACGCAGAAGTTGAAAACGCTGGCTTCAGTCGGCGAGTTTAAGGGGGAGCTGGGTGACTTGACTATCCATGTCAGCTTCGACAACGATACGATCAAGATATCCGATCGCGGTATCGGTATGACAGCCGAAGAGATCGACAAATACATCAATCAGATCGCATTCTCCGGAGCTGAAGAGTTCGTTGAGAAATATAAGAACGACGCTGCCGCCATCATCGGTCATTTCGGACTTGGTTTCTACTCTTCCTTTATGGTTTCCAAAAAGGTGGAAATCGTAACCAAATCATATAAGGAAGGTGCTGTCCCAATGAAATGGAGTTGCGACGGCACGCCCGAATACACACTGGAAGAAACAGAAAAAGAAGATCGCGGTACGGATATCATCCTGTATATCGACGACGAAAACAAAGATTTCCTGAATAAAGATAAGATCAACAGCCTGTTGACCAAATATTGCCGCTACTTGCCGGTGCCTATCGCTTTCGGTAAAAAGCAGGAATGGAAAGACGGGAAATATGTCGATACGGACCAGGACAATATCATCAACGACATTCAGCCGGCGTGGGTCCGCAAGCCGAGCGATATGACGGACGAAGACTACAAGAAGTTCTACCAGGACTTGTATCCGATGTCGGACGAACCTTTGTTCTGGATTCATCTGAACGTGGATTATCCGTTCCACCTGACAGGTATCTTGTATTTCCCCCGCATCAAGAGCAATATCGACCTGCATCGTAATAAGATACAGCTGTACAGTAACCAGGTATTCGTTACCGACTCGGTTGAAGGTATCGTGCCGGAGTTCCTGACATTGTTGCATGGCGTACTGGATTCACCGGATATCCCGTTAAACGTTTCCCGTTCTTATCTGCAGAGCGACCAGAATGTAAAGAAGATCTCCAACCATATCACCAAGAAGGTGGCAGACCGCTTGGAAGAAATGTTCAAGAACGACCGCCCTCAGTTCGAGGAAAAGTGGGACAGCCTGAAACTCTTCATCCAATATGGTATGCTGAGCGAAGAGAAGTTCTACGACCGTGCGGCTAAATTCGCCCTGCTGAAGGATGTGGACGGCAAATATTATACGTTTGAAGAATACAAGGCTCTGACAGAAGCTAACCAGACAGACAAGGATGGCAACCTGATCTATCTCTACACGACCAATGTCAATGACCAGTACAGCTATATCCAGGCTGCTAAGGACAAGGCATACAGTGTATTGATTATGGATGGCCAATTGGATGTACATGCAATCAGCCAGTTGGAACAGAAGTTCGAGAAGACTCGCTTCGTCCGTGTGGACAGCGATACGGTCGACAACCTGATCCGGAAGGAAGATGCCGGCAAAGTTACGCTGGATGAAAACCAGAAGAACGCTTTGCAGGAAATGTTCAAGAGCCAGCTTCCGAAGATCGAAAAGACCGATTTCATCGTTACTTTCGAAGCATTGGGCGAAAATTCCAATCCGGTCATGCTGACACAGAGCGAGTATATGCGCCGTATGCGTGAGATGTCTGCTATGCAGCCCGGTATGTCGTTCTACGGTGAATTGCCCGACAGTTACAACCTGGTGTTGAACACAGACCACGAGCTGGTAAAGAAAGTTCTTTCCGATGAAGAAACGGCTTGTGCGGAAAAACTGAACCCGATCCTTGCCGACCTGAAAGGCTGGCAGGCGCGTCAAAGCGATTTGCGTGAAGCCCAAAACAAAAAGAAGGAAGAAGAAATCACTTCCGAAGAGAAAGAAGATATGACGAATACAAACAAAAAGATCGATGAACTGGTTGCACAGCGCAACGGCATTCTGTCCGAATACGCAGCCGGCAACAAGCTGGTCAGCCAATTGATCGACCTCGCACTGCTGGCAAACGGTATGCTGAAAGGTGAAGCGTTGAGCCAGTTCATCAAGCGCAGTGTTCAGATGATCGGATAATAAGAGGCAGATAAATAATATATTCGAAAGGGAGTTGTGTCAAAAGTCCTATTTATAGCGTCTGTGTCCTGGCGGGCTTGACCCGCCATCTCATCCTAATCACTGTAAATCAGTTTAGTATGAGGTTGCGGGTCAAGCCCGCAATGACACGCTAAAGCGTTAGAACTTACTTTTGACACGTCTCCCTTTCTATTTATTCAACCGTGTACCCTTTTGCTTTTGCAAATTCCAGGATAGAGGAAGTTATGGCTTTTCCCAAATCCTCTTTCTTCTCTCCGGTTGCTTCTTTGGCCTGTTCCTCCATATATTGTTTGCGTTTGGCATCCAGTCGGGCTATTTCTCTTTGAATGGCAGCCCGCTCTTTGGCCAGACTATCTGCATATGCCTGCAGCCTGTCATGGGATAATTGCTGCAAATCGACCGGCAAATCATTCTGGGAGATTTTGGCGAGTGCATCTTTATCTTGCTTCAGGCGGTCCACCAAGTCCCATGAGGTGTTGTCATAAACTTCCTTTGTCTTACTGACAGCCCGTTCTGCATAGTTGGCAGAAGAAATGGACATGGCGTTCTGATCCTGCATTACCTGATTTGCTTTGCGTGCAGTGCCGGCATGTCCATAACCGACATACGTTCTGTTCAATCGATCATTGCAAAGAATGATTTGGGCGTCGAAAGGTGTTTCGATATAACGGATACGTTCGTCCGAGTCGATATTGAAAAACTTGCCGTTTCCTCTTACTGCCGCATCTTGCCAGTAATCATGTATTCCTGTTGCCCTGTCGCCGCAATGGATGGTGTTGACGGAGATTCCTTTTTTGACAGCATCCGCAATGGCATCTTTGTACCGGATTTCCCCTTGGTCGAATATCTCGTTTCCAGCGATGTAAATCAACTTCATATCTGCTTCGTTGTTTCCCCATTCCAGCTCGTCAGCTGCTTTGTGGATAACGGTTCCGCAATACTCTTCGCTGCCTCCGGTTGTCAGGGCGAAAAGTTCCTGCGAGATTCGGTCCAGGTCGGTGGTCAGAGGAGTGATCTGCCGGATATAATCTCCCTTATAACGATAATAACTGCCGTATTCATAGAGAGAAATCTCTATTTTCGGCGTTTTTCCGTTATATTTGAGCGTTGTCAGCGTATTGACTATATTCCAAAGCCGGGATTTTGTCTGTTCGATCAATCCCTGCATGCTGCCCGATGTATCGAGAAGGATGGCGACTTGTATTTTCGTCTGGTTCTCTTTCTTTGCCGTTTCAGACACCATGTTGCCCATTGCAGTAGCAAAGATGGCTGCAAACAGAAAGCTAAATAGGATAATTCTTTTCATATTCGGATATTTTTTATAGGTTTATGGTTCAAATATAGAATGTTAAATATTAAAGTTTTTGCCAGAATGGGTGAACGGGGAATTTGACTTGGTGAAACATAACAGATAAATGTATTAGAAGCATTTACTTTACACATGTAAAAAACAGATGACGAAAAAAGCGATGAAATACTTGTCCCTTCTTATATTCATGTTACTGCCGGCGACAATTGCCTGGTCGCAGGAAGATACGATTCCGACTATAAAGTATTCCAGCAATACCCGGAACGCAGCCATGAAACTGTCGACCTCTTTAGAGAAAGACAGTTCCGACAGGAAAATAGCACTCGATTACCTTGTCTTGGCGAAGGAGTTAATGAAACAAGGCGAATATGTAAAAGCGGAACTGTATCTGAACAACGCCTCCAAACTCTACCGTAAACTGAACGATAAAGAGCAACTGGCCTATGTGAACCGGGAACTTGCCAAAGTGCAGGAGGCGCAAAACAAACTGCGCGACGCGATCTCGAATTATAGTGAAGCAGTAAAGCTGTCACAGAACAAACAGGTGCAAGAACTCAATATAAATGACGTTAAACGTCTGAAGAATAAATCGAACCCGGTTGTACAGGCGGCTTATATACAACGGAATATCGACATTCTGAATGCCGACGAAGACAAGGAGGAACGGGCTGTCGCCTATCAGCAGATGGCGGAAGTAAATATGAAGATGAATAATCAGCAAGCCGCCATTTCCAATTTGGAATCCGCATTGGAAGATGTAAAGGATAAGCCGGTCGAAACGATTAAAGTTAAACGGGAAATCGCTACTGCTTATGCCGCCGACAAGAAAATGGAAGCTGCTGCCGCGTCGCTTCTCCAGTCATACGAATTGGCTTTGAAGGAAGGACACACGATTGAAGCGAAGAAAAGCCTGGAACAGCTTGCCGCGCAATACCGGAAAATGAATAAGCCCCAGAAAGCCCTGGATCTATATAAAGACTTTATGAGTCAACTTGAACCGATGGTTAAGGCAGACAGTACGTTGATCGATTCCCGTTTTTTTGAAGTGCACGAGAAACGTATTGCCCAGTTGGAAAAAGAGCGTGTATTGAAAGATGAACTGATCCGGAAGCAGAATAAATTCAATAGCTTCCTCTTGGGCTCGATCGTTTTGATCCTGATATGCATGGCCTTTATTCTTCGGGCTTGGTATTCTATCAGGCGCAAGAATAAAAAGATCGCATTGCAGTCGTTACGGCGTGAGATGAATCCGCATTTCATATTTAACAGTCTGAACAGCGTGAATCAGTTTATTGCCCGGAATGACGAACTGGCAGCCAATAAATACCTCTCTTCCTATTCCCGCCTGATGCGCAACACACTGGAAAATTCAAACAAAGATTTTACTCCGCTTGCAACCGAGCTTGAGCAACTAAAGGAATATTTAGAACTGGAACATATACGTTTCCAGGATAAATTCACCTATCAGATTCGGATTGATGAATCGCTCGACATGGAGGCAATCCTCATTCCCAATATGCTTATCCAGCCACAATTGGAAAATGCGATCTGGCACGGACTCCGTTACAAGGAAAACTCCGGACTGCTTACTTTGACAATCCGGAGGGAGGACTCTTTCCTGTCCGTCGTTATTGAGGATAACGGCATCGGGCTGACCAAAAGCCGGGAGTTGAAAACCAGGCATCAACGGGAGCACCATTCGCGTGGCCTTACCAATACATACGAACGTATCCATTTACTGAACAGTTTGTATAATTGCCACATAACAATAGACATAACAGAAAAAAACGGAGATGAAAGCGGAGTAATTGTCACCTTTCACTTTCCCATACAACATAAAAAATGATGGAGACATTATCTAAGATAAAGAGCGTAATCGTGGAAGACGAACAAGCCGCACGCGAGGCTTTGAAAAATTACCTGGCTAAATATTGTCCTTCCGTAGAGGTAATCGGAGAAGCTATTGACTGCAAGTCGGCTATCCCCCTGCTGCATGAGCTGGAGCCACAACTGGTTTTCCTGGATGTCGAAATGCCTTTCGGAAATGCATTCGATGTGCTTGATGGATGTCGGGATATTTATTTTGAGACGATCTTCGTAACGGCTTATTCCGAATATTCACTGCGTGCGTTGAATCAAAGTGCGGCTTATTATCTGCTTAAGCCGGTCAGTATCGAAGAGTTGATACTGGCTGTCAACAAAGTCCAGCAACACATCGTCAATCGCGAAGTCTTCAACCGTAACAAAATTCTGGTAGAAAACTTGCGGGAGCCCAAATTGGAAAAGCAACAAGTCATTCTGCCGACGTTGGAAGGTTTCGAGGTTGTCAAGATGGAACAGATCGTCCGCTTACAGGGAAATGGTAATTTTACGGATATTTATCTCACGGACAAAAGTAAAAAAATGGTCTGCCGTTTTCTGAAATATTTCAGTGAAATACTACCGTTCCCATTCGTTCGCATACATAAGTCGCATATGATAAATTTTAATTGTATCAAGTCTTACCATAAAGGTTCGGGAGGTTACGTCGTGCTGGAAGATGAAACGGAAATAGAAGTATCTCCCAGCTATAAGGAGAACTTTCTACAGCTGTTCAAATGATCTTATTTGTGTAACCAATTAACAAAACAGACCAATTTTATGTTGTATTTTATATATCTCAAACTCTTGCAGTATGGAAAATAACGACTACTTTTGAAATCATTAAGTAGAGAATATATAGTATGAAGAGATTAGCTGTGCTGACAGCCTTGTTGTGTGCGACCTTACAGATAGGATATGCTCAAAAAGTGGGATTGGTTCTGAGTGGCGGCGGTGCGAAAGGAGCTGCCCACATCGGAGTCATCAAGGCGCTGGAAGAAAATGGAATACCGATCGATTATATAACGGGAACATCAGCCGGAGCGATTGTCGGCAGCCTCTATGCAATGGGCTATACGCCGGAAGAGATGGTCGATTTGATGCTGTCCGAAGAGTTCAGTTATTGGCAGACCGGGACGGTGGAGAATGAATATAAATACTATTTCAAACGTCCGGACCCGACACCCGAATTCGGCCATTTCTCGATCGATATGACTGATTCATTACAAGTTAAAGCAAACTTTTTCCCACAGAGCCTGATCAATCCGATCCAGATGAACCAGGCTTTTATGGCTTTGTTTTCGCAGGCCACTGCCAAAGCAGGGTGGAATTTTGATAATCTTTTTGTGCCTTTCCGCTGCGTAGCATCGGATATCTACAGCAAAAAAGCCATTATCTTCAAAAACGGGGACTTGGGTGATGCTGTCCGGGCCTCCATGACTTTTCCGTTCTTTTTTCAGCCGATATGGAAAGACAGTGTGCCTATTTTCGACGGCGGTATATACGATAATTTCCCGGTCGGCCCGATGAAAGAGGCTTTTCATCCGGATTTTATCTTCGGCTCGACGGTGGCAGGCAGCAACAACAAGCCTTCTGCCAATCCTTATAACCAGCTCGAGACGATGATTATGCAGAAAACGGAATACGATGTTCCCGAGGAAGAAGGCATGATGATCAAATTCAGCTTCCCGACCGTCTCCCTTCTTGATTTCCAGAAGGCAGGGGAACTGATGGATATTGGCTATAAACGGACGATGGCGATGATGGATTCGATCAAGGCGCGTGTCTCCCGCCGGGTCAGCCTGGATGAAGTCAACAAACGCCGTGAAGCCTACAAGCAAAGCCTGCCTCCTCTGATCTTCCAGAATATATATGTTACAGGGGTAAGCGAATCGCAGCGGAAATATATCGAAGCCCAATTGCACCGCGACATCAACCACGAGTTTTCGATGGAAGAGTTTAAACGGGCATACTTCAAGATGCTGACCTACTCCAAGATCAAGGAGATATTGCCGCATGCCGTTTATAACCGGAAGGAGAAAAAGTTCGACCTCTACTTAGATGTCAAGATGAAGGAAGAGATCACAGTCGGCTTCGGGGGAAATGTCTCTTCTTACCAGGCCAATCAGCTATTCTTGGGGTTAGGCTACCAATATTTAGGACGGTTTGCCGCCGATGTCAACTCCAATTTCCAGGTCGGCAACTCCTTTAGCGGGGTGATGCTGAGCGGTCGCGTTTACTTACAGACAAGGATACCGACCTATCTGAACTGGCAAGGTGTATTTTCGGATAAGAAATATTCGGAAAGCCAGTCATTGTTCTACGAAGATGTTCTGCCGGCTTTTATCCGCCAGAAAGAGTTATATACGAAAGTCAAACTTGGATTCCCGTTCCTGAACCGTGCCAAGGCGGAGATCGGTTTTGCATACGGGCGGCTTAATGACTATTATTTCCAGACATCCAATATGACTTTCCCGAATGCGACACCCGACCACAGTTGGTACGATTTGTTTGCCGGCTCCCTTAGCATCGAACGAAACTCGTTGGATTACAAACAATATCCTATTTCCGGCCGGAAGCAGTTCCTTGTTGCGCAATATGTGACAGGCAAGGAGAATTACCGCCCTTCTCCTCTCACCGATATGGGGGCCTTTGACAGAAAAATACACAGTTGGTTGCAGATGAAAGGCGAATGGGAACAATATAAGACACTCAGCCCCCATTTCAATCTCGGTTTTATGAGCGAACTTGTCATTTCCAGCAAGAATCTGATGAACAACTATACCGCTTCTGTTTTGCAAGCGCCGGCCTTCACTCCGACCCCGCACAGCCAGATAGTCTTTAACGAGGCTTTCCGGGCCAACCAGTATGTGGCGTTCGGACTCTCTCCTATTTGGAAGTTCAGCAAATTGCTCCATTTCCGCCTGGATATGTATGGTTTTGCTCCGTTGTACGAAATTAAGAAGGAAGAGATATGGAATGACAATACTTATTCTGCAATCCCCTATTATGGCAAATTCCTCCATTCGTTCAAATATATGGGAGAGGCAGCCCTTGTTTTGCAACTGCCATTTGCCAGCATCAGCCTGTATGCGAATGGCTATAGCTATCCGTCGAAAAATTTCAATTTTGGCTTGAATATTGGTTATCTGATATTTAACCCGAAGATGCTGGATTAGTTAAAAAAAAGACAACGGAAAGGTTTGCATATAAAAAAGAAAATGCTACCTTTGCACTCGCAATCAAGAAATAATGGCCGCGTAGCTCAACTGAATAGAGTAGCTGACTACGGATCAGCCGGTTACA
>OGZX01000251.1_pt1 | contig 64978 bp, 44 predicted proteins | sample 1576881 | NCBI WGS metagenome assembly OGZX01 (sample SAMEA3541542, study PRJEB24748) | human gut metagenome | biome: human gut; feature: human-associated habitat; material: faeces | place: China | collected 2012 | reverse complement strand
CAGAAAGATAACACACCCCTTATCCCCTCTCAAGAGGGGAAACAGATACTCCCGATGCTATAACCACAAACACGAATCTTACCGTTAAATCCTCATTTATGTGACAAACGAATACGATGAAGAAAGGTTTCTACTATATATTGGCATTAATAGTTGTCTCTTTGTTTTGGTCTTGCAGTACGAAAAAGAATACCAAGGCGAACCGCTTCTATCATGCTTTTAACTCCCGCTACAATATCTATTTCAATGGTAAGACCTCTTTCGACGAAGCCCTGCTTTCCATGCAGAATGGTTATAAAGAGAGCTATTCCGACATGATCCTGATGTATCCGATCAGTGCACAGCCCAAAGACAAGCAAACCACCGGAGGCCCTTTCGACCGGGCTATCGAGAAAAGCAATAAAGCCATAAAGCTCCACTCCATCAAGGCAAAACCGCCTAAGAAACCGGGATGGCGCAACGACCCCAAACAACGCGCCTGGCAGGAACAGGAGGAATATAACCCTTTCCTGAAAAAGTGCTGGCTGATGATGGGACAGGCCCAGTTCTACAACGCTGACTTCCTGCAAGCATCTGCTACTTTCTCTTATATCGCCCGCCATTATGCACATGACGAGGAAGTCGTGGCCGAAGCCCGTCTCTGGCAGGCCCGCTGCTATTCGGAGATGGATTGGTTCTACGAAGCCGAAGATATCCTGGGCAAACTCAATACGAACGGTATTCCCCGGAAGAACCTGAACCAGTATGCGACGGTCTACGCCGACTACTTAGTGAAGAGCAAACAGTATGAGGAGGCCGTCCCTTACTTCAAGACGGCTATCAAAGCGGAGAAGAACCGCCGCCAACGGACCCGCATGAAATACCTGCTGGGACAGATCTATGCCGACCAGGAGCAGAACGGGCTTGCCTACCAGATGTTTGGGCAGGTGATAAAAGCCAATCCTCCGTATGAACTCGAATTTGCTGCCCGCATCCGCCAGACCGAAGTGTTTACCGGCGGAAACTTCCAGAAAGTAGTCAAGATGTTGCAACGGATGGCGAAGAGCGACAAGAATAAAGACCTGCTCGACCAGGTCTATTATGCTTTGGGTAATGTCTATCTGAGCCGGGAAGATACGGTTAACGCTATCAGAAACTACGAGTTGGGTGTGGAGAAAAGTACCCAGAACGGTCTGGACAAGGCGATCTGCCAGATCAAACTGGGAGACCTCTATTTCCAGAAGCGCGACTATGTCAAGGCGCAGCCGAACTTCAGCGGCGCTTTGGCAGGCATTCAGAAAGAATATAAAGACTACGAGCGTGTCTCCAAACTCTCCGCTATACTGGACGAACTGGTGGTGCACGTAGAGGCTGTCCATTTGCAGGACAGCTTGCAGACACTTGCCAAGATGCCCGAAGCGGAACGCCTTGCCGTGATCGACAAGATCATCGAACAGGTGGAGAAAGAGGAAGAAGAGGCGAAAGCCCTTGCCGAGAAGGAGGCTTACCTGGCTGAACAGGAGGCAAAAGGAACCGGTATCGACCGTCCGGGAACGGAAACGGGTGGCATCACCCTGCCGACCACTTCCGGCGGGTCCAGCTTCTATTTCTACAACCCGCAGGCCGTAGCGCAGGGAAAGACCGCTTTCCAACGGAAATGGGGACGGCGAACGCTGGAAGATAACTGGCGCCGGCGTAAAAAGGAAATGTCCACCTTCAATGAAGAGATGGCAAACGGCGAAGAAGCGGCAATAGACTCTGTCGCTTTAGGCCCAGACGGTCTGCCGATAACGGACGGCTCGCTGGAAGCCGGCCTGGAACCGGTTGCCGCCGACGATCCGAAGACGCGTGAATACTACATCCAGCAACTTCCGCTGACACCCGAAGATATAGAAGCCTCCAATATCATCATAGAAGACGGCCTTTATAACATGGCCATGATCTATAAGGACAAACTCGAAGACATCCCGTTGGCAACCGAAGCCTTCGAGGAACTGGAACGTCGTTTCCCCGGGCACAACCATCTTTTGGAAAGCTACTATCAGGTCTATCTGATGGCGCTCCGTTCGGGAAATACCGTCCTGGCTACCGAGTATAAGAACAAGTTGATCAATGCGTTCCCCGAATCGGATTATGCGATTGCGATAGCCGATCCCAATTACGAATACAATATCCGCATGATGGATGTGATGCAGGACTCGATCTATCAGGCTACCTATAGCAGTTACCTGGCGGAAGATACCGTGACCGTGCGCCGTAACTTCCGTGATGTCAGCGCCAAGTATCCGTTGGCCGACCTGTTGCCCAAGTTTATGTTCCTCGATGCCTTGACCTATGTGCAGGCCGGGGATGCCGAAGGCTTTAAGAATGCCCTGAAAGCATTGGTAGAGAAATATCCGTCAGCCGATGTGACGGAACTGGCCGGCGAGATGCTGAAAGGCGTCCTCCGCGGGCGTCTGATGGTTCAGGGCGGTGTCAGGGGAATGACCTGGAACCTGCGCTTCGGTGTCGGTGACGACGGAACGCTTTCGGCTGCCGACTCGGCCCGTACCTTTACGGCTGAACCGAACACGGCTTACCGGATGCTGTTGATGTATCCGACCGGAACGCTCGACCGTAACCAACTGCTCTTTGCCGTTGCCGCCTATAACTTCGCCAACTTTATGGTGAAAGAGTTCGACTTGAGCTTCGAGGAGGCAGGCCCGATGAGTATGTTGACCATTCATGGTTTCTTCAATCTCGACGAGATCCTCCATTATTATAAGATGATCTACGGAAAAGACGGTTACGCGACGGCTTTGGATAAGAATGTCGCCATCCTCCCGATCTCCGAAGACAACTACGAAACGCTGATGCGCGGTAAGACGCTCGAGGAATACATCGAGTTCTTCCAGGAAAATTTCGGCGAGGCAGCGCCTGAACTGGCCGCCCGTTGGAAAGCACGTATGACAGCCGAGCAGATCAAGGAAGAAGACGCAAAAGCAGAGGCGGAAAAAGCTGAAGAAGAAGCCGGAGAGATCGGAGAGGCAGAAGAAAACATACCGGAAGAAACACCTGCCGTCCAGCCTGAGGAAGAGCAGCCAGCCAAGAGAACCGTCCGTCCGAAGGAACAACAGCAGCAACAACAAGTTGTCGAGCCGCCGGTAGAACAACAAGCTGTAAAAGATACGGTTCCGGTTGAGTTACCGCCTGTCGATATTGATACAACTATTGTCCGTCAGGAAGAAGTGATTGTTAAGGACACGGCAACTCCGGCTCCGTCCGATACCGTTCCGTCCGTTGTCGCTCCAGTCGAGCAACCGAAGGAACTCACTCTGAAAGAGATCGAAGAACTCCGCAAGCGTGAAGCAGCCGAAGAGGCCGCCCGTAAGGAAGAAGCCCGCAAAGCCTTTGAAGCTCAGCAAAAGGCCGAAAAAGAGTTGCAGGAAAGGAAAGCAAAAGAGAATGAAGAACTTCTGAAGAAGCAGAAAGCCGAAGAAGAAGCCTTGCTGAAAGCGAAAGCCGACCGGGAAAAACAACTCGAACAGGAGCGTAAAGCCAAATTGAAACAGATCGAGGCTGAACGTAAGGCGAAACTGAAAGCCCGCGAAGAACTCCGCAAGCAGAAGGAACGCGACTACAAAGAGCGCCTCAAGCAGAAGGAAAAAGAGCGCAAGCAGAAAGAACGCGAATACCAGGAAAAGCTGAAAGCCAAAGAAAAAGCCCGTCGCGAAGCCCAAAAAGCAAAAGAGGCGGCGGCCAGGGCGAAAAGAAGGTAACGATCATACGCGTATGCTGGACGAACTAAAAAAGGCAGGAAGTTTTTGGCTTCCTGCCTTTTTTATTAATGACCTCTGTCGGGTTTATCGTACAATGACCTTACCGCGTTCGGAGCCGGCTACTACAACATAGAAGCCTTTTGCCATGTCATATGCCCCGTATCCGTTTACCTTTCCGGTGACAATACAGTGTCCTGACAAGTCGTAAATCCGTATGTCCGTTTCGGAGACGGTGCGGATGATGATCTGTCCGTTGTATGCCTGGACGGAAGGTTTGTCTGCTGTTATGGTCTCATTGGCAGTCGGAGTGCCGGTTGTTTTCGCCTGGATGGTATTGCGGGCCAGGACGGTCGTTTCATCGCCGGACTGTTTGATCGCGATCGTCTCGATGTAATAGGCGGTTCCGGCTTCCAGGCCTTCTACCGTGTAAGAGAAGGCGGTGGCTTTCAACGGCTTTCCTGCTGCATCGAACGTATAAGACGCTACTTTGTCCGTCTTCTCTTCATCCCCGTAAACGTCGAGGATATAGCCGGTTGCACCTGCTACCGGTTCCCAGGCGATGGCCAGCGTGCTGTCGGTCGTTTCCTGGATCTCAGGTTCGAAAGGCTGTGCTGCTTCTTCTACAAAGAGGTCGGCATATAAGGCCCATCCCGAAGCGGCGTGGTATGCGTCCGAGGAACCTGCGGGGACGTAGATCGTACCGGCGAATGTTTCCGTAGCAGTCGATCCGTCAAGCGTACCGTTCCCCAAGCTTATTGCTAATGCCGGGGGTGTCATGCTCTTCAGGGTGATCGTTTCCAGCTTGGACCAGCCGGCGAACGGGGTTGTGCCGAGATCGGTGATGCTGGCCGGGAAAGTGACGGATACGAGGTCCTTGCACCAGTTGAAAGCTCCGTAGCGGATAGCTGTGATTCCGTCGGGGACAGCGTATGTGTCCTTGCCGTTGCCTGCCGGATAGCTCTCGAGGCGGGTCATTTCTTTGTTGAAAAGCACGCCGTCGACTGTCGTAAAGGCCGGGTTCCCGCTTGCCACCTTTATCTCTTTCAGGCTCTTGCAGATGGTGAAGATGGAGCTTTCCTCCGCGGTCTGGCTGATGTAGTCTTCGAAGCCTTCTATGGTGGTGACGTTGTTGAGGTCGATCGTTTCCAGGTTCTTACAGACATAGAAGGGGAAATTGCCGTCGATTGTCGTCGTTCCGTCGGGCAATTTGTAGGCCGTTCCTGCTTTGGCTGCCGGGTAATGGTACAGCTTTTTCATGTCTTTGGAGAAGAGCACGCCGTCTGCGGAACAATATTTGGGATTGTCGGTGGCTACTTCATAGGATTCCAGTTGGCCGCAGTAGGCAAAGGCATACTGTATGTCTTCTACGCTTTTCCCGAGTTTCACACGGGTGGCTGCCGGCGCGAATCCGAAGGCTGAGGGACCGATTGATTTTACTTTATCGGGGATAACCACTTCCTGTTGTTCGCTTAATGCATAGACAAATGCGTTTGTCCCGATGGTTTCCAGGTTCTCCGGCAATGTGATGGTGGAAAGTTTCGTACATGAAAAAAAGGCATAGTCGTCTATGCTAATTAAACTGCTTGGTAGTTTAATGGAGCTCATATTCGTACAATTGTAGAATGCATACTTCCCGATCCGGGTCACCCCTTCCGGTATGACCACTTCGGTGAGGTCTGTGCGGTCCTTGAATTCCATGTCCTTGATCTCGGTTGTCCCTTCCGGAACCAGGTTTTCCTGGGCGGCCAGTTGCGGGGTTATGCCCCAGAATGTGATACATGCCCACAGCATGATGGTGTAAAATTTAATCATTTTCATACTTGATTAATTGGATTAATAAAAGTTTGTTTCTTTAATGCCCCTTCTGAGGAGGGGGGAGAGCTTATAGCTCTCCCGGTCTTTCTTCTTCCCCTCCGCCGCTTTCGCCTTTGACGAATTTCAGATAGGTGGGCCGGCTGGCATAGTCGATGCCGTCGGCAAGGACGCCGCCGTCTTCGAACGCCAGGTTCTCGAGGATGGCTTTGCGCAGTTCATCGTCTGGCTTGAAAATCAGACGGGCATCATGGATCATTGTTGCCGGGTTGAAGTCTTCGATGTTTTCCGCCCCGTCACTCTTGAACGTAAGGCGCAGGTAGCCCACGCCGGGAATGTGCACGGTATGTCCCTGAGCGATCTGCTTGGGTACATATTTTGCCAACAGGTCGAGCGATGCTTCCATTTCGATCGGGGCGACGGTCGTGTTTTCTGTTGCTGCCTTGGTCATCTGCTTGCCGGTCTGCGCCGTTGCGCTTTTGGGGACTGCATACCACTTTTTCGGATCGTCCGGTTTGACCGGGTTCCGTTTCTGGACTAATTTGTAACTTACTGCCATAAGGGCCTCCTTTCTTAATATGTTTGAAAAAAATAAAGCGTGTCAATGGCCGTATTCCGGTACGGTTTTTTCAGGGTGAAAACGACATATATATGTCGATGGTTCCTTCTCATATGTGTAGGCGCTTGCTACATATATATGTAGACAGTGCCGACATAGGTATGTCGTAATTATCATCTGGCTCCAAATGTAAACAATTTATTCGATCGGTATCTGTTTTGCCTTGATTTATTTGCTGTGCGGAGAGGTTTTATCCGGAAAGTATGAGGGGGAAATATTCAAGGGGGTGTGTCAAAGGTCATTCTTATTCCCCTCTTGAGAGGGGGAAGGGGGTGTGTTAAATACATATAAGTTGATAATCAATACGTTTATGCATAACACACCCCTTAATCCCCTCTCGAGAGGGGAAAGGGATAGCTTTTGACACACCCGGTTGAATCGTCCCGGAAAATAGCGCTTGGGCTTAGAACCCGAAATACTGTTTTGCGTTATTATAGCTGATGTCTTCGACCATCTTGCCGATGAAAGGCAGTTCGGAGGCCGGCAGCAAACCGTCTTCCACTTCGCGGCCGAGGATGTTACAAAGGATGCGGCGGAAATACTCGTGACGCGGGTAAGACAGGAAGCTGCGCGAGTCGGTCAGCATACCGACGAAGCGACTCAGCAAGCCGAGGTCGGACAATGCGTTCATCTGCTTTTCCATGCCGTGGATCTGATCCAGGAACCACCAGCCGGAGCCGTATTGCATCTTTCCGGGCACCGTGCCGTCGTTGAAGCTGTAGATGGTCGTCATCAGCAGTTCGTTGTCGCGCGGGTTCAGGTTGTAGAAGATCGACTTGGCCAGCACGCCCTCTTCATCCAAACGGCTCAGGAAACGGGCCAGCGGGGTGGCAACCTCTGCATCCCCGATCGCATCGTAGCCGGTATCGGGTCCTAACTTCTTGAACATGCGGGCGTTGTTGTTACGGGTCGCGCCATAGTGGAACTGCTGTACCCAGTCGCTCTTGGCATCCATGACGGCGAACTCGTAGAGCATGGCGGAACGGAATTTGTCGATCTCTAAGGCAGTAAGCTCCTTATTCATGCGGGCCTTCAGGAAGATCGCTTCGATCTCGGCATTCGTGTACGGTTCGGCATAGAAAGTCGTCAAGCCGTGGTCGGACAAGCTACAACCCTGCGATTCAAAGAAATCGTGACGTTTCTGCAAGGCATCGATCAGATCCTTGAAGTTCAGGATCGACATGTCGGCGGCGGCTTCCAGCTTCGTCAGATATTCGTTGTATGTTGCGACATTCTCGATCGCCATTGCTTTATCCGGTCTCCAGGCAGGAAGAACTTTTGTTTTCAGGCTGCTTTTGCGGATGGCTGCATGGTATTGCAGATCATCGATCGGATCGTCTGTCGTACAAACGACTTCCACATTCATCCGTTCCATGATTGCCTGGGCGCGGAATTCAGGTGTTTGCAACTTGGCTGTGCATTCGTCGTAGATCTCGCGGGCGGTGGACGGGTTCAGCACCTTGTCTACGCCGAAGATACGGCTCAGCTCGAGGTGGGTCCAGTGATAGAGCGGGTTGCGCATGGCGTGTTGCATGGTGTCCGCCCATTTCTCAAACTTCTCGTAAGACGGCTTGTCTCCCGTGATATATTCTTCAGGTACGCCGTTGGCACGCATGGCGCGCCATTTGTAGTGGTCGCCACCGAGCCATATCTCCGTCAGGTCGGCAAACTGGTAGTTGTCGGCTATCTGCTGCGGGATCAGATGGCAGTGATAATCGATGATCGGCATTTTCGCTGCGTGCTCGTGATACAACTTCTGGGCGGTATCCGACTGGAGCAGGAAATTGGAATCGAGAAATGTCTTCATACTATTAGTGGTTTATGTTGTTAACGATATTTTTTGATAGTAGCCAGCGCGTCGCGGCAGAGCGTGGAGATTGCTTCCCAGTTTCCGGCTGCGATCATCTCTTTCGGGAACAGTTTGGAACCCATACCGACACAGGTCACACCTGCTTTGAACCAGGCCGACAGGTTTTCTTCCGTCGGTTCGACAGCGCCTGTCGCCATAATCATGGACCAGGGCATCGGAGCTTTGATATTCTTTACGAAAGACGGACCGCCTACGTTTCCGGCTGGGAAGATCTTGCACAGGTCGCAACCTACTTCCTGGGCGAAACCGATTTCCGATACGGAACCGCAACCCGGTGTATAAGGAACCAGGCGACGGTTGCAAACCTTTGCAATTTCCGGGTTGAACAACGGGCCGACGATGAAGTTTGCACCCAGTTGCAGGTACAGGGAAGCTGTTCCGGCGTCTACGATAGAGCCGACGCCCAAAATCATTTCCGGACATTCCTTTGCTGTGAACTTGATCAGTTCGGCAAATACTTCGTGAGCGAAGTCACCGCGGTTTGTAAATTCGAAAGCGCGTACGCCACCTTCGTAACAAGCCTTTACGACTTGTTTTGCCGTTTCTACATCTTTATTGTAGTAAACAGGTACCATTCCTGTGCTGACGATTGCGTCGAGTACCTGCATTTTATTGAATCTTGCCATAATGAATAATTTATTAATGTGTTAATATGCCAATGTGCCAATTAGCTTATGTCCCGAATTTGTCTCTTCCATTGGCATATTGGCACATTGTCTAATTGTCGCATTATTCTTCTTATCTCGATACCCGTCCGGAAGCGTCGCCGCCCATCAGTTTCTCAACTTCTTCAACGGTCACCTGGTTGAAGTCGCCATAGATCGTGTGTTTCAGGCAGGAAGCCGCAACAGCGAAATCGAGCGCCTTCTGGTCGTCTGTCGTATAAGTCAGCAGGCCGTAGATCAAACCGCCCATGAAAGAGTCGCCACCGCCGACACGGTCAACGATATGCGTGATGTCATAACGACGGGACTGGTACAGTTTGCCGTCGGCATAGAGGACGCCGCCCCAGGTATTGTGGTTGGCATTGATAGCGCCGCGGAGTGTGATGATCACTTTCTTTGCACGCGGGAACTTAGCCATCAACTGTGTGCATACCGATTCGAATTCGGCAGCGTTTACTTCACCGTTCGTGGCCGTCACATCGAAACCTTCCGGTTTGATGCCGAATACCTTTTCCGCATCTTCTTCGTTACCCAGGATCACGTCGCAACCGGCAACCAGTGCAGGCATCACTTCAGAAGCCGTCTTTCCATATTTCCACAGGTTCTTACGGAAGTTGATGTCGCAGGATACGGGTATACCCATCCGGTTTGCCGTCTGGATCGCTTCCAGGCAAGCGTCTGCCGCGCCTTGCGAAATCGCGGGAGTAATACCTGTCCAGTGGAACCAGGATGCATCTTTGAATACTTCTTCCCAGTTGACCATTCCCGGCTGGATCTCAGAGATAGCCGAATGAGCGCGGTCGTAAACCACCTTGCTGGCACGGGCTACAGCACCTGTTTCCAGGAAATAAATACCTAAACGGTCTCCACCGTAAACAATGTGGGAAGTTCCGACACCATATTTACGCAGGTCCATCACACAGGCACGCGCAATGTCGTTTTTCGGCAAACGGGTTACAAACTCTGTTGCAATACCATAGTTAGCCAGTGATACGGCTACGTTTGCTTCACCGCCACCGAAGGTAGCATTCAATTTATCACTCTGACAAAAACGGAGATAGTCTGGAGTGGCCAGTCTAAGCATGATTTCTCCAAAGGTTATTACTTTCTTATCCATATCAATGGTTTATAATGTGTTCTGGGCACAAAAATAGGTGATTATTTTGGAATAAGCATCTTGTGTGCGCGAAAACATAATAATTTTATTGTGAGATTACGTATGTTTTGTCTTTTTGTGTATCGAATGTGGCCTGGAAGTATTCCTTTCCATCCGATCGGACCGGTGCGGAGGCTGCTACGTTTTTGCCGTCCGTCTTCACTGTAAAGGGCTGTCCGGCACGCAGCGTACAGCTTTTTCCTGCCAGTGATCGGATATTGGCATCCGTCAGCTTGCCCTCTTTCCAGTTCATCGCGACTTCGAAGTTCCCCCGTGCCTTCAGGCCGGAAACCGCACCTTCCGCCCATACGTCGGGCAGGGCCGGCAGCAGGTGGATGTATCCGGCATGGCTTTGCAACAGTATTTCCGTGACACCGGCCGTATAGCCGAAGTTTCCGTCGATTTGGAAAGGCGGATGCGCACAAAGCATATTTCGGAACAGGCCGCCGCCTTTGTGTTCGCTGTTACCGAATCCGACCGGATTGAACAGGTTGGCGATAATCTTATAGGCGTGGTTACCGTCCAGCAAACGCGCCCAGCAGTTGATCTTCCATCCCATCGACCAGCCGGAAGCCAGGTCGCCGCGCAATTCGAGGGTCTTGCGGACGGCATTGAAAAGCTCCGGCGTCTTGTCCAGTGTGATCTGATCGCCTGGATGGAAGCCGTATAAGTGGGAGAAATGGCGGTGTTGGGGTTCACGTTCTTTGAAATCGTACATCCACTCCTGCAATTGTCCCCGTTTCCCGATCTGGTAGGGGAGCAGGCGTTCCAGCTTGTCCTTCAGTTCGGCGCGGAGCGGTTCGTCGAGGTCTAACATCTCGGCCGTGGCGAGTGTGCGGGTAAAAGTCTCCCGTATGATCGCCATATCCATGGTCGGCCCCATGCTCATAGCTGCCTGCTGCCCGTCTTCCGTAATAAAGGTATTTTCGGGAGAGACGCCTACCGGGGTAACCAAATGTCCGTTGCCGTCGTCGATCAGCCAGTCGGCGAAGAACTCGGCTGCTCCTTTCATCAGCGGATATGCCTCGTTTTTCAGGAAGTCCGTATCTTGTGTAAACTGGTAGTGTTCCCAGAGATGGCTACAGAGCCAGCCTTGCACCATCGGCCAGAAAGAAGCTGTCGGCACATTGTCGTTCGGCAGGGATTCCCGCCAGATGGAAGTGTTGTGATGCGCCACCCAGCCGCGGCGTCCGTACATGTTTTGAGCCGTTTCAGCTCCTGAGACGGCTAACTCGCGGATCATCCTGAACAGTGGCTCCTGGCACTCCGACAGGTTGGTCAGCTCGGCCGGCCAGTAGTTCATTTCCGTATTGATGTTGATCGTATAACCGCAGTTCCAGGCGGGGATCGTGTCTTTGTTCCACATACCTTGCAGATTCAGAGGCTGCCCTCCGGGACGTGAACCGCTGATCATCAGGTAGCGTCCGAACTGGAAGAGAAGTGCGGCCAGGTCCGGGTCAGCGGTTTGTGCAAACCGTTCGAGGCGTGTGTCGGTCGGCATCGCCTTTTGTCCGGAAGAAGAGGCCAGTTCTAATTTGACACGGTCGAAGAGAGAGCGGTAGTCTTCCGTATGGCGTTGTTTCAATGTCTGGTAATCATAGGCAAGCGCTTTGTCGAGGATACCTGCCGCCTTGGCGGCAGGATTGATACCTTCCCGGCTCGGGCTTTTGTCGAAGCCGTTGAAGCTGGTTGCCATGCTGAGCAGGAAATAGACTTCTCCTGTGTTGTAGACGTGTATGCCGGAATCCGTGATTTCGCATTTTCCGCCTTGCGGAAGGATCGGTTTTAACTGGGCTTCGAAGAACATCCCTTTCCCGTCGATTTCATCTCCGTAGAGGATGCGTTTGTTGAATTTGCGGTTTCCCTTTGCGTCGTAAAGTTCGGGGTGTTTATACTGGTCGCCCCATTGCTCGAGTTGTTCGAACGTACGCCGTTCCACATAGCCGGGAGCCTGTCCGTGCAGGATCAGGCGGTCGCCTTTTCCCTTCTGCAGGGCTGTCGGATGGGGAGAGGTGAAGTCGAGTGAGATGTCGATGCCTTTTGAAGTCTCGCTTGTCAGGTGAATGACGATGACGTCGTCCGGATGCGAGGCGAAGACTTCCCGTTCGTAGCGTATGCCGTTTTGTTCGTAGGCTGTTGTCGCGATAGCGTCTGAGATATTGAGCGTCCGCTTGTACTGTCCGGCATCTCCGTGTTTATTGTTTTGGATGTGCAGGTCTCCGAACGGCTGGTAATATTGGTGCAAGCGTCCCAGCCAGTTCTTACAGACCAGGTCGGATGCAGCCGTATATTTTCCGGCTTTCATCAGTCCGGTAACCTGGTCGAACATCTCGGGTGTGATCTTCACGTCTTTGAAAACGACTGATGGTTCGCCGCTGTACAGGGTGTTTTCATTCAGTTGCAGTTGCTCTTTCTCAACTCCCCCGAAGACCATTGCTCCGGCCCTCCCGTTTCCGACAGGCAGGGCTTCATCCCAGTTTTGCGCGGGCTTGTGATACCATAAAGTGAGAGGTTCTTTCTGTGGTGTTTCCGTGCACGCGGCGAAACATAAAAGGAAAACGAAATAAGAAATAATGCGCATATTCATGGTGATTTGAGATTATACAAATGTGTTTTGGCTGCAAACATACATAAATATCTATTTTAAGAGAAAAATAAAGCCGGAATTTGTTTTCTGATTTATACTTGAAGCCGATATTTAGTATAAAAATGAATCTTATTTAGTGGAAAAACAGGAAAATGTTTACATTTGTGATGTAAGATCATTAATCACGAAATTCACTATATTATTATGAGACACAGCCTTATTGTTCTTCTGTTTATATCCCTTTATTTTTTTACATTCCCTTTTGCGGAAGCTCAGTCTGTTGAGGCGGGAATCATGCATGACGAGATTGTCTCCGACCTGAAAAACAGTACACTGCCTTTCTGGGAGAACTACAGCGTAGATCCTGCCGGAGGTTTTTACGGTTCTGTCGGTCGCGACGGGACTCCGATAGCGGATGCTCCTAAAGGCGGTGTTTTGAATGCCCGTATCCTGTGGACATTCTCCACGGTTTATCGTATGTATGGTAACAATATTTACCGCGAATTGGCGGACAGGGCCCAGCGTTATCTGATAGACTACCTGATAGATCCGCAATATGGTGGCGTGTATTGGCTGGTGAAGGCCGACGGCACTCCTTTGGATACAGACAAGCAGACCTATGGATGTGCCTTTGCCGTCTATGGACTGGCCGAGCATTTTAGGGCTACCGGTAACCGGGAGAGTCTGGAAAAAGCGATCGGGATTTATCGGACGATGGAGAGTAAGATGAAAGATCCCGTGAAGGATGGCTATATAGAATCTTTCTCCCGCGAGTGGGGTAAACCTGAAAAGTTGGGTTACGACGGAGACGGGGTTGCCACCAAGACCATGAACACGCATATCCATGTGCTGGAAGCATATACCCAGCTCTATCAGGTCTGGAAAGACCCGGGGCTTCGTGAACGTCTGGAAAAAATAGTAGATATACTGACAACCAAACTTTATAATCCTAAGACACACCACCTGATATTATATTGCGACTCCGACTGGAACAATCTGGACGACATCGACTCTTACGGTCATGACATCGAGGCATCCTGGTTGCTGACAGAGGCTGTAGAGGCTTTGGGGGATGAACGGCTGATCGGGAAATGCCGGCAGATATCTCTGGACCTGGCTGATGCAGCCCTGAAAGAAGGCATAAATCCGATGGGCGCCATGATATATGAAAGGCATAAGGATAAGTACCGCAGGGATGCTTCCTGGTGGTGCCAGGCCGAAACGGTGGTAGGTTGCATCAATGCCTGGCAACTCACAGGCAAGCAATCGTACCTGGACAGTGCACGCCGTACATGGGAGTTTATCAAAACCCGGATGATCGATAAAGAGTATGGCGAATGGTTCCGCAACGTATCGGAAGACGGGGTTCCCCGCACCGGAGAACCCAAAGCAAGCATGTGGAACTGTCCGTATCATAACAGCCGGATGGGCTTCGAGATAGATAAAAGATTAGGTTCTGCCTTGCCGTTCGGAAACGGAACGGAAGTGATGGCATGGAGCAATATCACGGGTGTCCGTGTGGACGGCGAACTGATAGACTTCGAATCTTCTTTGCGGGTAGGCAGCCTGAAAGGGAATATGGAAATTACCGGGAAAGAGAGACAAACGCGTCCCCGTTACCATAGAGATGGAGCGACGCAGGAAGTGATCACTACCTTGCGTGGTGTAAAATTCCAGCAGAAAGTAACGGATAAGGATAGGGGAGTGGTGGAAATATCCATTGAAGCCTCTTCGGATACGACGCTGAGCCAGGCGGCTTACTTTTGTATCGCTTTAGCTCCTGAAAACTATGCCGATGCCGGGATAAAGACCGGAGGAAAGAGCCTGACTGTCACTTCTGCCGACAGAAAGCTGGACTTCAGGTTCAATAAATCCGTAAAGGCCACGGTCGAGAAGGGGGCGGAGAACACCGTTATCTATATCCAGCTGATGCCAACCTTGAAAAAGGCGGCAAACAGTTCGTTGACCATGGAGTTGCACGCTTCGGGAACGATCGATCATGCAGATGTAAATATTGTGATGGACGTACAGAATCCGGGCAGCCTGTTTGCCGGCTTCGGGGGAAACTTCCGGCTTCAGAATCCGAAAGCTGATCCTAAAGTGATAGATTACTGCCTGAAGAATCTGCGTGTAGCCTACGGTCGTGTCGAGTTTCCGTGGAGAGTGTGGGAACCGGAGGAGGGGAAGAATCCTCTTGTGACGGCTCAAAGCGGCGGACTGAACGGACACGTAGAACAATGCCTGCTGATGGCGAAACGCCTGAAAGCGATGGGGATGCCGGTTATCCTAAGTGGTTGGTTCCCTCCTGCATGGGCTATTGACGGCGATCCGGCAAGCTATGTCCGCAACGGTGGCGTCATTGCCTATCGTCTGGACCCGCAGAAGAAAGAAAAGATTTTTAAGTCCATTGCCGATTATATGCTGTACGCCAAACGTTATTACGGCATTGAGTTCTCCATGTTCTCGTTCAATGAGTCGGACCTGGGTATCGACGTTCTCCATTCTCCGCAGGAGCATGCCGATTTTATCAAGGAATTCGGCGCCTATATGGCGAAGTTGAACCTGCCTACCCGCATGTTGCTGGGCGATAACTCGGATGCTACGACTTTTGATTTTATCTTGCCGGGGCTGAATGACCCTGCGGCCCACAAGTATATCGGTGCCGTTTCTTTCCATTCCTGGAGAGGTTGCGACGACGCTACGTTGGAGAAATGGGCTGCTGCCGCACGTCAATTGAACGTGCCTCTCCTGGTAGGCGAAGGCAGTACCGACGCTGCTGCTCACGGTTATGCCGGAATCTTCAACGAGTCTACATTTGCACTTTATGAAATCAACCTGTATACGCGTATCTGTGCGATCTGCCAGCCACTTTCCATTTTGCAGTGGCAGTTGACATCGGACTATTCGCCACTGTGGGGCGATGGCATCTATGGTTTCCAAGGCCCGTTGCGTCCTACGCAGCGTTTCTGGAATATGAAGCAACTGGCCTCTACTCCTGCCGACGCTTTGGCTATTCCGGTGAGTAGCAGTAAAAAGAAGGTGAACTGTGCCGCTTTCGGGAATATTTCCCGGGGCGAGTATGCCCTTCATATGGTCAACAACGGAGCAGATTGCCATGCCGTCATCTCCGGTATTCCGGCCGGAGTGAAGGAACTGAAAGTCTATGTGACGAATACAAAAGACAGCATGCGGGAAACTACCATGACCGTAGAGAACGGCCGGGCAAAAGTGTACCTGCCTGCTATCAGTTTCATCACTCTGCTGTCGGCTGATTAGGCAGTCAAAGTTAGTTACCGTAAATTATTTTCTTTATATTTGCACCAAACAGGAACATGATTTGTGCATGTCTGCCATTTTTAGGAACATAAAACTGACTTTGTCATGGAGCTATATCGTAGTATCATAGAAGAATTGAAGAGCTGGAAAAGCAGGCCGGATAGAAAGCCGCTGGTTTTAAAAGGTGCCAGACAGACGGGAAAGACTTGGATATTGGAGCATTTTGGACGTACGGAGTTTGAACATGTTGCAAGTTTCAATTTTGATAAGGATAAGTCACTATACGAAATTTTTGAGAATACAAAAGTTCCGGAACGAATTATTGCGCAGTTGAAACTACATACAGACAGCCCTATCCTGCCGCACAGGACGCTTATAATCTTTGACGAGATACAGGAATGCAATAAAGCGTTGAACGCCTTAAAGTACTTTTGTGAAGATGCTCCCGAGTATGCGGTTGTTGCAGCAGGTTCGTTATTGGGAGTTGCTTTGTCGAAAGGTGATTCGTTTCCTGTGGGAAAAGTGGAATTTATGGAACTATATCCGTTAACTTTTAAGGAGTTCTTAAAAGTTAATGATGAGAAAATATATCAATATATAGAAGATTTGTCTGATATCGCTCCTCTTCCACAAATAGTAACAGATAAATTGACGGAGTATTATCGCCAATATCTTGTTATAGGTGGTATGCCGGCTGCCGTGAAGGCGTTTATGGAAAACAGGGGCATGGATGCCGTGAAGCGCGAACAAAAATTTATCTTGGATGCCTATACCTTGGATTTTTCCAAACATGCAGAGAGCAAAGATATTCCTCGTATTACAAGCATATGGAACTCTATACCGAGCCAGCTGGCAAAAGAAAACCGGAAGTTTGTCTATAAAATGGTAAAGCCGGGCGCCAGGGCACGTGATTATGAAGATGCTTTGCTTTGGCTTGAAAATGCAGGGTTAATCTATAGGGTTTTCTGTAGTACGAAACCTTATCTGCCATTGAAAAGCTATGATGACCTTTCCGCTTTTAAAATTTATATTTCAGATATCGGGCTATTGCGTGAATTAGCCGGATTACCACCTGAAGCTGTCTTAGCCGGAAGTGCGATATATACGGAATTTAAAGGGGCATTGGCTGAAAATTATGTATTGCAGTCTTTAGTGTGCCAGCTTGAAGTCTTACCCAGATATTGGACATCCGTAGGAAAAGCTGAAGTCGATTTTGTGGTTCAGCTGGAGATGGATATCGTCCCTGTCGAAGTAAAATCGGATACTCGTATAGGTGGGAAAAGCTTATCGGTATATGATTCAAATTATCACCCGGCCTATAAAATCCGATATTCATTAAACAACTTGAAAAAGGACGATAATTTGATTAACATTCCATTATACTTGGCGGATTGGACAACCAAGTTAGTGGCACTACATTAATCTTTTCTGTTCATAGCAGCTATGCTTTGGTTGTTTCATCCCGGTCAAAGCAGGAAAAGACCCTGATCAAATATAATTATGGTAGATGTAGTTGTTTATTTCAATATATATACAATATAATTATGATATATGTAATAATATAATTGCATATATATAAAAAGAATATTTATTCGGTATGAAAACAGACAAGCATGCTGTGCTTTTTCCGGAAGGGGAGTGCAGGTTTCGGGATTTCCTTCCTGATAGGTTCCGGACGGTACAGGGAAAGGCCGTTCTTCTATAAAAAGGCAGAACATTAATACAAATTAACGCATTATCCCTTGCATATTTACGACGGATTCGTAGATTTGCGATACGATCGTAAAATTAATATACAAAATGGAAAGATTAACAAGACAGGAAGAGGATGTGATGCGCTGGATCTGGCAGATCGCTCCTTGCTTTATCAAAGACATTCTGGCGCAGTATGAAGAGCCTAAGCCTCCTTATACGACGCTTGCCTCTATCGTGAAGAATCTGGAACGTAAGAAGTACGTCAAAGCGAAACGCTACGGTAATACTTACGAATACAGGCCGCTGATCCCACAGGAAGAATATAAACGGACGTTTATGGGAAGTGTGGTGAACAACTACTTCGAGAACTCATACAAGGAAATGGTCTCCTTCTTTGCCAAAGAGCAGAAGATTTCGGCTGATGAGCTGAAAGAGATCATCGACATGATTGAGAAAGGACGAGAATAAACCGTTAAATCCGTAATGCCATGACACCGGAATTTGCCTACTTTTTGAAGGTAAATGTAGCCTTTGTACTCCTTTATGCCTTCTACAGACTGTTCTTTTACAGGGACACGTTCTTCAAGTTGCGCCGTACGATCCTGTTGGCGTTCTTTGGGGTGTCGTTGCTTTATCCGCTGATGAATATTCAGGACTGGATACGGGAACAGGAACCGATGGTGGAAGTCATTCAGATGTATTCGGCTATTTTACCCGAAACGACGATCACTCCCGACAATGTGCCTGAAACCGATTGGCATGGCCTGCTTCTTTCCGGTGTTTCCTATCTGTATTGGGGTGGAGTTCTTGCCTTGTTGCTCCGTTTCCTGGTGCAGTTGAGCAGTATTTTATTATTGGCACGTAAATCGGCGGTGATGCAGATTTATGATACGCGTGTACATATTTTAGACCGGCCGGCCGGACCTTTTTCTTTCTTCCGGCTGATATTCCTGCATCCCGGTAGCCATTCGGATAAGGAGATCGACGAAATCCTGACGCACGAGGGCACGCATGTCAACCAATGGCATTCGATCGACGTGATAATATGTGAGCTGATTTGTATCGTTTGCTGGGTGAATCCATTCGTCTGGCTGTTGAAAAGGGAAGTGCGCCATAACCTGGAATATCTGGCAGACGACACCGTGCTCGAATCCGGGTATGATAGCAGAAGCTACCAGTATCATCTGCTGGGGCTGGCCCATACGGACAAATCGGCGACATCGTTATCCAATAGCTTTAATATGCTGCATCTGAAGAACCGGATCAGCATGATGAACAAGAAGCGTTCGCACAGCATCGGCAGGGCGAAATATCTGATCTTTATACCGATCGTGGGAGGATTGTTGATCTTCAGTAATATAGACGCTCTGGCACGTATCACCGACGAACTGGTGGAAAGTTCTTTTGCCGAAGCCTTTCTGCCTGAGGCTATGCAGTTGGGTAAGCCCATGCAATTGCTTCCTGTCGTGAACGACGAAGCTCCGGTTCAAACACGCGGAGAGTATGTTCTTTCTAAAGAAGAGTTGGAGGCTATCAAGAAGGCCGAGAACCAGGTCTTTACCGTAGTCGAGAAAATGCCGGAATATCCCGGCGGACAAAAGGCGCTGTTGAAGTACTTGGCATCCAACGTTAAATATCCCGAATCTGCGATCAAAGAAGGAATCGAAGGACGTGTCAGTTGCTCCTTTGTGGTCCGGAAAGATGGTTCTATATCGGATGCGGAAGTGATCCGGGGAGTATCTCCGGCGTTGGATATGGAAGCATTGCGCATCGTAAACGCCATGCCGGCATGGTCGCCCGGCGAGCAGAGAGGGAAGGTTGTCAATGTGAGATATACGGTGCCGGTAACTTTCCGGCTGGGCAATAAGAAGCAGCCCTCTGCATCCCGGATGCAGATAAAGGGAGTCGATACTTCCGGCCGTATTTTTACAGTCGTACAAAAGATGCCTGAATTTCCGGGCGGACAATATTCGTTGTTGGAGTTCCTGGCACAAAAGATCAAATATCCGGTCCTGGCGCAGGAAAACGGAATACAAGGTCGTGTCTCCTGCTCCTTTGTCATAGGGGCGGATGGAAGCCTGAGCGATGTAGAAGTAATCCGGGGCGTGGACCCTTTGCTGGATGCCGAAGCCGTCCGGGTCCTCAAGTCGATGCCTAAGTGGGAACCGGGTGTCCAGAATGGTATGGCGGTAGCTGTGAAATATACCGTTCCTGTGACATTCCGTTTGCAGTGATTTGTTTTGGAAAACGAAATACGACACGATAATGAAATGTAAGTTTTCTCTATTACTGTTCCTTTGCGCACTGTCCCTTTGGGGGCAGGCGCAGAGTTTATCACTCCAGGAATTGGTCAACAGGAAACAATTCCAGGCGGTTGTTGCACGTGCCGACAGCTTGACTGCGGCTGACTCGGCCGATTATGCCACCATGTCTGCCATCGGGCAGGCCTACGAAGGTTTGCTGCGCTATAAAGATGCATATCAATGCTTTTCCTATTGCTTGCAGATGGATACGAACAATGTGGATGCCCTGAATGCTGTTGCCCGGAACGCGATAAACTTTGGCAGGATAGCGGAAGCGAAACGTTGTTACCACAAAGTGCTGGATGCCGACAGCATGAACTTTTATGCCAACTACCAGTTGGCACGCCTCTATTACCAGTTGGGAGATTACGGCAGGGCGACGGAGCACTACCATGTGCTTGCCTCCATAGAAGGAGAGAATCCCTCTATCCTGACCGGCCTGGCGGATTGCCATATCAAAAGAGGCACGGGGCCGAATACGCTGATTGCCCTTTCACTCTATTCCCGTGCGCTGGAACTGAATCCGGAGAATGTGCGCATCGCCTCTTCCTTGGTCAATCTCTTGCTTCAGACCGGAGATGGTAAAGGTGCATTGCAGGTGTGCAATACGGCGTTGTGCTATAATCCTGAAAACAGACAGATACGGCAGAGTAAAGGGCTGGCTCTTTATATGTTGAAAGAATATTCGCAGGCGGATACAGTCTATACCGGATTGCTGGCGGAAGGTGATTCATCTTTTTTGAATCTGAAATATGGCGGGGCTGCCCGTTATATGTTCGGCCATGCTTTTAACGCTGTCGAATTGTTGGGAAAAGCGTATGAATTGGATTCGACGGACGTGGAAACGGCTTTGCTGTATGGGGCGGCCATTGGGAAGACTTATAACCGCAGGCAGGCTTATGATTTGTTCGACCAGGCCGAACGGAATATGCAGCCCAAAAAGTTTCTTGCAAATCTGTTGATCACTTTGCGGGGGGATATTTTGGAACGTGACGGACGTTGGAGGGAAGCTGAACACCTGTATTATGCTGCGTGGAAGAAAGATCCGACTCAATTGAATTTCTTGTATAAGATCAACGTTCATTATTGGGATGTGGATCCTAACTTGTTTCGGAATGAAGAGATATTGCAAAAGACCGTTTTTGCAAAGTATACGTACCTGACCGCCTATATGAAGACGGATAAGTCGCAACAGTACTTGTATAATTACCGTCCTTTCCTCGAAGCCGTCTGCGAAGATGCCTTTTTCCGGAATGCCGACGAAGTGACGATGCTGGCCCCCGACGGCAAAAAAACGAAGCTGACTGTTGCCGACCTGCGTGCACTGGTCAGCCAACTGCCCGAGATGCCGGCAGAAGAAAGGGCGAGGCGTGAAAAGATGCAAGCCCAAATGAAGAAAGTCATGGAAAGGGAAAAAACGCTACACAAAAGCGGAGCGAAACTCGATACGATCGCTCTCTCCAAAGAAGAGAAAGAAGAAGTCCGGAAACTGCTGAAAGAGGCAGGGCTGGAATAAACGGAATACCTAAGCCATATAATTGATATACAGATGAAAAAGCAGATTTTGTTTTCTTTGTTCCTGTTTGTATGTAGTATGCAGTCGCAGGCGCAAACGATTATCCCTTTTGCCAAAGGTGTTGAGACGAAGCAAGAAATACCATTGAGTAGAATTGCTACAAGTGTAAAATATATTCCATTGGAAACGACACCGGATAATCTGTTGGATCAAGGAGCTACTCATTTAAAGGTGGCTTTTGCCGGCAAATACCTGTTTGTTTGTGATGGACATCATATTTATCAGTTTACCCCAGAGGGGAAGTATATCCGCAAGATCGGAAAAAGAGGGCAAGGGCCGGGGGAATTTCGGAAACATATCCTTGCCGTTGTCTATGATGAGGCGAAAGAACATATTATCGCAACCGATTATTTAGGAGGGAAGGCAATCGTTTTCTCTTTTGAAGGCAAATATCTGTATGATTTTAAAATCAAAGGGCAAATCCTTGCTTTTCTTCCTCCCGATGGACTCTATGAATATACAGGAAATTATGTATTCTCGAAAGATAGGACAGGAGTGGATTTGATAATGATGAACGATGAGGGGAAGAAGTTGAAAGAGTTCCGGTTTAATTATGTGGAAGGGAAACGTTATCCGTCCATTTTCGAGGATGGCTTGTTTTATAATTATCAAGGGAATGTATATTATAAGAACCCGTTTGAGAATCAAATATTCAGAATTGAAGGAAAGAAGAAGGTTCCGGCTTACGAATTGGATTTGGGGACTTATGCTAAATATGAGAAAGAAGATCCCTCAAAGATCGCATTGGATAAGAAGAATGGTGTCGGCGGAGTTTTACCGACAGAAGCAGGAAAGAAACGTTTCACGTTTACGAATCTATTTGAAACAAATTCTTATTTGTATATCCGTTTTTACCAACAGGAAGAATGGCGTCTGGGCTTGTATGACAAGCAGGCGGGAAAAGTCTTGCGGGTTTGTTCTTCCAAAATGGGAAAGGATGGATTTGTAGATGATCTGGAAGGCGGTACTCCGTTTATGCCTGTTCGGGGAGATGAAAAGATTTTGATAAATATGATCTCGGCAGAATACTTGTTGGAAAAGGTGAATCCTTCGCAGGCCAAAGGTTCCCTAAAGAAAGCGATGGAGAATCTGTTGGAGGATGATAATCCTGTGTTACAAGTAATAACATTAAAATAAGAACAGTGATGTATAAGTATTTATTTCTAATTTGTATGACGCTTTCTCTTTCTGCCTGTGGCGGCAACAAGACCGAACAACAGACGGTTGTTGAAGCGGAACCGGTTCTGCCGGCAGAGCCGGAGTATCCTATAGCAGTTCCGTTTGAAGCGGGAGTCGGCGTAGAACGGGAAATAAAGTTGAGCGATATTGCCGACTCGGTACGATATGTTCCGTTGGAGACGAAAGATAATTGCCTGATCGATTTTATAAATCCGGCGACTGTCGTTAAAACCGGTAAGTATTGGTTCGTGTCGAGTAATTCAGTACTCTATCAATATACGTTGGGCGGGAAGTTTATCCGGACAATCGGTTCACGGGGCGGAGGTCCCGGACAATTCAATTACTTCCAGCAAATCGACGTCAATGAAGATTCCGGGTTGATCTTTATGCTGACGACTTCCGGGAAGATAAATGTGTATGATATGGAGACGGGAAAATCCCTTTATGCCATAAAGACGCCCGACAGGGAAGCGTCTCAGTTTGCTATGTTGAATGATAGCTTGCTCGCGACCTTTATGCTTAACAGTAGCGGGCAACAGAAAGAGCGTATTCATATCTCGAACCCGAAATGTGAGATATTGAATACCTTTTATCGCTCCGACCTGTTTGAGATTAAAAGCGGAACTCGGTGGTTAATGATGAGCGGAACTGACCGGTATATGTTCCGTTATGAAGACATGGTCTGCTACAAGGAATACTATTGTGATACCCTGTTTGTCGTAACGAAAGATGAACTCCAACCGCGCTATATCATTGATCTGGGCAAGTATTCAATACCGATAGATTGTCGTATGGAAGCGTGCGACGGAGACTGGAATGCCTTTAAAACAGTAGGCGCCCCTTACATCCGCAACCAGGTGATCGAAACGGATTCCCTGCTTTTCATGCCTTACAATTATTGGGCGGGCGAGAAAGCCCGCGAACGTTACATGGTTCTTTATGACAAAAAGGCCAAGGACTGTTTTTCGATTCCCGGTGGCCGCATAGAGAACGATTTCCCCGGCGCATTGCCTTTGCGTCCGGCCACTTCTCCGGAAAAGAATGTTTTGCTCTCGGTGTGGGAAGTAGGAGACATCATGAAAGAAGCGGAAAAGAATCCAGCCATTCTGGAACATCCTCAACTGAAAGGATTGACGGAGGACGACAACCCGGTATTGATGTTAGTCTATTTGAAATAAATAATTTTACATATACAAATTTGACGAAAGACCCGGCATCCCGGCACTGATTCTGTACAATTGGTTGTTTATTAAATAAATAACCGGATATCCGTATTGCGTGACCCGGCATTAACTCGGCATTAATCAGGCTTGACCCGGCACTGACTTGGCATTTAATATAATTTCTATATGCAAAATGAGCGAAAGTGCCGACACGCCGACACTAAATTGCGCAATGCGTTTACCTCTAACCACTTACCCTGATACCAGATTTGTCTTTGCTGTCATTTTGCCGTCACAAACCCGCCATTTTGCTGTCACAAACAGTTCTTTTCTGCTTAAAACGGACTGTTTGGCTAAGTGTAGGTCGTTCAGTATTTTGCAGATTTGAACCTATAAATGATGATTTAGCGGTGTATTTCGTATTTGTGACATAGCGTCGGGAGTATCTTTATCCCCTCTTGAGAGGGGATAAGGGGTGTGTTATCTTTCTGTCTATCAAAGAAAATTCACACACCCCCTGCCCCCTCTCAAGAGGGGAAGGAGTTACCACCGGTCGATATAAAATATTCCGATAAATCATCATTTACAGGTTCAGTTTTTCTTATATTATAAACTAACTCACATATCACCATAAACTAACCCAAACCAAGGCATGAACTAATCCGTAAGTAAGCAAGGAGTGACAATACCCTGTACAATCTATCCTTTATACGATGTACAGGGTATTTGCAATAGGCCCTACATGGTATCGCTGATACGGTGTACACCCAATTGTTACTTTCTGCCTGTCCATGAATTAGTGGATGGGGAGTTTTGAGTTAGTTTCTCCTTAGGGAAGAGATAGTTTATGCAAATTCATCTTTTAGTACTCCTGCTGCTTGTGTACTAACGAAATGATGAGTATGTTTGCAATGATGAAGAAAATCCTGTCTCTTTTGCTCATGTTTCTGCTTGTGTGGCCTGCGATGGCGGGGGAGCGCAAGAAGGTCGCTGTCGTGTTGGGCGGTGGCGGAGCGAAAGGTGTGGCGCATATCGGGGTGTTGAAAGTACTGGAGGATGCGGGCATACCGGTCGATATTGTGACTGGGACCAGTATGGGAGCGATTGTCGGCGGACTGTACGCAATCGGATATAGCCCGGATGAGATTAAAGAGATGGTGGAGTCGCAGGACTGGCAGATGCTGCTTAGCGATAAGGTGAAGCGCAGCCACCTGTTTTTCCCCGAGAAGGAGAAAGCCGAACGGTATATCCTTTCCCTGCCTTTCGGCCGTGAAAAGAAAGACCGTGTGATCGACGGCGTGGTAAAGGGACAAAATCTGCAGAACCTGTTTTCCGATCTGACGATGGGTTACCATGACTCGGTCGATTTCAATACCTTCCAGATACCTTTTGCCTGTGTGGCCGTGGATATGGTCAGCGGCAAGGACTATGTGTTTCACGAAGGCAGCCTTCCGCTTGCCATGCGTGCCAGTATGGCGATCCCGGCGGTTTTTACCCCGGTGCGGCTCGACAGTATGGTGCTTGTCGACGGCGGATTGAACAACAACTATCCGGTGGATGTCGCGCTTGCGATGGGAGCCGACATCATTATCGGCGTAGACCTGGCAACCAGCGACCTGCGTACCTTCGACCGCCTGCATTCGCCCGGAGATATCGTGACGCAGATCATCGCCTTGCACGGATATGATAAATATGCCCGTAACCGTGACCGGACGGACTTGCTTTTCCGGCCGGATATGGAGCCGTATCGTTCGGCCAGCTTTGCTACTGCCGCTCTCGACACGATGATGCAGCGGGGAGAGATGGATGCCCGCCGCCGTTGGGACGAGATTATTGCCTTGAAACGGAAGATCGGCCTTCCGGATGATTATACGCCACCCGTTCTGGCCTCCCGGCAGCAGCACCGTCCGGTTCTGCCTGCCGATACGTTCGATATCCGCCATATCCGTTTTGATGGCGCCGATCCGCGGGATATCGGTTGGTTGCACCGCATTTGCGGCTTGAAGGAGAATAGCCGCATCACGTTGAAAGAGCTCCGGAAAGCCATGTCCATATTGGTAGGGACAAATGCATACGCGTATGTGAATTACAAATTCGCAGGCGAGAACCAGCAGGACCTTATCCTGGCGTTGCAGCCGAAATCGGAAAGCTCGGTGAACCTGGGAGTACGCTTCGATACGGAAGAGATTATCGGGGTATTGCTCAACGCGACTTATCATAAGGGCAAGCGGAACCATTCCGGGTTTGCTTTCACCGGCCGTGTGGGAAGCAAGATCTCTTCGGCCAGGCTGGATTACTCGATCGAACGCTCTCCGCTCCGTAACTTCAACCTGTCTTATAAATTCAGTTATAACGATCTGGATATTTATGAGAAGGGCGACAAACGGTTTAACACGACCTATACACACCACATGGCCGAGTTTGCCTACTCGGATATGAACTGGCTGAGCTTCAAGATACAAGCCGGTATTCGGTATGAGTATTTCAATTATAACTCATTTCTTTATACGGGAAACAGCGAGCAGTATGATGTACGGCCGGAGAGTTTCCTGAGCTATTTTGCGACGGCGCATCTCGAGACGCTCGACCGGCGCTATTTCCCGAACAAGGGTGTTTCCCTGGAGGCTGATTATTCTTTGTATACGGATAATTTTGTGAAATATAATGGCAGTTCCCCTTTCTCGGCTCTCGGGCTGAAGTTTATGACGGTTTGCCCCATCAGCTCGCGGCTGAGTCTTTTACCGGCGCTTTACGGGCGTGTCCTGATCGGCGGAAACACGGCTTATCCGTTCCTGAATATGGCAGGCGGGGAGGTGTTTGGGCGCTATGTGGCTCACCAGTTGCCTTTTGCCGGCATTAGCCATACGGAGATATTGGATAATTCGGTTGTCATTGCCCGCTTGCAGTTGCGGCAGCGTATTGCCGGTAACAATTATATCACGTTGACCGGTAACTATGGTCTCCATAACGGCGACTTTTTCCACTTGCTGAAAGGGCGAAGCCTTTGGGGAGGCAGTCTGGGATATGCTTATAACAGTATTGCCGGGCCGTTGAGCGCGACGTTCGGGATGTCTAACCGCAACTCGAGCTTGCAGTTTTATATGAATCTTGGATTTATGTTTTAACGATATATTATATATTAAGGTATGAATGCAGAAATAATACAATTCCTGACGGAGCTGCGTCAGAACAATAACCGGGAATGGTTTCAGGCAAACAAAGATCGTTATGATGCTCTTCGCAAGGGCTTTATCGACGAAGTTCAACAACTGATCAACCGGATTGCCCTGTTTGATCCGGAGGTTGCCGGATTGGAAGCAAAGGATTGCCTGTTCCGTATCTACCGGGACATCCGTTTCTCTCCGGATAAGACTCCTTACAAGACTCATTTTGCTGCCTATATGGCTTCTTGCGGAGGACGAAGCAGTGAGCGGGCCGGCTACTATATTCATCTGGAACCGGGCGGTTGCTTGCTTTCGGGCGGTGTCTGGTGTCCGCCGCCGGCTTTGTTGAAGGCCCTTCGCAAGGATATTTATGAGAATATAGAAGACTTTGTGGCAATCATGGAGAAGCCGGCTTTCAAGAAGACTTATCCGGTAATGGAAGGTGAAGTCCTGAAACGTATGCCTGCCGGCTATCCTTCCGATTTCAAATACGATGAAATCCTCCGGCATAAAGATTTTAGTGTCGCCTCTTACAAACCGGACGAATTCTTCTTCGCTCCCGACTGGATGGATAAGGCGGTTGCCGATTTTAAGTTGTTGCATCCCTTTAACCAATTCCTCAATTATACGGTGGATGACTATGCCGGAAGGGTTTGATTTGTAGATCCGCAACTTAGTTGTATTGAGCGATAAATGATGATTTAACGGTTTGTTCATTTAATGGGGCATTGCCCCATGCCGTAGGCTCTCTTTTGCCGTTGATTTCAATCAACGGATTGATAAGCCCCCGGCTTTGCCGGATTCCTCTGTGGGTTTTAACCCCTTTCAAATGCCTATCGACAGCCCTTTATTAAAGGGGCTGAAGCCCACATAGGAAGAGGCTTTGCCTCTAATCCTTAAAACCGTTCGTTGAAACGAACGGCAAAAGAGAGCCTGCGGCACGAGTAGAGATGCACGGCCGTGCATCTCTACAGACCCCTAAATCATCATTTGCAAGTTCAAAACTTTTTAACAAGCACATTATTCCTTATGCAGGTACCTCCCTCTTTAGTTCCTACATTTCAATATATATTTCCTGTGTTTCATAATATTTTTATCGAAAAACAATAAGAAAGTTTGGTAGTCTCGAAAATAATATATTCTTTTGCATATCGAATAACGATAAATATTATTTGAGAAACAAACTACAAATACATAAAAACATTATGAAACAGTTCTTCAAAACAGTATTTGCATCCACGCTGGGCGTGCTGATTGCACTGGGAATCGTAACGATGGGTTCCATTTTCTTTATCATTGGAGTAGCTGCCAGTGCAGACGGTACTTCCGAATACAAGCCGGGTAAGAACACCGTGTTCAAACTCTCTTTGAACGGTACGTTGGTAGAACAGTCGGTTAAGAATCCTTTTTCCGAACTGATGGGCGAGAGCAGCGGTCAGCTCGCTGTGCCGGATGTGATCAAAGCGATCCGTCGTGCAAAGGCGAATGATAATATTAAAGGTATCTATCTGGAAGCCGGTTCCCTCTCTTCCGGTTTTGCAGGAGTTGAGGCAATCCGCCGCGAACTGGAAGACTTCAAGAGTAGCGGTAAGTTTATCGTTTCTTATGGTGACTTCTATACGCAAGGCGCTTACTATCTGTGTAGCGTAGCCGACTCCGTATTCCTGAATCCACAGGGTAGCGTTTCGCTTATCGGGCTTGCTTCACAAGGCCTCTTTTATACCGGTCTTGCCGAAAAGATCGGGGTTGAGCATTATATCTTTAAGGTCGGAACCTATAAAAGTGCAGTGGAGCCTTATTTTCTGAAAAAGTTCAGCGACGCTAACCGTGAGCAGCTTACATCTCTTCTGGGTAGTGTTTGGGGAAATATGACATCTGCAATTGAAAAGAGCCGCAATATCTCTTCCGACGAACTGAACCGATACCTGAATGAAGGTCTGGCAACAGGTCAGGCAACGAATGCCGTCGATTATAAGTTGGCCGACAAACTTTGCTACCGCTATGAAGTGGAAAATGCAGTAAAGGAAATGGCCGGACAGGACGTGAAAGGCAAGCTGAAGACAGCCGATGTTGATAAAGTCGCTTCAATCAAAGTCAAAGAAAAAGACAGTAAGAATAAGATTGCAATCCTCTATGCCGAAGGTGAGATCCGGGACGAAGATTCTTCTTCTCCTTTCGGAGCAAACGAACAGGTTATCTCCGAAGAAATGGCAAAGAAATTGCGCAAGCTGAAAGATGATGACGATGTGAAAGCTGTCGTGTTCCGCGTAAACTCTCCGGGCGGAAGCGCGTATATTTCCGAACAGATCTGGAAAGAGGTTGTTGAGCTGAAAGCAAAGAAGCCGATCGTCGTTTCGATGAGCAATTATGCTGCTTCCGGCGGATATTATATCTCTTGTGCCGCAAACAAGATCATTGCCGAACGTACGACACTGACCGGTTCGATCGGCGTGTTCGGCGTAGTCCGTAACTTTACCGGAACATTTGACAAACTGGGTGTCACGACCGACATCGTAAAAACCAATACGTATTCTGACTTGGGCGACATCTCCCGTCCGATGCGCGAAGATGAAAAAGCATTGATCCAGCGTGGCGTCGAACAAACGTATGATTTGTTCCTGACCCGTTGCGCCGATGGTCGCGGTATGACAAAGGCAGAGATCGATTCAATCGGACAAGGCCGTGTCTGGACAGGCGAACAGGCTTTGGAAAGAGGTTTGGTCGATAAGTTAGGCGGTATGGATGATGCTATTAAAGAGGCCGCTTCTTTGGCTGAATTGACTGATTACTCCGTAACGGTTGCCGACGGTCCGAAAGATTTCTTCACCAAGTTCATGGAGAAGAAGATGGACGAAGTAAAGGTTTCGATGGTTAAGTCTGTTATGGGCGAAGAACAATTCAATCTCTACTCCACTATCCAGAGAGCAAAAACGGAATCCGGCGTGATTGCCCGTATGCCGTTTGATATAAAAGGTTTATAATAAAACACACTCTCTTCTAACAAAAAGGCTATAAGTTATGAAAAAGCAATTGAATCTGATCTGTGTATTGATATTTTTCTTCGTCGGGTTGTCTTTGGTGCCGACTATCTATTCGATGGGCAACGCTTTTGTGGATGGTTTCAAGATGGGAATGTCGCAGGTGGAAGAGGCTCACAGACAAGGAACGGCAAATATCACGACGGAAATAATGAGTCCGCTGGCTCTTAATTTATGGCCGAAGTCTTTGGCTGCCACTTCTGATAAGGTCTTTAATCAGAAGGATCAGGAGTGGTATCCGGCTTCGCATATCAAAACGTTGGTTTGGGCGAAAACAAAAGATACCGGCTTTACGCAGTTCGGTAGTTTTCTTGTCTTGATCGGCCTGTTCTTTATCGTGAAAGCAATCACTCAGTTCTACAAACTGATCAATGCGATTAATCATGAGGTGATATTCGATTGGGTGAATGTACGCCGCCTGAACCGCATCGGTCGTAACCTGCTGATCTCCTTTGTGCTGACACAGGCTTATATGTTGATGAACTATTGGGCTGCCGCCCGCCTCTTCGAACTGGAAGGCTATGAGCATAATTTCTGGTGTGACTTCCAGTCAATGACGCTGATTATGGGACTGATCGCTTTGTTGGTAGGCCGTATTTTCGCAATCGGCTTGAAGATGAAGGAGGAACAGGAGTTGACAATTTAATAGTAGCTGAGAATGAAACGGAATTTGAACTCCTTGTGTGCTTTGTTGATCATCCTTTGCGTTATAGCTCTCTTCTCGAATAATATGGATGCGATACAGCTATGTTATGAGATGGGCAAAGGCACGGCTTATACGGATGCCACGCAGAATAGCTTTTTTGCAAAAACAACTGTCCAAGCTGTTGATATGAATATTCTTTTGATTGCAGGCATACTTTTTATCGTTGTTATCTCGAATATAAATAAAGGCTTGGTTTTCGTGTGGAAGAATATCACTTTGTTCAGATGGATCGCTTATTTGTTGGGAGGTCATGCTGTTGTTTCTACTGTCATTAATTATATGTCTAAGCAGGCTTCTGTAACCTTTGAAGGAAATCCGTTTGATTATCAGGCATTGATTGCTGCAGTATTCGTTTTAGTCATAGCAGAGATTTTTGCAATTGGTTTACGCATGAAAGAAGAACAGGACTTAACGGTTTGAAAGGAGGAATGAAATGAAAAATAGTATTCGGTTGTTTTGCATCCTGTTAGGAGTCTGTTATATTTTGTCTATCGGTAATGGTCTTCTGGAATTTGCAGAAGGGTGGTCGGAGGCTTCACATGATGTGATTGAGCAGAAAGATGGTGAGGAGATACATCGGGTGAATCTGGATCTGAAGCCATTGGCCGGTAATATCTTTCCGGATACATTGCAACTATCGTCCGGTGATAAGTTCCCTTATCAGTTGAGTGCTGTTACTGTGGCGCATAAGACATCTGACACCTATCAGCTTGTTTCTGTACTTATGGGTTTTATCGGGACTCCGGTTATCTTGGGTTTAGGAATTTGGGCTTTGTTGTCTTTTGCTTATTTTATCCGTGACGTACAGCGGCAGCAAATATTTATACGTCCGAATATCCGGAGGCTTCGTGTTATTTGCATTGCACTGGTGCTGGTGGGTGTTTTGGAGAATTTGTTTTCCGGAATCGATCATTATTTCTTGCTGAAGCAGAGTGGAATCGCTTTTCCGGGTTATTCGATAGCCGATTTCGCATTCAAATTCCGGACATTCTTTATTGCACTTTTGTTCGGCCTTTTTGCCGAAATATTTGCTTTGGGAGTTAAATTGAAAGAAGAACAGGAATTAACGGTTTAGGAGGAAGAAATATGAAAACGATTATTAAGTTAGTATTGATTTATATAGGATTTCAATTTCTTGGAGGATTGCTGGCTTTACCGGCGATGTTTTTCCTGGATAAAACCTATATGCTGGCGTTTGCGCTGGTCCTGGCTTCTTTGATGATGATCTGGTATTTGTTTAAGAAAGATTATATACGTATAAATGAGTATACTTGGTCGATCCGGTCGGTCTCTGTGCTATCATGGATGATTGCTTACGGGCTGGGAGCTTATTTCTTTGCCACCTGGTTGAACGAACAGGTCGATTTGCCGAATGTGATGGAAGACCAGTTTATGGATTTGAGCTTTAATCCTTTGGGGGTGTTGGGCATCGTAGTCTTGGGGCCGGTTGCGGAGGAATTGTTGTTCCGTGGGGCGATATTAGGCCTTTTGCTGAAAAAGTTATCCTGGCGATATGCGGTTTTGATCTCTGCGTTAATCTTTGGCATTATTCATATGAACCCGGCCCAGATACTTTATGCTTTTTTCTTGGGAATGGCGTTAGGCCGTATTTATTATAAATCCGGTAGCCTGCTGATTTGTATGATTATCCATGTGATGTTGAATGGAATCAGCACTGCACTTACAATCTGTTATCCGGATGCTCAGAGTCTTGCGGATATGTCAGGTGTTGCACCGGAAGGATGGTTCCTGTTAGTGGGGGCACTTTTGCTGGCCGGAGGTTCATATTATCTGAATCGAATGCGGGAACTTCCCTTTTGGAAAGATCCTGTATTGGCGGAAGAAGTTGCATCTGTAGAGTCAACTAACGAAGAATCAAAGAAGTAATAGGTATGGAAAGAATCGTAAAACTGTTGCTTGCCCAGATCGGATTTGTATTTCTTGGGGTTCTCCTGGGTATTCCATTCTTCTTTTTTATGGAGGAATCCCTTGCTATAACCTATATGGCTATATCGGGGCTGCTTTTGGGCTGTTTGTTTTTTATCTGGTATATACTGTCGAAGAAGTTCGTTCATTTCGACTCTTTGAGCTGGTCATTCTGTTCAATGAAAGTAGTCTTGCTGACGGTTATACTGAATATCGTGTTTTTCTATTTTGCGAGCGGGCTGGATGGTCTGGGCAATTTTCTGGGCTATAAAGACCTGGATAAGCATTTGAATATCCTGAGGGATATCAGTCTTAATTCGTTTGGACTTTGTGTCCTTATCTTAGTTAGTCCGGTCACCGAAGAGTTGTTGCACAGGGGAGCTATACTTAGTTCGTTGCTCGGGAAAAAAGACTTGGCGCCTAAATATGCGATTTTAATTTCAGCCTTGATATTCGGTGTTATTCACCCGGGACATAATATCTCTTTTTTCTTGTTCGGATTGCTTTGGGGATACCTTTATTACCGGTCCGGCAGTTTGGGACTGTGCGTTCTTTCAAATATGATTGTGACCGCTCTCCTGGCTTTGCTTGTAATTTATTACCCGGATAAACATTCTGTGTATGAAATGACAGGAGTGATGCCTTTTGCCGGGCTTTTCTCTCTAAGTATAATAGTGTCTGCTGTCTGCATCTATTTTTTGAGCCGAAGCCTGAAGACTCCGGCTTGGCAAATTCCGGAAAAGACGGATAGTGAAATAGATAATATTGTAACTAATGAAGAATCAAAGGAGTAAGATATGGCTATAATAGTGAATTTGGATGTGATGATGGCAAAACGGAAGATCGCCTTAGGCGATTTGGCTGATCGTATCGGTATAACTCCGGCAAATCTTTCGATTTTAAAGACGGGTAAAGCCAAAGCTATACGCTTCTCTACTCTTGAAGCAATCTGTAAGGAGCTCGACTGCCAACCGGCGGATATTCTCGAATTTAAAGAAGACGAATCCTGATTTAAGAGAGTTGGTCTGCTCTTTCCTTACAATATGTAAGCTGATTTATGGTTGAATAGTGAATAAAAGGTTGAGTATTGTTAAATAAGCTATAATTGCTGACAATATGTAAGCAAATGTTTGTTTGGTTCCGGTTTACTCTCTACCTTTGCACTGCAATTTGAAAGTAATCTTAGAGTAATAAATATATGAAAACATCAGTTTTAAGTAAAAGCATTTTAGTTCTTGCAGTTATGTTTTTATGTAATCTTGCAATGAGCGCAGCCTCTCCCAGAGAGTATATGTATGATACGAAGGAAGAGAATGGTAAAGTTATTTCAAAAGTCATTTTCTTAAACGACAATGGGCTTTTGAGTAAGGAATTTAAGTATGAGTTTTCTTACAATGAAGACGGCAAAGTGTCAGAGAAAAAGGCATATCGCTGGAATAAGGGTAAGGAAACATGGGTCCCCTATTATCAGACAATTTATACATATAATGCGGAAACGGGGGAAATCAACACCACATACGGCATGTGGGATCAGAAGAAAAAGAATTTTAGCTTAAATGTTCAGAATCTTGTTGCTCCGGCAGCAAGTTATGATGACATTTTCTCATAATACCTAAGTTAGAATATTTCATAGACACATCGTAAATGGCGCGAATAACAAAAGACGTGAGTCCCTGTTATTAGCGCCATTTTCATATTTATTTGATGATCTTCTCTATCTCGGAAAGATTCTTTTCTACATCTGCATCTGTGACCTCGTAGTTTGTCAGGTCGCCTGCCAGATACTGGTCGTAAGCGGCCATATCGATCAGTCCGTGACCGGAGAGGTTGAACAGGATTGTACGCGGTTTGCCTTCGAGCTTGGCTTGTTCGGCTTCACGGATGGCAGCGGCAATCGCGTGTGATGATTCGGGAGCAGGGATGATGCCTTCGCTCTGTGCAAACAGGGTGGCAGCCTGGAATGTTTCCAATTGCTGGATGTCGACTGCATCCATTAACCCGTCTTTTTTCAGTTGGCTGACAATAGAACCTGCACCGTGATAGCGCAAACCTCCTGCATGGATGTTGGCCGGAGCAAAGTTATGTCCTAATGTGAACATCGGAAGGAGCGGAGTATAGCCGGCTTCGTCACCGAAATCGTACTGGAATTGTCCGCGCGTCAGTTTCGGGCAAGATGCCGGTTCTGCTGCAACGATGCGGATATCTTTACCCTGTATCAGCTTATGGCGCAGGAACGGGAATGCAATACCGGAGAAGTTAGAACCGCCACCGAAGCAAGCGATGACAACATCCGGATATTCCCCAGCCATTTCCATCTGCTTTTCGGCTTCCAAACCGATAACTGTCTGGTGGAGCATTACGTGGTTCAGGACACTGCCCAGCACATATTTGCAGTTCGGGGTTTGCATAGCCAGTTCGACTGCCTCTGAGATGGCTGTACCCAGACTGCCCTGGTAGTTCGGATGCTTGGTGATGATGTCGCGTCCGGCGCGTGTACTCATACTCGGCGATGCGACCACTTCGGCTCCGAATGTCTGCATCATGGAGCGGCGGTAAGGTTTTTGGTTGTAGCTGACCTTCACCATGTAAACGGCCAGTTCCAATCCGAAATGCTTGGCTGCCATAGCCATGGATGCTCCCCATTGTCCGGCACCTGTCTCGGTTGTGATATTCGTCACGCCTTCCTTCTTACAGAAATATGCTTGTGGAATGGCTGAGTTCAACTTGTGTGAACCGACCGGGCTGACACTTTCGTTTTTAAAATAGATATGGGCCGGTGTATCCAATGCCTTTTCCAGTCCGTAAGCACGAACCAGCGGAGTCGGACGCCAGATTTTATACATCTCGCGAACCTCTTCCGGGATTTCGATCCAGGGGTCTGTCTGGTTTATTTCCTGATGAACTAATTCTTTGGCAAACAGCGGATAGAGGTCTTCCGGCTTCAGTGGCTCTTTTGTTTTAGGGTTTAACGGAGGAAGTGGTTTATTCTTCATGTCAGCCACGATATTGTACCAGGCTGTAGGAATATCTTTCTCCTGCAATAAATACTTTTTACTTTCCATGATGTTATTATGTCGTTTACATTATTAATCAAAATAGCCATTAGGGCTTACAACTTGGAAGCAAAGTAACAAATAATATTCCATTCTTCAAATGAAATACCGGAAAATATATATCTTTGCGGCCAACTCTGTAAACTGATAACAAACGACAAATATGAAAAAGCTGATATTACTGCTGGCAGGCATCTGTATGCTCTTTCCGGCGACAGCGCAGAAGAAAGATTTCACCTATAAGTTCTACGGTTTTGTCCGTGGTGACCTCTTCTATAACTCTCGGGCTAACATGGCTCCGATAGACGGAAACTTCTATTTGTTTCCATTGGATAAAAAGCCGGATCCTGACGGGAAGGACTTGAACGCCAGTCCTAACGGCAGTTTCTACACGTTTACTTCCCGGTTGGGTTTGGATATGACCGGTCCGAATGTCGGATCGGCCCGGACAAGCGCTAAGATAGAAGTAGACTTTGGCGGTTTTTCATCCAGTAATACGATGCTACGCGTCCGGCAGGCGTATGTGGCATTGGACTGGGATCGGAGCCAGGTGCTGATCGGGCATACCTGGCATCCTCTTTTCGGAAGCGTTTTCCCTGATATGTTGAATCTCTCGACAGGCGCGCCTTTCCAACCTTTCAACCGCAGTCCCCAATTGCGTTATCAGTATAAAGCCGGGAAGGTGAAGCTGACGGCTTCCGCTATCTGGCAATTACAATACCTTTCGAGCGGACCGAACGGGATGAGTGAGGAATATATCAAGAACAGTTGCGTGCCGGAGTTCTATATCGGTGCGGATTATACGTCCGGCAATGGCTGGTTGGCAGGTGCCGGCATTCATTTGATCTCACTGAAGCCTCGCACCTCGTCTGTCTGGGATGAAAAGACTTATAAGGTGAATGAGCGCATGACAGCTCTTTCATACGAAGCGCATGTCAAATATACCGGACGGAATTATGCTTTTGCAGCTAAGAGTCTGATCGCTTCCAGCCTGGATCACACTGCATTGATTGGCGGTTACGGCATCAGCTCGATTAATCCGGACAACGGCGAGCAGGAATATACGCCTTACCGCCATTCCACTTCCTGGGTGAATTTCACCTATGGAATCAAATGGAAAGGACATTTCTTTGCCGGTTATACCAAGAACCTGGGAACGTCTGATGCGTTGGTCTCTCCTGTTAAATATGGTATGGGCTTGGATATTGACCAGTTGCTTTCTACCAATATCGCATTTACGTACAACTTGCCGCATTGGCAGATCGGCCTTGAATATATGCCGTCGACAGCTTGGTACGGCGATACGGATATGGCTTCCGGCAAAGTGGTAGATACACATTCGGTGACGAACCACCGCATTCTGGGACTTGTGATGTATTATTTCTGATGAGGGAAGCATTTATAAAACTGCACATTTCCATTCTTTTGGCAGGCTTCACCGGCCTGTTCGGAAAACTGGTCACGCTGAACGAGGGATTGCTCGTCTGGTACCGGATGCTTTTGGCTGCAGTTATGCTTTTCCTGATTCTTTGGGGTAGTGGGAAACTAAAACGGGTCCCTTTTCGTGAAGTATTGAAGATCGCCGGGACAGGTTTGCTGTTAGGACTTCACTGGGTGTTTTTCTACGGGAGTATCAAGGCGGCAAACGTCTCGATCGGTGTGGTCTGCTTTTCACTGGTCGGTTTTTTTACGGCGTTGTTGGAGCCGCTGATAATCAGACGACGTCTTTCCGTTAAAGAGATCTTGTTCAGTCTGGTGGCCGTGTGCGGTATTGTTTTGATCTTTCAGTTCGATACACGCTACCGGACAGGAATTATTATCGGCGTGATATCATCGGCGCTGGCTGCTCTTTTTACTATCACAAACAAGAAAGTGGGCGTGCGGCATGCTTCCAGCATGATGTTGCTCTACGAAATGATTGGCGGTTTTCTGGGATTGACCTGCCTGCTTCCGTTTTATCTGCATTTCTTTCCGGTCGGGACAATCCTGCCGGGGATGACAAATTTCCTTTATCTGCTGCTGCTTGCATTGGTTTGCACGATAGGGCTTTACCTGTTGCAGATACAGGTGCTGAAGCAGGTTTCCGCCTTTACCGTGAATCTGAGTTATAACCTGGAGCCTGTCTACAGCATTATCCTTGCCATGCTTTTTTTCGGAGAGGCAAAAGAGTTAAACTTCGCTTTTTATGCCGGATTGGGATTGATCCTTCTTTCCGTCCTGTTGCAAACCTGGGAAGCTATCCGTTATAAGGCAATGTAAACCAGAAACGTGATCCTTCTCCCGGTTTGGAGTCTACGCCGATTGTCCCGTTGAGTGCTTCGATAATGGTTTTGCAGATGGTAAGTCCTAAACCGGTACCCTGTTTGAATGAATCTACTTTTACAAAGCGTTCGAAGATCGTATGCTGGTTTTGGGGGGAGATTCCGATGCCTGTATCGGTTACTTCAACCAGGACGCGCCCTTCCATAATGCGGTAGGAGAGCGTGATGCAACCTTTCTCTGTAAACTTGGCTGCGTTAGAAATCAGGTTTGAAATTACCTGAGTGATTCGTTTAGGGTCTGTATGGACGGTAATATCCGGTAAGGAGTCGAAGTCACAGATCAGTTCGACCCCATCGGGCATTTTCAACGAATGGACCTGATGCTGTTCGTAACATATTTCTTTCAGGCTGGCGTCGGTAAGCGAGTAATCCAGAATGCCCGATTCTATTTTCGAGAAGTCCAGGATGTCAGTGATCAACCGGAGCAGCAGGTCGCTGTTCTTGTTGATTATCTTGATAAATTCTTCTTTTTCCTCTTTTTCCTCCGTCTCTGCCAGAATGCCGGAAAAGCCGATTATAGCGTTGAGCGGCGTCCGGATCTCATGGCTCATATTGGCAAGGAATGCCGATTTTAGTTTGTCGGCTTCGCGTACCTTCTGTATTTCCAGTTCCGACTGCCGGGTCTCATATTCTGCATGATACAATTTCTCTTCCAGCAGCTTCTCCTCGGTTATGTCGGTTACGTGGCAAACCATTTTGTTTAGCTGTTTACACCCTTTTATTTTGTAAGCCTGTGCATTAATACGTATCCAGATTGTTTCGTTTTCGATAACGGTACGGCATATAAAACTGCAATGGTCCTGCACTCCGTTTATTACCTGGAACAATTGGTTGACATTATCGGTTGTCCGGACAATCTGTTGTACGTTTTCGAGTGTCATGTGCTTGTTGTTTCTCAGGTAATTGAAAAGCTTGTTGCTTTCTCCCGCTTCATTCAGCAAGGGGTCGACGTATAGCTCCTTTTTCTCTATATCATATTCGGCAACCAGGGAATGGCCGGAAAGGAGACCCGCTTTGAGGATCGCCAGATTGTTTTGTGTCCGCTCTTTCTCCTGTTGCTTTTCTGTCTCGTCGGATATGAAAAACAGGTAACCGATATGCCTGAATTCATGGTCGGTCAAACTGATTCCTTTTACCAGCAAATATTTAATCTGGTCGGAAAAGGAGGAAGAATAATATCCGGTATCCCGTATAATATTGAAATCGTATGCAAACGAAAAGTTGAAGGTTTTCCCTTTTGATATCTGGTTGAGAATCTTGGTTGGGATAGACGGGTTCCTGAATAAATTAGCTCCTATCAACTGGCCATATTTGGTGCCGAAGATTTTACAGTCGGCCTCGTTTACGTCGATCAGATAACCTTCCGAGTCGTACAGTTCCACTCCGATCGGCAGGTTGTTGAAAAACTGTTGGAATTTCGTGCTCAGTTGGGAAATACGTTTTCTTGACTCTTCAAGGTTGTTGTTCGTCTGCCAGCGTTCGATGATGATGGAGAATATACTGGCCGTAAGGTGCATATCCTCGACTTCCGCTATAGTCCAGAAGCGGCGTATCCGCACCGAGTCGAAACCGATGAACCCCTGCACCTTGTTATGGAAAGTCAGCGGTATGATCAACATGGATTTTAATTGTTGTTCGGTCAGCAAAGCCTTGTCTGTGGCAGCCTCGGATGGCAGCATGGCTATATCGCCCAGCACGATGTCGTGGCCGTCCCTGACGGTATCGATAATCCAGGGGATCGTATCGTAAGTCAGTTTGCTCTGGTCGTCTTTCGGAACTTTTACCCATTCGCTCATCACCTCGCAGATGAAGTTGGCAGTCTGTCCGTCCTCCTCGAAGATAGCGACATAGCCCCAATCTGCATTGAAGTAGTCCAGCAATACACGCATGGCTTTTCCGATCGGATCCTTCTCTTCGTTAAAGAGAATGACCAGTACTTCGGAGATAATGCGTTTGATGGCGGGTGCTTCGAAGGGTGTACGAACCTTGTTTCTATCCGGTTCATTATCCCTGGCTTCCAGTAGTTGTATTAATTCTTCCCGGGTCAACTGTTCGTATGGCGATGTTTTAAGAGTCATATCAGAATCTTTAGCTCTTTGCAAAAATAGGAAATAGTTTTGATTTTTAAAGGCTTTCGCGAAGAATTATAGTTTCAGGCTTATTTATGGGAGCGGTTCATACAATGAATCCGTATTTAGTTTGTATCTGACAGGTAATAGATTGCAGTCTCCTTTAGAACTATTATATATTGAATAGCGAGCTCATTCCGGGTAAAAAGTTATATTTGCATGTTCTAAACATTGGGCGGCCCGCTGGTTGTCCTGCCATTATTGATTTTGATTATGTTGAAGCAACAGTTACAACAAAAGTTACAGCAAAAACTCTCTCCCCAGCAGATCCAGTTGATCCGGCTTCTGGAACTTCCGGCTATCGAGCTGGAGGAACGCGTGAAGCATGAATTGGAGGATAATCCGGCGCTGGAAGAAGGGAAGGAGATTACTGACGACTTTGACCGTACTGACGAAGGGGGAGATGAGTTGGCATCTAACGATATGGATGGAGGAACGGAGAGCGATACCGACCTCTCTTTAGGCGATTATATGAGTGAAGACGATATTCCCGATTACAAACTCCGCGAACTGAGCGAGCGTGTCGAGCGGAAAGAAGACGTGCCCTTTTCAGTCAGCGAGTCCCTCAACGAATATCTGCTTCAGCAACTTGGCTTGCGCGACCTGCCTGAGAAACAGGTGAAGATCGGCGAGTATATTATCGGAAATATAGACGACGACGGATATCTGCGCCGTGACCTCTCTGCTATTGCAGATGACCTGGTATTCCAGGCGGGACAGGACGTGACGGAAGAAGAGATCAGCGAAGTCCTTACCATTATACAAGATTTCGACCCGGCAGGCGTAGCCGCCCGTAATTTGCAGGAATGTCTTTTGTTACAACTGGCCCGTCGCGAGAAAACGCCCGATACGGAGTTAGCAATCCGCATGCTGACCGACTATTTCGAAGAGTTTACCCGCAAGCATTACGATAAGATTATCCGTGGATTGGATATAGACGAAGCAGCCCTGAAAAGAGCCATTCACGAAATAACGACCCTCGATCCTAAACCTTGCGGTAGCTGGGGCGGTTCTATGGAGACAGCTTTGAGCCAGGTGATTCCCGACTTTGTGGTCGAAGCCGTCAATGGAGAGTTGATCCTGAGCATGAATAACCGGGGAATTCCCGATATGCGCATCAGTCGCGAATATGCCGAGATGTTTCAGGACTATGCCGGCAACAAGGCAAACCAGACATCCAAGATGAAGGAGGCTGTCCAGTTCGTAAAGCAGAAACTCGATTCCGCCCAGTGGTTCATCGATGCCATCCGCCAACGCCAGGAAACCTTGCAGCGTACGATGGAGACAATCATCCTCCTGCAACGCGACTTCTTCCTGACCGGCGACGAAGCAACCCTGCGTCCGATGATCCTCAAAGATGTGGCGGAACGGGCCGGATATGATATTTCGACCATCTCGCGTGTGAGCAACAGCAAGTACGTGCAGACGAATTTCGGTATCTATCCGCTGAAATACTTCTTCTCCGAATCGATGCAGACCGACAGTGGTGAGGAAATTTCCACCCGCGAGGTGAAAAAGATTATGAAAGAGCATATCGATGGCGAAGATAAGCGCAAACCGCTTACCGATGAGGAATTGGCCTCCATCCTGAAGGAAAAAGGCTATATCATCGCCCGCCGTACGGTAGCCAAATACCGCGAACAACTGGGCATTCCGGTTGCACGGCTCAGAAAAGAAATATAAATTTGAAGCGTTATGAAGTTATTTGCAAATATCATATCCGGGATGTTTCATCCGTTGCTGATGGTGACGTATGGTGTCGTGCTGGCACTCTCCTTCACCTATCTGGCGATCTATCCGCCGACAATGAAGCTGTTGCTGGCCGGCGGCGCTTTCTTGTCGACGGCGGTCATACCCGGAGCATTCATCTTGATGATGGTGAAAAACGGGGCGGCAGTCGATATGGAATTGTCCGACCGTCATGAGCGGGTGGTGCCTTACCTGATCTTTATCACTTCGATCATGGTCTGCGCCTTCTACATGTATAAGATGATGTTGCCATTCTGGTTTATTTCTTTGCTCTTAGGGGCTTGTGTGGCATTGATACTGGCTTTGCTGATTAACTTTTTCTGGAAGATCAGCGCCCATGCGATCGGTGTCGGCGGTCTGCTGGGCGGCATTATGGGGGTGGCGCGTATCCACTTGATGAATCCTTATTGGGCTTTTATCGCCGTGATCGTGATTGCCGGGCTGGTCGGCACTTCGCGTATCTTTTTGGAAAGACATACGCCTATGCAGGTATATGCTGGGTTTTGTCTCGGATTTATATGTACCTTTGTTGCATCATTTTTAAGTTATATCTATTTATTCATCTAATAAAAACACTAAGATTATGAATTTTCCTGCAGATTTAAAGTACACAAAAGATCATGAATGGATCCGTGTAGAAGACAATGTAGCTTATGTCGGTATTACTGATTATGCACAGGGCGAACTTGGCGAAATCGTTTTCGTCGATATTACAACAGAAGGGGAAACAGTTGCAAAAGAAGAAGTTTTCGGAACTATCGAGGCTGTAAAGACTGTATCTGACCTGTTTATGCCGGTTAGCGGTGAAGTGATCGAAGCAAACGCCGAGCTGGACGACAAACCTGAATTGGTGAATGAAGATGTTTATGGCAACGGATGGTTGATCAAGATCTCTATCTCTGATCCTTCCGAACTGGACGAACTGATGTCTGCTGCCGAATATGAACAACTGATCGCGAAATGACACCTGTAGTAAGCATTATCATGGGCAGTACTTCAGACCTGCCCGTAATGGAAAAAGCAGCCAAACTGCTCGACGAGATGGAAATCCCGTTCGAGATGCACGCCTTGTCTGCCCACCGCACACCAGCTGAAGTAGAGGCTTTTGCCAAAGGAGCCAAAGGACGCGGTATCAAAGTGATTATTGCGGCTGCCGGAATGGCCGCCCACCTGTGTGGTGTGATTGCTTCCATGACGACTGTGCCCGTAATCGGTGTGCCTATCAATTCGACGCTGGACGGTATGGACGCGCTGCTGGCTATCGTACAGATGCCTCCGGGAATCCCCGTTGCCACTGTCGGTATCAACGGTGCCTTGAATGCCGGTATCCTGGCTGTCCAGATGCTTGCCGTAGGAGACGAACAGCTCCAGGACAAGTTGGTTGCTTACAAGGAAAACCTGAAAAAGAAGATCGTAAAAGCCAACGAAGAGTTGGCAAAGGTTTCTTTTAAGTATAAAACTAATTAACCAGATTGCCGGGACATAGTATGTTTTTAGCGACTGAAAGGTAACTATTCCCCTCTCGAGAGGGGGCAGGGGGTGTGTTAAAGCTAGTTATAAGGCGAAAAGATAACACACCCCTTATCCCCTCTCAAGAGGGGAAACAGATATCACCGGACGCTCCAACCATGTTCCCCAAAACAAACAAGTAAATGGATTTTTTTAATTACAGTCGTCGTAAATCATCTGTCGTCCATATCGGGAACACTCCGCTCGGGGGCGATAATCCGATTCGTATCCAGTCTATGGCAAACGTTTCCACGATGGATACCGATGCCGCCGTACGCCAGGCCATCCGCATGATCGAGGCCGGATCAGAGTATGTGCGTTTTACCGCGCAGGGAGAACGCGAAGCCCGTAATTTAGGCGTGATACGCAAGCAGTTGAATGAAGCCGGATACACCACTCCGCTGGTAGCCGACATCCATTTTAACCCGCGTGCCGCCGATGCCGCCGCCGAAGAAGTGGAAAAGGTGCGTATCAACCCCGGAAACTATGTGGATAAGGTAAAGACATTCGACCTGCTGGAATATACCGATGAGGAATATGCCGCAGAATTGCAGAAGATACGCGACCGTTTCGTACCATTCCTTAACATCTGCAAAGCACACGGAACCGCCATCCGCATTGGCGTGAATCATGGTTCGCTGTCCGACCGTATCATGAGCCGGTACGGCGATACTCCCGAAGGTATGGTCGCCTCCTGCATGGAATTCCTGCGTATCTGCCGGGATGAGAATTTTCCCGACGTGGTGATTTCTATCAAAGCCTCCAATACCGTTGTGATGGTGAAAACCGTCCGCCTGCTGGTCCGGACGATGGAAGCCGAAGATATGCATTACCCCCTGCACCTTGGCGTGACGGAAGCCGGCGACGGTGAAGACGGGCGTATCAAGAGCGCTGTCGGCATCGGGACCTTGCTTTCCGACGGGATAGGCGATACGATCCGCGTTTCCCTGAGTGAAGACCCGGAGGCCGAGATCCCCGTCGCCCGCAAACTGGTCGATTATATCCTCGAACGTGAAGGGCATGAGCCGATAGAAGCATCTCCGGCATCTGGTTATGACCCGGTCTATGCCGACCGCCGCAGTAGCCGTGTGACGGAAGGGATCGGGGGAAATTTCCCGCCCGTTGTCATCTCCGACCGCAGTAACGGCGATTTTGAATTTGATTATGCGTCCCTGCCGGACTATATATATATCGGTAAAGAAGATCCGGATAACCTGCCCGACAGCTTCCGCCTCCTGGTGGATGCCCATTTCTGGAAAGAACGGCCGAATGCATATCCTTTCTTTATCGCTTCGGAGGTCGAGGAGTTGAAGAACTATTCTACTCCGTTGAAGTTTATCCGTTTGACATACAGTGATCTGACCGACCGGGTGGTTGAAGTCCTGAAACAGGATAAATCCGTGGTTGTAGTCCTGAGCACATATCATCGGAACGGCGTCGGTGCGCAGCGTGCCGCCATGCACCGTTTGCTGGCAGCCGGTTGTGATGTGCCTGTCATCCTTCATCGCGATTACAGGGAGACGGATGTCGAGGCGTTGCAACTGAAGTCGGCAGCCGATTTCGGAACGCTGCTCCTGGATGGTTTCGGCGATGGTATCATGCTGCACAACGAAGGTTGCGAAGCTATGATGACAGACAGCTACATGTTCGGTATCCTGCAGGCAACGCGTACCCGTATCAGCAAGACGGAATATATCTCCTGCCCGAGTTGCGGCCGTACGTTGTACGACCTGCAAACGACAATTGCCCGCATCAAAGAGGCTACTTCTCATCTGAAAGGCCTGAAGATCGGTATTATGGGATGCATCGTAAACGGTCCCGGCGAGATGGCGGATGCCGATTACGGCTATGTCGGTGCCGGTAAGAACCGCATCAGCCTCTACAAAGGCAAGGAATGTGTCCTGAGAAATATCCCGGAAGAGGAAGCGGTGGAACGTTTGGTCCAACTGATCAAGGAGAATGGGGATTGGGTAAATTAATTTATTGCCCAAACCCTTCAACCTTTCATTATTATAGTCATAGTTATGGTTTGGGCAGATCATAACTATGATTCGGCAAAGCCATAACTATGAGGTAGAACTCGATTGTTCTTTTTTCGAACCTAAAGTATACACTCCGGTGGACAGATCGCATACTATTTAGTACCGGATCCCGACTTCCGTCCCTTCCCATTTGTCGCAGAATGCGGCAACGGGGTAATTGTTTCCATTGTATTTATAGGTATAGGTGACGGAAGATATCTCGCCTTCACTGTTTTCAGACGTTATCTTTGTTATGTTGTTCCGGCGGTTCAGGAACTGGATATACTTGAAGTCGTTCTGGTTGGAGTATTGGTAATACCACCAGCCCAGGAACCACATCGGAAACTCCGGATGGCTGATGCTGCCGGAAGCGTTATCATATTCGTAGGTGTATTTTACCAGCAGGTTGGATTCTTTGTCGAACACTTCCTGTTTGAGCAGTTGCCGTGTGGCAGGATCGAAGGTAAGGAGAGCATACCGGTCGCCTCCCTTAATCAGCTCCTTTCCGTTTGCTCCCCACCGGTAGATACCGGTGAAGGTGATTCTGGCGGGCAGGCCGTCTGTGTCGAGTTCCACCTCTTCCACCTGGCTCATGTCGCCGGCCGGTTCACCGCCTCTGCTCACTTCGAAGGTGTTGTCGCCGGTCTTTGTGAAACCGGCCCAGCCATGTCCGTCGGCAACATCTTTAGGCGGCGTGTAGGAAATGCCTGAAAACTCATCGTTCTCATAATTGAAATGAGTCGCATGCCCGTCCGGGTGTTGGATCCTGGCGAGTTTGTTGCCCTCATAGATAAAGGAAGCCGTAAGCTGTCCGTCCGAGAGCAGGGCGCTGGGGCATCCTTCTATGCCTGTCGGCTTGATGTCGTCGTTATCACTGCAAGAGAATAAAGCCAGCCCTGCCACTGCGAGTATGCCGGACATGATAGTTGAAAATAACTTGTTCATAATAATATCTGGTATTTGTTTCTAATTAGATGATGAACCAAGGGGTGGAATAGTTGCATCATTAACCGAAGTAATATCCGGTTTGGCGGAGGCGGCAGTCGGAATGTGGAATAAATTCCTATATTTGTATTTCAATTGGTTATAGTAAACGGAGAATAAGGATGTCGAGAGCCTCTGCGGATAAAACAGACCTGAATAATTTCGAGCAGCTGTTCAATCGGTTGCAGCCCCGGCTCTATGCCTATTGTTGTAAATATATAGAGGATAATGAGCTTGCCAGAGATATTGTACAGGAATGCTTCATTAATCTGTGGGAGAATTACGAGAGTGTACAGATCTCTTACGAGTTCTATTTGTTCAAGGCTGTGCACAATCGTTGCCTGTCTCACTTCCGTTCCGAACGGATACATGCCGAATATGCAAGTTCGGTTAAGATGAAGATCAAGGAGATCGAGATGCATCCCGAATTGCCTTATCCTTTGACAGAACTTTATGTGAAAGAAGTCAATGCCTTGCTTCAGGAAAGCATCTCCAAACTTCCGGAGAAATGCCGCCTTATCTTTATGATGAGCCGCTACCAGAACCTGAAGAACCAGGAAATTGCCGATGCTTTGGGCATCAGTATCCGCACGGTAGATGCCCAGATCTATAATGCGTTGAAAATATTAAAGGTAAAGCTGAAAGATTACCTGCCGGTAATATTGCTGTTCTTCCCTCATTTCTTTTCGAAATAAAAAAAGTACGTTTTCGTCTAAGTAGTAACCCCAACTCGTGCGTCATTCTAACAAAGAGCATGAGTTATGAAAGAATCAATCGATATACTGATCGTATCCTATCTGAGGGGGGAGGCCACACCGGAACAGCAGAATGAATTGCTGGCCTGGCTTGAAGCGGATGCCGGGAACAAACTCTATTTCCGGTCGATCAAAGATGTATATGATCTGGGACGGATAGAATTTGATATGTCGAATAGTCAGGTAGACCGTCAGTGGAAGAAGTTTTTGGATCGTGTTCTTCCTTCCCGCCGGAATCATCGTTGGTCGCAATTGGGGAAAAATATGCTTCGCTATGCCGCAGTCTTTGTGCTCGGACTGGTTTGTATGCAATTCATTTCATCTTTAGCTGATAAGAGAGAGGCTTCTCCCCGGCTGACTAAAATAGAGACAGGAGTGGGAGAGCGCTCGAAAGTGAGCTTGCCTGACGGTTCGGTTGTTTGGGTGAATGCTTGCAGTTCGATTAGTTATGACGGGTCTTTCGGGGAAAAGGACCGCACGGTTCAGATGAAGGGAGAAGCCTATTTCGAGGTAAAGAAAGATTCTACTAAGCCCTTTCTTGTTCATGCGGACCTGTTTACTTTCCGCGTTACAGGTACTTCCTTTAATGTCTATGCTTTTGATGAAGAGAATGAATTGAGTCTTGCCCTGATTGAAGGATCGGTCATAGCCGAGCAGGGGACGTATTCGGAAAAAATCCGTCCCGGCGAAGTGCTGGTTTATGACAAAGCGCATGCAAAGATCAGTCATCGGAAACTGATTACCAGCTCGTACACAGCCTGGCGGTATGGAGAGATGTTCTTCGACAAGATGTCTTTCGAAGAGCTGACCCGTCGGTTGGAACGTAATTTCAATGTGAAGTTTAAGTTCGAGAATCAGAAAATAAAGGAGGAATCATTCGGCGGTTCGTTTCGTAAATATGAATCGCTGGAAACTATTATGAAAGTGATCAGTACCAGCACGCCCGTGAAATACCGGATAGAGAAGGATACTGTCTACATCAAATAAGAGAGTCGTTAACGTTGAATCTAATATGGAGGGGATGCCTATGGAATAAGAAAAAAGAATGGAATAGATAAAAAGCCGGGATAAGGTGGCACTTATCCCGGCTCGAATATCAAACAACTAAATTAATTGTCTAATATCATAATCGTACAACAAAGATATGAAAAAAGAATATTTAATCAAAGGTGTCATACTTTTGATACCACAAAAAATATGGCTAAAAATGAAGCTGATAACAATCCTTTTATTCCTTGTTACATTCTGCTTGCAGGCCAATAACACGTATTCTCAAAATGCAACTGTTAACCTGAATTTAGAGAATGTGTCCCTGACGGACGTTTTCAGAGAGATAGAGAAGCAGTCTGATTACCGCTTCTTCTTTAACAGCACGGTTTTAAACGCAGTGAAGAAGCAAAACGTGAAAACCGGAGAACAAAGTATCACCGCTATCCTGGACCAGCTTTTTGAGGGAACGGATATCGGCTATAAGCTGATCGACAGATATATTGTCATAACTTCAAAGAAAGATGATGTAAGCAGGTTATTGGCCAAATCCGACGCTCCGATACAAATCGTAGGATTGGTTACGGATGAGGCCGGTGAGCCGATTTCGGGCGTCAGTGTAAGTCTGAACGGTTCGACTGTCGGGACGATTACGGATGTTGATGGGAAATATACGATCAGCGTGCCGACCACAAAAGCGGTATTGGCCTTTTCCTTTATCGGATATGTTTCCCAGACTATTACGGTGGGCAACCGTTCCGTCATCAATGTCAGGCTGAAAGAAGACAATCAGATGATCGATGAAGTGGTTGTAATCGGCTACGGCTCCGTTCGGAAGAGTGACCTGACGGGATCTGTTTCGCAGGTTCGTTCGGACATCCTCGAAAACCAGGCTGTTTTGAGTGATCCGATACAAGGCTTGCAAGGGAAGGTCGCAGGTCTGGACATCACGATCGGTAACAAACCGGGCGATACCTCTTCCCCGATTATTCGTGGTTATAATTCTTTAAATGCAGGGAATGATCCGTTAATTGTTTTGGACGGGGCACCTTTCGGCGGAAAGATTTCCGATATAAACCCGGCCGAGATCGAGGCGATCGACGTGTTGAAAGATGCATCCTCAACAGCCATCTATGGTTCGAGAGGGTCTAACGGCGTCATAATCATTACAACCAAACGGGGAAAGATGGATGGCCGTGTCTCCGTCTCTTACGACGGCTTTGTCGGTTTCTCCAAATCGTTTAAAAACTTCGATCTGATGTCCGGTGATAAATGGGCTGATTATCTGAGGGCTTCCAATCCGGGAAAGACGGACGACGAACTGTTCAACGGCGTGACGGACCTGCTGGAAAATAAGAATTATGTGGACTGGCAGGATGAAATGTTCTCCGGTACCGGCTTCCAGACAGACAACAACGTCACGATCAATGTCGGAAAAGACAATATGTCGAACCTGATCGTATTAGGCTACAACAAGAACCAGAGTATTATCGACAACATGTCCAGCGAACGCTTCAGCATGCGTCTGAATGGGGATGTGAAGTTGTTTAAGGCATTAAAAGTAGGCTACTCTGCCATGTATACTCACCGTAAAACCGATTTAGGAAATGACAATGTCTTTTTGAATGGAACGCTGATAAACCCTGTTACCCGGGTGTATGACGACGACGGAGAGCTTGCCTATTATCCGAGCGCCTATTGCTCAGGCTTCATGCAAATCAATCCGCATTTCTATACAAGCGATAAATATCTGGAGAACCAGTCCTTCCGTGACCGGGCATTCTTCAACTTCTATGCCGATTGGACTATCATCGACGGCCTGAATTTCCGTACCAGCCTGACCCCGGATTTACAGTTTGTGGAAAGCGGCGCCTACAACAGCCCGTATATGAATCTGATGTCGTACAACTCGTTGTCATATAATAAAACGACAGAGAAGTCGCTGACCTTTACGAATATACTGAAGTACGACAAGAGCTTCGGCATTCATAATATCAGTGTCTCGGCCGTCCATGATATGCAGACCTACACGATCGATAACCTCGGGCTTACCGGCTCCGATGTCCCTTATTACGGCAAATGGTATAATGTGAATGAAGCCCCGGATATCTTTACCCGTACTTCCAATTACAAGAAGTGGGCTTTGCTCTCTTTCATGGGCCGTATCAACTATACCCTGAAAGACAAATATCTGCTTACTTTGACCGGTCGTTACGATGGTTCTTCCCGTCTTGCAAGCGGAAGCAAATGGGATTTCTTCCCCTCTGTCGCGCTTGCCTGGAGAATCAGTTCGGAGCCTTTTATCCAGAATATCGAACAGATATCCAACCTGAAGTTCCGGCTTAGCTGGGGGAATACCGGTAATACGGCGATCGAAACCTATTCCACATTGGGTGCATTCCAGAAATACCCTTATACCTTAGGCCTGAGCGACGCTTCGGCTATCGGTTATCTGCCCTCCGAAATGCCGAATGCCGGTCTGGGATGGGAACGGACGGAAGAATACAACCTGGGTATTGACTTCGGGTTCCTGAATAACCGGATCAGCGGAACGGTCGACCTGTATCGCAGGGATACGCACGACTTGTTGATGAAGCGCCTGTTGCCCATTACGACCGGCTATAATGAAACCTGGCAGAATATAGGTAAAACCCGTAACACAGGTGTGGAAATCGCATTGAATACGGTTCCTTTCGTAAACAAAAACTGGGAGTGGACATTAGGGGTCACGCTGGCCTATAATAAAAATGAGATAGTGGAACTGTACGACGGTCAAACGAGCGACCCTGGTAACAAATGGTTTGTCGGTAAACCTTTGCAGGTAGACCTGCTTTACAAATATACCGGCGCCTGGCAGACTGAAGAGGCCGACGAAGCGAAGAGATACGGCTATGAACCGGGCGACCCGAAAGTCCTGGATGTGAATGGAAACGGCAAGTACGATCAGGAGGACCAGTTTATTTACAACCGGATTCCCAAGCTGACCGGCGGCTTGAATACCACCCTGAGATATAAGCATCTCGATCTGAACCTCTACTTCTATACACGTGCCGGTTACGGCCAACTTTGCGACTTCCTGACATACGAAGCAGGCTCCTCCAGGATGAACCATCTGGATGTCGATTTCTGGACCCCGGAACATCAGTCGAAGACTTTCCCGAAGCCTATCGGCTCGAATCCCCAGCCGCTGTTGGTACAGAGCGACTACGCTTACCGTAACCTCTCTTTCATCCGGTTGAAGAATGTGAATATCGGATATACGTTCCCTGCCCGAATGATCGAAAAGATCAAAGCGAACCGGCTCCGTATGTATGTGGCTGTCGATAACCCGTTCGTCTGGACCTTTAACAAGTTCGGCGGGCTCGATCCCGAAAACTGCTTGTCATACTCTTCTCATCGCCCGTTGACGTCTTTTGTCTTTGGATTGAATGTTTCATTTTAAATAGAGTCATCCTATGAAAACAGTATATATTTATCTTCTTCTGATTGTGGGTTGCATTTCACAATCCTGTTCCTCGTTTCTGGACGAAACACCTTATAATAAGATCACAGCCGGCAATTTCTATACGACTGCCGACGGGATCAAGCAAGGAGTAAACGGCCTGTATTCCCGCTTGCGGGCGATGTATGGAGACGGTTTTATCATTTATATGTGTGAAGCTCCTTCGGATATATGGAAGAACGGGGTGGCGATGGATATCGAATTCCGTACCTGGACCATCGATGCCACCTCTGCAAACGTGTGGAATTTCTGGTCTAACTGTTACGTTACGATCAACCAGGCGAATGCCGTCATCCAGGCCCTCGAAAATGGGGATATTCCCGACCTGGGCGAGCAGGACCGCCTGCGCTATCTGGGCGAGGCGCGCTTTATCCGGGCCCACCACTACTATCACCTGGTACAACAGTTCGGCGAGATCGAGTTGCGGACGGAACCCACCGAATCCGTGATAACCGAGGCATATAAGACTCCGGTCGATCAGGTCTGGAATTTCATCATAGACGAACTGAAGTTCTGTGTGGACAACCTCCCCGAGACTCAAAGCGAATACGGGCGGATCACGCGGGATGCGGCGATGCACCATCTGGCGCGTGTCTACCTGACCGTAAACCGGAACCAGGAAGACCTGAAGGAAGCCCGCCGGCTGGCAGAAGCCGTGATAGCCTCTCCCTACCATCATCTGATGGCGACACACAAAGAACTCTGGGACCGGAACAACGAGCGCAATGATGAAGTCATTTTCCCCGTATTGTTCACTAAAAACATGGAGCTGAACGGTAGCGGATGCATCCTGCACCACTTTTATACCGCCTCCTATTCGGACCATTATCCGGGCGTATTGGACCGGACTCTCGAATACGGTCGTCCCTGGAGCCGCGTCCGTCCGACCTGGTTCCTGGAAGATTTGTACGATGTGGAGATCGACCAGCGCTGGGACGACTGCTACCGTACGCTCTGGAAGATCGATTACGACCGCGTCGAAGACAAGATGTTCAGCCCATTCACCAAACAGGACGAGACAATCGTCTGGGAAAAAGGAGATTCCGTCATGATTATCCCGAAACATCCCTGGACGAAAGAACAGATTGCTGCCGTATGGCCCTGCTGGGTGTGGATGCCGGACGAGATGCGTAGCGTGATCGGTGACGATATCCAGTCCGCCGCAAATCCGAATGCTTCCTGGCCCTCCAACACGAAGTTCCAGAGTGGAACGATGTACAGCACGCTGATTAAGTTCCAGGACCCGCAACGTCCTGCTGTCAACGAGATGAAAGGGACTCGTGATGTCTGTGTCTTCCGGCTCGGCGATACCTATCTGCTGGCAGCCGAAGCCTGTTACCTGCTGGGCGACAAGGATAAAGCAGCCGAATACATCAATGTGATCAGACGCAGAGCAGCAGTCCCCGGTAAAGAAAAGGAGATGGAGATTAGCCCGTCGGTGATCGATATGGACTTTATCCTGAACGAAAGAGGCCGTGAGCTGGCCGGCGAGTTGCATCGCTGGTACGACCTGAAGCGGACAGGCAAGCTGATGGAAAGGATGAACAACCCGGATATGAATGAAGTGACCGCCGGCAAGTTCCAGCCCTACCAGGTCCTCCGCCCGATCCCGCGTAATCAGTTGTCCCGCATTTCCAACCCGCAAGATTTTCCGCAGAATGAAGGGTATGGTAATTAAAGATTCGTATTTTTGTCATAAACAATAACAGGTTATGAAAAAGCAATTGATTTTGACCCTGGTCGCATCTCTATTCTCTCTGTTTGCCCTCGCGCAGCAGCGGGTGATCGTCGATACGGATATAGATTCGGACGTGGATGATGCCGGAACGTTGGCAATGCTTTATGCCTTGCACAAACAGCATAAGATAGATTTGTTGGGAACGGTCGTCACGAGTGACGACCCGTTTGCCGCCACTTGCGTGAGCGCTTTTAATCGGTTTTACGGGATGAGCCGGTTGCCGCTCGGCTTCCTGGAAGGACAATCCTCCCTTACAAACCATTCCCGCTATACAAGGCAGATCTCCGAAGAATTTCCACACGATCTTCCTTCCTGGAAGGAGGCGGAAACGGCCACTCGTACCTACCGGAAGCTATTGGCAGAGAGCCCGGATCAGTCCGTCGTCATTCTCACAATCGGCCATTTGAGCAGTCTGCAAAAGTTACTTCAGTCCTCGGCCGATCAGTTTTCACCGCTTAGCGGGAAACAACTGGTCGAGGCGAAAGTCAGCAAATGGTATTGTATGGGCGGAATGTTCCCGGAAGGGAAAGAGGCGAATTTCTCACGCCCCGACCCCGCCTCGACGGTCTATTGTCTGGCCAACTGGACGAAAGAGGTCGTGTTCTGCGGTTGGGAGGTCGGCCAGCAGGTGGTTACCGGCGATGCGGCATTGAAAGCCGGCTTACCTGCCGGGCATCCGGTGTACAGGGCCTATGAGTTGTATAATGACTTTAAAGGACGTGCCAGTTGGGATCAGGTCACCGCTTTTCTGCTGACAGATGAGGCCTCCCGGTATATCGAACTGGATAATGCCGGCTGTTACCGTCTCGAGGCGGACGGCAGCAACCGGTGGATACCGGGTAAGGAGAGCAACCAGTCTGTAGTGAAGCTGAAACCCGGCGCCGATGTCAGGGAATTAGCCGGAAAGATTACTGCACTAATGCTGGGGAGGGACATCCGGGAATGTGACACTGTTTCACCCCCTCTGTCCTCTTTTTAAATGCTCCCCAAAATATAAAAATATTCTCTGCAGAATAATTTAAAATGTTCATAAGAATTTTTTATTATTCTGCAGAGAATATTTTTATATCCTTCTTAATTGTTTACCTTTGACACGGTAAGGTGTGATAGTGTATGCACCTGTAATCAACATGGGAGGATAAGTAATGGATAAGAAACGGGTTAGATGGGATGTGAGGGTATTCGCCTCTAATTATAAAGGAGTAAAAGGCAGTTTCCCCCGGGTCGTCCAGCGGGGGAATGTAACGCTCGACCAACTGGCAACTGTTTTGCAGGAGCGGACGGGGATCTACCGGGCCGATTCCGTGCGGGCAATCATGACGCTTATGACTGATCTGGTCGAGGAATACCTGATGGACGGATTTTCCGTCAGCAGCGAGCTGGGGACTTTGACACCGGCTGTGACCGGTTTGTGGAGCTATGACCGCCTCTCGCCGGAGGCACGGGCGCAGAATAAGGCAGAGGCGCGTTTCGTGATGAGCCCCCGCCTGAAGGAACAGTTTGCCGACCCGTTGTTCCGGGAGGTCGGACGACGGAAGACCGGACCGTCTTTCCATACAAATAACCTCTTGCCGCTGAATGAACAATATGAGCGGGTGTTGGAACCCGACGCGACTATCCTGTTGAAAGGCGAGATGTTGCTGATGAACGGGGATGACCCGACGCGTGGTGTCTATTTTGAAGATGCCGATACGGGAGAGGTGAAGCTGTTTATCCCGCCGAGGAAAGGATTGATCAATACGCGCAGCGAACTGTTGGTGCGGCTAAACGGCGAATTGGGACCGGGGAAGTATCGCATCCGCGTTGTCTCGCAGTGCTCCACCGGCCCGAAGCCGTTAAAGAAGCCTCAGGAGGGATATGCAAGTGAAACGTACAGAATCGAGAGACCAGTGCCGGGCGAATAGTTTCCGCCCAGGATGTGAAAGAAATGAAATAGTGAATGTATTCGCACACACAAACTTGTGTATAACGAAAAAAATAGCTTATATTTGCCGCCGTATTATGAAAAACGAATATTAATATCATGAACACATTTCAAAAAGCAAATGAGAAAATGACAAACTACAGATGGACAATCTGTGCCATGTTATTTTTCGCCACAACAGTGAATTACCTCGATCGCCAGGTTCTTTCTTTGACTTGGGACGAATTTATCAAGCCGGAATTCCATTGGAATGAATCCCATTACGGTACGATAACATCAGTTTTCTCAATTGTATATGCCCTCTGCATGCTGTTTGCCGGTCGTTTTATCGACTGGATGGGGACAAAGAAGGGATACCTCTGGGCTATCGGTGTCTGGTCGTTCGGTGCCTGTCTTCATGCTGTTTGCGGTGTGGCGACGGAGCATTATGTAGGGATGCACAATGCCGCCGAGATGATTGCCGCGACAGGTGACGTGGTGGTTATATTGGCAACCGTGAGTATGTATTTCTTCCTGGCGGCCCGCTGTATCCTGGCGTTGGGTGAGGCTGGAAACTTCCCCGCTGCAATTAAGGTTACGGCTGAGTATTTCCCGAAGAAAGACCGTGCCTATGCCACTTCTATCTTTAATGCCGGCGCTTCGATCGGCGCTTTGATCGCTCCTATTTCCATTCCGCTGCTGGCTAAGGCCTGGGGTTGGGAAATGGCGTTTATCGTGATCGGTGCGCTTGGTTTTGTCTGGATGGGTATGTGGGTGTTTATGTACACGGCGCCAAGTAAGAGCAAGCATGTCAATAAAGCGGAATTGGATTATATCGAACAGGATAAGAACGAAGAAGGCGTTGTCTATATTGAAGAAAAGGATGAAAAGAAGATCGGCTTCTGGCAGTGCTTTACTTTCAAACAGACCTGGGCTTTCATCGCCGGTAAGTTTATGACGGACGGTGTTTGGTGGTTCTTCCTCTTCTGGACGCCTTCCTATCTGAATACACAGTTTGGCATCAAGACTTCCGATCCGTTGGGGATGGCGTTGATCTTTACCTTGTATGCGGTGACGATGCTTTCTATCTATGGCGGTAAACTGCCGACAATTTTTATTAACCGCAGTGGTATGAACCCGTATGCGGCTCGTATGAAAGCGATGTTGATTTTCGCATTCTTCCCCTTGTTGGTATTGCTGGCACAGCCGTTGGGTACGGTTTCTCCCTGGTTCCCGGTGATTCTGATCGGTATTGGCGGGGCGGCTCATCAGTCCTGGTCTGCTAATATTTTCTCTACCGTCGGCGATATGTTCCCGAAATCGGCAATTGCCAGTATCACGGGTATCGGCGGTATGGCAGGTGGTGTCGGTTCCATGATCTTGCAGAAGGTTGCCGGTAACCTGTTCGTTTATGCGGATGTTACTCAAATGACTTTTATGGGCTTCTCGGGTAAACCGGCCGGTTATTTCGTGATTTTCTGTGTCTGTGCTGTCGCTTATCTGATCGGATGGGTGATTATGAAGATGCTGGTTCCGAAATATAAGGTGATTGTTCTGGAATAATTTGAAGCATAGAATAGATAAAAAAGAAGGAGGATGCGTTTGCCGTATCCTCCTTCTTTTTATAGGAATGCTGCCGCTTATTGGTGTGCCGTTTTAGTCCGTGATCACGGAGAACTCCCCGATTCCTGCCTGGGGCAGATTATCGACAATGCGGGTTGCCACGAGCCGGATCGTGCTTCCCTTCACAGCCGGGAAATGAACGACCTGTTCGATCGGGTTTGCCTTGATGTTTGAAAACTCTCCTTCCGCTACTTTCCGGCCGTCGATAAAGAACTGATAGTTGGCGATATGTCCGCTGGCGTCTCTTCCTTGGTTCGGGGTGTACCGGAAGCCGGAAATCTGCATGTCTTTCTCCAGGCGGACAGTCAGTTCCTGCTTGCCTTTGGGCAGGTAGAAGGTGGTATAGCCGTTCCCGTCAAAAATGACATTTGCTTTTTCGTCTTTGGGTGACAGGATCGTATAACTGCTTGCCGGAATATCCAGTTCCAGTACGGATACCGGGCTGCTCTTGCCGAATGTCGGGTCGTAAGAGATCGCTTTGACGACTCCTTTTTGGGCAAATGTGAAAGGCTTCGTATAGACAGGTGCTTCCCGGGTCGGTTCGCTGCCGTCAGTCGTGTAATGGAGTTCCGAGTTGGCGTCGCCTGCCTGGATGGATACTTCGTTATTCCGGTTGCGGCTGATGACCGGTTCTGTCATGAGTGCCGGCGCCAGGAAGGCTTCTACGTTATTGATGCACAACGGGCCTTTTGCATCGGTGAAGTTAATCCGTATTTTGTCCGCTTTAAATGTCTGGAGACGGACGATGCGTTTGTAGCCGACCGTTGTTGTCGAGTCTACTGCCTGGACCGGATACCACTTGCCTTCTTTTTCGGCTTCGATATTGAATGCTTTTACCCGTTGTCCTAATGGAATATATTCCTGGATAACCAGGCGGTTTATCTCTTTGGCGGCACTGAGAGTGAATGTTAGTGTCCCTTGGGTAACACCGTCGTCTGTGGCCCAGTAGGTATCCCAGTTCCCGTCGTTCACTTTATTTGCGCTGAATTTACGTCCGCGTGTGTTGCTGGCTTCTACGTAGGCGCCTTTTAACAGGTTCTCTTTCATGTCGTTTTGAATCGTCTGATACCATTCTATGGCCCGGATTGAATCGGCAGGACTGATCTTCCCGTTAAGGGCAACCGGGAAATTGAGCAGGAAATTCGCATTGTGACCGACACTGCGGTAATACAGGTCGACCAGTTTGGCTAACGACTTTATCTGGTGGTCTTCGCGGGCATGATAGAACCAGCCCGGACGGATGGAGACGTCGCATTCGCCTCCCAGCCATTTATCTCCGTTTTCCATTCCCCACTGGCTCTGGCGGTAGTTCGTTTCTTTATCGTATGAGTAAGGAGACCATTGTGTGTCACCCGCCCATCCTTCTTCATTTCCGATCCAGCGGATGTCGGGGACTGTCCCGCCGAATATCATGGCCGAGGGATGCAACTCCTTGATCGCTTTCCGCGCCTCTTCATATTTGTAATAGGTCTTCGCATCGATGGAACGGCTTTCGTCGGCCCCTCCGTACCAGCCGCTACCGCCGTTTGCCCCGTCGAACCAGTATTCGAATAGCGGTCCGTAGTTGCTGATCAGTTCATGCATCTGGGCATGAAATTTCTCGACATATTCCGGAGTCCCGTAGTTTGCACTGTTGCGGTCCCAGGGAGAAAGATACAGGCCGAACTTAAGTCCGTGTCTCCGGCATGCTTCCGATAAATCCTTTACCATGTCGCCTTGTCCGTTTTTCCAGGGCGAGCTTTTTACGCTGTAGTCTGTCGTTGCAGTTGGCCACAGGCAAAAGCCGTCGTGGTGTTTCGCTGTCAGAATCACGCCTTTCAGTCCGGCTGCTTTAATGGTGCGTACCCATTGGTCGCAATCCAGGTCCGTCGGGTTGAAAGTCGATGCGGGTGTATTTCCGTATCCCCATTCCAGGTCGTTGAATGTGTTCAATCCGAAATGGACAAAGGCATACGTTTCCAATTTGTGCCATTCTACCTGCTCCGGTGTCGGAACTGGTAATACGGGAGCCGGAGCGTCGGCTTCTTTGCATGAAAAGAGCACACTCATGCAAAGTCCCCAAAGAAGAAGTAAGTTCGTGTTTTTCATTATTTGTGTTGAATTATAGTAAGGCTTCAAAGATAAGAAAAAAACGGACTTGATGATAAAAATAAGGGAGATAGCGAAAAAAGCTGTCTCCCTTATTTGTCTTAATTTTCTGTTTGTTTTAATTGTTAGGATACCCCGGGTTTTGCACTAAATTCGGATTAGCCTGTAAGATCGTTCTCGATATCGGCAGGATCTGTGTATGTCCGTCTGACTCTATTGCTTTATCCCACCATTCTCCGTTGTAAACGCCAAAGCGGCAAAGTACTGTACGGCGCAAACTTTCGCCGATAAATTCGCGGCCCCATTCATCTAATAATTCCTGTTCGGTGATCTGGCTTCCGTCTGTTTTGTACAGGCTGGATGAACCTTCCGGATAATAGCGTGAGCGGACTGTATTCAATAGTTTTGCAGCCCCGGCTTTATCGCCTGAACGGAATTTGATTTCGGCAAGCGAATAATAAATTTCAGCCAGGCGGATCAGTGCATAATCCGATTCCATTTTCCCTTCATCATCCGAACGGTAAATCGGATATTTTATCAGACACCAGCCTGAGCTTTGGTCTGCATGATCCATGTCGGAAATCATGGTAGACGTACCGCTACTCGGATTGGGCGAAATACTGGAAGTGTCTGTGTCCTCGAACCAGCCGACCTGGTCACGCAGGAAGAGTGTATATTTACCGTTGTCGGCTTTCACATATTTGGTCTCGCCGTTATCATCCTGATAGTCCAGCAGGCCGAAAATGAACATCCCTTCGCGGGTGCTGTTACCCAGATTGCGGTATTTTTTCAGACGTACATCATCCGGATATTTCTTGAACTTACGTATCGGCTTGCCGTTGGCAAAGCTGTATTCATTACCGGTCAAATCCAGTCCGGGTTGTAAGCCGTAACGGTGATTCATGTCTCCCCAGTCTTTAAAACCGAAATACGGAGCTGCTTTGAACGGTGCTCCCCACCAATACATATTACCATCATAAACCCAGTGCGAATAACCGTACGAACTGGTGAAACCATAAATGATTTCTTCGCAGGTCTCGTTATTCCAGGCAAATGGAGCATCCCATTGAGCGGCAATACCATAATTCCCATATTCTCCGTTGATGATTTTTTCGCAATAAGAAGCACATTCCGTTTCCTTGTTTTCGCCAATCCACACTTCTGCATTCAGATAAAGACGGACTAACAAGGCGGCGGCACCTGCCTGTGTCCATTCTCCCTGATGATTCCCGTTGCCACCATTCCCCGATTTTTTTAATAATAAAGGGATATTCTCTGTCAGTTCTTTTTCAATAAAGCTGAATGTCTCTTTGGGAGTGACTTGCTTCGGCTCTTTATCTTCACTGGGGAAATCCGTTACGATCGGAATATTCCGGAACATGTCCAGCAGGTTGATATAGAACCAGGCCCGCAGTGTTTTCAACTGGGCAATTAAGTTTTGCATCTCAGCTTCTTTCATATCGAATTTCTCCGGATTCAGTTTGGAAAGATCGGCTATGGCGCTGTTTACATAAACAACTCCCTGGAAATTGTTATTCCAGGCATCACGCGGAATCCAGTCGTCGATAGTCCACTGGTGGCGGTGTATGCGGAAATAATTTTCTCCGTCCAGCCAGTGTCCCTGACGATTAGGAGTCATGAAATGGTCTGCTGAGTTTTCAGCTATCTGGAAGTTTGCACCCGAAACAACCCAGTAAGCATGTTCGAAAGGACGGACAAAACCCTGGATGACATTATCTTTTGTCTGGTAAAAAGTGTCGGTAGTCAGGACATCATATACTTCCTCGTCCAGATTGGTACAACCGGTAGCGGCCCAACCTGCCAGTGAAAGAACTGTATATTTAAACCATTTGAGTTTCATATTCTTTTGATTTTAAGGTTAGAAATTAAGCTGAACGCCAATCAGATACTGGCGTGTAGAAGGATAGTAGCCTTTTTTATCACTCGGAACACCTGGCTGTAATCCGTTTACTGGGAAAATGTCAGGATCCACTCCGTCATATCCGGTAATTGTAAACAGGTTTCTTCCGGTTACGTATAAACGGGCTCTCTGGAACCATTTGGAATCGACTTTTATCGTATAACCTAATGTGGCTACGTCTAATTTCAAATAATCGGCATTTTGGACAAAATAGCTGTTATGTTGGTTCATCCCTGTCGTGATATGTGCATTCTTGCCATAGGCCGATTGCAGCACGTTCAGGTTGGCAGCCGCCGATTGCAATCCCCAGTAGAACTCGTGGATATTATATACCTGGTAGCCGAAGTTGCCACGGAAGAATAACGATAAATCGAAGTTATTGTAAGTAAGGCTGTTGTTCCATGACAGTGAGAATTTCGGGATACCGTTTCCGACCTTGACCTTATCGTCGCCGGTTGCTTCTCCGATTGGAATATCTTTGCCGTCTTTGTTTTTTATCATCCAGTTCCCATTGTCGTCTACACCGGCATATCTGTATGTGTAGAAAGAACCTACCCGGTCATTTTCCTGAATGCGCTGGACCTCTCCCGGGCTGCCTGGTGCCGGAAAACCGTCCATCCAATAGTAATCTTGTCCGGTGAATACGTCATTGGAGAAGGAGAGGAACTTATTATTCATTGTCGAACCGGTCAGGGTGATTGAATAATTGAAATCTTTCGTACGGACAGCATCGACAGTCAGGTCGAATTCAAACCCGGTGTTTCTCATTGTGCCGACATTGACGAAAGTGGAAGATTGGATGTTCGGCGGAAGAGCGACCGTATAATCACCCAACAAATCCTGTTGTGTCCGGTTGAAGTAGTTCATACTACCGGTCAGAATATTGTTGAATAAGCTGAAATCCAGTCCGATATTCCAGTTCTTTCCTTTTTCCCATTTTAAGTCGGGATTAACATTAACGTTAGGCGACCATCCCTGGTAATATTTCCCGTTGAAATAGACCTGGCCGTAGCCTCCCATGGTGGATAGCGCTTTGTAGCTGTCGAAATTCTGGTTGCCGGTAACACCGAAATCACCACGTATTTTTAAATCGTCAATCCAACTGATGTCTTTCATAAAAGCCTCTTCGCTGATACGCCATCCTGCTGAAATAGCAGGAAAGTATCCCCATTTATTGTTCGCCCCGAATTTGGACGAGCCTTCGTAACGAAGAGAGGCCGTTGCCAGATATTTGCCTTGGTAGTCATAGCTGAGACGTCCGAAGAAAGCGATCAGCTTGGCATCGTTTTTATAAGACGACATGCCCAGGCGTCCTTTAGCTTCACTCATGTATGTACCGTCCTGCAGGTTGTTATACATCAATTTGTCTGACGTGAAATTCTTATTTTCTGCTTTCATACCGGAATAAACGAAATACTGGTAGGAATAGCCGCCCATGGCTTTCAGGTTATGCCCGTTCTTTTCAAAACCATAATTTACCAGCCATTCAAGACTCTCCTGCCGACTTTTTTTATGTTCTTGCGATGCTTCGCCCCTATATCCGTTTTTGCGTGCCAGGGTAGAGGTGGACGGACGGAACCAGACAAGATCTTCATCGTTGATCTGCTGGGCAATCGTAATTTGTGTATTCAACATATGTGCTTTATCAGGAGCAAACAATGGAAGCAGATTCAGTTTGAATGTCCCATCCCAATCCAAATATTTTTTATCGCCGCCATTTTTTTCGAGTCGTAGTTTTTCAACAGGATTTTCCGCTTCCCAACCGGTTGTTTCGTAGTAGTAGTTCGGATTTTCCGGATCCATGACCGGCATGGTCGGATTGAGGGTCAGAGCCTGTGAAAAAGCCTGATAGTCGGAATTGTTGTATTTAATAGTACGTGGAGCAACATTAACGGTGATTTTATATAAATCGTTTGATGCAGAATGGTTGATAGAGAGACGGGCTCCCACCTCTTTTCTGTCCGAACGGATGTCGATACCGTTGGAATTACGTACGTCTATGGATGCACGATAATTGTTTTTGGCCGTGCCGCCGGATATCTGGAGCGTATGGTTATGTGAGAATCCTGTACGGGTCAGTTCGTCAAACCAGTCGGTATTCGCTCCGAAATCGGAACCTCTTTCAGGAATATGTTGCCGGAACTCGTCGGCACTCAGCACGTGCAACTGTTTTTTCGGTGTGCTGATATTTACATAACCGGTATAACTGGTGTGGACAGCCCCATCAAGCGCTCCTTTTTTAGTCGTAACGACTATAACGCCATTGGATCCGCGCGTACCGTAAATGGCGGATGCGGCTCCGTCTTTCAGAATATCGATCGATTCGATGTCATTCTCATTAATGTTTTCCAGGTTTCCTCCGGGAACGCCATCTATGATAACTAAAGGATCGACTTTGGCTTTTCGGGAAGAAACGCCACGAATTTGTATACTTGTGGAAGAGTTCGGATCGGCTGCTGCCGTATTGTTAATAGAAACGCCGGGGACTTTTCCCTGTATCTGCATGGCTGGATTATTGCTTCCGATATTCAGGAATTCTTTACTGGATACGTGGGATACGGCACTCGTCAGTTCCTTTTTGGAAACAGAACCATACCCGATAACGACTATCTCATCAAGATTCTCGGAACTTTCGGTTAAGACAACATCTATTTGTGTCTGGCCTTTTAAAAGAATTTCTTTTGGTGTGTAACTAATGTAGCTGATCGTGATTGTTTTCGCTTTATTATCGACTTGTAAGGTGAAAAGTCCGTTCATATCGGTTATCACCCCGTTTGTTGTTCCTGTAACGACGACATTGGCTCCGATTATAGGTTCTCCCTTGGTGTCTTTGACTGAGCCTTTGATTGTTTGGGACTGTGCATAAACAGATGCGGCAAATAAGCACATAATACAAGCGAACAGTATTTTGGAAAAGAATGTTTGCCCTTTTCCCCGGACTTGCAACCTGTGGGTATTCTGTAATATGTTCATGATTTATAAGATTAACAAGTGTTAGGATTAAAAAACTTTTAGCTTATTGAGAATAATACAATAACGTGTTAGATTTGTCATGCCTTCATAATCACCTCCTCTCTTTTAACTATAAGAATGCGCAAAATATTTATCATATCAAAGGCTAAAGCAATAATACCTTGGTATTATTAAACCAAATTAACAGATTTGGTTTAATAATGATGAATAAATTATGATTTATAAACTGTTGCGATTGATTTGAGGAGGTTAATAATTAGAAAAGTCGGTTTTGGTAGGTATTGGAAACTTAACAATAAGGTTATAAAAATCAGTACTCCTTCTTTTTTGAAAGAAAAACATTTTCGATTTTAACGGGGTAGTAGTGACATTTTGATAAACCTGAATCCGTATTTTTTTTCATTTCTGATGCTTTTGTCTGTTTTTTTGTACCTTTGCATCCGGATAATGGTGTAACCGCATTTTTGCTTCCGCAGGCGGTTAGTAAAAGGGAATCCGGTGTAAGTCCGGAGCTGTACCCGTAGCTGTAAGTTCTGTAAAACCCCGGCAAATCTTGTTGCCACTGATTGGAATCGGGAAGGTAGCCGTAAAAAGGGGAGAACAAGCCAGAAAACCTGCCACTATTCAATATATTCGGGCCCTCGGGTGAAGGGAGCGATGAACCGTAAGATTGTATATGCAGAATTTATTTGTTAAACGTTTGTTAGGCCTTTTCTGTGCCTGGTTGTTCCCGTTTGCTTTGTATGCGCAAGTGGACACGACGACTTATCACCAGCTTTCGGGTGTCGAGGTGCTGGGAAAGGTGCGTCCTTCCACAACCCGCGAGAGCACGCCGCTCCAGGTGATGGACAAAGCCGGCATCGAGCGTCTCGGCGTGCAGGATCTGTCGGAAGCGGTGAAACGCTTTTCGGGTGTGCATGTTCAGCGGTTATGCGACCGTGAACGTTGTCTGACAACTCAGCCTTAACCTTTTCGACGAAAGTTTCGGGGACGCCCGATCTTTTGGTAAGATGAAGTTTCATCAGGAATGAAATAAACCGGTTGCGTTCCTGATCGCCAACGAAGAAATTGCGAACTTGCGCAGGCATGCGCGAGCGGATTTCTCAGAGAAGATATCCAAGGTAGAAAATATCAAAAAACGATAGTCAGCAAGCTTGCCCAGAAAAAGCAAGAAACGAAGTCATTTCTATGTAAAGGAGATTTGGGGTATGACAAAAAATTACACAGCCTTAGCTGCCGAAATTCTCAGC
>OGZX01000250.1_pt1 | contig 65089 bp, 38 predicted proteins | sample 1576881 | NCBI WGS metagenome assembly OGZX01 (sample SAMEA3541542, study PRJEB24748) | human gut metagenome | biome: human gut; feature: human-associated habitat; material: faeces | place: China | collected 2012 | reverse complement strand
CGGCGGGTGCAGCTATCGGCCTGGAGCTGGACGATACAATGAAGAAGATTTATTTTGTTGACAACCTGCCGCTTTCTCCGCTTGCCAATGCATATGTACGTGCCCGTGGCGCCGACCGCATGTCGTCTTATGGCGATTTCATAGCTCTGAGCGATGTTTGCGATGAAGCTACCGCCCGTTTCATCAACCGGGAAGTGTCGGACGGTGTCATTGCTCCGGGATATACGGAAGAAGCACTCGAAATCTTAAAAAACAAGCGTAAGGGAACTTATAATGTGATTAAAATAAATCCGGACTACAAACCTGCCCCGATTGAACACAAAGACGTGTTTGGAGTTACTTTTGAACAAGGCCGCAATGAAATAAAATTGAATGGCGATGAACTGTTTGCCAACATCCCTACTCAGAACAAGGAATTTCCCGAGGCAGCCAAGCGTGACCTGATGATTGCACTCATCACTTTGAAGTATACGCAATCGAATTCGGTATGCTACGTGAAAGACGGCCAGGCCATTGGTATCGGTGCCGGACAGCAAAGCCGCATACACTGTACCCGCCTGGCAGGCAATAAGGCCGATATCTGGTACTTGCGCCAACATCCGAAAGTGCTGAACTTGCCCTGGGTAGAGAAAATCCGCCGTGCCGACCGTGACAATACAATCGACATCTATATCAGCGACGACCATGAAGATGTATTGGCCGAGGGTGCCTGGCAACAATTCTTCACTGAAAAGCCGGAAGTGCTGACCCGTGAAGAGAAACGTGCCTGGCTGGATACACTGAAAGGTGTGGCCTTAGGTTCGGATGCTTTCTTCCCGTTCGGTGATAATATAGAACGGGCACATAAGAGTGGGGTGGAGTATATTGCCCAGGCAGGTGGCTCCGTACGTGATGATCATGTGATTGAAACCTGCGACAAGTACGGCATTGCCATGACCTTTACGGGTATTCGTCTGTTCCATCATTAATCTCTTCCTTATAAAAAATGCGTCTCTATAAATTGCATTGCAGTTTATAGAGACGCATTCCATTTTACTAAGTCTTCCTTGCTATCCTTCGTGTTTGATGTTATCGTCAATCACTTTGATTTTTTCTTTCACAAGTTCGATATCTGCTTTCAGCTTTTCGACCTTACGGTTAATTTCCGTCAACAGGCTGTTGCCCTTCTTGGAAGAAGCGGTCAGGAAGCCGAGGTTGTTTTCGTAGGTTTGCAGTTCACTCTTCATATTCTCGAAAGCGTGCATCAGCTTCTCGCGTTCGCGGTAGAGAGCCTGCGGGCTGCCTTCCTGGATGGAACTGATAGATGACTTGAAGTTGCTCAACTTCTTATTCGATGCATTGATGTTGAAGTGCTCGAACAACTTGTCTATCTGTCCGTGGTATTGCTTATATATCTTGTCTTTTTCTTTGAACGGTACGTGTCCGATGCTGTTCCATTCTTTCATCAGGTCGCGCACCTGTTGGGTGGCTTCCTCGCTATCTGCATCTTCGCCTATGGCGTTCAGCTTTTCGATGATGGCTTTCTTCTTCTCCAGATTCTCCTGTTCTACGCTACGCTGTGAAGAAGTGGCTTTGTTCTTCTGTTCGAAGAAATAGTCACAGGCAGAGATGAAGCGTTTCCAGATGGCATCCGAGTACTTCTTGGCTACCGGGCCTACTGTTTTCCATTCCTTCTGCAATTTCACCAGTTCGTCGGCAGTCGCTTTCCAGTCGGTACTGTCTTTCAAAGCTTCGGCCTTTTCGCAAAGGGCGCGTTTCTTTTCCAGGTTCTCGTTCATGCCTTCCTTCAAGGTCTTGAAGAATTCTCCTTTCTTGCGGAAGAACTCGTCGCAAGCCTTGCGGAAGCGCTCGAATATCTTTACGTTCATCTTTTGCGGAGCAAAGCCGATGGTTTTCCATTTGTTTTGCAGGGCAATGATCTCTTGCGTCTTGTTTTCCCAAGAGGTAAAGTTAGTCAGTTCGCTGTAGTCTATAGCTTCGATGATTTCACAAATCACCGTCTTTTGGTCCAGATTGTTCTGCTCAACTTCTTTCAAGGATTCGAAGTGCTGCTGATGGCGGCGGTTCACGGTAGTAGAGGCTGCTTTGAAACGTGCCCATACTTCGTCGCGAAGCTCTTTGGCTACGGGGCCCGTATCGCGGAATTCCTGATGCAGCTTCTGCAATTGGTGGAAAGCCGATACTACATCCGGCTCGTCTGCCAACTTTTCGGCAGCTTCGCAGAGGTGGTTCTTTATTTCCAGATTCTTTTTGAAGTCGTATTCGCGGAACTCATTATTCAACTTCAGCAAGTCGTAGAACTTCTCGACGTATAGCTGGTAGTTCTTCCAAAGTTCGTTTACTTTGGCTTGCGGTACCAGTTTCACTTCGTTCCATTGCTGTTGCAGCTTTTTGAATTCTGTATAGCTCTTATTTGCGTCCTCGGGAGATTCCACCAGTTCTTTCAGTTCTTCGATGATGGAAAGTTTGATTTGCAGATTCATTTCCTTCTGCTTCTCCACTTCGGCAGTCAGTGCGTTTCTTTTCTCTCGGATGACGGTCATGATCTCCTTGAACTCCTCTTCCACACTGTCGGTTTGTGGAACGAAGTCCTCTGCAGCACCCCCGTTTTCGATAAACAGTTTTTTGGCCGCTTCTTGTTCAGCATTATGTATCTTGTAGAAAGCTTGCTTCAGACTGTCTATTTCCGGTTTGGCGATGTTCTCCACATCTGCGGCGACCTCTTTCAGTTTGGCAAGGATTTCCTCTTTTGTGAGCTTCTGAACAGGCTCTGCCGGCTTTTCTGAGGTAACTTCTTCAGTAGGAGTTTCTGTTTTTGCCGGTTCAGAAACCTCTGCTGCTTTCTTTTCTTCTTCTAATTCCACCGGCTTTTCGGGGAGATTAGTGTCATGAGTGTCCGTCATTGTATTTACTTTTTAGAAACGGGATTCCCCCGTTCGGATTACATTAGGTTACAAATTAATGAAATAAAATGATTACTTCATACAATTTTACTTGATTTTTTTTCAATCTCCTCGTTTTTACGATAGCAGTACGGTGATACCCATATAGAGCATCATGCCTATGATGTCATTGGTAATGGCAATGAAAGGGCCGGTGGCAATGGCGGGGTCAACCTTCAGCTTTTCGAGTGTCATGGGCACCAGCGTTCCGAAGATGGAAGCGAACATGACGACTGCAAAGAGGCTGATGGATACGGAGTATGTGACAGTAGCCGTACCGCCGAACCGGATGAAATTATAGATATATACCAGCAAGGAGATGATGGTTGCATTGATGATTGCCACCACTGCTTCCTTGGCAACCTGTTTGAAAGTGTCTTTGGCATCCAGCGAACTGTTGGCGAGGCCTTGTACTACGATGGCCGAAGACTGGGTTCCCACGTTTCCGCCCGTACCGCCGATCAGCGGGATGTAGAGTGCCATTTCGGGGTGGGCGGCAAAGGTGGCGTCAAAATTGCCCAATATCATGGAGTTGCCGATACCGCCTATCATGCCGATGAGCAGCCATGGAAGGCGTGCCGAGGTCTGGCGCATCACATTATCGTCCGTTTCTACGTCCTGGGACAAACCGGATGCTAATTGGTAGTCGCGTTCGGATTGCTCGCGTACCTCGTCCATTACGTCGTCCACGGTAATCTGACCGACCAGACGTCCGATGCTGTCGACTACGGGTACTGCTACCAAGTCATACTTTTCGGTGATCTGTGCTACTTCGTCGATAGGAGTGTCTACATGGACGGAGATAGGGTCTTTTCTCATCACATGCTTCACCTTGGAAACGGAAGGAGAGGTTATCATTTTCTTTAGCGGGAAGACGCCTTGCAGGCGTTCTTCGTCGTCAACGACGTATACATAATAAATTTCATCCAGTTTCTCGGCTTGCAGGCGCATCTCTTTCAGACACTCCGGCATACTCCAGTTCTCGTTGACAGTTACCATTTCCGTACCCATCAGACCACCGGCGGTGTCTTCATCGTATTTCAGCAAATCTACGATATCGCCCGCCTGCTCGATGTCTTCGATGTGCGAGAGGATTTCTTCCTGCTTGTCTTCGTCGAGTTCACGCATCAGGTCTACGGCGTCGTCCGTATCCATATAATCCACGAAGCGCTTGGCGATGGTTTCGGAAGGAAGGATTTCCAGGAACTCCTTCCGGACGTCTTCGTCCATTTCAACCAATACGTCTGCTGCTGTTTCGTTGTCGAGAAGACGGTATACGAAACGGGCTTCTTCCGCGTCGAGATCATTGCATAGTTCTGCAATATCCGCCGGATGAAGGTCAGTCAAAAGCGACTTGACGTTTTCCGCGTCTTTCTGCTCGATTAGGCTTTTGACGTTGTTTATGTATTCTTGGTCTATTTCCATAGGACTTGGTATCAGTTTCTTTGTCTTTCACTAATTTCCTTCAACGCCTTCTCCACTTCATTCGTCAGGCTTATGAACTCCTGTACTGAAAGCTGTTCCGGGCGCTTGTTGAATAAAGTATCTTCCGTCAGCGGGCAATCCTTGCCGAGTATCGGCTTTATGGAGTTGCGCAGCGTCTTGCGGCGTTGGTTGAAGGTGGTTTTCACTACCTGCTTGAACAGTTTTTCGTCGCATCCCAACTCCTGCGTGTCGTTACGCGTCATACGGATGACTGCGCTCTTCACTTTGGGCGGTGGATTGAATACGTGTTCATGCACTGTGAACAGATACTCCACTTTGTACCATGCCTGTATCAACACACTCAGTATGCCATATGTTTTGCTGCCCGGTCCGGCGGCGATGCGTTCGGCAACTTCCTTCTGTATCATGCCTGTACAGCAAGGTATCAGGTTTTTGTTATCCAGCATCTTGAAGAAAATCTGACTGGATATGTTATAAGGATAGTTTCCCGTCAGCACAAAAGGCCGGCCGTCGAACAGCCGTTGCAGGTTCATTTTGAGGAAGTCGTCCTCAATGATGCAGTCTTCCAGTTGCGGATACGACTCACGTAAATAGGCTACTGACTCGTAATCCACCTCTACCACCTTGACCATACGCTCTTTAGGCAGGAGAAACTGGGTCAATACGCCCATGCCCGGACCTACTTCCAGAATCGGCAGTCCGGGACAAGCGTCCACCGTGTCGGCAATATCCTGTGCCACTTTCAGGTCCTTCAGGAAATGTTGGCCGAGAAACTTTTTGGGTTTAACTAATCTCATGTATCAACTAAATCGTTACTTTTGCTCCGCAAATACAAACTACGCCCCGGCATTAAAAATAAACAAGCTTATTTGGTACGCCTCTCGGTTTACGCTATATTTGCGGAGCAAAGGTAATCCATAATTTTGAAGAATGACGAATTCAAGATGAATAAACTATTAAAAAAGACATTGAAAGTTGTCTTACCTATCCTGTTGGGCGGCTTTATCCTCTATTGGGTGTATCGCGATTTTGACTTTGCAAAGGCCGAATATGTCCTGCTGCATGGCACAAATTGGGGATGGATGCTGCTATCGTTGTTTTTCGGAGTCATGAGCCATGTGTTTCGCGGATGGCGTTGGAAGCAGACACTGGAGCCGATGGGTGCCCGTCCCCGGACGAGCGACTGTGTAGATGCTATCTTCGTTTCCTATGCCACCAACCTGATATTGCCCCGTGTGGGGGAAGTTTCCCGTTGCGGAGTGCTTGCCAAGTATGATAATGTGTCTTTTGCCAAATCTCTGGGTACAGTGGTTACCGAGCGTCTGGTCGATACCCTCTGCATTCTCTTGATTACCGGAATCACCTTCTTGGTACAAATGCCCGTCTTTATGCAGTTTTTTGCCGAGACGGGAACCAAGATACCGTCGTTGGTACACCTGGTGACGTCTCCCTGGTTCTACGTTGTCCTTTTCTCCATTATTGGGGTGTGCGTCCTTCTGTATTACCTGCTGCGCATGCTTTCTTTCTTTGAACGGGTGAAAGGAATTGTGCTGAATGTATGGGAAGGCGTGATGTCACTCCGAAAGGTGAAGAATGTTCCGCTATTTATTCTTTATACTTTACTTATTTGGGCATGCTATTTCTATCATTTCTATATCACCTTCTTTTGTTTCCAGTTTACCGAGCATCTTAGCTTTCTTGCCGCGTTGGTAATGTTTGTCGGCGGAACGTTTGCCGTCATTGTCCCCACGCCCAACGGGGCAGGCCCCTGGCATTTTGCCGTCATCACTATGATGATGCTCTACGGGGTGAATGCCACGGATGCCGGCATCTTTGCGCTGATAGTGCATGGCATACAGACACTGCTGGTCATTGTACTTGGTATCTGGGGCTCGTTACATCTCTCGCTTGTAAACCGCAAGAAGATAAACTGAAATATCCCTGTTTGAGATTGCTTTTTCGCATGAAAAAACATTGTTTATTACGAGTTATGGGAATAAACTGTTATATTTGCGAAAACTAACTTTATAGAATTATGAGTACAATCTTACAGTTAGCTCCACAGAATGTGTGGAAGCATTTCTATTCGCTGACCCAAATCCCCCGTCCGTCGGGACATATGGAGAAGATCACCGCGTTTTTGGTTGATTTCGGCAAGGGGTTGGGTCTGGAGTCATTTGTCGATGAAGTCGGCAATGTCATTATCCGCAAGCCTGCCACTCCGGGTATGGAAAATCGCAAAGGCGTCATCCTTCAGGCTCACATGGACATGGTGCCTCAGAAGAACAACGATACCGTTCACGACTTTACAAAAGATCCCATTCAGACCTATATCGACGGAGATTGGGTGAAAGCCAAAGGTACTACGCTGGGTGCCGATAACGGCTTTGCAGCCATCATGGCAGTTCTGGAAGACAACAGCCTGAAGCACGGTCCGCTGGAGGCTTTGATTACCAAGGACGAAGAGACGGGCATGTACGGTGCTTTCGGTCTGAAACCCGGAACCCTGAAAGGAGAAATCCTGCTGAACCTCGATTCTGAGGATGAAGGAGAACTTTATATCGGCTGTGCCGGTGGTCTCGACATCACCGCCACACTGGAATATAAGGAAGAAGCGCCTGCTGCCGGCTTTGTAGCCCGCCAAATAACACTGAAAGGCTTGCGTGGCGGACACTCCGGTCTGGAAATCAACGAGGGACGCGGCAATGCCAACAAGTTGCTGGCTCGCGTGGCGCACGACTTATTGGTAGAGTTCGACTCCCAACTGGCAAGCTTCGAAGGTGGAAATATGCGTAATGCCATTCCGCGTGAAGCCCATGCCGTACTGGTGTTCAACCCTGAAGACATGGAAGGCCTGGATGACTATATCAAGGAATACGAAGTACAGCTCAATGACGAATATGCTCCGATTGAAAGCGACATTACGCTGACGATGGAAGAAGTTCCCATGCCTGCTGCCGTGGTTCCCACAGAGATTCAGGATAACATGATTAACGTCCTGATGGCCTGTCAGAACGGTGTGATGCGCATGATACCCACCGTACCCGACACCGTAGAAACCTCTTCAAACCTCGCCATTGTCATTATCGGCGGAGGCAAAGCCGAAGTTCGTATCCTGGCACGCAGTTCTTGCGATACCATGAAGGACTTCCTTGCCGACAGCCTGAGCGCTTGTTTCGCTATGGCAGGCATGAAGGTAGAATTGAGCGGCGGCTATTCCGGCTGGCAACCCAATGTAGATTCTCCCATTCTCCATGCCATGAAGCTGTCCTATAAGCAGCAGTTTGGCGTAGAGCCTGCCGTGAAGGTAATTCATGCCGGTCTGGAGTGTGGCATCATTGGCGCCAACTGTCCGGGACTCGATATGATTTCCTTCGGTCCTACCTTGCGTTCTCCGCACTCGCCGGATGAACGTGCGCTGATTCCTACTGTTTCCAAGTTCTACGACTTCCTGGTCGCTACGCTGGAGCAGACTCCGGAGAAATAAGAATCTGACCTATATATATAAGGTATAAAAGCAGGGTGTTTCTACAAGCATCCTGCTTTTTTGTCTCTGACATCTTGTCCCGTCTCTGCCAAAACGGCTCTGCTTTTCTTCATTTCCCCACCTTTCTTTTGTTGTAACTTCGGAGTAATTGACGTAAATCAAGAAATATGTTGTATAACATACTTTTCTTCTCTTTTTTGCTTGTTATCTTGAACAAAGGTTCTATTTTTGTGTTGTTAAACATGAATTCAATAGGATAACAAGTGATTTTTAAGGATAACAAGATTGATTTTAGGAGGATAACAAAATGAAAAAGTTAAAGAATTTATTTAAGCACATCGGCGAAGCCGATAAGAACATTTGGGGTTATGTAATGCTTTAAGCATTCATCCCCTTTCGTTGAGTATTGAATTTTAGTTTTCAGGTATTAGATTTAAATTTTGAGGTTATGAAAAAGAAGATTGTAAAGGTCTTGAAACGTATTCTTGCCGAAGTCGGTAGAAATGAGATGTTGATGATGGGGTATATGCCGGAGAAGTAGTAATACTGCCCTTCTGGGCCCCAAGTTTTAGGTATTTAGATTTAATTTTTAAGATTATGAAGAAAAAGATTGTGAATTCGTTTAAGAGTATTCTTACCAAAGCCGGTAAGAACTGGATGGAGGCAATGCAATATTATAGCCTTCAGATGTAAGCGCACTAAATTTATTATAGAGTAAGGGATATGTTCTTTTCAGAATGTATCCCTTCTTTTTTTGTGTCAGGAGAATCATTAGTAAGAAGTGGTTTGCGGTTAACCTCATAGAATAAGCCGCAAAATTTGCGGCTTATTTCTCTCTTATCTGTATGCATCAGAATTTCCATTCATTGTATTCCTTAAAAAACGACAAATAGAACAATATTATCTGCTTCGTACTTTCTTCGTACCCGGTTCGTACCCGAGTCGTACCTGGTTCGCTCATTTTCTCCCCCTATAGAAGCGAAGGAGAAGCGAATCAGGTACGAGGGAGAAGAGAAATAGAACAAAAATGATTAGAAGAATGTGAACGGGGCAAAGTTGAAAGAGTAAAAAAATATCATTAAAAGAATTCATCGTATTGGTGCGGAAAGTTGCTGCGAAACTGCCGGCGGCGGATTTTACGGATCCCGAAACAGAAGTTGTATTCAGTCTGGTTATCAGTGCTTTAGTAAAAAACTGGAGTTGCCGAAAGGTACGGATTAGGGTCAAAAGGTTCAGGGTTCACCTATGACCCTCAATTTCCGCGCCACTACAAGAAAGAGCAGGAATAGTTGTCCGAAAAAAGTAACGAATTGCGGGTATTCATGCCTTATTTCCTATAGGAAGTTTACGAATACTTGCCGGATTTCTTTCACCGATTTTGTGAACGAGGCTGTCAAGCAGAACTTATCTGCCTTTACTGGGAAGCGGATACTAAAGAAGGCAGAGAAAGCTTCGTTTGTGAAGTATGGGGGGACGAATTTCCCAAAACTTCCCAATGTCGGCGGAAAATTGGGTTCATAGGTGAACCCTGAACCTTTTGACCCTAAAATAAATTAAGCCCTTGCAATATCAGATTATTGCAAGAGCTTATCATTTTATGCTAAGAGCATATTTCTCTTTCATCATTTTCTCCTTTTTTAGTCCAGAAGGTGCGTATCAGCTTCCGGCTTACTTTATTTTCCTCAACTGGAGAAAAATATTTTCCCTATTGCCCATTAATTTTTGAGCTGAATAATTCATAGCAGGAGCAAATCTGAATGATTCAGATTAGGTATTTGTGTCTTTGAATTGTCTGTTCTATGGACGTAAGACTGTTGGGCGGGGATTAATAAGTTTTTTTATCAATAAAAGTACATTTGTTTGAACTTTATTCGTTTCCTTTGTTGTTAATACATAGACTAACAAACGAATAAATATGAAGAAAATTCAAAGATTTTGTACCATGCTGTTGTTGCTGGCGGTGTTTGGCTTGCCGGCATTGCATGCGCAGTCGTATGACAAACTATGGAAACAAGTGGAGCAGGCACAGAAGAAAAGTCTGCCCCAAACAGTGATAAAGCTGACCGATGAAATCTATCGGAAAGGCGAACGGGAACAGAATGCACCGCAGATGCTGAAAGCATATATCTGCCGGGAAACTTATCAGCAGGGACTGACTCCGGACAGTCTTTATTCCAGCTTGAAGTATATGGAACGCTGGGCGCAGTCGGAAGTGAATCCGGTGAACAAGGCCATTTTGCATTCCTTGCTGGCATGTGAATATGCCGACTTGATGAGGCAGAACCGGCGTGCACTGTTGTCGCGTACACTGCTCGATGTCAATGAAGCCCCCGGAGATGTCCGTGAGTGGAGCATCAGCCAATTTGTGGACAAGATAGACGAACACAGCCGTGCTTCTTTGCAGGATTCCGTCCGTCTGCTCGAAACATCTGCCGAGAAATACGTACCTTTTACTGTATTGGAAGACGGCAGCCGTTTCTATCGGCACGATATGTATCATTTGCTGGGCGGACGTGCCGTCTCGGCTTATGAAGACATGAGAGGTTTCAACGTAGACTCCTTGCTGAATATCCGCATAAATACTGTTTACGGGAATATGATAAACGCTTACCGTCATCGTGCCGGTTCGGAAGATGCCGTACTGCTTTGTTCATTGGATTATTGGGACTGGAAACTGTCCGGCGGGCTTAGCAGCGAACCTTATCAGACCCTAAAGATGCGGAGGGAGCAGATGAACAAAGAATATTTCCAGGCATTGAACAACCTGATTGAAGAGTTCGGCAGTCGTGAAGTATGTGCAGAGGTTTATATCAAGAAAGCATCTTATCTACGTGCAGGTACGGAAGGACGCAGCGTGGCGGAGGCATTGAAAGTGTGTGACGAAGGGCTGAAGCGCTACCCTTCTTATAAGCGTATCAATGAATTAAGGAATATACGGGAGCAGATATTGCAGCCCCAACTGGTGGTAACTACCCGTGAAAGCGGCTATCCCGGCGATTCGGTTAATGTGAACGTGAATTTCCGCAATCTGTCGGGTTTCACTCTGAACTTGTATGCCACTACTTTAAGTGAGGTGCCTTGGATGGATCATGGCATCAATAAAGATACCTATAAGAAATATGCCCGGGAGAGGCTGTCTTCCATGCATTTCGATTTGCAGCCGTTGCCTGGTAGGGACAAATTGCCCGAAGACGTTCCTTACCTTTCTACTGATACAGTATTTAAGTTCAAGATACCCCAGGAGACCGGAGTATATATCGTTCAGGTGATACCTGATGCCGGTACTACCCGTACCGAAGATAAGTTCTTGGTTTCTACCCGCTTCAAGGTACTGACACTGAACTTGAGAGACGGGCGTACGGAAGTTACTACGCTGGACGCCTTTAGCGGGCAGCCGATTGGCGGTGCGGTAGTGAGTTTCTACTCTTCCTATGACGAAAAAGACCGGAAACCCATGGCGGAAGTTGTGACGGATGCCGGTGGAAAAGCTATATTACCTTGGGAGAGCGGAATTCGCAGCTATGTGGCGCGCAAGGGCGGAGATACTGCCATGCTGCCGCAGTCTATTTATATATATGGTCCCGGCATCTACGGCAACAAAGAAACCGACCGGAGGGCCGTAGCTTTGTTGACAGACCGTTCGCTCTATCGTCCCGGACAAACCGTTTATGTAAAGGGAATAGCTTATAAGCAAGACGATGACAGCGCCCATGTACTGCAAGGGGAGGACTATAACCTCACTCTGTTGGATGCCAACGGTAAGGAGATTGCCACCAAGAAAGTGCGAACCAATGACTTTGGCTCTTTCACTGCGGATTTTGTGCTTCCGACAGCTTGTCTGAACGGTATGTTCACGGTGCGGACACAAGAGATTTATTCCACCACCAACTTCAGAGTGGAGGAGTATAAACGTCCTACTTTCGAGATTACCTTTACTCCGGTTGCCGAGGCTTACCGGTTTGGCGAAAAGGTGATGCTCAAAGGAAATGTCAAAGCCTTTAATGGAATGACGGTGCAGGACGTACCGCTGGCTTATACGGTGAATCGTCGCACCCCGGAGAGGTATTATTGGGATGATCCTGCCAAGCCACTCCTGGCAGATACCATACAGTTGGATGCCAATGGCGATTTTGCCATTCCTTTGGCTTTGAATGCCCCGACTGAGAATATGGGCAGATATGGATATATTTGTACGTACACTATAGAAGCAGTGGTAACGGATGAAGCCGGCGAAACACAGACTGCTACCTATCGTCTGATGGCAGGTCCCAGGGCTTATTCGTTCAATGTCGATTTGCCCCAGTATATCTGTAAGGAAGACAGTATGGTTTTCACTTTCGGGGTGAATAATATAATGAGTATCCCTCAGAAAGTGAAGGGTACCTATCGCCTTTATCCGGCTGGAGATGCTGGTAAATCTAAAAACATGAAAGCGGAACAACCCGCACTGACAGGTGATTTTATCGCCAATCAGCCCCAGAACTTCTCAGCCTGGAACAAGCTTCCCTCGGGCAATTACCGCCTGGAACTTTCCGTACGTGACAGCCTGGGACGTGAAGAGAACAATGGAGAATATGGCAGTGACCGCTTCCTGCTCTTCTCGAAGAATGATACACGTCCGGCAGCATTTACGGACCTCTTCTATTATGGGGAGAATGAAAAATTCGATGAGCAACATCCTGCCGCTTTCCTTTTGGGAACTTCTTATCAGGACGCCTATGTGCTTATGGATGTATTCTGTGATCGGAAGCGTATAGATAGCCGCGTGTTGCAGCTAAGCGATACGATTGTTCGTATGGAATATCCTTATAAGGAAGCGTATGGCGACGGGGTCACAGTACTTTTCAATTTTGTGAAGAACGGTGAAATGTATGGCCGGCAGATTTATCTGGAGAAACGGCAGCCCGAACGTACCCTTGACATGAAGTGGGAGGTATTCCGTGACCGCCTGCGTCCCGGTCAGCAGGAGGAATGGAAACTTACGATAAAGACTCCTCAAGGTATGCCTGCCGCAGCCGAGATGCTGGCGACGATGTACGATGCTTCGTTAGATAAGATTTATAAACGCAATCAGTTGTTGCAGGTTCTCTATCCGAGTAACCTGTATGGTGCTTTCCGCAGTGCAAGTAACTATGGCAATACTTATTTCTCACTCTATTTCCCGCTGAAGGCCTGGAAGACGCCGATGTGGTCGTTCGACCATTTCTGTTCTCCTTATATGGATGGTGTAATGCGGATAGTAATGACAGAGGATAATGCTGTTTTGGAAGAAACCACCGTGATAGGCTATGGCACTACCCGGAAAAGTGCTGCGACCGGAGGACTGCGGGTTCGGGGAGCGGCTGAGGCTTCTAAAGCGGTAGAGGTCAAGTATGTCCCCGTGAATGTAGAAGAAAGTGCCGTAGCCGATGCCGTATTTGAGGAAGAACTTATTCCTGTGGGGCAAACCTTGCAGCCTGCCGCCGACCTTCGCACCAACTTTGCCGAGACTGCCTTCTTCTATCCTCAGCTTCGTACCAACGAGCAGGGTGAGGTAGCCTTCTCCTTCACCATGCCCCAAAGTCTGACCCGCTGGAACTTCCGCGGATACTCGCATACCAAGGACATGATGACGGGCATGCTCGATGCCTCTGTGGTGACCGCCAAGGAATTCATGCTCACCCCCAATATGCCCCGCTTCGTCCGAGTAGGCGACAAGACGCAGATTGCCGGAAGCATTGCCAACCTGACAGGCAAAGCCGTGAAGGGAACAGCCACGCTCACCTTGTTCGATCCGATGACGGAGAAAGTCATTTCTACCCAACGCCAGAAGTTCTCGGTAGAAGCCGGCAAAACCACTGCCGTCAACTTCCATTTCGATGTTACCGACCGTTACGACTTGCTTGGCGTCCGTATGATAGCCGATGGCGGTACGTTCAGCGACGGCGAGCAACACCTGCTCCCCGTATTGAGCAACAAAGTATATCTCACGGAAACCCTCGCCATGCCTATCCGTGGCGAGCAGACCCGTACCTTCTCGCTGGACAGCCTTTTCAACGGCAACAGCCGCACCGCCACCGACCGCCGCCTGACGGTAGAGTTCACCGGTAATCCGGCATGGTATGCCGTGCAAGCCCTGCCGGTACTCAGCCTGCCCACCGGCGACAACGCCATCTCCTGGGCAACCGCTTACTACGCCAACAGCCTGGCAGGCTTCATCGCCAACAGCCAGCCGCGCATCAAGACCGTGTTCGATGCCTGGAAAGCTACCGGCGGAACCAAAGAGACCTTCCTCAGTCAACTCGAAAAGAACCAGGATGTAAAGAATATCCTGCTCGACGAGTCGCCCTGGCTGATGGAAGCTACCACCGAAGCCGAACAGCAAGCCCGCATCGCCACCCTGTTCGACGTGAATCTGCTGAATGGCCGTAACCTCTCCGCCTTTACCAAGCTGAAAGAATTGCAAGGTGCCGACGGCGCCTGGAGATGGTACAACGGCATGACGGGCAGTCGCTCTATCACCGCCTACATCACCGGCTTGTTGGTACGCCTGCCCCTGCTGACAAAAACCACGCTTCCTTCGGAAGTCATGGAAATGCGTCAACGAGCCTTCTCCTACCTGCATAAGCAGGCTTTGGAAGACTATCGCAATTTGCTTAAGGCGGAAAAGAACGGTGCCAAGATTACCACACTGTCGGATGCTACGATGGAATATCTCTATCTTGTAGCTCTCCGCGGAGAGAAGGTACCTGCCGAGAATCAAGCCGCCCAGCGCTACTTCCTCTCGAAAGTAGGTAGTAACCTTACTAACGGAACGATGCTGTGCAAAGCACAGTCCGCTATTATCTTGCGGGCAGCAGGTCGCACAGCAGAAGCTGACGAATTTATCGCTTCCATTAAGGAACATCTGGTACAGACCGATGAAATGGGTGCACACTTTGCCTTCTACGCTAATCCCTACAACTGGGGCATGCTACCCGTTTCCACCCATGTGGAAGTGATGGAAGCATTGCGCCTGGCAGGCGGTAACGACGCCCTGGTCGAGGAAATGAAATTGTGGTTGCTGAAACAGAAGCAGACCACAAGCTGGAATTCCCCTGTGGCTACTGCCGATGCTGTTTATGCCTTGCTTTGCCAGGGCAACGACTTGTTGCAGAGCCGTGGAGACGTACGCATCACGCTGGGCAATAAGGTGTTGGAAACCCTGCAACCTGCCAAGACTACCGTTCCCGGTTTGGGATATATCAAGGAAACCTTCACACAGGGTAGCCCCGAGCTGAAAGCCAAATCCATCACCGTGGAGAAACGCGATGCAGGCATTGCCTGGGGAGCTGTCTATGCCCAGTACCTGTCGCCGATATCCGACGTGAAGCAGCAGGGCGGTGAGTTGAATGTGGAGAAGCAACTATATGTAGAACGCATTGTCGCCAACGGACAGAAATCCTTGCAGCCGGTTGCCGATGCAGCACAGCTGTCGGTAGGCGATAAGATTGTTTCCCGAATCATCATCCGCCTGGACCGTGCCATGGACTTCGTCCAGCTGAAAGACCAGCGCGGCGCTTGCTTCGAACCTGTTGGCGCTCTCTCCGGCTATCGTTGGAGTAATGGCTTCGGTTACTATACCGAGGTGGAAGATGCTGCGACCAACTTCTTCTTCGACCACCTAGGTAAGGGCGTTTATGTCCTCGAACACAGTTACCGCATTGCCCGTGGCGGAACCTACGAAACCGGCATTGCCACCATCCAGTGCGCCTATGCACCCGAGTATGCTTCGCATTCTACAGGCGGAACGGTGACGGTGAAATAAGAAAGATATAGAAGAACGCAAATTTGCGTTCTTCTATTTTAGGAACTCTCACCGAAAACTCCTACTTTTGTGCATCCTAATTTAGAAACAGAATAAATGAAACGTACTTTTGTCACTCTATATATACTTGTAGCGATGGTTTTAACGGTTTTGGCGCAACCGCGCTTCACTTCCAATACCGAGATGCACAGCCTGGGACAGATTGAATGGAAGCACCCCGCCGTAGTACAATATACCATCACCAATACCGGAGACCAACCCCTGGTGCTGACCGAAGTAGAGCCGGATTGCGCCTGCTCCGTAGCCCAATGGACCAAGACACCCATTGCTCCGGGTGAGAAAGGTACTATCAACGTTACTTTCGATGCCGAGGCGTTGGGACGTTTCCAGAAGTCCGTAGCCATTTACAGCAATGCCGCTCCGCATCTGGTCTATCTGAAGTTTGCCGGCGAGGTGGTGCAGGAAATCAAAGATTTCACCAATCCCCATCCATACCTCATCGGGCAGATACGTATCGACAAGAACAGTCTCGACTTCCCCGACCTGCAGCATGGTGAACAGCCGGTTATCTATATCGGCGTGGTCAATCTTTCCGACCGTCCTTACGAACCGGTACTGATGCATCTGCCGCCTTATCTGCAGATGGAAGTCAAGCCCAACGTTCTGCAGAAAGGCGAACGCGGCGTCATCACCCTTACGCTGAACTCCGAGAAGCTGACCGACCTCGGTCTGACACAGGCATCCGTCTACTTGGCACGCTTTGCCGGCGACAAGGTAGGAGATGAAAATGAAATCCCCGTTTCCGCCATCCTCTTGCCCGACTTCTCCGGTATGACGGAGACGGAAAAGGCAAATGCCCCTGCTATCAAACTTTCTACCACCGACGTGGATATGAGTGGACTGCTTGCCAAGAAATCGAAGGCAAAGCAAGACATCACCATCACCAATACCGGGCGCTCTCCTCTACAGATAAACAAACTCCAGGTATTCCATCCGGCAGTAGGAGCCAACCTCAAGAAAAGCGTTCTGCAACCGGGCGAAAGTACCCGTCTGCGCGTCACGGTGGAGAAGAAGAATATCGGCAAGCATCGCCGCCATCTGCGCCTGTTGATGATTACCAACGACCCGATGCAGCCGAAAGTAGAGATAAACATAAAAGCGCATTAATCACATTAGCACATTACCACATTAATCACATTAGCACATTACTATCATGGACCATCCCGAAAATAACGAAGCATATAAAGGCTTGGTTGTCAATGCAGGCATTGAGCAACCGTCGTCAGTCAATCCTTATCTGAAACGGAGCAAGAAACGCGAACTCTCCGTAGCAGACTATGTAGAAGGTATTGTGAAAGGTGACGTCACGGTGTTGAGCCGGGCCGTCACACTGGTAGAAAGCGTGAAGCAGGAGCATCAGGCTGTGGCGCAGGAAGTAATAGAGAAGTGTCTGCCTTATTCGGGCAACTCCATCCGTATCGGCATCAGTGGTGTGCCGGGAGCGGGCAAGAGTACTTCCATCGATGTATTCGGCTTGCATGTACTTGAAAAATATGACGGCAAACTCGCCGTTCTCGCCATAGACCCCAGTAGTGAACGCAGCAAGGGCAGTATCCTGGGTGATAAAACCCGCATGGAGAAACTCTCCGTTCATCCCAAGTCCTTCATTCGTCCCAGCCCCTCGGCAGGTTCCTTGGGCGGTGTGGCACGCAAGACGCGTGAGACGATTGTGCTTTGCGAAGCTGCCGGTTTCGATAAGATATTTGTAGAAACTGTGGGCGTAGGTCAGAGCGAGACTGCCGTACATTCTATGGTGGACTTCTTCCTGCTGATCCAGCTTGCCGGCACGGGCGATGAACTTCAAGGCATCAAGCGCGGCATCATGGAAATGGCGGACGGTATCGTCATCAACAAAGCCGACGGCGACAATCTGGAACGTGCCAAGCTGGCGGCATCCCAGTTCCGTAATGCACTGCACCTGTTCCCTGCTCCCGAGAGTGGCTGGACGCCACAGGTGCTTACTTATTCCGGCTTCTACAACCTCGGCGTGAAGGAAGTTTGGGATATGGTGTACAAGTATATCGACTTCGTGAAAGACAACGGTTACTTTGAATATCGCCGCAACGAGCAAAGCAAATATTGGATGTACGAAACCATCAATGAACAACTTCGCGACAGCTTTTATCATAACCCTGCCATAGAAGCCATGCTGACTGATAAAGAAAACCAGGTACTGCAAGGAAATCTCACTTCGTTTATAGCAGCGAAGAAGTTGCTGGATACGTACTTTGCAGAGCTGAAGAAATAAATGGGAATTTTTTGCTCACGGAGCACACGGAACACACGGATAGCACGGATTTCTTATATCTCTCTGTTATCAGTGTACTCTGTGCTTGAAATCTTATCCGTGCTATCCGTGTGTTCCGTGTGCTCCGTGAGCAAAAATATATATCAGTGTACACCGCATTTATACCTCTTTCCCTTCCTTCTCAAAATCTTTCCTCGACTTACTCTGCGTCACAATATACACTCCCAGGAACACCAGTGCTATTGCCATTCCTTTCTCCATATTAAACGCTCCCAATCCTAAGATAATAGCTACCGTTGAGGCTACAATCGGCTGCATATAGTTGTACATACTCACTACCGTAGGGCGCAGCAATCGTTGTGCCGTCATGATGCAGATGTATGCCAGGAAACTGCCGCCTACTACCACATACCCGGCTTGCAGCATCGCAGCTGTGGAGATTGTGCCCCACTGGATAGCAGCCACATCGTGATAAGAGAACGGTATGTAGCACATCGATGCATACACAAACATCCACTTGTTCAGCGTCACGGGCGAGTACTTCTGCGACAATCCCTTAAATACCGTCAGGTAGATGGAGAAACTGATCTGGGCTATCAGACAAAGCAGGTCACCGACCAGGCTGCCGTCCCCGCTGCCTGCACTCTGGCTACTCATAATCAGTATCAGTGCACCCATAGCCCCTACAAAGATGCCCAGCACCTTCTTGTTCGTAACAGGCTCTTTCAGATAGAGCGCCGCCACAATCATGGTGACGATAGGTAGCGTGGTAGTCACGATAGAAGCGTCGATAGGCGAGGTGAGTGACAGTCCGAAGATATATACCCCCTGATTGAACACCAGCGCAAAGAGCGAAGCGAAGAATATCTTCAACATATCGCGATGGTCTACCTGCTCGCGTTTACAGAACAGCGAAAGCAACCAGAAGCAGGCTGCCGCCCCCACCATGCGAAAGGTAGTAACCGATAATGCAGAGAACTCTGCCAACGCCGATTTACCGATAGGAGCCATCAAGCCCCACAAAACATTTGCAGTAAGGGCAAAGAGATGCCCTTGTACATTCTTATTCATACTGAATCTGTGTCAATCTGTGTAATCTGTGGTGAAAACTCCCGCAAAGGTAACCAATTTCTCAATCCCTTTCTTTATATTTGCCTTGATTAAACTAAGAAATCATGGAAGTACAAGCCAATTACATCAAGCGTATCGAGATACACGGACTGTGGCATCGATACAATATTGCCTGGGACCTTCGTCCCGATGTCAATATACTTTCCGGCATCAATGGAGTAGGAAAGACTACCATCCTGAACCGTTCGGTGAACTATCTGGAACAGACTTCCGGCGAAGTGAAGAGCGACGAGAAGAACGGCGTACACGTCTTTTTCGACAATCCCGAAGCTACCTTCATCCCTTACGATGTAATCCGCAGTTACGACCGCCCCCTCATCATGGGTGATTTCACCGCCCGTATGGCAGACCCCGACGTGAAGTCCGAACTGGACTGGCAACTCTATCTTCTGCAACGCCACTACCTGGACTACCAGGTGAACATCGGCAACAAGATGATAGAACTCCTCAACGGCAACGAAGAGCAGCGCAGCCAAGCTTCCTCGCTCTCCATTCCCAAACGCAAGTTCCAGGATTTGATAGACGAACTCTTCAGCTATACCCGCAAGAAGATAGACCGCAAGAGCAACGAAATCGTGTTCTACCAGGACGGCGAACGCCTCTTGCCCTATAAACTCTCTTCCGGCGAGAAGCAGATGCTGGTCATCCTGCTTACCGTCCTGGTGCGCGACGGCGACCACTGCGTCCTTTTCATGGACGAGCCCGAAGCTTCCCTGCACATCGAGTGGCAGCAGAAGCTCATCGGCATGATACGCGAACTCAATCCCAATCTTCAACTCATCCTCACCACCCACTCGCCTGCCGTCATCATGGAAGGCTGGCTGGATGCTGTGACGGAAGTGGAAGAAATATCAACAGTGATTGATGATTAGTGATTAATGATTAGTGATTTGTTTATGTTGCCATGCGGTATATAAAACAATCATTAATCATTAATCACTAATCACCAATCACTAATCATTAATCCCTAATCACTAAAAAAGTGGCTACTTCCCTAAGACACAACCTCACTTCCGCCTATCTGGACGCCGCCCATAAGCTTTCGCCCAAGAGAGCCCGCAGACGCATCGTGGCGTATGTGGAAAGCTATGACGACATTGCTTTCTGGCGTACCTTGCTGGCAGAGTTCGAGAACGAAGAACGTTACTTCCAGGTGATGCTCCCCTCTGCCACCTCTCTGACCAAAGGCAAGAAGATGGTGCTGATGAACGCGCTGAACACAGCCGAACTGGGGCGTAGCCTGATAGCCTGTGTAGACAGCGACTACGATCTGCTGCTACAAGGCGCCACCAATGTATCCCGGAAAATAAACAAGAATCCCTATATCTTCCAGACCTATGGCTATGCCATCGAGAACTTCCACTGCTATGCCGACAGCCTTCACGAGGTTTGTGTGCAAGCCACGCTCAACGACCGCCCCATACTGGACTTCCCCGCCTTCCTGAAGCGTTATTCGCAGATAGCCTATCCGTTGTTCCTGTGGAATATATGGTTCTACCGCCAACGCGATACGCACACCTTCCCGATGTACGACTTCAATGCCTGCGTCCGCTTGCAAGAGATCAATATCCGTCATCCTTATAGCAGCCTGGACGAAATGCAGCGCACGGTATCGGCCAAACTCTCCGAGCTCCACGCCCGCTTTCCGCAGTACATCGACAAGGTGGAACGCCTGAGCGGGGAAATGGAACGGCTGGGCTTGACACCCGATACGGCTTACCTTTATATACAGGGGCATCACATCATGGACTGTGTGGTACTGAAGATGCTTATTCCCGTCTGTACCGTGCTTCGGCGCGAGCGGGAAGAGGAAATAAAGCGTCTGGCAGAGCATAACGAGCAGTTCCGTAATGAACTGACGGGCTATGAGAACAGCCAGGTCAACGTAGCCGTGATGCTAAAGAAAAACAGCGGTTACAAAAACCTTTATCTGTATCAGTGGTTAAGAGAGGATATAGAGGAGTTTTTGGCGAAATAACCCCCGGTCCTCCTGAAGGGAGAGTGGGATACCTTTACGAAGAATTATATAATACTGAAACTACTCTCCTTCCCCTTTAGGGGAACGAGGGGTAAAAACAGACTTATGGAAATACTCAAGAACATTGATGAACTTTTAATCTCTTGGGGTATGTCCCCCTCTTTGGCGGATATGCTCGACCAATTCATTGCTTTTGCCATCATCCTTATCATTGCCTTCCTTGCCGATGCCGTGTGCCGGAAAATCCTGTTGGAAGTTGTAGCCCGTTTAGTAAAACAGACGCGCGCCACCTGGGACGACATTATATTCGACCGCAAGGTGATGATACACCTCAGCCGCATGGTGGCGCCAATCATCATCTATGTTTTTATTCCCGTTGCATTTGCCGAGACAAGCCCATCTACCATGGCTTTCATCCAGCGCGTCTGCCTGATTTATGTCATCATTGCTTTTCTGAGTTTTGTCAACTCTCTCCTGAAAGCCGTCTACACGGTGTATAGCGAGAAGGAACACCTTCGCAACCGCCCGTTGAAGGGAATGTTGCAAACTGTGCAAGTCATCCTGTGGTTCGTGGGCGGTATCATCGTCGTCAGCATCCTTATCAATAAATCTCCGGTGTCCCTGCTGGCAGGCTTGGGCGCTTCCGCCGCCATATTGATGCTGGTGTTCAAGGACAGCATTATGGGCTTTGTATCCGGTGTGCAGCTCTCTGCCAACGATATGCTGAAGGTAGGCGACTGGATTGCCATGCCCAAATACGGTGCCGACGGTACGGTGATAGAAGTCAGCCTGAACACCGTCAAGGTACGCAACTGGGACAATACCATCACTACCATCCCCCCTTACCTGCTCGTCAGCGACTCTTTTCAGAACTGGCGGGGAATGCAGGAGAGCGGCGGACGCCGCGTGAAGCGCTCCATCAACATCGACATGACCAGCGTCCGGTTCTGTACGCCCGAAATGCTTGCCAAGTACCGCAAGATTCGTTTATTGAAGGACTACGTAGAACAGACGGAGCAAGTGATAACAGACTATAATCGCGAGCACGACATCGACAACTCCATCCTCGTCAACGGCCGTCGCCAGACCAACCTGGGTGTGTTCCGCGCTTACCTCACCGCTTACCTCAAGAGCCGTCCCGACATCAATCAGAATCTGACCTGCATGGTGCGCCAACTGCAACCCACCGACCACGGCATTCCGATGGAACTTTATTTCTTCTCTGCCATTAAAGACTGGGTGCCCTACGAAGGCGTGCAGGCCGATGTCTTCGACCATGTTCTCGCCATCATTCCCGAGTTCGATCTGCAAGTGTTCCAATCGCCGTCGGGCAGGGACTTTCAGAAGGCATTCTCCTGATATTAGTTAGCTGTAATAACCTGTTCTGCACCGGAAAACAAAAAGTCCCACTATCTTCCGTAGTAGTGGGACTCTCTTTCACTCGTATAGAGAGGGCACTTCACTCGTATAGGGAATAATGTTCCCTCGTATGCGGAGCTCAACTGAAACAGCCTGCAACGACCGGAGTCGTGCAGGCTGTGCCAATCAAATCTTTGTAGAAGTCGTTAGTATGCCGTATTTTGTGGGTCGAAGTTTGTCCAGCCTTCCAGCCAGTTGTCGCTGGCATCCTTGAAGGCGCCGATGTAACCGCCGTTGCCGTCGGAGATGGCTACACTCGGGCAGTAGTTCTGACCGGTCTTCATCGGGTCGGTCAGGCCCAGGGCAGCTTCTTCCATAACTTTGTTGTTGATGGAGTTGCTGTAAGTAGTGCCGAACGTGCCGTCGTTTACAAAGAACTCGTGAGAGAAGGATATGCGGCTGGCATCTGCAATGGTCTTGCCGTCGGTAGATAGATGATCTTCATAGATCTTGTTGCCGTCGCTGCCTACTACACCCATGCCTGCGAAAATGATGTTCTTCAGTGTGAACAGCCCATCTTTGGCATATTTGGGAGTGCTGCCTTTTTCACCGTCTACAATCAGACCGATGGGATAGCCTACTGCCAAGGTGTTTTCTACATTCAGCTTGCTGCTACGACGGATCTGCATAGCCGACTGGAACAAGCCTAACTTAGCACCTGAGGTGGGGAATACATCACCGGCAGTGATATAAGCCGATGTATTCTCGAAGTCTGTATTCTTAGCGGTCATCGGGCCAATGAATGTAACGTGCTTGAAGTTGGCTGTTGTGAACGGTTCTGTTTCAGCACCGCTTGCATTGTTATCGCTTTCGAAGCCGTTGGACTGTGAAGTATCGGCAATGCGCGGGTCACGGATAGAAAGACAGTATTCTACGTTTCCGCTGAAACCGTTGTCTGTATCGAATTCATCATCCCAACCCTTGTAGGCTACCAGGTACTTGCAGTTTACAGATCCGCCGAACCACTCGTAAGAGTCATCGCTTGAGTAAGATACTTGCAAGTGGTCTACCGTTGTACCGCTACCTACGGAACCGAAGGTGATACCGTTGATTTCCTTGTCTGTTTCGAACGGATAGCCTGCGAATTCTACGCGGATGTACTGGTAGATACCTGAGTTGTCGGCATCGTTGTCACCACCGTATACGGTAGTCGGTCCGCCTTCGATTTGCTTGGTTCCTTCATTGTTTTTGGCATTACCGCAGATGATCAGACCACCCCAGTCACCCGGCTTGCGGTTGCCCGGAGCTTCTTCCGAGGTCATCACGATAGGTTCGCTTTGGGTACCTTTCATTTCGGCATAACCGCCCGGTTCGATGATAAGGGCAGCCATTGTTTGCTTGTCACCCTTGATAACAGTTCCGGCAGGGATATACAGTTTGGCACCTTTGTCTACATATACCCATCCTTTCAGCAGGTAAGTGCCTTTTGTTAGTGTCACAGTACCGGTCAGGTGAAAGTTCTGTGAGCCGTTGCCCAGCTCTGTTCCGTTGTTGAATACGAGGCCTTCGCTATAGGCTGTCGTTCCTTTGTAGGTCACTTCAGGGTCTTTCTGCTCCTGACCGCCGCCACCGCCGCCGTTATCATCGTCGTCGTCGCTTGAGCAAGCGCTCATCAAACTTCCCATTGCAATGGCTGTGCACATCATGAATGCCCAACCAAACTTTTTCATTTCAATTTTCATACTTCTTTAGTTTTTGGAACTTGTTTGTTTTCTTAAAACTGTTAGTCTCTCTATTGTATATATTAAAAACTATAACCTATTGTCAGATTGTAATTGCGTCCGGGCTTGTAGCTGCGGGTCACCTCTTCGATGGTGCGGGTTTTCCCGTTCACTTTCACGTCTTCAAATTGCTTGAAGTAGTAGCGCTCTGCCAGCAAGTCGCGTATGGCAGCTTTTATTTCCCAGTTTCCCCACTTTCTGCTCAGCGAGAGGTCGATGCTGTTGCGTGGCATTTCGTAGGAGTTGGGTATGTTGCGGGCATCGCCTTCCGAAGAACTTCCGTAGCGGTTGCCTACGCCGATGATACGCTTGCCTATGCGGTTGTAGAGTACGGCGGCATTCCATCCCTTCTCCTGGTTGTTGTAGAAGATTCCCGTATTAATGAGGTAGGGGGACTGGCCCTGCATGGGGCGGTCTATGTTATTGGTGCCTTCGTTGAACTGTACTTTGCTCTTGATCCATGCTCCGTTGAAGGAGAGGCTGAAGTTTCTCAGTCCGATAAAGTCGAGATTCTTGCGGATATCTACTTCCACACCATAGTTGTTGGCTCCTTTGGCATTGACGTAGGAGTAGATGGGGTCTGTTCCGCCCGACATGGTGTAAGTCCACTCGATGGGGTTGTTGAAGTGCTTGTAGAACAAGGCTACGGAAATCTGTTCGCCGTTGCTCGGATACCATTCGTAGCGCAGGTCTACGTTCTCGATATAGGCGGCCTTCAGGTCGGCATTACCCATTACGCTACTACCCAAATCGAAGTCATAGTACACCGAGGTAGAGAGCTCGCGGAACTCGGGGCGGTTTACCGACTTACCGTAAGCCAGGCGGAACTGGTGCTTCTCGCTGAGTTTGTAGGTGGCATTGACAGAGGGGAACAGGTCTTTGTAGTCATAGTCCGTACTATGTTTGCTTTCTTCGTATTGCTTGGTATTCATTATCAACTCTTGGTGAGTATACTCGTAACGGGCTCCGGCATAGAAGCTGAAAGCGCCCACGGGCAGGTTGATGCCTGCATAGCCGGACACCTGGGTGTTCTTGCCTTCATAGTTGTTCATGTAGTTTACCACCTCTTGCATATAGAGCTTGTCCGGACCGTAGTTGGAATCTATCAGGACATTGCTTGCCAGGTCTTCATCGTACTCGAATCCTGCCGGCAGATTGTTTTGGGGTTGCCAGTAGTATTGGAACTCACGGGTATTGTAAGTACGTGTGCGGTATTCGCCATAGACTCCTGCTTTCAGGGTAGGCTCTATTTCGCCCCACCGGAAGTCACGGCGATAGTTGGCGTTGGCCGAGGCAATATGTTCGTCCAGTTTGGTAAATTCACGTTTGATACGATAGAGGCTCATGGTGGCATTGGTGCGGTCGTTACGTTCAATGAGACGACGGTCCGGCAGGTCACGGTTGGCATAAGCGTAGCCTGCACTCCAGTCCAGATGGCTGTTGTCGAAGGTGTGCTTGCCTGTAAACTGAGTGTTATAGGTCGTCCGGCTGGAGTAGTAGTATTCCAGGTTATTGATTTTATCGGGCTGGGCGTTGAAGCCTATGCGCTCCGAGTAGCGGTCTTTGGCTATCTGGTTGAAGATGTTCTTCCATTCGTAGCGGTGGTTGCTGTTGCGTGGCTGGAAGGTGAGGTTCAGCATGGCACCCAGGCGGACATCGTTGCTGTATTGATTGTCTGTGGCCTTACGCATGAACACTTCTTTGTCGTTGGTTACGTCGTAGGGACCGTAAAGCGAATTCTCCATGTCGAGGAAGGTTTTGTAACTGTTGCTGTAGTTTACGGCAGCCAGCAGTCCGTACATGCGTCCGCTTTCGGTTTCCCAACGGTGGTTGTACGCCATGTTCAGTTTCAGGTCGCCCCAGGGGTTGATGGTCTTTAGCGTCCAATCGTTGTGGAAGCCGTTGTTCAATACATCCACACGGGGATTATTACCTGTGTCGTATCCCGGATACATATTCAGCTTCCCTTTCATTCCTGCATCCAGGCTGCGGAATCCGCTGCCGAATCCCAGCCAGTCCATGCCGCTTCCTTTGGACTTGACGAAGCCCTTGAAGTGCGTCTGGTCGTTGATGCTGGTTCCTACGGAGATGTTGAAGCTGTTGCTGCCGGGCATATCCTTAGTGTTTATCAGGATGAAGCCACCGGTGAAGTCGGCAGGATATTCCGGTGCCGGACTCTTTACGATGACCATGTTGTCGAGTTGCGAGCTGGGGATGATGTCGAAGGAGAAGGCGCGTGAGTCGGCTTCCGAGCTGGGCACGGCGCTGCCGTTCATCCATACATTGTTATATCGCTGTGAGAGTCCGCGCACCATCACGAACTTTTCGTCGATGATGGAGACGCCCGGTACGCGCTTGATGACTTCGGATGCATCCTTGTCCTGTGTCTTGGCTATCTGCTGGGCAGACACGCCGCTCTGTACTACGAGGCTGCGGCGTTGTTCCTGCATCAGGGCTACTTCGTTGTTCTTCTTGGCAACGGCGGTCACGGAGACTTCGCTCAATGCCTGCGCATCACTTTCCATTTCAAAGTTCAGTTCGGTGTTGCCCTTCACTTTCACGTTGGGCAACGATATATCGCGGTATCCTATATATCTTACGACTACGGTGTAGGTGCCGTCTTTTACTTCCAGCGTATAGGCGCCGTCTATGTCCGCCACCACACCTTGCGCGGTACCTTCTATCTGTACTGTGGCGCCGGTCAGTGGTTCGCGGGTTTGTTTGTCCAGTACGGTTCCTTTGATGTTGCCCGCCATGGCTGCCATGGTGGAGAGTGTCAGTAGCAAAATAAGGAAGAGAATCTTTCCTAAGTCCAATTTCATGCTCATTGTTTATTATTTCTTTATCCGCCGCAAAGGTGAGACATTCATGTTACGCTGGTAATACACAAAGCATACGTTTCTTTTTCATAAATATTGCAAATGTGTTACTGCACTCTGAGGATATACTATAGCAACATTGCAATGATATTATAAAAAATAAATACTAAGGATTGCATATTGGAGTTTTATGTCTACATTTGTATCTTAATCCAATTGTAAAGACATGGCAACTTCTACTTATGATGATAGCGAGCGCTTTCGCCGGCTCTCCGCTTTGGGGAGAATAGGATGGTGGGAAGCAGATTTTTCCTCAAAACAATACCTCTGTTCCGAATATGTGCGTGATTTGTTCGGAATAAAAGGAGATACGTTGAGTTTTGAAGAATTCTATCAGATGATACGTGAAGATTACAGGGTTCGTATCGCCCATGAATTTGCATTTGCGCAGAACCTGGATGTCTACGAACAGACTTTTCCTATCAATTCTGCCGAAGGAGTTGTGTGGGTACACTCGCGTGTAGGCTATAAAGAACGCTTGCCGAATGGAGAACCGATAAGAACTTTCGGTGTGTTGCAACGTGTAGAAGCACCGGAGAATGAACGGGAAAAGACGGCAGCACAGCGTGTCAACGATTTGCTGTACCGTCAGAATTCCATTTCCCATTCTTTGTTCCGTTTCTTGAAAGATGAAGAAATGGGGTCGGGCATATATGATATATTGAAGGATATCCTCGACTTCTTTCATGGTGGGCGCGTATATATATTCGAATACGATGAAGACTACCAATATCAGGATTGTACATATGAGGTGGTGGCACCGGGTGTAGATTCGCAAATGGATACTTTGCAGAAACTGCCTACTGAGAGCATTCCTTGGTGGACTGCACAGATTTTAAGGCAAACGCCTATTCTGCTGGAGTCGTTGAGCCAGTTGCCCGAAGAGGCTTCCGAAGAATATGAGGTCTTGTTCAAACAGAACATCAAGTCCCTTATGGTTGTTCCGCTGGTTACAGACCACCAGGTGTGGGGATATATGGGAGTTGATCTGGTAGATCATCATGTGTTATGGTCTAATGAGGATTATCAGTGGCTGAATTCTTTGGCTAACATTGTGAGTATCTGTATTGAACTGCGCAAAGCGAAAGATGAGGCTGTCCGTGAGCGGAGTTTTCTTGGCAATCTGTTCCGCTATATGCCTTTGGGGTATGTACGCATGTCTGTTGTATGCGATGAGGAGAATAAGCCTTGCGATTACCGGCTAACAGATGCCAATCAGATACTTTCTGACTTTTTGGGAACAGAGGTGTCGCAATATGTGGGTAAGATGGCTTCTACTTTTTATAGTGATGTGACATCGAAACTGCAACTATTGATTGAAATATTGGAGAGTGGGATGCATAAAGAGCTCGACCTCTGTTTTGAACGCACGGGCAGATTATGTCATGTCGTGCTGTACTCGCCCGAAAAGAATGAGGTGGTTGCTTTGTTCCTGGATACAACAGAGACTATACGGGCACATCAGGCTTTGGACCGCAGTGAGAAGTTGTTCCGCAATATCTTCACCAACATACCTGCCGGAGTGGAGATATATGATAAGGATGGTTATATGGTGGATATCAACAACGAGGATATGGAGATATTCGGCGTTCGGGATAAATCGGATGTGATAGGTGTCAATCTGTTTATGAATCCCAATCTTCCCCCTCAGTTGATAGAGCGGATACGGACGGAAGATAGCGTTGACTTCCGGTTGGATTATTCGTTTGAACATACTGAGGGTTATTATCCTGCTGCCAAAAGTGGTATAATTAATCTTTATACCAAGATAAGCAAGATTTATGATAGCCAGGGAAACTTTACCGGTTATGCCTTTATTAATATAGATAATACGGAACGGATCGATGCGTTGAGCCGTATCTGCGACTTCGAGAACTTCTTCCTGCTGATTTCCGATTATGCCAAGGTGGGCTATGCCAAGTTGAACTTGCTTGACCGGAAGGGGTATGCCATCAAGCAATGGTATAAGAATATGGGTGAGGATGAGAATACTCCATTGGCAGATGTGGTAGGCGTTTATTCTAAAATGCATCCCGATGACAGGAAGCGGATGCTGGACTTTTTTCAGAAAGCATATACCGGCGAAGCCAAAGACTTCAAAGGAGAGATGCGTGTCGAGCGTCCGGGAGAAAAGGGTGTATGGAACTGGGTGCGTACCAACGTAGTGGTCAATCTGTATGATCCGGAGAACGGGCAGATAGAACTGATAGGTATCAACTACGACATTACGGAACTGAAGGAAACGGAAACGAAGCTGATTGAGGCGAAAGAGAAGGCCGAGATGGCAGACCGTCTGAAAAGTGCCTTCCTTGCCAATATGAGCCATGAGATACGTACCCCGCTGAATGCGATAGTCGGCTTCTCCAGTCTGATGGCGGAAACGGAAGATGTGGAAGAAAAACTGCAATATATGGCTATTGTAGAGGAGAATAATGACTTGCTGCTGCAACTGATTTCCGACATTCTGGATTTGTCGAAGATTGAAGCAGGCACTTTCGACTTTGTGGAGAGGGAGATGGATGTAAACCTGTTGTGCGAAGATATAGTACGCGCCATGCAGATGAAAGCAAAACCGGGTGTGGAGATTCTCTTTGACCGCCATTTGCCGGAATGCCAGATTGTGAGCGACCGCAACCGTCTGAACCAGGTTATTGCCAACTTTGTGAATAATGCCATTAAGTTTACCACTACGGGTAGTATCCGTGTGGGGTATGAGCAGATAGACGATACCCATCTGCGCTTCTATGTAGCCGATACGGGTATAGGTATCGAACCGGAAAGGTGCGCCGAGATCTTCGACCGCTTCGTCAAACTGAACTCATTTGTTCATGGCACCGGATTGGGGCTTTCCATCAGTAAAAGTATCATAGAGCAATTGGGCGGCGAGATTGGAGTGGACAGTGAAGTGGGTAAAGGTTCCTGCTTCTGGTTTGTGCTGCCGATTTGTGATAAATGATAGTTTGTCACAATCGGCGAGATACTCGCAGATGCAGGTTACAGGCGTGTTATGCTGCCAGCGCCACTGCCAGCAGCAATCCCAGAAAGAGCATATTGCGCGAGGTCTCTCCCAATATCCGGTTCAGCTTTTCTCCACTGCGGATACTTACCATCTTGCGCCACGTCAGTGCGTGCATATAAAAGTAGACGCAGGGTGCCCAGATGAATTCAAGTGGTGTCAGCCTGCCGCTGTACACAAACCACAGGCAGAGCAGTACGGCGGCAATGCCCAGTCCTAAATACATATTTCTGCCGAAGGCTTCGCCGAAGCGTACTACCAGCGTGCGCTTGCCGCTCACTACATCTTGCTCGCGGTCGCGATAGTTGTTTACCATCAGCAGCGTGTCTATTGCCAGTCCGCTGACCAGTGAGAGTATCACTACATCCATGTTCAGCGTATATGCCTGCACATAGTACGTGCCCCCCACGGGTACAAAGCCGAAGAACACCAGTACCAGCACATCGCCCCATCCGCGGTAGGACAAGACGGTGGTATAAAGGAAAGCAAACAGTATGCACACCACGCCCAGCACTACCAGTTCCCAGCCCCCATGCGGTAACTGCCCCCATACGGCATAGAGCAACCCGAGTCCCGCAAGGCACGACGCTGTCAGCATGGCGCCTATCCCTACCTTCATCGCTCCGGGCGTAATCCACCCTTCGGCACAGGCACGCTTGGGACCCAGCCGGGCTTCACGGTCGGTTCCTTTCAGGTAATCGAACAGGTCATTGATGAAGTTGGCGGCAATCTGCATGCCGCAGGCGAAGAGGGCGCACAGCAGGGCAGGCGTTGTCTTGAACTGTCCGTCGCCAAAAGCCAGTGCACTGCCCAGCAGTACAGGGATAACGGCGGCTGTCAGTGTCTTGGGACGTGCGGCAAGAAGCCATGCACGAAGGGAGTTTTGCTTGATATTTTTCATCTTTATTAAAACAGTATCAAAGTTTGTTTTCCGGCAGCAGTACTACTCCTTGTTTCTTCTTTCCGTCCATCTTCACCACGAGCGGTTGTTCAAAGTGGACGTGGCGCAGATACTTCGTTTCGTGTACTGCCGGCTGTGCGTTGAGGAAGTCCTGGTTATACACTCCGTCATTCATAAACGCATTGATGGTGAAGTATCCCACACCGAACGAGGTCAGATTCTGAAAGAAGTGTGTTCCCTGGCTGGGGTCTACACGGTAATTCGTCAGTCCGGCTTCCACTATTACGCGGGCGGCGCTGATGTGCGGCCACTTCACGGGGATGCCCAGCCAGGTGTCGCTGCTTCCCCAACGTCCGGGACCGACGAGCACATAGTTCCGGTTCTCGTCCAGGAATTGCTGGTTCAGTTTCTCTATTTCCCAGGCTATCTCCTGGTTATGGGAAGCACTGTAATCGTCCGTTTTCACATAGATGATGTCGTGGATGTCGTTCATGATGCCGTGTCCCAGCGAGTTGTAAGAGCGTAGCAGCGTTTGCTCGTCGGGGATGGCGGTGAGGTCTTCGTCCAGCATCTCCTTGCTGTCCACGATAGGGCGGATTTGCAGCAGGTAGAAAGTTCCGGTTTTGTCCTTCTCGCGGCTCATGGTGGCGGCAAATTCTATCTCTACCGGGCGGCGCATCTCTTGCTGTCCGTACTTCAGCACGAGTTGCAGGATGCGGGGCAGCGGGAAGACATCGTGCTGCAGGATATTGGCAAACGTGATGACTTTGCGCCCGCCGGGGTATAGCCCGTCGCGTATCACCTGGTCGTAAGGGTCGTAGGTAGAGGCAATGTAGTTCAGCGAACCGTCCTTCTCCGCCTCTTTGACGTGCAGTTTCAGCAGGTTGAAGCCATCGTCTATGGAGAAGTCCTGTCCAGCGTTGCGCAGGTCGAGGGCATAGAAACGGGTTTGCGTCTCCTTCAGTGCAATGTCCAGTTCGCTGGTTTGTAACACCTGGTTGGGGTGATAGGGGGAGAAACGGAGCGTCATGCCGCCGTCCACAATGTATTTCCCCAAACCGAGCGCCAGGTTGACGATACCTTCTTCCGCCTGTTCGTCGCCGATGGGGTAGTAGTTGAGCGAACGCGCCACACCGGACATACTGGGGTAGTAACGCTCGCCGTACTGGTTGCCGACCACCTCTTGCAGGATAACCGCCATCTTCTCCTGGTCGATGACATTGCTGGTGGCCTGCATATAAGCCTTCGAGTCGCGGAAGTAGACCGAAGCATAGACTCCCTTGATGGCATCGCTCAGCATACGCAGCATTTCATATTTATCGTCCAGATAGGGAATCATATAGGTGTTGTAGATACCTGCAAACGGTTGGTAATGCGAGTCTTCCAGTAAGGATGACGAACGGATGGCAATGGGCGACTTCACTACATCGAAGAAGGTGAAGAAGTCCTCTACCAGGCGGTCGGGTAGCTTGGCTTTGAGGAAGTAGCGCAGTATCAGGTCATCGTCTGCATCGGACAAGGCTATCTGATACAGATTGTTGGCATCCATGAATTCGTCGAACACATCGGTACAGAGCACTACGGTCTTGGGAATGGCAACGCGGGCATTCTCAAACTCTTCAAACTCGGGGTGATGCTTCACCATATTGTCGATAAATGCCAGTCCGCGGCCTTTGCCACCCAACGAGCCGTCGCCGATGCGGGCAAAGTTGGAGTAGCGGTCGAAGCGGTCGCGCTTGAAGACGGCTACCACGCCCTGGTTCTTCATCTTGCGGTACTTCACGATGGCTTCGAAGATAATCTTGCGGTGAGCATCCACATCCTGCAGGCTGTTCCAGGTAATGGGTTTCAGGAACTCGGCAACGGGAAACATGGCACGCGAGTAGAGCCAACGGCTGACGTGGTTGCGGCTGATATGATAGAGGAACGACTCTGCCGGCACAGCAAACAGGATGTTCTGCAACTCTTTCAGGTTCTTTACGCGGGCTATCTCTTCCAGCGTGTCGGGGTTGCGGAAGATGAAGTCGCCGAAACCGAAGTTGTCCGACACGATGCGGCGCAAGTCCACATCCATCTTCTTGGAATTCTTGTCGATGAAGGCGGCATCGTACTTGGCAGCATACGCAGCATTGTCCGACTCGGACGACTGTATGATAAGAGGTACGAACGGGTCTTCCTTCCGTATGGCGGCGCATAGCTTGATACCCGCCAGTCCGTCTTTCTCGCCGCGCTCTACGCGGGGGAAGCGGACGTCGGTAATCACTCCCAGTATATTGTTCTTATATTTCTCGTAAATGCCGATGGCTTCTTCGTAGGTACGCGCCAGCACAATCTTAGGGCGTCCCCTCATGCGCAGCGTACGTTGATGGGCATTCAGCGCTTCGGTAGAGAATTCCTGGCTTTGCTTCAAGACGAATTTATACAGGTTGGGCAAGATGGAAGAATAGAAACGGATGCCGTCTTCCACCACCAGAATCAACTGTACGCCCACTTCGTTGACGTCGTGTTCCAGGTTCATCTTGTCTTCTATCAGTTTGATGATGGACACCAGCAAGTCGGTGTTTCCCAGCCAGCAGAATACATATTCAAAGGGGCTGAGGTCCTCATTGGCTATGCGCTTGGTGATGCCGTGGCTGAAAGGTGTCAATATCACCATGGGAATGTGCTCGTACTGGCTTTTGATTTGCCGTGCCACGTCAAAGCTGTCATTGTCTCCCGTACCCGGCATGCAGATGATGAGGTCGAAAGAGATGATGTCGAGCTGCGTCAATGCTTCTTCGCAAGTGGATGCCTGTGTAAAGCGTGGCGGATAGCGCAGGGAGAGGGAAGTATATTCGTTGAATATCTTTTCATCGATTCGGCCGTCATCTTCCAGCATGAAGGCATCGTAAGGATTGGCTATCAGAAGGATGTTGAAGATGCGCCGTGTCATGAGGTTGGCGAACTGTGTGTCCTTGAAATAGAGCTGGTTTAATTTATACTTACTGAGCATCGTTTCTCATGTTTTGTTGATTTATAGGGCAAAAGTAATAGAAATCAAACCTATTCGGATAGTTTCTCGACTACTTTTTTTATTTTTGTCCGTAATATTGCAGTCGTGAAGCAATTATTACTAATAGATTGATAAGCCCTTATGATGACAAAACACGTACCCGGTTCGGAGCAAGTCCAATACAAGTCCAATACAAGTCCAATGCAAGTCCAATCCTATAGCATTGGAGATGCTATGGAGATGCTATGTAGAAGGTACGTCCTGGGTACGCTTTTGGTACTGTGGATGTCTGTCTGGGGAACTGCCGATTTATTTGCCGGTTCCTTCCGGTCCTTGGGGGTCAAGGAAGGGTTGAGCAGCAGGCAGGTGTTCCAGATAAACAAGGATTCCACAGGCTTTGTCTGGGCGTATACCCACATGGGAATAGACCGCTACGACGGAAACGAGATAAAGCATTATATGCTGGACGAGGCAGCTGAATCCAGAGACCATATTCAATCTTCCACCATTATGACTTGCGATAAGGTGGGTAACATTTGGGTTGCTTTGAAGAATGGCAGGGCATATGTGTATGACAGGCAAACTGACTCTTTCAGGCTGCGTGTAGATTTATCCGAATATTTACCTTCTACAGGTTTGTATAATATTTTGTTTGATGCCGATAATCATCTTTGGCTATGTACTTCCGACGGAATTTATTTTTGGGAAGAGGGGACAGGTACTACACTTGCCGGTCTGAAAGGGCATGGGGTAAATACTCTTGTACAAGTGGACGATGAGCTATTCTATGCAGGAACCACAAAAGGTGCCTATAAACTGATGAAGGGAGCAACTGAACGCGTTTTCGCGGAGCAACCGATAGAACTTCCGGCAAAGATGCATGTAGAGGAACTCTATGTTTTCGGTAACCGGCTATTTTTAGGTACTTTCTCTGACGGAGTTTTTGTGCTGGACAGGGTATCGGGACAGATACAACACCTGGGCGATTTTATTCCTCATGTTCCCATCCGGGCTTTTGCAGAAGCCAAAGGCGGCGCCTTGCTGATAGGAGCGGACGGTGCCGGAATCTTCAAGATAGACGCCATGACGGGGAAACTTCTGAACCACTACATAACTGATGAAGATGATGAAAGAAGTCTGAATGGAAATACAGTTTCTGATATCTGTGTAGATGAGTGCGGAGGCATTTGGGTCAGTACCTCTACGAATGGTATCAGTTATCTGAATCCGGATATGCCTGATATTCGAAGGATTACGCATGAAAAGAATAACAGTAATTCCTTGAAGTCGGACCACGTCAATGTCTTGTTGCAGGATTCGGAAGGAGATTGCTGGTATGGTACGAACAATGGCGTCAGCCTCTATCAATCTAAGTTGAATAAGTGGACTCACTACCTGGATGGAGTAGGGCATGGTGCAAAGGTGATATTGGCTCTTGCCGAAGACACCGGCGGAAATGTCTGGGTGGGCGGTTATGGAACCGGAGTCTACCGTATCCACAAAAAGACGGGACGGGTGCAGAAGATGGAGAAAAGAAGTCCGCACTCGGACAAAGGGATGGCAACAGATTATATTTATACGATCTATGCTGAAGGGGACTATCTTTGGTTTGGCGGTATAGAAGGTGAATTGACCCGTTACAATGTGCGGACGGATGCTTATACCTATTATCCGATAAATTGTATCGGGGACATAAAGCCGGGACAAGATGGTACACTGTTGATTGCCGCTTGCGAAGGATTAGCCGTCTTTGACAAAGCTACCGGAGAAGTTCAGTGGTACAGGCAGCTCGGTAATATTTCACTGCATTACCCTATCCGTTGCCTGATGCGATCTTTGGCAGGAGATATATGGCTGGCTACCGACGGTGAAGGGCTGATACGTTTTAATCCTGGCAAGAAGGAAGTGCATGCTTATACTACGGATGACGGATTGGCTTCCAATTCTGTCAATAGCCTGCTGGAAGACAATGACGGGCGCATCTGGTTCAGCACGGAGAAAGAACTCTACTGCCTGGATTTACTCAAAGATGTTATTATCAATGCCAATGATTTTCTGGGTATATCCTGGGGATATTATAATCCGAATGCTGCCGTTAAACTGGATAACGGGTATCTTGCTTTCGGAACGGCGGAGGGAGCGATAACTTTTGCTCCTTCCCTGAACTTCGGGCAACATGATTCGCTTGACTTGATCTTTACAGACTTTAAATTGCTTTATGAATCGGTGAAGGCAGGCTTGGAGGGCTCTCTCCTCAAAACAAATATCAATGATACGCAGGAGGTGAAGTTGAAGCATAATCAGAACTCTTTCTCCATTTCTTTCTCTGCCATTAACTTTACATCTCCGCATAGAATCAGGTATGAGTATATGCTGGACGGTTATAATGAACAGTGGGAGTACTCTAATACGGTGCGTAGCGTGAACTATATGAATCTTTCCCCCGGTAGTTATACCTTCCGCTTGCGGGCATTTGACAAATATACGGGAGAGCAGATTGGCGAACGCAGTCTGGAGATCGTTATCAATCGTCCTTACTGGACTTCGTGGTGGGCATTGCTTGTCTATTTTGTCCTGATAGCCATATTTGTGTATATGTGCATCCTGTATCGCAAGCATAAGATCAATGAGGACAAGGTGAAAGAGAAAATCCGTTCTTTTATCAGCATTGCGCACGATATACGCACTCCGGTCACTCTGATAAAAGCACCTTTGAGCGAACTCGAAGCGCAGCAGGAACTGCCGGAGACAAGCAAAAAGACAGTAGCGGTGGCTGCAAAGAATGTGGAGAAACTGCTGAACATGATTACCCAGTTGCTCGATTTGCAGAAAACGGAATTATATGCTGAGTGCCTGAGAGTTTCCCGGTATGATATCCGGGCATATCTGGAAGAGAAAATGGCGGAGTTCCGTTTGGCGGCCATGCAAAAAGGAGTGGAACTGCTATTGGAGGTGGAATCCGGTATGCCTGAAGTGTGGATTGATAGAGAGAAGATGGATCATATTGTAGATAATCTGCTCTCCAATGCACTGAAATATACGGAGAATGGAACCATTCATATCGTCGTGAAGAAAGCGAAGAAGAAGTGGTCGATTGAAATCAGGGATACGGGTATCGGCATTCCGAAGGAGGAGCAAGGTAATATCTTCCATGAATATTACCGGGCGCAGAATGCCATAAGTTTTGGAGAAGGAGGTTCAGGTATCGGGCTGATGATTACCCGCCGAGTAGTGAAACAACATCATGGTAATATCTCGTTCAGCAGTGTGGAGGGAAAAGGGACGACGTTTACCGTAACTTTCCCGTTGAAGATAAAGTCGAGTGTAGTTATTGAATCCAAGCGGGACAATAAGGAAGCGCCAGTTACGGCTGATACTTCCCAGACACAGATAGAAGATGCAGATAAGAACGTGCTTCTGCTGGCGGAGGATGATCCGGATATGCGGGAATACCTGACGAACAGCCTTTCTTCCGAATACAAGGTGATTGGTGTTCCCGATGGTGGAAAAGCTCTGGAGATGGCGAGAGAGATTAATCCGGATATCATCATTTCGGATATCGTGATGCCCGTACTTGAAGGGGATGAACTGTGCCGTATCCTGAAATCGTCCGTCGACACGAGCCATATTCCTATTATCTTGCTGACGGCGCTTAGTGAAAGGGAGAACATTATTTTCGGGCTGGAAGCCGGTGCAAACGATTATATCATCAAGCCATTCGATCTCTCTGTCTTGAAGGTGCGGATAAGGAATATCCTACAAAGCAGGCAACATTTACGCGAAACAGTATTGTCTATGGATCCCCGACCGGAAGAGACGGACTATACCAGCCAGTTGGACAAGGAGTTTCTGGACAAAGTGATGATGGTGGTGGACGAGGAGTTGTCCAATTCGGAATTTGCTATCAATGACTTTTGCCGGAAGTTGGGCATGAGCCGGACTTCTGTATATAATAAGATAAAAACACTGACAGGACAAGGGCCTAATGACTTTATCCGCATAGTCCGTCTGAACAAGGCAAAAGAGCTTCTGGCTTCCCAACGATATTCAATCTCCGAGGTTGCCAATATGGTTGGTTTTGCCGACCCAAAATACTTCAGTACATGCTTTAAAAAGCAGTTTGGTGTCAGTCCCAGTAAAATTTAGAGTAATAAAGACTGTTTTTCTACCGCTACGGATAAGTATTCTACCTTTTTTGATAAATAATGAACCCTTATCCCGCTGATAGTGCGTAACATTGTAGACGATAATTAATATCAAAAAACACATATAAGATGGAAACGTATTTAGGTCTTGATTTAGGCGGTACCAAACTGCTGATTGGTGAGGTGGATAGCCGTGGCAATATTTTAAGGTATAAGAAGTATGATTCAGGGTACTTTAATCAGAAAGCTGCACTGGAAATAATAAAAGCATCACTCGATGATTATATTCGGACAGTGGGCTGGTACGACCAGAAACCGGTAGGTATGGGCGTAGGGTTGATAGGACGGGTAGATCCCAATCAGGGAATCTGGCTGCAAATAGACCCCAGCCGTACGCAGCCGATAGAACTGGCAAAGGAACTGTCCGAAACCTATGGGATGCCTTGCCATATAGACAATGATGTGAAGAGTGCTACCAGAGCCGAGCGTGTATGGGGCTTCGGACAAATCTCCAAAAACTTTATTTACATGAATGTGGGTACCGGTATCGCTGTAGGTGTAGTGATAAACGGCAGACAAATCCGTGGAAGCCATTTCAATGCCGGCGAGGTAGGGCACTTGCGTGTAGGTGTAAATGTCGGCATTAAATGCGGTTGCGGAAGAATGGATTGTGTGGAAGCCATTGCCGCCGGTATCGGGTTTGACAACTGCGCCCGCTTGCTTCGCGACCGGTATGAAACGAACCTGCATATTCCTGCCGATAAGGGAGAACGGGTACGCGTCAATGAAGTGTTTGCGCTTAGTCAGAAAGGCGACCCTCTCTGTACGGTCCTGGTAGAAAATGCTGCTGAGGCCATTGCAAACCTTATTATGAATATGGGACGTGTGATTGACCCGGATACGGTAGTCTTGGGCGGCGGCGTGGTGGCCGACGGATATATGCACGGGAAAATCCTGGAGAAGTTGCAGCCTACCACTATGCGCTTTGTCAGCAATGGGGTTGTCATTACCAAATTGAATCCCGGCTTTATCGGTCTTTTAGGTGCGGGTGCGGTAGCTATGAATATGTAAAATCTTAAATATCATGATAACAATTACAAAGAATGAGAGAGAGTTTGATTGCGCGGCAGCCTGGCGTGTCATCGGACAAATCCTGAATAAGCCGGAGAGTGTCATCGGGCTTTCTACCGGGCGTACTACAGGTAATCTTCACCGCTTGATCGGAGAAATATATACCCAATATCCTTTTGATGTAGCATCCACCACTTTCTTTGGACTGGATGAGGTGACGAATGTTCCTCGTGAGTATGCAGGCGCTTGCTATACCATGCTAAAAACCGAATTAATGGACACTCTGGGCATTCGGGAAGAAAACTTCCTGATGCTTCCCACTGTTTCGGACAATTTTGCAAAAGCTTGCAAGGACTTCCAGCAAGAAATCGCAAAACGGGGTGGAATAGACCTGCTGATTCTGGGACTGGGAGAGAACGGACATTTGGGGTTCACCCAGCCGGGAAATCCTTTTAATATGGAAACGTGGGTCACCAGTATGCATGCCGATTTGGAGGTGCGCATCCGCAGGGAGACGAATACCCCGCCTGAACAGGAATTGGGCGGTATTACACTGGGAGTGAAGAATATCATGCAGGCCCGTAAGATTGTTTTGGTTGCCAAAGGCACAAATAAAACGGATATTGTCAAGGAAATGCTGGAAGGCCCTATCACTACTGATGTGCCGGCTTCCATTCTTCAACTCCATCCCAACTGTGAGTTTCTGCTGGATAGTGCGGCGGCTGCTAAACTCTCTCATTCCTACCGACTACTAACTACTGCCTACTAACTACTAAAGCCTTATGATACAACAAGAAAAACAGATAAATTATGTGGGGCCCTTCATCACGATGGTGTTCCTGTTCTTCATAGTCGGTTTCCTTACCACTGCCAATACCCAGTTTCAGGGGCCTCTGAAGGAAGCTTTCCTTTCGGAAGTGGGCGGGCTGAAAAATACCTTTGCCACGCTGATTACCTTTTCCTGGTTTCTCGCCTATCCGGTGTGCGGCGGGGTAGGATCGGCATGGATCAGTAAGCACGGCTATAAGGGCACGTTGATGCGTGGACTTCTGGTGATGATTGCAGGCCTGGGCTTGTTTTTTGTCTCTTCTTATTTTGCTGTCCACTTTCCCGAGGCTAACTGGCATGTGGGTGAGAATGTGATTCCGGGTGGTTTCCTTATCTTCCTGTTAGGCTCTTTTGTGGTCGGAGCTTCGGCTACCATCCTTCAGGTGGTGATCAATCCCTATCTTACGGCTTGCCATGTGAAGGGAACCCAGTCTATTCAGCGCATGGCGATAGGCGGATCTGCCAATTCCGTAGGAACTACCCTGGCTCCTTATTTTGTGACGGGCGTGGTTTTTGGCGGTCTGGCAATGGAGGACATCCAAATAAACCAATTGATGATGCCGTTCTTTGCTTTGATGGTAGTGATCTCCCTGATCGTCTTATTATTGATGCGGCTGTCTTTGCCTGATATACAGGGAACCAGGGTGGAGAAGGGCGAAAAGCTGGAAAAGAGTGTCTGGTCGTTCAGGCATCTGACCCTTGGCGTGGTGGCTATCTTCTTTTATGTAGGTTGCGAGGTTTGTATCGGTGCCAATATTAATATGTATGCCATTGAGATGGATTACGCTTCTCCGGCGCTGATGGCCACGCTCTATTGGGGAGGAATGCTTGTAGGGCGTTTGGTTGGCAGCTCACTGAGCAAGATTTCTCCGCGCGTGCAGTTGACGGTTACCACGATATTGGCGGGAGTGCTTGCTTTGGTTGCCATTCTGCTGAATAATCCGTGGCTGCTTACGGCAGTGGGATTGTTCCACTCCATCATGTGGGGAGCGATATTTACCTTGTCTGTAGCCCATTTGGGGAAATATACATCGGTAGCTTCCGGTGTCTTTATGATTGGTGTGGTAGGCGGTGCCATTCTGCCATTGTTGCAAGGTGTGCTTGCCGATGTGCTCGGGGGCTGGCGATGGTCCTGGTGCATTGTGCTGCTGGGCGAGGCATTTATGCTGTACTATGCATTGATAGGTTCACGAGTTCGTCAAACGGCTGATTAATTGTAATACTTATGAAGAAACTTAGAATGATTTTATTGGCTGCGCTGGGTGTATTTATCTCATGCAGCAGTGTGAAGGCGGAGAAGCGCCAGACAAGCGCCCCGGATTCTAAAGTGGTGGTAGCATACGTCACTTCCTGGAGCGAGGTGATGCCCGAACCACAGTACATGACGCATATCAACTATGCCTTCGGTCATGTGAACGAGACTTTTAATGGTGTCAAGGTAGACAACGAAGAACGCCTTCGGCAGATCGTGGCTTTGAAGCAACAGAAACCGGAACTGAAAGTATTGCTTTCCATCGGTGGATGGGGGAGCGGACGCTTCAGCGAGATGGTTGCCAATGATAAATATCGCCGGGCTTTTGCCAAAGATTGCCAGCGTGTAGTGAAGGAATTCGGACTGGATGGCATCGATATTGATTGGGAGTACCCTACAAGTTCTGCTGCCGGTATTTCCTCTTCACCGGATGACACAAAGAATTTTACCCTTCTGATGCGCGATATCCGAAAGGCTATCGGCAAGAAGAAACAACTGACTTTGGCAACGGTGGCTTCGGGCGAATATATTGATTTCCCGGCTATCCTTCCATATATCGATTTTGTGAATATCATGTCTTATGATATGGCCTCGGCTCCCAAACATCATTCCGCCTTGTTCCGTTCGGAGAATAGTGGAAATATTACAGGAGCCGAAGCGGTTGCCGCACATCTCAAGGCGGGTGTTCCTGCATCCAGACTGGTGATGGGTATGCCTTTCTACGGTCGTGGCGGTAACGGTTTCCCGAATTTCCAAGATTTTAATAAAGTAGGCCATTCTAAAGATTATACGGAGAAATGGGATGAAGGCGCTAAAGTTCCTTATCTGGTAGATAGGGATAATACGCTTGTCTTCGGCTATGAGAATCCCCGTTCGCTTGCCATCAAATGCCAGTATATTCTGAATCAGAACTTGCTGGGGGGTATGTACTGGGACTATTCCGGCGATAACGAGCAGGGTGATTTGCGCCGCACCGTATATGAGAATCTGATGGAACGCAAGCCGTATGTCGATCACTTTTCCCATGTGCTGGTGCTCACGGAAGGTGCCGGACAGCATCGTGCTTTCTCTGATGTCGCTTTGAAATGGCTCATTGATACAGGAGAAGTAATGGGCTTCACCATTTCAGTACTTAATAATGCACAACCAGTCACGGAGCAATTTCTTTCGCAGTTCCAGCTTATCATTCAACTGGATTTTCCACCCTACACGTGGCCGAAAGAGGCTGAACAGGCTTTTGTTGACTACATAGACAATGGTAAGGGAGGCTGGATTGGCTTCCACCATGCTACGCTGTTGGGCGAGTTTGACGGTTATCCTCTGTGGCAGTGGTTCTCTGATTTTATGGGCGGCATCCGCTTTAATAACTACATAGCTCCGCTTGCAGACGGTACAGTGGTAGTGGAAGACAATGAACATCCGGTGATGGCAGGCGTGTCGTCTTCCTTCGTCCTGCCGAATGATGAATGGTACACTTACGACAAGAGTCCGCGCCCCAATGTCAGCGTGTTGGCGCATGTCGATGAGGCTACTTATACGCCGGCTTCGGATATAAAGATGGGCGATCATCCTGTGATTTGGGTGAATGAGCAGAAACAGGCGCGCAATGTATATTTCCAGATGGGGCATAGCCCGAAGTTGTTCAATTCAGATGACTTTACCATGATGTTGCGGAATGCTATTGACTGGACATTAAAAAGAAAATAAAGATTAAAGTTTTTTCAGGTAAACATAAGTAATAGGTATTTGCTTTTTGCTCCCGTATCGGTGTTGTTGATAATCACCGATGCGGGAGTTTTTTATTTAATGATCTGGTTACCTGCCTCGAATAGTTTGATATCTATCAAAAGAAGTTTAAAATCATGGTGATGTTGGTAAGCGAACCTCTTTTGACGGATATTGAACCCTCTTCATAATCACTCTTTCTATTTTTGGGGAGTACTAAAGAAACCTAATTGTAACATTAAAAACAAATATGCCCATGAGAAGAAGAAATGAAGATTGATTATTTCACTCGCTTTGAGTGACTCTTAACTACCCTTTAATTATAAACTAATACTTTGTAAAATTTATGCAAAAGAAACTTCTATTACTGCTATGTACAGTCTTATGTTCATTGACAGTTTTTGCTCAGCAAGTAAATGTGAAAGGAGTCGTTTATGACCCTACTGGCGATACCGTTCCCGGTGCCAGTGTCTATGTGAAAGACAATACTACAATCGGTACAATTACAGACATCGACGGTAACTTTAGCTTGAATGCCAAGGTAGGCGATGTGCTGGTTATTTCATTTGTCGGCTATGATCAGGCCGAGGTCAAGGTAACAGCCGGTAATCCTAAACTCACTGTTAATCTGAAAGACAATGCCAAGTTCCTTGACGAGGTTGTTGTAGTGGGTTACGGTGTACAAAAGAAGAAATTGGTGACAGGTGCTACGGTACAGGTAAAAGGTGACGAAATTGCCAAGATGAATACAGTTTCGCCTATCGGAGCACTTTCCAGCCAGACGCCGGGTGTATCTATCGTTTCCAATTCCGGTAAGCCGGGTGCCGGCTATAAGGTCTCTATCCGTGGTCTTGGTACGATGGGGGATGCTGCTCCGATCTGTGTAATCGACGGTTTGGTAGGGGGCATTGATAATCTGAATGCCTTGAATCCGAATGATATTGAGAGCATAGACGTGTTGAAGGATGCTGCTTCTACAGCTATCTATGGTGCACGTGCCGCCAATGGTGTAATCCTGATTACTACTAAGAAAGGTAAAGAAGGTAAAGCTGTGATTACATTCGATACCTATATTGGATGGCAGAACATTGCCCGCAAGCCCCAGGTGCTTAATGCCAAGGAGTATGCTACGATTATGAATGAAGCCCAGATTAATGATGGCCTTTCTCCTTTCGATTTTGCTTCCATGGTACCCAACTGGGACAAGATTGAAAGTGGTGAATGGAAAGGTACTAACTGGGTAGATGAGATTATCGGTAAGGATGCACCCCAGCAGAACTACTCATTTGGTGCAAGCGGCGGTAATACGCAAGGTAATTATTCTATCGGTTTGAGCTATACTTCCCAGGAAGGTCTGATGGGACGTAACTATTTTACGTCTAAATATGAGCGCTATTCTGCCCGTATTAACTCAGAATGGACATTGGTGAAGGGTGATAAGTTCGATATCTTCAAGTTCGGTGAGAACTTGCAGATGAATATGACTACCAACGATGGTTTGGGCGTTCAGACAGATGGACCTTACAACAACAATATCCGTTGGGCGATGGAAGCTTTTCCGTTCATGACTGTCTACGATGAGAATGGGGACTTCTCCAAATGTATCGGTTACTGGAGCGCACTACGCGCGAATCCGGTGGCACGTATGTGGTATGATAGCAAGAACAGAAACGACAAGAACTACTCTGCCCGTGGTAACTTCTACTTTACCGTACAGCCGGTTAAGAACTTGATATGGCGTTCGGCTTTCGGTTTCGGATATTCCGGATGGACAAGCCGCAGCTATGACGAAACCTACGACCTGGGTGGCTCGTTCCAGCGTACGAATGACAATACCAGCCAGAGCTCCGGTAATGACTATGCATGGTCATGGGAAAATACGGTTAGCTATGACTTCAAGATTCAGGAAAATCATAGCTTTAACGTACTTGCCGGTATGTCTGCCGAGAAGTGGGGGCTGGGTGAAAGCGTAGGCGCCAACCGTCAGAAGTCTACTTTCGGTGACTGGTTGCATGGTTATATTGATAATACGGAAAAGCAAGATGCTGCCACTACTTGGAACATGTGGGGTAAGCCTTCCGGTCGCGGTAGTCTGCTTTCTTACTTTGGACGTATCAACTATGATTTCTCCGGTAAGTATATGGCTACTGTTATTCTTCGTGCCGACGGTTCTTCCAATTTTGCCAAAGGAAACCGTTGGGGGTACTTTCCTTCTGTATCTGCCGGTTGGAACATTTCCAATGAAAACTTCATGGAGTCTACCCTAAATTGGCTCGACTATTTAAAACTTCGTGCAAGTTGGGGACAGAATGGTAACTGTTCCATCAGCAATTTCCAATACTTGTCTACTATAAACATCGGTGGTGCTGATTACTACTTTGGTAATGATAAGACAGGTAAAACACTCGGCTCTTATCCTGATATCCTTGCTAATGAGGACATCACTTGGGAAACTTCCGAACAGCTTGACTTGGGTATTGATGCACGTTTCCTTAACAACCGTTTAGGTCTTGCATTCGACTGGTATCAGAAGAAGACCAAAGACTGGTTGGTACAAGCCCCTATTTTGGCTTCCTATGGTACGGGTGCTCCATATATCAACGGTGGTGATATCAAGAATACAGGTGTTGAGATTGGATTTACCTGGAATGACCAAATTAAGAAAGATTTTACTTATGGTGCTTCTCTGAACATTGCTTATAATAAGAACGAGGTTACTCGTCTTGCTAACGGTGAAGGTGTTATCAACGGTGGTGCTGACGCTCTGTCTACCCAATCTGATTTTATTACCCGTGTAGAGGTTGGACGTCCTATAGGCTTCTTCTACGGATATAAGACTCTCGGCGTATTTCAGAATGATGAGCAGGTTCGTAATTATAAGGATGCCAAAGGCAATCAGATCATGCCGAATGCTGTTCCGGGTGACGTGATTTTTGCTGACCTTAACGGTGACGGTGTTATTTCTGCTGAAGACCGTACCATGATTGGTGATCCGCATCCTGATGTGAATCTCGGTCTGAATCTCAACTTCGGTTATAAGGGATTCGATCTCTCCATTACCGGTGTAGGAGCTTTTGGCCAGCAGGTAGCTCACTCTTACCGTGACTTCGGTGATAATCCGAAGGATAACTTCACGATGGACATCGCTGCTAATCGTTGGCATGGCGAAGGTACGTCCAACCGCTATCCGCGTATCACTTCATCCCCTCATCAGAACTGGAAGTACATTTCTGACATCTATGTGGACAATGCAGACTATTTCCGCATCAGTAACTTGACTGTCGGCTACGATTTCAAGAAGTTATTCTCTCAGATTCCGTTGTCACAGCTCCGCATTTACGTTGCTATGACGAACCTCTGTACCATTACCGGATACAAAGGTATGGATCCTGAAGTTGGTTACGGTGCATATTCAGGATGGTCGCAGGGTGTTGATATAGGTAACTATCCCGCAGCCCGCACATTCCTTATCGGTGCTAATATTAAATTCTAAAATCAGAAAGCGTATGAAAAAGATATTCTTATATATTGCGTCAGTTTGCCTTATGGCAAGTTGTTCCGAAAGCTTCCTTGATACGGACAATCTGACAAAAAAAGACAGCAGCATCTTCCCGACGAGTACGGCAGATGCCAACCAAATACTTACTGCCATGTATCGTCCCATCATGGGGGATGCCGGCTCTCCTCAGAGTTCCAGTTTCCTGATAGCCGAGTTGATGAGCGATGATCGCTTTGGTGCCGGTGGTACGGATGACCATGATGTACAGGCTATAGCGGCTTTCAAAAAGACCAGTGAGAACATGTATGGTCGTTATTGGTCACTTCGTTGGGAAGGTATTTATCGTGCTAACTTCATGTTGAAGTGCGAACCTAACATCACGTGGGACTCTGAAGCCGAACGCAGCCGAATTATAGGTGAGACCTATTTTGTGCGTGCTTTCTATTATTTTGAGTTGGCACGTGCATTCGGCCGTGTACCTCTGGTACTCACTACTGATCCGGTGAACAATCCACAAGCTGAACCCGCGGAGATGTATGGACAGATTGCCGCCGACCTCTTGACTGCTATCGATATGTTGCCTGCCACCAAGTGGACAACAGGTGTAGGTACCGACGGCCATGCTACCAAGTGGGCTGCCCAAGCAATGCTTGCCCGTGTATTCCTTTTCTATACCGGTTATTATAATGCGGAGTCTGTCACCCTTCCCGGTGAAGGTGGCGGTACGCTTACCAAGGCCCAGGTTGTTTCTTTTGTAGATGACTGCATCAGTAATTCCGGTCATAACCTGGTTCCCGAGTTCCGTAATCTTTGGCCCTACTCGGCAGCTGCCGACTATAAATATAATGTGGATAATGAACTTTCCTGGATTGGCGAAGACGGCAGCAACCCCGAGGCCCTGTTCGTAGCCAAGCATTCCGGTAACGATTGGAGTGCGCGTAACAATGAAGCGCTTTTCTTCAGTCTTCGTTATCAGGATGAAGGCGGCAATAAGTGGATGGATTGTTATCCTTACGGTTCCGGCTGGGGCTGTGGTTCGGTTACTCTCAACCTTTATGAGACCTGGCCTACGAACGACCCCCGTCGTACAGGCTCTATCCTAAATGTTGATGATGCCAATGAAGGCTTTGCCGCTTATGTAGACGGTGCACAGAACCAGATACACGATACTCACTTGTGGAACAAAAAGTATACAGCCATTAATACGAAAGCGGATGACCCTGAAGCGGAAACCTATGTGGGTACAGGTATTGAGCCTCTTTACTGGCATCTCTATCCTTCCCTTAATACGCTTGATTACCAGTCTAACAATTTGCAGGACTTCTATATTATCCGTTTCTCTGACGTCCTGCTGATGGGTGCTGAGTTGGGTAGTTCTCATGCACAGGAATATATGGATCGCGTACGTGCCCGTGTTGGTTTGGCTTCTGTTCCAGCTACGTTGGAGAATATCCAGAACGAGCGTCGTTGGGAGCTTGCTTTCGAAGGTATCCGTTACTATGACCTGCTTCGTTGGCATAAGGAATCTCTTATCACCGAGCACCGTTCTAACGTGAAGGTTCGTAACCAGAAGATCGAAACGGTTATCTCTGTTCCCTTCCGCGCCGAGACTAAGGGTTTCCTGCCTATTCCCGACCAGGAGATTCAGAAATCACAAGGCGTCCTGGTGCAGAATGAAGGATGGGCATCCAATGAAGGTAACTTCTAATGATTAACCTCAAATGTAATAATGATTATGAAGAATAAATATTTATCATTTTTAGGCGGTTGCCTGTTGGCAACGGTGTCAATGACTTCTTGTCTGGATGCTTCTGTCGATAACGATTCTCTCGGCAGTATGGTACCGGCAGAAGAGATTGCAGCTAACCTCGAAGTGCATGGCATTACTCCGGGTAGTAACAAGGTCATTATCAAGAACAATAATATGGGTGTTGGCGGTATGTGGGACTACCTGGTAGGTGTAACCACCGCCCAGTGTGATACGGTACTTATCCCTTTCCTCGGCGAACAGACACTGAAGTTCCATGCCACTTGTGGCGGCGGCCAGGTTGTAGTAGAGAAAACAGTACAGATTGATGTGATAGATTATCCGCTCGACCCGTCGTGGGCAATGCTTGCCGGCGAAGGTGTTGAAGGCAAGACCTGGGTTTGGGATTCCAATCCGGGGCGTGGTAGCTGGGGATGCTATGGTGCCGGCGGTTACGGCTGGAGCGCCGATGTACCTAACTGGGGATGTACTCCTATTGGCGGAACGTCTGATGCAGGTGTGGCTGTTTCTGATAAAGAATACATCACATTCGACCTCAACGGTGGTGCCAATGCAACCTTGCATAAGGCTGACGGTACAGAGGTAAAAGGATCGTTTGCATTCTCAATGGGTACTTCTGCCGACAAGGCTGCACTGAAACCTTCCTTCCGTGACGGTACACCTACCGGCCAGGGCTGGGTAGGCACACTTACCCTGAAAGGTGTTTCACTTCCTTCCGGTTTCAACTACTATAGCGGTGCGGCAAGTAAAGGCACGTATGATATCGCTGTATTCAGCGACAATGAAATGGTTCTCATCGAACCGGATGCGGGGGCTGTACTCTGCGATCCGAATTGGTCGTCTGTCTCTACCCACTGGTGTTTTGTTGCTAAGGAATAAAGGCCGGTAACTTCTATAGATAATTTGAGTTTTGAATAAGAGCGGATATGCAACTTGCATATCCGCTTTTTTGGTTCAGGTTTAAAATTCGTCATCCCAGGTTTAAAATAAAACCTTTTTAATCCGGTTGTCAAGGAATCGACCTCTTATGAGAAATATTCAACCCCGTTGCTGTCCTTAGAATCTACTTTTGCGCATCAATATTCCTTATTTATAAACTAATACTATATGTAATGAAAAGAAAAAGATTTCTTTTGCTGCTCTGTACATTCTGGTGTTCTTTGCAGCTTTTTGCCCAACAAATTAGTGTCTCTGGAACGGTAACGGACTCTAATAATGAGCCTGTCATAGGAGCTTCTGTTTTAGAGAAAGGTACAAGCAACGGTATAATTACGGATGTGGAAGGAAACTTCAGTCTGAAAACAGCTCCCAATGCTACTATTGTCATTTCTTTTATCGGTTATCAAACGGTAGAAGTTGGGGCGACAGACAAACCTCTGCGCATCGTGTTGAAAGATGATGCCGAACTGTTGGACGAAGTCGTTGTGGTGGGTTATGGTGTACAGAAGAAGAGCGTGATGTCTTCTGCTGTAAGCCGTGTAACGAGCGAAGAACTGGATATGGGTAATCCGACCAATGTACAGAATGCATTGAAAGGTAAGGTTTCCGGTGTGCAGATTACTTCCAATTCCGGTCAGCCGGGGGCTGATTCGAAGATACGTATCCGTGGTACAGGTACGATCAACAGTTCCGATCCGTTGTATATCATAGACGGTATGCCCTCGGAAAGTGGTATCAATCATCTCAATCCCTCGGATATCGAGTCTATTGAAGTCCTGAAGGATGCTGCTTCGGCAGCCATTTATGGTGCCCGTGGTGCCAATGGTGTTGTGCTGGTAACGACTAAGAAAGGTACGAAAGGCACAAAGGCCACGCTGAACTATGAATTCACATACGGTATTCAGAATCCTTCGAAAACGGCTGACTTGTTGGAATCTGCCGATTATCTGATGCTGAGCAAAGAGGCGGCAGCCAATGCCAACCAAGAGTTCTATCAGCACGGTTTGGCCGGTGTGAATACAAACTGGGAGAAGGAACTTCGTAACAAGAATGCCTCTATCATGAACCATAAGGTGAGCCTGAGCGGTGGTTCGGAGAATTCTACTTATTATGCCTCTTTCGGCTATATAAAGCAAGAGGGTATTTATGCCAAAGGACACTCCGATTACGAGCGTTACAATATGCGACTGAACTACAATACCACGCTGCTGGATACGAAGGAACGCAACTGGCTGAACAAAATCTCTTTCGGTGCTATCACTGCTTTCTCGCAGAGTACCCAGACGGGTAATACCATCGGTAATAGTGAAGCTGCCGGTCTGATTACTTCTATCAATATGCTGCCCCCTACGGAAAGTGTCTATCAGACTGACCCCGACAAGCTGGCAGAGTATGAAATGGCTTATCCGAACCGTGTCATCGCTCCCAACGGACAGGTCTATAACATTATCGATATGCGCGAAATCTCCAATCCGTTGGCTGAAATGCAGGTGACGCACAACCAGCGGACCAAACCCCGCAACTTCAGCTATAACTTCAACTTTGATGTAGACGTGCTGCCGGGCTTGAAGTTCAAGACAACTTATGCTGCCGAGTGGGTCATCAATTCTGTAAAGAATGTGATTCCCGCCTACGATTTGAACTCTACTTCTTATGCAGCCACTTCACAGGTGGAAGACGAGAAGCGTGAGTCTTCTTACTGGCAGTGGGAGAATGTACTTTCTTACAACAAGACCTTCGGCAAGCACAGCATCGGCGCATTGGTGGGTACTTCTATGTCTTCCTACCATTACGAGAACCTGAAAGGTACGGATTACAACTTGCTGGCTGTAGATATGGACAAAGCGTTTATCGATATAGCTACTGCCGACGAGGCATCTTCCAAAGTTTCCGGCGGAGGTTCCGACCACCGTATGGCTTCCGTTTTCGGTCGTGTCAACTACAACTACGATGAGAAATACCTGCTTGAAGCGGTAGTTCGTCGCGACGGTTCTTCCAACTTCGGCCGTAGCAACCAGTTTGCCATTTTCCCTTCCGTATCTGCAGGCTGGGTGTTGACGCGCGAAAACTTCATGGAGGACAGACCGTCTTGGATTGACTTTGCCAAGATTCGCTTCAGTTGGGGACAGAACGGTAACGAGAACATCGGTGCCTTTAAGTACACCAGTATGATGAAGAAACACTTCTCGACTGTGTTTGGCGGTAATGTTTATACGGGTATGCTTCCCGAAGGCTATGCCAATGCCGATTTGAAGTGGGAGACTTCCGAACAAATAGACTTAGGTCTTGACTTGCGTTTCTTCAATAGTGCGCTGACTTTCTCGGCAGACTACTTTGTAAAGAAGACCAAGGATATGTTGCTTGACCAACCTATCCCGATGTACACCAGCTATCGTACAATGACGGTGAATGCCGGTACGGTGAAAAACGAAGGTGTGGAACTGGAAGCTTCTTACCGCTTCAAGGTGGACAAGGTGAACTTCAGTCTGGGTGCTAACGCATCTTACATCAAGAATACAGTGACTGACCAGGGACCGGACCGTGTAGGCCTCGATAACCTGGGTGCTGGCTTGGGGGGCCAGATTACCTGGAGAGAGAATGGACGTCCCTACGGTTTCTTCTACGGCTACGTAACAGACGGTGTTTATCAGAACCAAGCCGAAATAGACAATTCTCCCCATCAGGCTGATGCAAAACCGGGTGACTTGAAATTCAAGGATCTGACAGGTGAAGGTACGCTGGATGCTGCCGACCGTACTATGATTGGTAAACCCAATCCGGACTGGACATACGGTTTCAACCTGGCTGCCGACTGGAACGGTTTTGACTTCAGCGCCTTCTTCCAGGGAAGCATAGGCAACGATATTTATAAGCTGTATCGTCGTCCGAACGCGGCAGGTGCCAACTATGAATCCTTCTGGCTGAACCGCTGGCATGGCGAAGGCACTTCCAATAGTGTTCCGCGCGTGGTGGAAGGAGATAACTACAACTACCAGATTTCGGACTTCTTTGTGGAAGACGGTTCATACTTGCGTATGAAGGTGGCTCAGTTGGGTTACACGCTTCCTGCACAGTTGACCAAGAAGGCGGGTATACAGAAGCTGCGCGTTTTCCTGCAAGGCGAGAACCTCTTTACGATAACGGGTTACTCCGGTTACGATCCTGAAGTAGGTACGCGCAATGGTTTTGATGGTGGTACCTATCCGCAGGCACGTACCTTTACCGTTGGTGCAAACATTGTATTTTAATTAACCTTAAAACAGATTTATGATGAATAATATATTTAAGACCATCGTTGCCGGAGCATTTGCTTCCGTGGCATTTGCTTCATGTTCGGACTTCCTGGTGACCGAACCTACTACCCAAGTGGCAGAAACCGAATTCTATAAGACAGAAGATGAAATGTTGAAGGGCTTGTATGCCGTGAATGCTGACGTCAAAGTGCGCCTGCTGGAAATCTGGGCGTATTCCTCATTGCTCTCCGATGAGTCGGAGACCGGAGGAGGTAAGGGAGAAGGCGTTTGGAAAACCAAGTTTGATACATTCGCTTACAATCCCAATTCCTGCTTTGGTGAATGGGGGTTTGGTACCTGGTGGAACGAGTGGGACTTCGGTATCTACAACGGTGTGATAGACGCCTGCTTGCTGGTGGACAAACTGGCAGGTTCCAGCCTGAGTGAAAGCGTAAAGAAACCTATCGAGGCAGAGGCGCGTTTCTACCGTGCATTGTTCTATAACTATCTGTTCATGGGCTATGAGCAGTTCCCGCTTATCAAGCACTATCTGGCAGCGAGCGAGATGTACACTGTAGCCAAAGGTACGCGTGACGAAATCTTTGACTTTATGATGGAAGATTTGTCCGACGAGTATATCAACGCACTGCCCGACCGCTCTTCTACGCCTCAGGGCCGTATCTGCAAGGATGCTGCCAGAGTGCTCCGCACGAAGATAATCCTTTTCCACAGAGCCGAGGCGGACTATCCGAAGGCATTGGCTGACATGAAGGAAATTATCGGCAGCGGACGTTACTCGCTTGATCCCGATTACCTGCATTTGTGGGTAAAAGACGGCGAGTGGGGTAGTGAGAACATTTACGATGTGGCCTATGGTGGCAACGGCTCTGATACGGGTAATGGCTTCGTGAACGGGGTCGGCGGCCGTTCGCTCCAGGATCCGCGTAGTGCCGAGCAAGGCGGTTTGTGCAGCGGATATGGACAGAATACGATGCCGAGCACCGTCTTCAATATGTTCAAAGAGGGCGATGTACGTCGTGAAGGCACCGTGCTGGACTACCGTGTGGAAGCCCGGAAAGTGGAAGAACTGGTGGCTCAAGGTAAGTTGCCTGCAGGAAGCACCTTCTATGTGAGCGAAGAGCAGGAAAACTTCGAGTGGCTGGGGCACTACAAATATACACCGCGTAAGGAGAATGCTTCGGACATCAATCCGGCAAGCAACTACTCCGTACCTTTCCGTTTCTACCGCTACGCCGATGTGCTGCTGCTGGGCACCGAACTGGAAGCCCGCATCAACGGTAACGTAAGCAGCGAAGGTCAGGGATGGTTTGATCAGGTACGCGACCGTGCTTTCCAGGATCAGAACCACCGCATCAGCCTGTCGGGCAAGAGCAAACAGGAGATTCTGGACATTATCTTCGAGGAACGCGGTTACGAGTTTATAGACGAGATGCAACGTTGGTTCGACATCCTTCGCTTTGATAAAGGAACTGAAATTCTGGGTAACAAGGGATGGACTGAGAAATACAGATACTTCCCAATCGATCAGTCGGAGATAGATCGTGCTAAAGGTGGATTGACACAGAATCCGGGTTGGTTATAGGTTTATTTGGTTTTTTAAGGTGAGAGTCCTGGGCAGTGCATTACTGCTCAGGACTTTTTTTACACAATGATTAGTTCCTGCTGTGCCTGAGGAAAGATATTCTTTCCTGCTTCAGAAGATATCTTGCCCGCAAGGAAAACTTGGAATAAAGCCTTTGGTTGTAAGAATATAGGCTTTATTCTTATAAATATAATCTTTATTTCTAAGAATAAAGATTATATTCTAAGATTGTCTTGCGAGGAAGGTAAGTTTGCTCTTCTATTTGAGGAAGTTAAGATAGTACAGTTATATCGAACTCGTTAAATTATCATTCCTGTGCGCCTCATTGGTCAGAGTTGCATAGCTTCCTTTAGGGGACGAGGGGTGGAAACAAACAAACGTGGCAGCCGTTCTTTCAAACGTTCTGCCACGCTTTATTATATAGTCTGTACTGGTTTAGAACTGAGTCTTGATATTGTTCAGCCAAGTGCTGACATTCTCTTTTACTTCATTCGGCTTTCCTCTGACGTCATCACCGCTTACGGCATAGCTTTCGAGGATGGTGGAGTTAGGACAAAGTTCTGCGATTTCGGTCAGGCAGTTTCCTGCACCGCCGCCGAAGGTGGCAAAGGGAACAACTTTCTTTCCTGCAAGCTGATTGCTTTGCAAGAATGCTTTTACCGGGAGAGCGACGGAACTGAACCAGTTGGGTGTTCCTACGAAGATGACATCGTAAGAGTCGAGGTTCTCCACATTGCCTTTCAACGTAGGCAGTACGCCTTCGTCAATCTGCTTCTGCACGGCATCGTGTGTACCTTCCGAGGGGTAGGGCGTTTCCGGTTCGATGGCGAATATATCTCCACCGATGGAGTCGTGGATAAGGGTGGCTAACGTTTGGGTGTTGCCGCCCTGTGAGAAATAGGCTACCAATATTCGGGGGCCTTGAACCTCTGCTTTGCCAGCCTTGCCGGCACAGCTACCCAGTGTGAGAAGCAGCGCTACTGCTGCAATTACACTAAAAACTTTTGTTTTCATACGCGATAAAATATTAGTGGTGTTTTCTATTTGAGAAACGGATCTCCTTTCCGGTCTTTGCTTACCACCCAGCGGAAGGCATTTACGAGCAGAAGGTTCTGCGTTCCGTCGATGAATTCTTCGTCGCCATGTCCCATGTTGAGGTAGATCATCCGGTAGTTCTTGTTAGTCCACACAATGGGGAAATCGCCGAAGTTCACTACATCTTTAATGCCTAGCGGATAGTTCTTGGGAGAGATGGAAAGCAGCACTTCCACATCTTTGTTCTGTCGGGGGCTGGGCTCCCACTGATACCATTCGCTGGCAGGGGCTACGAAGGACGTCGGCAAGCTCTTGGTGACGGGATGTTCCGCATTGTCAACTTCAACCAATACAGGTTGGGGGGGCCAGTTGTTACAATAGAACACACCGCCGCCAAGGAACTTGACGAGCCAGGGCCAGTTGGTGTTTCGGTCATTATAGGCAGCGGCGTGGAAGCCTACCCAACCACCGCCGTTCTCCATATATTGCTCAAAAACATCACGCTCGGCCTTGCTGCTTGGAGTTGTGTTAAGCATGATAATAACGTTGTACTCTTTCAGTTTATCGTAAGGATATTGAGAGAAATCGGTAGTGATGTCCAGCACGAAGCCATCGCCATAGTTCAGTTTCTTAAAGAACTGTACGGCTTGTTCGGCAAACTGTACGTGGGCTTCTTCAGCCTGCGTAGTGTAGTAAGCCAGTGCTTTGAAGCGGGGAGCTTTGGCATAATTGGCGGGATAGCCTGCGGGAACTTGTGCGTGCACCAACAAGGCGCAGACACTGAATAGTAAGATAAAAATGTGTCTCATGTCTTTTCGATTAATGATTTATATTAGATGAATGATAGCTCTCTTATTTTTTAATTCTCAATTCTCAATTTCCTCAGTATTCCGCAATCAGCGACAGCCACTTGCCCGCCGAGGTCACCCATACTTCTTTGTAGCAGGCATTGTTCGTCTGCGGCCAGTAGGGGATGTCGTCGTTGCCCAGTGTGCGTATGCCTACGGGCATTTCTCCTGTCATTTCGCCGGAAGAGAAAGTGTTTAGCTGCGGATAATTCCGCCCTTCGCCGTATATCAGCGATTGCCCGAAGGGGTTCTTGCCTACCGTCCAGTAGAGTTGTTCCAATCCTATTTCGAGCAGTTCCTTGTCCTTCAGAAAGTTTCCGCAGATGGCGGCGGACTTTCCGGTGGAGAGGTGGATGGCTGTATTGCCGTTGAAGATGTTGAACCACACGGGGAAGCGCTTTACGTAGTGTTCCTTGTCCAGCCGGATGCCCCGCTTTATCTGCTCCGTATACAACTCTTTCGCGTTGGTGGGCGGAAAGAGGTGGAGGGCATAGAAGCCGGTAGTGTCCTTGTATTCTTCGGCATGGTAAACACCACTCGGCAACATACCGTAGGGGCGGGTGTATTTCATCAGCCCTTTCAGGTAGTTGCCATAGAGGTGTATGGAGCGTTCCCATTGGGGGTAATCGGGATGCTCCGGTTGCGTCTCGCACAGCATCGACATGGCTTGCATGTAGACTTGCTCGCGCGACTGGTGTATATAGTGAACTATTGACTGTTTGTTTTTATCCCGGTAGAAGAATCCGCAGGTGCCGTCCTTGTCCTTCAACGGCTCTGTGCGCTGGCAGTCCAGGGTGTAGCGGATGTATTCGGCGGCGGCTTCTGCGTAGCAAGGCTTGCGCGTCAGCTTGTAGAGTTGGCTGGCTGCCCACGAAATGGTAGCCATATACTGACTCTTGGAAGTGTTGTAGCTGTGCTCGTAGGGCTGTACGAACTTGTCGAAGCCGTCCTTCTTGAACTTCTCCAGGGCAAACCGGAAGTCTTCTTCCGCCACGCGGCGCAGATATTCCTGGTACATGGGGTCGTTGTCCAGTGCCATGGACGCGTATGCTTCGTAGCCGGCATACAGGAAGTTGTCGAAAGCAAAGTTCTGTATGCGTACGGAAGTGATGTCATCCAGCGAATTGAACACGCCGTCCTGCCAGATAAGCAGTCCCATGCTGCTGGCGCGGTAGCCGTCGCCGTAGCGGTTTTTCACGATGAACTCCACGCCCCATTCGGCTTCTTCGCGCAGGCGGGCGGCAAGGGCTGGATTCTTTGTCTTTTGTTTGTTGTAGGCTTCGAGCAGGGCAAAGGCTACGTCTCCTGTTTGGAGTGTCTGTTGCGAAAGGTCTCCGGCATCGTGCCATCCGCCGTTGAAGGGAAGGCGCAGGCCGTTGTGTTCCGACATCAGGTCGACGTGGCAAGTGGCGTGCTTACCCGGTACCGGATGCCCGCAGCGCTGGCAGAAGATAAAGTTCAGCACCCGCCATTGCGAGTCTTCCCAAATGTTTTCTCCGATGCGGAAGGCTGGGGTAAGTGCATCACCCGCTTTCAGCCGGTATTCTCCGGGACGGCTGAAGGCTGTAAAGTCGATGAGGCCGAACTGTCCGAGGGTGGTTGTCTCTTCTTTGATCTCTCCTTCGTAGGCCACTTCGCCTTCCGGGGTTAGTAGTTGGAACCGCTTATTATATAGAGAGGTTTTTATGTCGATAATCGCTGTTTTGGAACTGTTCAGGGCATATCCCATAGTAGAATAAACAATCTTTCCCTCGGCAGGCAGCCATCCGCTCACCTTGTCCGGTTGCTTCACCGTTTGCAGTTGCAGGTTGTCTATATAGTAGATGGCAGAGTCTCCCGTTGTCCGGTCTTTGCCCTTCAGGGAAGTGCCGAAACTGATTTTCATTACTTTGTCCCGTTGGAACTCGTCTATTTCGAGGAAGCACTGGTTCCATTCTTTGTTGACCAGATTAATAAGGTGTGAGCCGGTGGGCTGGTTGTATCCTTTCTTGGCAGGTGTGTCGGCATTGACGAACGTCAGGTTCATGTTGACTACGCGGGTACCGTCGCAATCGGGATAGATGGAGAACACAATCCGGTTGTACTTTTCCAGGTTGGCTCCATCCAGGTGATAGGTGACACCGGCATTTCCATACGTTGCGTAGTCGGGATCGGAAGGAGAACCTGTGGCTCTTTTCCCGGTCGATGTGGGGAATTGCAGTTTGATGCTTCCTTGTCCCGAAACCGTCTTTTCCTTGCTGAAGGACATACTTCCTGCGCCGGAGTGGCTCCAGCCTTCGGTGCTTGCCTGGCGGGTAAGAGGGACGCTTTGCAATACTTCCTTCTTCCATCCGTTGGCTTCATAGGAATTTTCTACATTCAGGGGAAGGGGCTGATGGATTAATCCGCTTTCATAAATTTGCTTTTCCAGTTCCGCATCTTGGGCGAGCCGGACTTGGCTGTATGCAGAAAACTTACCTGCGGATAGAAGGAATAAGATAATTAGTGTCTTTCTCATTTTTTTATGCTAACCTTTGGTTTCTGAGTTGCAAGGTTAGTCATTATTTATTAGAAAGAGGTTTGATAACTGCCATAAATACTCTAAATACTATCCGAATGCAGGGGGAATGATAGAATACGAACTTTGGCGGACAAGTTTTCAACATAAGGGCGAATAGGAAGATCTCTGACAAAATAATGAAGAGTAATTACAGGAACATTTATAATGCTGTATTAATGTATAAATTTATTGCCTTTTCTTGTTTCCTCTCGATAATATTTTTACCTTTATGCCGATATACCGAATTGTTGAACTTAGATAGGAGGAATATGCGACTTGCTACTTAGGGCTCTTGATGGACGTTTTTGACGTTTTATCATTATTTAATCAAAATATCACTGTATTTTATAGCAGATATGAAAAGTTTTCCTATATTTGCAGTGTTGTTCGGTGACACTTTGCTCGGATAACCTAAGTAAACAAGGTAATAACCTTTAAAACGTAATATTATGAATATCGAACGTATCATGTCCTCTTTGGAGGCAAAACATCCCGGCGAGTCTGAATATCTTCAAGCCGTAAAGGAAGTACTTCTTTCTATCGAAGATATCTATAATCAACATCCAGAGTTCGAGAAAGCTAAAATTATAGAACGCTTGGTTGAACCCGACCGTATCTTTACGTTCCGTGTTACTTGGGTGGACGATAAGGGTGATGTTCAGACTAACCTCGGTTATCGTGTACAGTTCAACAATGCTATTGGCCCGTACAAAGGCGGTATTCGTTTCCATGCTTCCGTGAATCTTTCCATCTTGAAGTTCCTCGGTTTTGAACAAACCTTCAAGAACGCCTTGACTACATTGCCTATGGGTGGCGGTAAGGGTGGTTCCGACTTCTCTCCGCGTGGAAAGAGCGATGCTGAAATCATGCGCTTCTGCCAGGCTTTCATATTAGAATTGTGGCGTCACATTGGTCCGGACATGGATGTTCCTGCCGGTGACATCGGTGTAGGCGGTCGCGAAGTAGGCTATATGTTCGGTATGTATAAGAAGTTGACCCGTGAGTTTACAGGTACTTTCACCGGTAAGGGAATGGAATTCGGCGGTTCGTTGATACGTCCCGAAGCAACCGGTTTCGGCGGGTTGTACTTCGTAAACGAAATGTTGCAATCAAAAGGCATTGATATCAAGGGTAAGACTATTGCTATCTCCGGTTTCGGAAACGTGGCTTGGGGCGCTGCTACCAAGGCTACCGAATTAGGCGCCAAGGTTGTTACTATCTCCGGTCCCGACGGTTACATCTATGACCCGAACGGTATCAGCGGCGAAAAGATAGACTATATGCTGGAACTCCGTGCATCGGGCAACGACATCGTGGCTCCGTATGCCGAAGAATTCCCCGGCTCTACTTTCGTTGCCGGCAAGCGTCCTTGGGAAGTAAAAGCAGATATCGCTCTGCCTTGCGCAACCCAAAACGAACTGAATGGCGAAGATGCACAACACCTTATTAATAATAAGGTAATGTGTGTAGGCGAAGTCTCCAATATGGGATGTACGCCCGAAGCTATCGACCTGTTTATTGAAAATAAGATAATGTATGCACCGGGCAAGGCAGTTAATGCCGGTGGTGTGGGCACCAGTGGACTGGAAATGTCGCAGAACGCTATGCACCTCAGTTGGAGCGCAGCCGAAGTAGACGAAAAACTCCATGCCATCATGCACGGTATTCATGCACAGTGTGTAAAATATGGGACAGAACCTGACGGTTACATCAACTACGTGAAGGGCGCTAATATTGCCGGCTTCATGAAGGTGGCTCACGCTATGATGGGTCAGGGAATTATTTAAAAGAAACTTTGTTTAGTTGTATTTGTATTTGTGGTTTGTGCTGCCTGCGCCTGTGAAGGCCCGGGCAGTACTTTTTTTTTGGTGATTAGTGATTAACCACTTAAAATCGTTACTTTTGCATCTCGAACCATAAATAACAAAGAGATGTTACAACCCGAATTGAAAGTGAGACGCGATAAGATACGCGCACTCATGGCTCAACAATCAATTGATGCCGCTCTTATTACTTGTAATGTAAACCTAATCTATACGTATGGACGTGTTGTCAGTGGTTACCTCTATCTGCCGCTGAACGCTCCCGCCCGTTTGTTCATCAAGCGGCCTAACAATATCGAAGGAGAGCATATCCACCCCATCCGCAAACCCGAACAACTTCCCGAACTGCTGCAAGAATGCGGCTTGCCGATGCCGGCAAAGCTGATGTTGGAAGGTGACGAACTGTCTTTCAGCGAATACAATCGTTTGGCTGCCTGCTTTCCCGAGGCAGAGGTAGTGCCTTGCGGCACATCCCTTATCCGTAAGGCACGGAGCGTAAAGACGAATATCGAACTTGAAATCTTCCGCCGTTCCGGCATAGCACATGCCAAGGCTTACGAGCAGATACCTTCTGTTTACCGGCCGGGAATGACCGATCTTCAGTTCTCCGTTGAGGTAGAACGGTTGATGCGTCTGGAAGGTTGCCTGGGAATTTTCCGCGTGTTCGGTCAGAGCATGGAGATTTATATGGGAAGTGTGCTGACGGGAGACAATGCCACAGTTCCTTCTCCCTATGACTTTGCTTTGGGCGGCGAAGGACTCGATCCGTCTTTGCCCGGTGGCGCAAATGGTACTTTGTTGCAGCCCGGACAGAGTGTTATGGTAGACTTGGGTGGAAACTTCCACGGTTATATGGGAGACATGAGCCGCGTCTTTTCTATCGGCAAGTTGCCGGAAGAGGCATATGCCGCTCATCAGACTTGCTTGGAAATTCAAGATGCCGTTGCCGCGAAAGCAAAACCCGGAACCGTCTGCGAGGATCTTTATAATATGGCTATCGATATCGTGACCAAAGCCGGCTTTGCCGACAATTTCATGGGAACAGAGCAGAAAGCCAAGTTCATCGGTCACGGCATCGGGCTGGAGATTAACGAGGCGCCTGTACTCGCTCCCCGCATGAAGCAGGAATTGGAGCCGGGCATGGTCTTTGCATTGGAACCGAAGATTGTCTTGCCGGGTGTAGGGCCCGTAGGTATTGAGAATTCTTGGGCAGTGACAACGGATGGGGTGGAGAAACTGACGCTGTGCAAGGAAGAGATTATAGAGTTACCAGCGTAGCGCTGGAGCAAGGTTTCCTTGCGGCATGCCCTGAAAGGGCTCAATTATACAGCGTAGGGCATCGCCCTACGTAAAAGGTCATATACAATACAAGCCCTGAAAGGGCGGAACGATGTGTGAAGTTCCGCCCTTTCAGGGCTCAATAAGAGAGATGCATCACGACGTAGGGCGATGCCCTACGCTATATAATGTAAGGCTTTCAGCCTTAGCTGGGCAAGTAGTCCGAATGGAAGCCTTGCTCCAGCGCTACGCTGGTAAATTCCCATTTATTTCACCCTTCTATTAAGCTGATTATTCGCCTTCGAAGGCTTTGATTTGCCAATCCGTTTTCCGGTTGGTTTAGCCTTTCCGGTTCGCTTGGGGCGGGGAGTCGCGTCTTTATTCCCCCTCATAATACTCGCATAGATAGTAGCGGGCTATGAAGTCCCAATTCTGAAGCAACAACTCTCTTCCGTTGGGGAAGGGAAGTGTCACTTCGGGCAGAAGATCTTTCGCCATTCCATACTTCACTAAGTCGAAGGGGCAAGCTCCCGGCTCGCAGAACAGGCAATAACCTATTTCGGCAGCCCGCTTGGCATCGTACATCGGATTGCGCTCTTCGCAGAAGAAGGCGGCTACACCGTGTGCAACGAGCATTCCCTTGGCATTGGCATAAATCACGAACTCTTCCTCGTCCTTCAGGTCGGGTAGCAGGGAATCCGGTTTATTCTCCCACTTCAGTACTTCGACAAAGAAAGTGCATAGCTCCTCGTAGGTAGCAAAATAGAGCAACGGATTTCCTTTGCTATACTCCAGGCAATGTACCACGTCCTTACTTAACTTCGTATCCGGCTTAATTTCCGGCAATGGCGAGTTGTCTATATCCAGCAAGTCTACTCCCATCACCCAAGCGATGCCGGATTCTCCTTCACTGACGGGGGCTTCTTCAAAGCAGGCATCCATCATTTCATAGATGGTCTGACTTAATGCCAACAGATCCTCATCCAACGGATCGAACAAGGTATAATCTTCAACGTTCCAGAAGCCGACTTGCGAATACAGAGTCCATAAGACGAATGCGATGTCCTCTTTGTTGATTTCGTCGGGCACGTACTCGTCGGTCAGCTTATAGAATGGGAGATAACTTCCGTATCTTTCGTAGTATGCATTCGAGAACGCTTTCCATCCACCATTTTGGGCTATGGCGTCCTGGAAGTACATGGCGAGGCTGATGGCAGCATCTACCTTTGATTCGTCGTCTTCGTATTCATATAAGGCAGACTGCCGGACTATAGGGAGGATTTTTATGGCAAAGTCCAAGTACCACTTGTCGGTGGGTAGCACGCGTGTGCGTTCATTGGCTCCCAACCAACGTTTCATGCTGATTGTCATCATTGTTTGTTCATTTGTTTCCGGTAAAGGTAATACATTTTAATATACAATAATGATAACCGGATGAAAATGTTTGCTGTACCGGTGAAGATTTTTATAATCTCTTCAATGCCAATTTTATTACCTGCTCCACCGGTGCGGCGGGATCTTCCTTCAGGATGGCGAGTACCACCTTCTGTGAAGGGGCTTGCGCAAAGCCCAGCATGGTGAGGGCGGCGATTGCTTCTTCCTGCACCTGCGCATTGGCGGCGGGCATCAGTGTGTCCATTGTTCCGGCTGTGCCTGCGGCTATGCTGCCGGTCTTTATTTTGTCTTTCAGGTCTACAATCACGCGTTGGGCGGTTTTCAGTCCGATACCTTTCACGGTTTTCAGCAGGTTGGCATTCTCGGTGCTGATGACGCTGACCAGTTCGGCGGGGGAGAGTGCCGAGAGAATCATGCGGGCGGTGTTGCCGCCGATGCCCGATACGGAGATCAGCAACAGGAAGAGCTCCCGTTCTTGCTTATCGGCAAAGCCGTAAAGGATATAGGCATCTTCGCGGATGGCTTCGTATATATAGAGTTTGCACTCCTTCTTGCCCTGGATGGCAGCATAGGTATTCAGGGAAATATTGACGGCATATCCCAGTCCGTTACAGTCTATCACTGCGGTTGCCGGACTCAGTTCGGCAATTCCGCCTTTAATGTATTCTATCATTTTTAATGTGCTAATATGCAAATGTGCTAATGTGCAAATTAAATCTTCCGCGAATGTAGGAATTATTATTGAACTTTCAGTCACTAAAAAAAGAAAAAACTCTGTGAAACTCTGTGCTACTCTGTGGTAAAAGTGAATGAAAATGCTTACTTTTGTGCCGATAAAATAGAAAACTGATAATCAAAACCAGCAAAAGAATGAAAAAAGTAAGAGCAGCCATCGTTGGCTATGGCAATATCGGGCACTTCGTACTCGAAGCCCTGCAAGCAGCTCCCGACTTTGAGGTAGCCGGTGTAGTACGCCGTGCCGGAGCAGAAAACCGCCCTGAAGAATTGAGCAATTACCCCGTTGTAAAGAATATCAAGGAACTGGAAGGCGTAGATGTCGCCATCCTTTGCACGCCTACACGCAGCGTAGAGAAGTATGCCAAAGAAATTCTGGCACTGGGCATCCATACGGTGGACAGCTTCGATATCCATACCGGAATCACCGACCTGCGCCGTACACTGGATGCGGAAGCAAAGGCTCATAATACCGTATCCATTATTTCTGCCGGCTGGGACCCGGGTAGCGACTCCGTTGTCCGCACGCTGCTCGAAGCCATTGCACCGAAGGGCATCACTTATACGAACTTCGGCCCCGGCATGAGCATGGGACATACGGTGGCAGTGAAGGCTATCGACGGTGTGAAGGCGGCTCTCTCCATGACCATCCCCACCGGAACGGGTATCCATCGCCGTATGGTTTACATCGAACTGAAAGACGGTTACGAATTTGACAAGGTAGCTGCTGCCATCAAGGCCGACCCGTACTTTGTGAATGACGAAACCCACGTGAAACTGGTGCCGAGCGTAGATGCACTGCTGGATATGGGACACGGTGTGAACCTGACCCGTAAAGGTGTATCGGGCAAGACACAGAACCAGCTCTTCGAATTCAACATGCGCATCAACAACCCCGCCCTTACGGCACAGGTGCTGGTATGCGTGGCTCGCGCCGCTATGCGTCAGCAGCCGGGATGCTATACAATGATCGAAATTCCGGTCATCGATCTCCTTCCGGGCGACCGCGAAGAGTGGATCGGACACCTGGTATAAGGCATACTGAAAAAACAGATGATGCGTTTGCCCCAAACAGACCATCTGTTTGCCTCAAACGCATCATCTATTTCATCCAAACGCACCATCCGTTTTACACGAACGGATGGTGCGTTTTTTATGCTCTGATTATCAGAAGAAGAATCTTAGAATATCATTGAAGTTTGCCCATATCAGCAGGCCGAAGAGCAGGAACATTCCCACCATCTGCGCCCGTTCCATGAACTTGTCGCTCGGCTTGCGGCGCGCTACGATTTCGTATATCAGGAACAGTACGTGTCCGCCGTCCAATGCCGGAATGGGCAGGATGTTCATGAAGGCAAGGATAATGG